>Ga0302314_10003224_pt1 | contig 30201 bp, 24 predicted proteins | sample III_Palsa_N2_3_FD_200533 | JGI IMG/M metagenome (GOLD analysis project Ga0302314, IMG submission 200533) | Peat permafrost microbial communities from Stordalen Mire near Abisko, Sweden - III_Palsa_N2_3 | ecosystem: Environmental > Terrestrial > Soil > Palsa > Peat permafrost | place: Sweden... | reverse complement strand
CCGCCTGTTTCAGCTGCACGATCACCGAATCGGAGCCGGCGCGCTTGTCCTTCACCAGGACGATGTAGACACCGTCATGGGTGACGATCGGCTGCGACAGCTGGCCGGTGCGGATTTGCGAAATAGCATCGCGAACCTCGGGCTGAAGCTCGGATTCGCTCTCCCAGCCGGCGTCTCCGCCGTTCGCCGCCGTGGGCGCCGAAGAGAACTGCCGCGCCACAGCCGCGAAGGGCGCGCCCTGCTGCATCTGGGCGATCAGCTGCTTGGCGCCGTCCGTGGCGGGTCCGATGCCGCCAGCGCGGTTCGCGTCGATGAATATCTCGCTGACCTCATACTGGGGCTTCGAGGCTTCGGCCTCCAGCGAACGAATCACGGCGGTGACCTGATCCTGGCCGATCTTCATGCGGGAGCCGCCGTATCGCCCGTGAATCCAGCGCTCCCAACTCATCTGGGCGCGAATCTGGTCGCGCATGGTGTCGGCGCCGACACCAGCCTTGGCGAGCGCGGCCAGCAGCTGGTCGCCGGTCATCCGGTTGCCCTTCGCCATGCGCGCGATTTCCCCGTTGACCTCATCGTCGGTCGCGAGGATATCGAATTTTTGTTCTTTTTCTTCGCGCTTTATCTCCTGAACCTCAAGGTGTTCATCAACAAGCGCCCGCAGCGCTTCCTGCTGCACCTGCGGTAAGTTTTCCGGCGTCGGCCGCACGCCGGCGGTCACCATCAACAGCAGCACGCGCTGGCGCAGATCGTAGGTCGAGATGACATTGTCGTTGACGATCGCCACCACGCCTTCGCTCAAGCCGGTGTCGGCGGGCGGCGCCGCGGCCGCCGGGGCTGGCGCGACGGCCGGCGCATCGGTCTGCGCGCGCACCGACGGGCTCGCTATCAGGACGGCCACAGCCGCCGTCGCGGCGGATATCGCCACGGTTCGTTTTGTCCGCTTCATCAACGACGCGTCACCCTTCTCCATCACGCGAAGCGTTGGCCTCAGCGAAAACCGGGATCGTTGTATCCCTGCTCGCCCAATGTGGCGAGCTTTAGGCGCAGAAATACTGCGTTAGATGGTCCCAGCTGACCTTCGGTGGTGTCTTCACGTTCCCAGACGACCTCTACGCGTATGCAGTCGTCCTTGTAAATCACCCCGAACTCGCCCAGTCGCCAAGCGTCCTCCTGGATATCCCGAACCCCGACGACGCTGAAGCCCCAGTGCTCGGTTACGAAGACGTCGGTGGCGACTTCGATATTGGCTATCGGCCCGGTGGGCTGAGTATTATCCGTTTCGTAGCGCACGTATCCCTGGACGCGGTCGTAGGCGTAGTCGATGCCGACCTCCTGGGTCTCGGCCGTGCCGTTGTCGGCGAGCAGGGCGCGGCCGAATAGCGACAGGCCCGCCACTGGCGTTGCGTCGCCGGCGATCACCCAGTCGGAGGCGTGCCCGTCCAGGCCGGTGTTCACCGGGTAGATGTTGGTGTCGTCGCTGCGGAATGAGCGGCCGATCAGGATTCGCGCGCTTTCGCCGTCGCCCCAATCGAAGGTCGCCCGGCCGGCGAGGTTCAGTCGGTCGCCGCCGTCATACAGGTCGTATCCGTCGAACCGGTCGGCCGAGAACAGGTTGGTCTCGTCGAAGGTGAAGACCTGGCTGTCCTCGTCCGGAATGTTAGGATTGGCCTTGGCGTCTGGCGCCAGGATGACCTGGGCGATTGGCTCAAGCACCGTGGTCAAGCCGTTGGCGTTGTGCTGGATCAGGGGCCAGTTGATGTCGAGGCCGACATCGCCGTGGCTGAGCCCGTAAAGATGCGAGCCTGTCTCGGTGGTCGACCCATGAGCGATATCGTAGAGGTCGCCGCCGACGTCGACGAAGGGCTGCAGCCGCAAGCCGTTGCCGAGCGTGTAGGTGCTCATCCAATTGGCTTCCGCAGTGGCCCTTTGCTCGTCGATGCCGGGTTCCGTCGGGTCGACATAGGACTGGGTGGCGTCGAGCAGGACGCCGCTGCCGGTGATGCGCAACCTGCCGCCCAGGATGTCCTGGCTGGGCTCGTAGCGGGCTTCGATGACCGGCGCGACGAGGGGGTAGGTGCGATTCAGGTCCGTCTGGGCCAGCCCCTGGAAGCTCACGGCCGCAATCGAGAAGTAGGAGCCGGTGTCCTGGCGGGTCAGGTAGATTTGCGAGGTCAGCTGCTGGCTGGCCTGCACGAACTCGCCTACGTTGTTGGAAATGTTAGAAATATCATATTTATCAAATAGATATCGATCAGATGTGCGATCGGCTGTGAAGCCCCACGACCAATTCTTGTCCAGATTGAAGGCGCCGTCGGCGAGGATATAGGACCGCGAGGTCATGTCGCCGAACAGGGCGCCGTCGCCGGTGAAATCCTTTTCGTAGGTGTAGCCGGCGCGGATCTCGATCTGGCCGGAATAGAACCGCTCGCGATAGTCCACGTTCAGGAACGGGTTCACCTTGGTATTGATCTGCGGCGAGATCTGCAGGTCGGCGGAGGGCGAAATCACCCAATAGTAGGCCTGCTCGTAGGAGCCGCCCCGCTTGCTCGTCACCGCGGGAAACGGCATCAGCAGGCCCGACGCCCGTGGGGACCCCGGATCCGGGTGCCAGAACACCGGCGCGTAGAAGAGCGGGATGTCTTTGATCCGGATCACCGCGTTGCGGTAATAGACCACATGCTTGGCGTGGTCCTCGATCACCTTCGAGGCGGAGATCGACCAGGTCGGGCTTTTCGGCGAGCCGTCGGCGGCGCAGATGTCGCAAGGCGTGAACACCGCGCGGTTCAGCTCGTTCACGGTCTCGCTGCGGCGGATCGCGACGTCCGCGGCGAACTTCATGTTGTCTGGCATAAGCGTTGAAAAACCACGCGAAAATCCCGCGCGCATCTTGTCATCCAACACAATGTGGCTGCCGAACTGGACCGTGCCGTCGAGTTCGACGATCTGGGCGTGGCCGTCCGCCGTGACCCCTCCGGTGGCGACGTTGTAGGTGATCTTGTCCGCCCGGATCACCCGGCCCTGATAGCGGCCCTCGACGCTGCCTTCGGCGGTCCAGATCTTGTTCTTGTCATCGCGGGTGACGGTGTCGGCTTCGAGGTAGAAGCCGTGCTGTCCCAGGGCGTCGTCCGGCGGCGGCGGCGCGGGCGGCGGCGGCGGCGGCTTGGGAAGATCACGGGGCAGGACGGGCGCGGCGACGCCGGGCTCGCGCGTGGGCAGTTCGGTCTGCGTCTGCGCGGCGGCGTCCGTGGCGGCCAGCAGACCGAGGGCCGAGCCCGCGAGCAGGCTGGCCTTGCCGACGCCAACGCAACGTGTTGCGAGGACGCGCATCAGTCGAAACAGCCCCTTGAAGCCCAGCTTCGTTCCTTCCCCTGCCCAGGACCCATGGCCCTACCCATCCTCGGTGTAACAAAGCAAGGCAAACCCCGACAAAAGCGCTAACAGCGGCGGCGTCAAAGCCGCGGCGAACGGTGGAATCGCACCGGTCTGACCCAGCGCCTGACAGAACTGATTGAAGAAGAACAAGGCAAAACCGAGTCCGACGCCGGATCCGGCGAGGACCGCCAGACCGCCCAGCCGGATCAGCCGCAGCGAGAAGGCCGCGGCCAGGATCGACATGGCCGCGAACAGCAGCGGCTGCGCCACCATCTCCCACAGGGCCAACCAATAGGGGGTGGCGGAAAATCCTGCCTGTTCGGTGCGGGTGATCGTCGACCAGAGATCCCAGACTGACACCGCGCTCGGCGGCGCGTACTTTTCCAGGGCCGCGCTGGCGGTGAGCGTCGAGGGGATCGACAGGGTGTCGTAGCGAAGCGCCTCGGCGCCCGGGGTGGCCTCGCGGGCGCCGGTCAGCAGCCAATAGCCGGGCATCAGCCGGGCCTCGGAGGCTTCGATGCGGCGCTGGAACTCGGCGTTCTGCCCCTTGGCCTGGCTGGAGACGAACAGCGAAACCCCCTTCAGGCGCAGGGTTCCGTGGTCGAAATCGCGGGCGAGCGCGCGGATCACGATCTGATTGCGGGAGTCGCCCTGCCGCAGCCAGGTCTGGCCGGTGTCGGCGGCCCGCTCCTGCATCAGCGAGGCGCGCACCCGCTCGTATTCCGCGTTCATGGCCGAGGCCGCCGGACTGAGAACGGTCACGGTCAGGATGCCGATAACAAAGGCCGCCACGGCGGCCGGAAAGATGAACCGCCAGGCCGAAACGCCGGCCGCGCGCATGGCGATCAGCTCGCTGCGGCGGTTAAGCGCGACGAAGGCCGCCAGCACGCCCGCCAGGAAGGCGAAGGGCAACAGGGTCAGGAGAAGGGACGGGGTGTTCAGCACCGTCAGCCAGGCGGTCTCGCCAAAGCCGATCTCCGCCTTGATGCCCACGGTCAGGGACTGTTCGACGAAATCGACCAGGGTAATCACTGTCGCGAGTACGGCGAAGGCCGCGCCGACCCCCGCCAAGGTGCGGGTCAGGACATAGCTCTCGATCCGGCTCAGGTGCATCCTCATGCCGCCGCTCCGGCGAAGGCCGTCTGGGCAGGACGCTTGCCGAAGCTCGGAAGCAGACGGCTGACCGGCCACCGGAACAGCTCCCCGAAGGCCCACAGGGTGCAGGCGATGGGGATCAGATACTGCAGGATGTTGACCCAGACCGAGCCGGTGCTGGCGGCGAGGACCCCGATGCCCAGGAGCCGCGCGCCGGCGGCGGACGCCGCGACGCCCATGATCCGGGGGATGTAGCCCAGGCGGCTGAAGGGCCCGCCGATGACCGCGGCCAAGGCCATGGCGACGAAGGCGATATTGTAGAGCGGCGCCGACAGGCGCCCGTGCGCCTCGGCAATCAGGGCCTTGCGGTTCTTGCGCTCCCACTTCTGGGTCAGGTCGGGATAGAGCAGTTCGTGCAGATAGCGGTCGGCGATCTTGTACTGGATGATTTCGTCAGAAGCTAAATATTGCGATAAATCAACGGTATACTCGTCAAATTTCAAGTAATTCAGCACGCCCGCCTTCGAAAATTCCTGGTTCGAACCGTCGCGCAGGATCAGCACCGGCTCGCCGTTGCGCTTGGCCATCTTGCCCCGATTGGCGATGTAGGTGCTGTCGCCGCCGCCCTCCTCCTCCTGCAACAGGAAGACGTTGTGGAAGGCGCCGCCCTGGTCGACATCCTGCGCGTAGACGGTCAGGCCCGCGGACGGCGAGTTGAACTGGCCGACGTGGATCATGCTGGCGGCCAGATCGGTGCGGATGCGGAACATTTCATTGCGCATGGCGCGATCAGTCAGGGGCGCGAGCCACAGGTTCAGGAACAGGGCGATCAGGGTGAACACCGCCGCCATGCGCATGGCCGGGGAGATCACCTTCCAGGTGCTCATGCCGCTGGCGAAGCAGACCACCACCTCCTGCTCGGTGTGCAGCCGGTTCAGAACGATCAGCGCCGCCACGAACAGGGCGACCGGCAGCACCAGGGAGATCAGCTGTGGCATGGCGAGCACGCTGATCTTGATCAGGATCAGCGGGCTTTGACCCTGGCCGATGACGTCCAGGTTACCCAGCACGGTGCTCAGCATGATCAGCGCGGCCAGGGCGCCGATCGCCAGCAAGGTCGGGCCAACCAGTTGGCGCAAAAGGTATCGTTCGATGAGGTTCATTGATCCCACGCATGGCGGCCAATGCGGCCGTTGCGGACACTCCAGCTGAGCGCGCCATCTTCCTACACGCGCCGTGGGAGAATCGCCAACCACTCTGGCGCTTGGTTAGCGGTCGGGATTAGAGAGACAGCACATAACCAATCCGTGAGGGTGCAAGCATGCGTCTGGAATTCGTCAAGGCCGATGGACTGACCACCCCGAGCGACGGGGTCGCCGCGCTGGTGTTCGAGGGCGGTCCGCTGACTGACGGGGCCGCGCGCCTGGACGAGCTCAGCGGCGGGGCGGTGAGCCGGGCTATGGCGGCGGTGGCGTTCACCGGCGCCCAGGGCAAGACGCTGGAGCTGATCGCGCCCGCCGATGGCGTCAAGCGCGCGTTTCTGGCGGGCGCCGGCGACGCCAAGGCGTTTGACGACAAGGCCGCCGAGAAGGCCGCCGCCGAGGCGTACAACGCGATGAAGACCTCCGGCGTTAAGACCCTGCGCCTGGCCTTCAAGGGTCGCACGGCGAGCGAGGCGGCGCACGCGGGCCTGGGCGTAACCCTGGCCGCCTACCGATTCGACCGCTATCGCACCAAGGAGAAGCCAGAGAAGAAGCCGACCGTGGATGTGGTGGAGATCGCGGTCGATGACGTGGCCGCCGCCAAGGCCGCCTTTGCACCGCTGTCAGCGCTGGCGGACGGGGTGATCTTCACCCGCGACCTGGTCTCCGAGCCGGCCAACATTCTCTATCCCGAAGAATTCGCCCGCCGGGTCAAGGCGCTGGAGCCCATGGGGCTGAAGGTGGAGATCCTGGGCGAGGCCGAGATGGCCAAGCTGGGCATGGGCTCGCTGCTGGGCGTCGGCCAGGGCAGCGTGCGCGAAAGCCAGCTGGCGGTGATCCAGTGGATGGGCGCGGCCGATCCCAAGGCCCAGCCGATCGCCTTTGTCGGCAAGGGCGTCTGCTTCGATACCGGCGGCATCAGCCTCAAGCCCGCCGACGGCATGGAGGACATGATCTGGGACATGGGCGGCGCCGGCGCGGTGGCCGGCCTGATGCATGCCCTGGCCGGCCGCAAGGCCAAGGTCAACGCCATCGGCATTCTGGGCCTGGTGGAGAACATGCCCGACGGGAACGCCTATCGACCCGGCGACATCCTGACCTCAATGTCCGGCCAGACCATCGAGGTGATCAATACCGACGCCGAGGGCCGGCTCGTTCTGGCCGACGCGGTCTGGTACTGCCAGGACCGCTTCAAGCCGAAATTCATGATCGACTTGGCCACCCTGACCGGCGCCATCGTTGTCGCCCTGGGTCATGATCTGGCCGGGATGTATAGCAATGATGAGGCCTTGGCGGCGAATCTTCTGAAGGCGTCTGAATCGTCTGGCGACACGCTTTGGCGCATGCCGCTGCAGGCGTCCTATGACAAGAACATCGACAGCATGGCCGCCGACATGAAGAATACTGGCGGCCGGCCGGGCGGCTCGATCACTGCGGCCCTGTTCATCCAGCGCTTCACCAACGGCCTGCCCTGGGCCCACCTGGACATCGCCGCCACCGCCTGGAAGAAGCCCTCGTCCATCCCGACCATCCCCGACGGCGCCACCGGCTTCGGCGTGCGCCTGCTGAACGACCTGGTCGCGGCGAACTACGAGGACTAGGGCTCGATGGCTTTAGAATCACCGCTCATCCCGGCGAATGCCGGGACCCAGCTGACAAGGCGCTGACGTTGGCGGGCCATGCTGGAATGAGTTCCTCGACGACTGAGCCATATGATCTGGATCCCGGCATTCGCCGGGATGAGCGGGTTTTGGTTCGGTCTGAGCTTAACCGTCCCTAGCCCCCATGCCCGACACCCCCTGCGAGGTCTGGTTCTACCACCTGGAGCGCACCGCGCTCGACCAGGCCTTGCCGGAACTGCTCGACAAGACGCTGCAGAAGGGCTGGCGCGCGCTGGTGCGTACCGCTGACCCCCAGCGGCTGGACCACCTCGACGGCTGGCTGTGGAGCTATCGTGAGGACAGCTTCCTGCCGCACGGCCTAGCCGGCGAGCCGCTGGCCGACCGCCAGCCGATCCTGCTGACGACGGACGTCGACAATCTCAACGCCGCCCAGGCCCTGTTCCTGATCGACGGCGCCGATGCGTCATCCCTGGACGGCTACGAACGCTGCATCTTGATGTTCGACGGCCGCGACGAGGCCGCGCTTGCCGAGGCGAGGGAACGCTGGAAGGTGTTCAAAGCCGCCGGCCACCCGGTGTCGTACTGGCGGCAGGGGACGGAGCGCGGGTGGGAGAAGCAGGCGTAAGCGTCACCATGTCATGCCGGACAGTCCGCGGATTACGCGGGGTCGCGGCGGGCGAGGGAGCTGGGGACCTCCGGCCCCCAGCCTTCGCATCGCCCCTATACAATATCACATAGTGATGTATGTTGGCGCATAATGTCGGCGTTTAGCCGACAGGCGCCGAGCCCTGACGCCAATGGGTGAGGGCCTGGGAGTGATCGCGGTGACGTCTGTCCGAACGCTGTCTTCGGGGGGCGGTGGTCACTACCGGGTGAGCTCGTGGTGGTTCGTGCGAATGCCTTGGTTGAGCGAGAGCATTCACGCGGACCACCACGCTTTTGGTCGTCGCAAGGCGCAGTCGTGGAATCGGCCAGCGGCGACGGGCCGGCCGCACGGGTCTGGGCTGGGGGTATGTCGAGATATCGGTGAGGGTTGTCAAAAGCAGCCGAGGAGGCAGTGAGATGCGACGTAAGGGCTTGGTGAGCGGCGTTTTCAGCGGACTTGGGATGGCGGTGCTGGGGATGTCGGCTGCGGCCGCGCCACTGCATTTTGAGCGCCTGTGCGGCCCGCCCGGCATGCATCTGGGAATGTCCGTCAATGATTGGAAGGCGCTCGCGTTTTCCTCCGGCGCCGGACCCGGTGTTGTCCAGCCGATCTGTTCCGACGACCCCGCGGCGGCAAGGTTTCTGGGCGCGAAGACGGCCAGCGCGCCCGGCGATCCGCTCGTGTGCGGCTACGCCGATCGTATCGGCTCGGTCTTCCTGAACAATTCTATCAATATCCTGGGCAACTACCCCGCGCAGTCGATGCGCTACTATTTCCAGTCCGGCCGGCTGACCCAGGTCGATTGCGTTGCATCCGACATTGCGTTTGACGCCCTCCACGCGCGGTTCGACACCCTCTACGGACAATCTAAGAAGGTGGTGCGGGACCAGGTGCGTACGGAGATCGGCTGGCGGCAGCGGGTGAAGGAAAGCTGGTCGATCCCCGGCGGCAGCGTCACCTTGACCGATCCCGTCCAGCCGGCGTCGGACCTGTCGCTGGAGTACAAATCGAGCACCAACTGACGTCAGTCGCGAGGGTGCATCTTCACGCTCGCGGCGACGTGCGCCTCGGTGATGACGCCAGAACATCCTCCGGCCTCAGCGCGCCATCGTTAAGCCGGCGAGTCGTCATCGAACGGCAAGCTTCAACGCGATGCCTGCCAGCGCCAACGCGGAAGCGGCCTTTCCAAGCAGAGCCACGCCCGAGGCCCCAAGCATGCCAAACGTGACCTTTCGGAAATTGACGTCCGAAATTCGGCGATAGATCACAACGCCCAGCAGGGTGCTGGGCAGCACAACGGGCAGTGTCATGGCGAGCAGTCCCCAGTAGGTCGGACTGAAGGTTCCGGGCCGTTGGATGGCGAGCATTCCAATGGACACGAATTGCATGGCGAGAATGTAGGGTTGCACGATCGAACGGCTGTCGCGCTTTGACAGTTTGCGAAGACCGCTCCAGACCACAACCGGCGCGCCTGGAAAGGCGGTAAAGCCCCCGATCACGCCGCCAATCACGCCCACTACCGCCGATATGCCGACAGAGTCCTTCACCTCAACGTGGAGGCTTTCGGGCTTGAAGATGGAATAGAGCGCATAGCCGGTGAGCAGCGTCCCAAAGACAAGCATGAGACTGACCGTCGGTAATGCATGAAGTATGTACAGGCCGATGGGGACGCCGACGATACCCCCGGCCATGTAGGGCGCCGGTCCGGTCGGCCACCACTCTCTAATTGGCCGCAGGTCCGATTTGAGCTGCCCCAGAGACATGAGCTGGTTGGCTGCCGACAGGCTCATCAGAAGCGGCACGCCCAGCTTCGGTGGGATGATCCATAACGACAGCGCGCCGATCGCGGAAAAGCCAAACCCGGAGAGGCCGCTCATCAGTCCCGAAAAACAGAGAATGATGGCAAGGAATACCAGCATTGTGGGTGAGTAATGCGCGGTAAGTGAGGAGATAAGTTCCACGTCTATATTCCCTGATATGCGCCGCCAGTGGATAATATTCAAAGGACGGCGCGCGTTACTCGCCCGAATCGAAAGTGTTGTGCGTTGGCGGATCGCGATACATTTGCAGTTTGAGAACGCCAATTCGCGCGCAAGCGCCGGCGAATTTCATGCGTCATGAGAGTCTTCCGCCTCGGTAAGCCAGAGACAGATCGAATTCCCCCACCGCAACCCTGATATATCACGGCCTGATATTTCTTGGGCTTCCCTCGGATTTGTGCCCAATTTTCAAGCGGTCCCGCAACGAGGCGCCTCGTCTGAGCGCGCACGGCGTTAGGCGCCGACGGAGGTCAATCGCGCGGGTACATCTTTACGCTCGCCGCCACCGAGTCGGCGACGTGCTCCTTGGTGATCACGCCCAGCACATCCTCCGGTCTCGGCACGCCACGCCCTGACGCCACCAGGGCCATGACGGCGTCCTTGCGCCAGATGCGTTCGATGACATCGAAGACCGCCTCGTCCTTCGGGACGACCACGAAATTGCGGTTGGAGACCTCGCCGAGCGTGACGCCGGTATGAGCGCCCTCCAGGCCGCTTCTCAGGCTGGTGTTGACGCGGATGACGCCGAAGATGCGGCCATGGTGGGTGACCACCACATGGCGCATGCGGCCCTCATTCTCCGGCCGTCGCAGGAAATCGTCGAAGCTGGAGTCGCTCGGCAGCAGCAGCACATCGCTGTCCATCACCTCCTGGGCCTGGCGGACCAGGAACATGTTGGCGTGCAGGGCCTTGGGGATGGCGCGGCCCCGCCGCACCAGCTTGAGCGTGTAGATGGTCTCGCGCGACAACACCCGCCGAACGCCCACGCTCATGGCCACCGCCACGATCATCGGCATGATGATGTCGTAGCTGAGGGTCATCTCGAAAACCATGACCACGGCCGTCATGACAGCCCCGGTGCCGCCGCCGACCATCGCGCCCATGCCGACCATGGCGAAGGCCGGAACGCTGAGCGGGATCGGCAGGCCGGCGGCGTTCAGCGCCGCGGCGAACCCGCCGCCCAGGGTCGCGCCCATGTACAGCGAGGGTGAAAAGATGCCGCCCGACGAACCCGATCCGAGGCTCAAGGAGGTCGCCGCCAACTTGCACGCGAACAACAGGCCCAGCAGCCAGAAGACGTTCATCCGTCCGGTGAGGATGGCCTCGACCGTGGCGTAGCCGACCCCGTCGACATAGTACTGCCCGAACTGGACGAACAGAATGTACATCAAGATCCCGACGCCCAGCATGCCGAGCATGTGGCGCAGGTAGCGGGACTTGATCCTGTCGAACTGGTCCTCGACCAGGTGCAGTCCGCGCACGAACCCGGCCGCGGCGACCCCGGTCAGGGCGCCCAGGACCGCGAACAGGATCAGGACGATCATCCCGCTGCTGTCCGAGCCGAATGGTGCGAGCGTGGGGACCTGAAACGCCGGTTGGTCGCCGAGCATCCAGCGTCCGACGAAGGTCGCCGCGCCGGTGGCGAGGGCCACGGGCAGGAAGGTGCGGGCGCTGACCTCCGGCATCATCATTTCGATGGCGAACAACACCCCGCCGATCGGCGTGTTGAACGTGGCGGCGATGCCCGCCCCGGCGCCGGCTGCCACCAGCACGATGCGCTGGCTGGGCGCCATCCGCACGATCTGGCCCAGGGTCGAGCCCAGCGCCGCACCGATCTGGATGATTGGACCTTCACGGCCCACTGATGACCCGGTGCCGATGGCGATGGCCGAGGCCAGCGACTTCACCAGCGCCACCACGGGACGGATCACGCCGCCGCGATAATAGATGGCGTCCATCACCTCGGGCACGCCGTGGCCCTTGGCCTCCGGCGCGAAGTTGGCGACCAGCCAGGTCACGGCGACAGCGCCAACCACGGGAACCAGGATGACCAACGCGCCCCAGGGCGCGGGGCCGGTGAACATATTGGCGTTGTAGACACTGGTTAGCTTGCCGGCGAAGGCCAGGTTGTGCACCAGTCCGATCAGCATCCGGAACCCCACGGCGCCAAAGCCGGTGACGATGCCGATCGTCAGGGCGAGCACCGACAGGCGGGGCATGGAGATGCCGCGATCGTCCTCGTTGGCGGTGCGCGAGTGCGCCCGGCCACGCAGAAAACGTGGCCGTCCGTGCGGAGCGGCGGCGGCTTGGGTCATGCTCTAATAGGTTCCTCGGCGAGCCGCGACCGACTCAAATCAGCGCCCGGCAAACTATCTCACACCAGGATGTGATGACAGCTTGCCGGGCGCCTCGCCCAACCGGGTCCCTAGCGGGCGCCGGAAGTGATGTCCGTATGAGCGTTGCGGTCGTGCGCCCAGGCGGCGTCGTTTTCGCCCGGGTCGATCGGCCGCTCCTTGCCATAGGAGACCGTGGTGATGCGGTTGGCGCTGACGCCATGCTCGATCAGGAATTGGCGGACCAAATTGGCCCGTCGGCCGCCGAGGGCGAAATTGTATTCCCGTGTGCCGCGTTCATCGCAGTTGCCTTCGATCCGCACCTGGACGGCGGGATAGCGGTTCAGCCAGGTCGCTTGCGCCTCAAGCACGGGCATGGCGTCAGCGCGGACGGTGAATTGGTCAAAGTCGAAATACACACGGTCGCCGGCGTTGACGACGAAGTCCTGCGCCGAGCCCGGCAGAACCCCGGACTGCACCGGTCCGGGCGGCGGCGTTTCATAGCGCTGACCGGGGGGCGGTGGCGGCGTGCTGGAGGTCGACGCGAGCGGCGGCGGCTTGTGTGCACAACCGGCCAGCAGGGCGGTGACGGCCAGCGCCGCGAATGGGAGCGATGCGCGCCGGCCTGACATGGATTTCGATGGCATTGGTGCGCTCCCGCGGTTGTGGTCCTGGCCGATGAAGGGTCGCTATATATCATATAATGATATAATCAAGCGCGGACGAGAAGGTTTTTTCGCCATGGCGGGTGGAGAGTGATCGGCGCCTGTGGAACAGGCTCGCGCCGCCTCGAATTTCCATAGACAATCGAGCGCCCGCCTTGATGCGGGGCTGTACCTGTGAGGATGGGGTGGATCAGGAACACTATCTGGGACTGGCGGGGTTCCGCCACGCGCTTCGGCAGTTCATCGCCGCCAGCGAGGCGATCAACCGGTCGGCGGGGACGACCCAGCAACAGTATCAGGCGATGTTGGCCATCAAGACTTGGCCTTACGAGGCCATGTCGATGAAAGACCTGGCCGAGCAGTTGCTGCTGACTCACCATGCGGCCGTTCAACTGGTGAACCGGTTGGCCCGCTCCGGATTCGCCAAACGCACGGCCTCGGCCGACGATCGCCGCAGCGTTCTTCTTACCCTCACGCCCAAAGGCGCGGCCCTGCTCGACGATTTGGCCGCCCGGCACCTGGACGAGATGCTGCGCCAGGAACCGGCCCTCAGCGCGTCGCTCCGACGTCTCAAGCGCATGGGGCCGTAAGCGACACTAACGCCAGCGTCACACGCGGGAATTCACCGTAGAGCGGAAGGGCGGCGTCCGCGACGGCTACGAACGCTGCATCCTGATGTTCGACGGCCGCGACGAGGCCGCGCTCGCCGAGGCGCGGGGCCGCTGGAAGGTGTTCAAAGCCGCCGGCCACCCGGTGTCGTACTGGCGGCAGGGCAGTGAGCGGGGGTGGAGAAGCAGGCGTAGACGCCGACATCTTTGTTCATCCTCGCAGCCCGTCGCGTTCGGCGGGGGTCAGAATCCTGGGTTCGACGATCGGCCGATCGGCGGCGGTGTCGAAGAAGGGGTTGTCGCGGAAGCCGCCGGTGAACCGTGCTCGAAGCCGATTGCGGATGAGCCAGAACAATAGGCCCGCGCGGCCAAACCGCCTGGGCTTCGGCCGACCTCGGGCGCCGCTCGTGAAAGTGCAGACCCGGACCGGGCCGAACGACTCCGCCACTGTCGGCGACGAACTTTCCAGACAGGCGCGCGCCAAGCCAACGAAGGGGAGTTTGCTGGTCGCCGGGGTATTGCCGATGGGCGTGTCGCAACAGGTGGCGTACCAGCGCAGCAAACCAGTCCCGGACAGGCGGACACAGGCCAGATGCTGCAGGCCTTCCCGGAACGCAACCTCCTTGGGCAACGCCTGGATGTTCTCGCAGCCGCCCCGATCGTCGAGCAGGTCGGCCTCGCGCCCGAGGAAACGCGCGAACGCCTGACAGTCCTTGCAATAGCAGATTGAGTGGTTGGTGAGACGCTCGTGCTCGATCGTGCCGGTCAAGGCGCCGCAGTGGCATCTCAAGGGATGGGTCATGGTCGCTGCAAGAGAGAAAGATTATAAAAGAGAAGCGCTCTTTTAATGATCCGGACCTAGGCTTGAGTCAATGACCTCTGAAACGCCGACTCAATCGCCACGCCGCCGGCCTAAGGGCGACAAGCGCGCCCGCACCCGCGCCACGCTTATCCAGGTCGCGGCGCAGCTGGTCGAAGAGAAGGGCTACGAGCAAACGACGCTGCAGGAAGTGGCGCGCCGCGCCGGCATGAGCAACGGCGCGGTCTACGGCAATTTCAAGAACCGCGATGACCTGCTGGCCGCCATAGGCCCGACCTACTGGCCGCAGGTCCGAGCCCAGCCGGCGCCTGGGGCGAGCTTGGCTGAGGTCATGCGGGCGGTGGCCGAGGCTTTGATCGCCGCGATGCCGGCGAGGGCGCGGGTCGGTGCGGACCGCTTGAAGGGCCTTGCCTATGTGCTCACCAATGAAGCGCTCAGGGCTCGCGGGTCCGAGATCTCCATCACCGGTTACGCGGCCGCTGTGAGATGGTGGCGCGAGAGGATACCGGACGAGACCCTGTTACCGATGCCGGTGGAGGACCTGGTCAGGGTGGTCAACGCCTTGACCGAAGGCCTGACCTTCCAGCGCCTGCTGACCCCGGACCTGATCCCCGACGAGGTGATCTACGCCGCATTCGCGGCTCTGGCGTCCGGGGGGCCTCAGCTCGCCGCAGCGACCACCGCCTCATAGGCCTCCGCCGCCGCCATCCACAGGGCTTCAGCGCGGTCGAGCGCCTCCTGCTGTTTGGCGCGCTTGCGGCCAACCTCGGCCGCCCGCGTCGGATCGCGGGTGTAGAGGGTGTGGTCGGCAAGGAGGACGTCCAGTTCGGCGACGGCCTTGGTTTCGCGGGCTAGCACCGCCTCCGCCGCCTCCAGCTTGCGCTTCAGCGGGCCGGCTTGCGCGGCCGCGTCGCGCACCGACAGTCGCGGCGGCTCGGCCGGCTTCGGGGCGGGCGCCGGTTCGACCGCGACCTGGGTCGGCGCCCGCGCGGCCACCCGCGCCTTGTCCAACACGAACCTGGCGTAGTCGCTCATGTCGCCGTCGAACGGCTTGATCGTGCCGCCGGCGGCCAGCCACAGGCGGTCGGCGACCAGCTCCATCAGCGAACGGTCATGGGTGATCAGGATCACCGCGCCTTCGTAGTCGTTCAACGCGTCGAGCAGGGCCCGGCGGCTGTCGATGTCCAGGTGGTTGGTGGGCTCGTCTAGGATCAGCAGGTGCGGCGCGTCCATCGCCACCTGGTTCAGCAGCAACCGCGCTCGCTCGCCGCCGGACAGGTTGGCGACGGTGGTCTCGGCCTTGGCGGGGCCGAAGCCGAACTGGGCGAGCTTTGACCGGCGCTGCGCCTCGGTGGCCTCCTTCATCACCCGGCGGATGATCTCGAGCGGGGTGTCGTCGGGATCCAGCGCCTCGATCTGGTGCTGGTGGAACCAGCCGACCTTGATCCGGCGGTCCCTGTGCATGGAGCCGTGGGAGACCTGCAGCGCTCCGGCCACCAGCTTGGCGAAGGTCGACTTGCCGGCGCCGTTGACGCCCAGCAGGCCAATGCGGTCGTCGATGTCGAGCCGCAGGTTCATGTGGCTGAGGATCGGCGCCCCGCCATAGCCGACCGCCGCGCCCTCCAGCCGCAGCAGCGGCGGCGCCAGCGGCCGCAGCGGCGAGGGCAGGGTGAAGGCGTGGGTCTTGTCCGCCAGCACAGCGTCGATCTGCGGCAGCTTGGCCAGCATCTTCAGGCGAGACTGGGCTTGCGTCGCCTTGGAGGCCTTGGCGCGGAAGCGGTCGACGAAGGCCTGCATGTGGGCGCGCTTGGCCTCGATCTTCCCACGCATGGCCTCCTGCAGCCGCAGCTTCTCGGCCCGCTGTTCCTCGAAGCTGTCATAGCCGCCGGTGTAGAGGTCCAGCTTGCCGTTGTTCAGGTGCAGGATGTAGCCGACCGAGTTGTTGAGCAGCTCGCGGTCGTGGCTGATCACCAGGGCGGTGTGTGGGTATTTGCGCAGGCGCGCCTCGAGCCACAGGGCGCCTTCCAGGTCGAGATAGTTGGTCGGCTCGTCCAGCAGCATCAGCTCGGCCTCGGCGAATAGGGCCGCCGCCAGGGCCACGCGCATGCGCCAGCCGCCGGAGAACTCCGACATCGGCCGCGCCAGGTCGTCGTTGGTGAAGCCCAGGCCGGCGAGGATTTCCGCCGCGCGGGAGGGCGCCCGGTCGGCGTCGATCTCGATCAGCCGGCCATAGATGTCGCCCATCCGCTCCGGCTCGGCGGTTTCCAGCTCGCGGAGCAGGGCGGCGCGTTCGACGTCAGCCTCCAGGATGGTGTCCATCAGCGAGACCGGTGTCGCCGGATGCTCCTGCGCCACCGCAGTCATGCGCGCGGCCTTGGGCATGCCGATGTCGCCGCCGCCGGCGTGCAGCTCGCCCTGGATCAGCTTGAACAGGGTGGATTTGCCGACGCCGTTGCGCCCGACCAGGCCGACCTTGGCCCCGACCGGAATCGAGACCGTGGCCTTGTCGAAGAAGCGCCGCCCCCAGGCGTCGAACACCAGCTCGTATATCTGCAACATCGGACTGGTCTTACGCGCCTTGGCGTGGGAGGAGCGCGCGGCTATAAGCCCGCCACCCAATCAATCCAACCTCTTTTACGAGCGCTGTACCTCATGGCCGAACGCACCTTTTCGATCATCAAGCCCGATGCGACCCGCCGAAACCTGACCGGCAAGGTCAATGCGGTGATCGAGGACGCCGGCCTGCGCATCGTCGCCCAGCGCCGCATTCACATGAGCCGGGCTCAGGCGGAAAAGTTTTATGAGGTCCACAAGGAGCGGCCGTTCTTCGGCGAGCTGGTGGACTTCATGATTTCCGCGCCGGTGGTGGTGCAGGTGCTGGAGGGCGACGACGCCGTGGCCAAGTACCGCGAAGTGATGGGCGCGACGAACCCGGCCAACGCCGCCCCGGGCACGATCCGGGCGCTCTATGCTGAATCCGTAGGCGAAAACTCCGTCCACGGCTCCGACAGCCAGGACAACGCCAAGCTCGAGATCGCGCAGTTCTTCACCGACGCGGATATCGTGGGGTAGGGGCTAACGCGCGCCTGGCATGCTGGATGGATCGCGGGCGGCGTGCCGTATCGCGTGAATGATCAGCATGTCTGCCGTCGGCTCGTAGAACACCAGGTAAGGGTATGGATTGACGACCATCCGTCTGATTGACGGATCGTCGGTCCGAGCTCCCACCTGCGGGTGGCGCGAAACCAGATCGATGATCGCCAAGATGCGGGCATGAACTCTCTTCACTCCCCTGGCGACTGTTCGGTGATGTAGCTGAGGATCGAGTCCAGGTCCGCTAGCGCGGCGCGGGTGTAGCGCAACCTCACAGACCGTGCTTTGCCCAGACTGCGGCGACGTCTTCGTCCAAAGCGAATTCACCTCGGCTGGCGGCGGCCTTCGACGCATCGATTGCGCGGCGTTCCGCGTCTGTCAGGCTATGGACCGGTTGCTGATCCAGACCGGCGAGTTGAAGGACGACCCGGGCGATATCGTCCTGGGCATCCTCCGGGAGCGCCTGGGCGGCTTTCAAAGCCTGATCGAGCAGCTTTGGCACGGGCGGAGCCTACGCCATTTGGCGGCGGGTGGAAGAGGCGCGCATCTGTGATCGGGCGGTTGTGCTCGAATCGGCTAACAGCCACACATGAACCGCAAGGAACGTCGCGCGGAGGCAAAGACCGCGAAGCCCGGCGCGCTGCCGCTGGCCCTGGCGGCCGCGTTCGGCGAGGCGGTGCGGCTGCATCAGGCCGGGCGGCTGGCCGAGGCCGAGGGCTATTACCGGCACGTGCTCGCCGCCCATCCGCAACATGCCGACAGCCGGCATCTGATGGGGGTGCTCGCTCATCAGGTTGGCAACAGCGATGTCGCCGAACAGCTGATCCGCGAGGCCATCGCGCTCGAGCCGCGCATGAGCGCCTTTCACGCCAACCTCGGCAATGTGCTGCGCGCCCAGGGACGGGCGGCGGAAGCCCTGGCCTGCTATCAGACGGCGCTCGACCTGGAGCCTGCGTCAGCGACCGCACACAATAATCTGGCGCTGGGGCTGAAGGCCCTGGGGCGCCTGGCCGAGGCCGAGGCCGCCGCGCGCCAGGCCATCGCTTTCAAACCGGACTTTCCGGAAGCGTGGGCGGCCCTGGGCGCGATCCTGGCGGACGCGGGTCGGCTGGATGCCGCCGAACAGGACCTGAGGACGGCCACCGTGTTGCGGCCCCATTACGCGGAAGCCTACGACGATCTCGGCACGGTGTTGAAGGAGTTGGGCCGCGCCGGCGAGGCCATCGCCGCGTTTCGCAAGGCGGTTCAGCTCAAGCCGGATTTCGCCAACGCCCACAACAATCTCGCCATGGCGCTGCTGGCCGAAGGCGCGTTCGATGAAGGCTGGCGCGAATATGAGTGGCGCTGGAAGGCGCCGCGCATGGCGCCGGCCGCGCGCGACTTGCCACGGCCGCAATGGCGCGGCGAGGTGGGCGAGGGGCGCACGCTGCTGCTCTGGGCGGAGCAGGGCTACGGCGACACCATCCAGTTCTGCCGCTACGCCGCGCTGGCGCGCGACCAAGGCTTTCAGGTGGTGCTGGAGGTCCAGCCGCCGCTCGCCGGGCTCTTGAAGCGCCTTGAAGGCGTGGATCAACTGGTGGTCCAGGGCGAGCCTTTGCCAACCTTTGACCTGCATTGTCCCCTGCTCAGCCTGCCGCTGGCGTTCAAGACCGAGCTTGAAACCGTTCCCGCGCCGGCGCCCTATCTCGCGGCCGATCCCGCCGAGACCGAGCGTTGGGCCGCGCGTCTGGGTGATGGAAAAGGGCTGAAGGTCGGCATCGCTTGGTCCGGCAATCCCAACAGCACCGCCCATGAGCGGCGATCCCTGCCGCCGGACCAGCTGGCGCGTCTCGTGGAGACGCCTGGGGTCCGGTTTATCAGTCTGCAAAAGGACGCGAGCGAACGCCCCGACGGTCTCCCGATCCTCGATTTGATGGGCGAGGCCGTCGACTTTGCCGACACCGCCGCCCTGATCGGGGGGCTGGATCTAGTGATCTCCGTCGACACCGCCGTGGCCCACCTGGCCGGCGCCCTGGGCAAGCCGGTCTGGCTGCTCGACCGGTTCGATCCGGACTGGCGCTGGCTGTTGGGTCGCAAAGACAGTCCCTGGTACCCGAGCCTGACGATCTATCGCCAGCCGTGCCGGGGGGTTTGGGACGCTGTGATCGATGCGGTGGGACGCGATCTGGGCGCCTTGGCCGTGGGCTGACAGGCGCCCGGCGCCGGACTATCGTCGCCTCATGACCCGCCGCATCGTCGACCTCTCCATCGCCATCGAGATGGACATCCCTTCCGATCCGCCCGGCATGGAGGTGAAGATCGAGTACACCAGCCATGCCGAGGGGGCGCCGCAGATGGCGCGGTTTTTCGAGGGGTTGACCACCGCCGACCTGCCGGACGGCGAGGGGTGGGCGGTGGAGCGGGTGACGCTGTCGACCCACAACGGCACCCACATGGACGCACCCTGGCACTTCCATTCCACCACCGACCATGGCGCCCGGCCCGCGCCGGCGATCGACGAGACGCCGCTGGACCAGTGTTTCCAGCCTGGGGTGAAGCTGGACTTCCGCCATCTGCCGGACGGCTATGTGGCCACAGCGGCGGACGTGGAGGCGGAGCTCAAGCGCATCGGCCACGAGTTGCAGCCGCTGGACATCGTCGTCGTCGCCACCCGCGCCGGCGAGGTGTTCGGCCAGCCGGAATACATCCACGCCGGCTGCGGCATCGGCCGCGAGGCGACGCTCTATCTGACCGAGCGCGGGGTGAAGGTGGTCGGCACCGACGCCTGGTCCTGGGACGCGCCGTTCAGCCATACGGCGAAGAAGTGGGCCGAGACCCGCGATCCCAAGATCATCTGGGAAGGCCACAAGGCGGGGCGGGAAATCCCCTATCGGCAGATGGAAAAGCTGACCAACCTGAAGGCCCTGCCGCCCACCGGGTTCGAGATCTGCTGCTTCCCGGTGAAGATCAAACGCGCGTCGGCCGGCTGGTCGAGGGTGGTGGCTATCTTCCAAGACCCCTGACCGCATCGGCCAGGCACTGCGGATAGAGAATGTGCTCCGCCGCGAGTACGCGGGCGGTGAGGGCGGCTTCATCATCGCCGGCCAGCACCTGCACGACCGTCCGGCCAATAGCCTCACCGGCGTCGACGCCCTCGACTACCCAATGCACCGTGCAGCCGGACTCCGTGACGCCCGCCTCCAGCGCCTGGCGTTGAGGGTTCAGGCCCGGGAAGGCCGGGAGCAGGGAGGGGTGGATGTTGATCATCCGGCCGGCCCAGCTGTGGACGAAGTAGGGGGTCAGGACGCGCATGTAGCCGGCCAGGGCAATGAAGCCGACGCCGGCGTCGGTCAGCGCGGCGTTGATGGCCCGCTCGTGGGCTTCGCGATCCTTGCCGAAGGGTTTGTGATCGATGGCCATCGCCCGGACTCCGGCGGCTTCGGCCCTGGCCAGTCCCGGGGCGTCGGGCTTGTTTGAGATCACCACGGCGATTTCCGCCGGATAATCCTCCGCGCGCGCGGCCTCGATCAGGGCCATGGCGTTGGAGCCGGTTCCCGAGATCAGAATGCCGACGCGAGTGCGCGGCATCAGGCGCCCGCGGCGACCAGCTGGCCGCAGACAAAGGCGTGCTCGTTGGCGTTCAGCAGCGCGGCCAGCACCGACTCTGCGGAGGAAGGCGGAACGATCAGCACGAAGCCCACGCCGCAGTTGAAGGTGCGGCGCAGCTCGTGGTCGCTGACCCCGCCGGTTCTCTGCAGCCAGTCGAACACGGGGGGGAGGGCCCAGGCGTTCCAGTCAAACTGGGGGGCGAGGCCTTCGGCGATGGCGCGGGGCGGGTTTTCGATCAGGCCGCCGCCGGTGATGTGGGCGCCGCCGTGGATCAGGCCGGCCTTGATCAGCGGCAGGAGGCTCTTCACGTAGATTCGGGTCGGCGCCATCAGCGCCTGGCCCAGGGACAGGTCCGGGGCGAAGGGCGCGCGGGCGTCCCACCTGAGGCCCGACCGCTCGACGATGCGCCGAACCAGCGAATAGCCATTGGAATGTGGCCCGGACGAGCCCAGGCCGATCAGCAGGTCGCCCGGGCGCTGGGCGTCGAGGCGGGGCAGCACCGCGCCGCGCTCCACCGCGCCCACGGAAAAGCCGGCCAGGTCATAGTCGCCGTCGCCATACATGCCCGGCATCTCGGCGGTCTCGCCGCCCACCAGGGCCGCGCCGGCCTGCAGGCAGCCCTCGGCGATGCCGGCGACGACGCGCCTTGCGACCTCGATCTCCAGCTTGCCGGTGGCGTAATAGTCCAGGAACATCAAGGGCTCGGCGCCTTGGGCCAGCAGGTCGTTGACGCACATGGCCACCAGGTCGATCCCGACCCCGTCGTGATGGCCGCTCTCGATCGCCACCTTCAGCTTGGTGCCGACCCCGTCGGTGGTGGTGACGATCAATGGGTCAGCAAACCCCGCCGCCTTCAGGTCGAACAGGGCGCCGAATCCGCCCAGGGAGGCGTCCGCGCCGGGCCGGCGGGTGGCCTTGGCCAGGGGCTTGATCGCCTCCACCAGGGCCGCGCCCGCGTCGATATCCACGCCCGCCTCGGCATAGGTGAGGCCGTTGGGCCGATCAGTCATCGCAAAGTTCCAAAAGCAGCGCCAAAGGGAGTCTCCCCATAGGGGGCCCGGTCAGGCTATAGCTAGCCGATGAGTCCTATCATCACCACCGCTGAACTTGCCGCTTTCTGTGAACGGATCGCCGGCGCCCCCTTCATCGCCGTCGACACCGAGTTCATGCGCGAGACCACCTACTGGCCCAAGCTCTGCCTGGTCCAGGTGGCGACGCCGGACGCGGCGGCCAATATCGACCCGCTCGCGGAAGGCCTGGACCTCGCCCCCCTGCTGGCGATCCTGGCCGATCCGAAGATCATCAAGGTGTTCCATGCCGCCCGGCAGGACGTGGAAATCTTCAACAATCTCGGCGTCATCCCCCGGCCGCTGTTCGACACCCAGATCGCCGCCATGGCCGCCGGGTTCGGCGAGCAGATCGCCTATGACGCCCTGGTGCGGCAGATGCTGAAGATCGAACTCGACAAGAGCAGCCGATTCACCGACTGGGCCCGCAGGCCCTTAAGCGATTCGCAGCTGGAGTACGCCCTGGCCGACGTGACCCACCTGGCCGACGTGTTCCCCCTGCTGCGCGCGCGTCTGGAGACGGCTGGCCGGCTGGCCTGGGTGACCGAAGAGATGGATCAAATGACTGATCCGGCCCTCTATGACACCGAGCCGGAGAACGCCTGGCGCAGACTGAAGCCAAAGCGGTTCACGCCCAAATACCTGTCCGTCCTGCGCGGCGTCGCCGCCTGGCGTGAGCGGACGGCGCAGCAGCGCGACCAGCCGCGCGGGCGCATCCTGAAGGACGACGCCATCGAGGAGATCGCCAGCCAGGCGCCGACGGACGCCGACGGCCTGGGCCGCCTGCGCGCGGTGCCGAAGGGGTTCGCCAACTCGCGCTTCGGGCCGGACCTGCTGGAGGCGGTCAATGAGGCGCTGCGCAACGCCGACACCTATGCGCCGAAGATCGAGCGCCATTCCTCGCCGCAGGTTCCAGCGGCCGGCGCGGTGGTCGAGCTGCTCAAGGTGTTGTTGAAGGCAAGGTCCGAGGACGCCGGCGTCGCCTCGAAGCTGATCGCCACCGTCTCGGACCTGGAGAAGATCGCCGCCGACGACAACGCCGACACCCCGGCTTTGCACGGGTGGCGGCGGGACGCCTTCGGCGAGGACGCCCTGCGGGTCAAGCGCGGCGAACTGGCCATGGTGCTCGACGGCAATCGGGTGCGGGTCGTCGAGGTGCGCCGCGCGCCAAGGGCCGCCGCCGACTGAGCCGCTTCGGCCGTTCCGCTCCCGTTCATCCTGCCTCTGCGATGTTTCAGCCGTGAAGTGATGTTTCACGGGAACGTCGGTCAAGCTTGAGGGTTTTTGCAGGATGAAACAGATTTACCTGAACGGCGCCGCCTGGCCCGTGCTCGTGGCGTGCCTTGCGGCCGGCGCGCTGGCGTCCTGCAACCAGAACAGCCAGGCGCAGTCCGCGCCGGCGCCGGCGGCGGCCCTGCCGCTGGAGATGACGGCCACGGCGCCCATCAGCGCGCCGGCGCCGCCGATCAGCGACCTGCCGCAGGGGCCGCCGATCCAGGTGGGACAGTTGTCGGACCCCGACGACACCTATGCCTATGCGGACGAGGCCTATGCGGAGAACGACGCTTTCGCCGATGCGCCGCCGGACTATGGCTTCGACTATGGCGGGACCCGGCCGTGGGTGTGGCGCGGCGACGACCAGTCGGAGCGGGTGGTCGAGCCGCTGCCGGACGGCGGCGACCGCTATTACTACTACCAGCCGGGCGCCCAATACCCCTACCTGGTGAGGGACCCGGAATACAGCTACGGCTATGATTCCGGGGTGCTGGTGGTGATCTACGACAGCCACGGCCGTGCGCTGCCGCGGGATCAATACCGGGAGCGTGCTGACGCCGCCGGCCGCATCCTCGCCCGCGCCGACGCGCTCTACGCGGCGTCGCAACAGCAGCAACACCAGGCGGTGGTCGCGGCCAACTGGGAGGCTCGCCAGGACAGGATCGAGGCCGACAACTCGGCCTGGGCGCACGCGCAGGCGAATCAAAGCGGCTGGGCCGCCTATCACGCGGCGCACGCCCAGCAGGAACAGGCTCAGCTGGATCAGGAGCGCTTCCGCCGCGAGGCCGAGGCGGCGCGGTTCGCGCAGGCCACCAACCAGCCGCAGGTCGCCCAACGTGATTGGCAGGCGGCGCAACAGGCCCACGCCCAGGCGCCGGCCGCCGCCCCAACGATCTTTGGCGTGCATCTCGGCGGGCCCAAGCCGGCCCCGCCCGTCGGCCACAGCGAGCCCATCGGACCAGCGGCCGGGGCTCCGAGCCCTCATCCGACCGGCGCGCGCGCGACGCCCGCTCAGACAGCAGCAGGCCCCGCGCCTGCCGGGCCGCCAGCACAAGGCGGCGGCTTCGATCGCCACGAGCGTCAGACCGGCCCGCAAGCCGGCGCGACCGCGGGCCCCCGCCCGGCGGCCGCCACAGCCGCGCCAAGACCCGAAACCCACGCAGCCCCGGGGAGGGCCCCCGCCGAGACAATCGTCCGTCCAGCCGCCCCGCCGGCCAGGGCCGCCGAACGGCCCGCATTCGCAGCGGCTCCCCGCGCCGCTGTGCCCGCCGCGCCGCCGAGAGCGATTGAGCGGCCAATTGCTCCGCCGCCGCGCGCCGCGGTCGTCCGAGCGCCGCCGCCGGTCGTACACGCCGCGCCGGCCGTGGTGCGCGCGCCGCCGCCTGTGGTTCGGCCGCCGCCTGTCCGCGCCGCGCCTCCGCCAAGGCCCGCCGCCGCTGCACCGAGGCCGGACGACAAGCGCCTGCCGCAGTAGCCAAACGGGGACATGGCGTAATTGAGGTAGGCCATCCTCCTTCGTAAAGCAGTGCGATCACCTCGCACCGACTTCGTAATCCAAGGCTCGGATGGGCCCACCTCAATTACGCAATGTCCCCGGTTCATTGCTCATACGGATTCCTGATTTCTATATGTAATTTCTTTCCGAGATATTTCATAAAATTAAGGAAAGATATTCCGAAAATCATTGTGATTGCTACAGCCAAGAATAAAGACGCAAGCTGAAATGATTTGTTGTCGGGGCGAGAAATTGACAGTGCTTTGAATACGGCGCTCAATATGCCTTCGCCGTGGTTATTAATTACTACATATAACGGATAGCAGGGGGTGATAATTATTATGCTGTAAATTAATACAGAACAAAAATATAAAATATATTGAGTCAATTTCGCCATGCTCATATCTTCATATGTCGACGGTTGTGGTGATGGACCGATAGTCAATACATAGCTTGCTCATGAGTTATGATGGTTGATCGTGCATAAGATAATATCAATTATTGCCTTTGGAATTCACTATTATCGTCTTTGTGCCTGTTGTTATTCCTTTCTTAAAGACGGTCGTCGCAACTGAACGTGCAATGTCTCCCATGTCCCCAATTAACCCCCCAATTAACCCCAATTAAGCGCCCATCCTCAACCCCAGCTCCAGCTCGTCGGCGAGGGTGGCGGCGCGTTTGGCGGTCTGTTCGCCGAGCAGCATGTCGGCCCAGCGGCCGTCCGCGGTCAGGCGGATGACTTCTCCGGAGATGCTCAGGCTTGAGCGGCGCAGCAGGTCGGCGCTGCGTCCGGACAGGTCGCAGCCCAGCCGCATGGCCGCGCCCAGCGCTCGGGCCCTGGCGGCGCGCTCGGGCGACAGCACCCGGCTGAGGGTCTGCGCCTCGGGCGTGTTGGCCGAGGCGGTGTGCCTGGCGAACAGCGCCAGCGCCAGGAAGGCGCGCTCGGCATGGTCCATGCCGGCGATGGGCGCGCGCAGCACCTGATCGAACACCAGGTCGGCGCGGTGGTCGGGGTGCAGCCGGGCGCCGATATCGGCGAGGCGGCAGGCCGAGGCGAGCAGGGTGGGGTCGCGGGCGCCGAACACCGGCGCAAGCTGGGAATACATCGGCGTGAGCCACGCTTCGAGCGCCTGGCCCAGATCCTCGCTGGCGCCCTGGCGGAGCCCGAGCGCCGCGCAGCCTTCCACCAGCGGATCAAGTCGGCGCACCTCTTCCGGCATCGCCTCCAGCAGCAGCCCTTCGCGCAGGCCATAGGCGGAAACACAGACCTGTTTCAGGCCCAGCCGTTCGATGAGGGCTTCAAGGACAATAGCGGCGTAGGGGATGGTCTCCAGCCGCCGCTTCGACAGGCCCTCGATCCGCTCCAGCGAGCCCTTGGACTGGCGGGCGATGAACCGGGCGGCGTCCAGGGCGTCGACGGCGCTGAGCATATATTGGTGAACGATGCCGAGGGGATAGCTGGTCAGCCGCATCTGCAGCAGCGCCAGGTTTCGCCAGCCGCCGCCGACCGCGTAGAGGGTGTCGGTCTCAAAGCCGGCGCCGGGGTCGGCGAGCACCTTGACCGCCCGGCCGCGCGCCTTGCCCATGTCGAAGCCGTCGGCCGTGCGCAGGTTGAAGGCGCCCAGCGGCAGGCTGACGCCCGCGCCGACACGTCCGCCCGAGACGCGGGTGAGTTCCAGGCTGGATCCCCCCAGGTCGCCGACGACGCCGGACGCGTCGGGCGTTCCGGCCAGCACGCCAAGCGCGGCGTAGCGGGCTTCCTCCTCGCCCGAGAGCACGCGAACCGACAGGCCGGCCTCCGCCAGCACCCGATCGACGAACGCCCCGCCGTCGGCGGCCTCGCGAACGGCGGCGGTGGCGGCGACGAACAGGCTGGAGGGATGGGCCGCGTCGAGCACGGCGCTGAACCGGCGCAGCGCGCCCAGGGCGGAGTCGACGCCGTCCTTCGCCAGTCGGCCCGTGACCGTCAGCTCCGAGCCGAGCCCGGCGAGCACCTTCTCATTGTAGACCGTCCAGATGGCGCGCCCTTCCAGGCGGTAGACCACCAGGCGCACCGAGTTGGAGCCGATGTCGATGACCGCGACATCGCGGGGACGCCGGTCGTCAGGATCCGACATGCTCGAACGCGCGCGGCAAATCCTTCACCTTCTGCCCGCGGCCGGACAGGCTGGGGTTGGTCATGAAGTACTGGTGGGCGGAGAAGGCGCCCTTGCTGGTCCAGTCCGGAGCGCGGCAATAGCGGCCGTATTGGTCCAGCATCCAGCTCTGGGCCACATCATTGATGTTGGCGACCATGATCTGGGACAGGACCTGCTGGTGTACGGTGGGGTTCTCGATCGGCACCAGGGACTCCACCCGGCGGTCGAGGTTGCGCGGCATCCAGTCGGCGGAGGAGATGAAGACGCGCGCCTTCAGGCTGGGCATCTCCGCGCCGTTGGCGAAGGCGACGATGCGCGAATGCTCCAGGAACCGGCCGACGATGCTCTTGACCCGGATGTTCTCCGACAGGCCGATCATCCCCGGGCGCAGGCAGCAGATGCCGCGCACGATCAGTTCGATCCGCACGCCGGCCTGGCTGGCGCGATAGAGGGCGTCGATGATAACCGGGTCGACCAGGGCGTTCAGCTTGGCCCAGATCGCCGCCGGCTTGCCGGCCTTGGCGTTCTCGGCCTCATTGGCGATCAGTTTGAGCAGATCCGCCTTCGGGGTCACCGGCGAGAAGGCCAGCTTCTCCAACCGCTCGGGCATGGCGTAGCCGGTGATGAAGTTAAACACCTTGCCGGAATCCCGGGCCAGGGACTGGTCGCAGGTGAACAGCGACAGATCGGTGTAAATCTTCGCCGTCTGCGGGTGATAGTTGCCGGTGCCGAAGTGGCAGTAGGTGCGCAGCGCGTCGCCCTCGCGCCGGACCACGATCGAAAGCTTGGCGTGGGTCTTGTACTCGACGAAGCCGAACACGACGTGGACGCCCGCGTGCTCAAGGTCGCGGGCCCACTTCATATTGGCCTCTTCATCGAACCGCGCCTTGATCTCCACCAGGGCGGTGACGTTCTTGCCGTTGTCGGCCGCCTCGATCAGCGCCGCGACGATGGGGCTGTCCTTGGAGGTGCGGTAGAGGGTCTGCTTGATCGCCACCACGTTAGGATCGCGGGCGGCCTGGCGCAGGAACTGCACCACGACGTCGAAACTCTCGAAAGGATGGTGGACCAGGATGTCCTTCTCGCGGATCGCCGCGAAACAGTCGCCGCCATGGTCGCGGATGCGTTCGGGGAAGCGCGGCTCGAACGGGCGGAACTTCAGGTCCTGGCGATCGGCCGGGATCAGCTGCGCCAATTCGTCGAGGCCCAGCATGCCGTCGACCAGGATCACATCCTGCGGCTCGGCGGCGAGCGCATGGGTAATGAAGCCGCGCAGCTCCTCCGGCATCAGGCTTTCGATCTCGACCCGCACCACCGAGCCCATGCGCCGCTGCTTCAGCGCGGCTTCGAACTCGCGCACCAGGTCTTCGGCTTCTTCTTCGATCTCCACGTCGCTGTCGCGGATCAGCCGGAACACGCCGCTGCCCTCGACCTCGCAGCCAGGGAAGAGCTGGTCGAGGAACAGCGCCAGGATGCCTTCCAGCGACACGAACCGCCGGGCGGGCTTCTTGGCGCGGCTGGAGGCCGAAGCCGGCAGCTCCCAGAAGCGCGCCACCTGGGCCGGCACCGGCACCAGGGCGAACAGCAACTTGGCGTCCGAACTGCGCTTCAGCTTCAGGACCAGCGAAAAGGCAAGGTTGGGAATGAAGGGGAAGGGGTGAGCGGGGTCGATCGCCAGGGGGGTCAGGACCGGAAAGATCTGGTTCTGGAAGGTGTCGGCGAGCCAGGCGCGCTCGATCGCATTCACCTCGCTCGAATCGATCAGCCACAGGCCCTCAGCGCGCAGCTGCGAGCGCAGGCCGAGCCATTGCTTCTGCTGCACGGCCATCAACTCGGCGGCGCCTTCATTGACCTTGATCAGCTGCTCGGCGGGGGAAAGGCCGTCCTGGCTGACGACGCGCACGCCTTCCCGGACCTGACCTTTCAGGCCCGCGACGCGCACCATGTAGAATTCGTCCAGGTTGTTGGCCGAGATCGACAGGAAACGCAGCCGCTCCAGCAGCGGGTGGCGCGCGTTGGCGGCCTCTTCCAGCACCCGTTCGTTGAAGGCCAGCCAGGAGATTTCACGGTTGAAGAACCGTTCCGGCGCGGCGATCAGCGCCTTGTCCAGCGCCGCGCTGGACGGGACGTCGACAAGCTTTTCCGGAATGGCTTCTGCGAGCGCGATGTCGGTCATGTCGGCTTTCGCGAGGGATGCGGTGGTTTTGGCGCAGGCCCGAGGCCCCCGCAAGCCTTCACTCGAACAGGTCGGGCGTTTCGCCGTCGATTTCAAGAAACTGTCGCGCAAGGGCGCGGCTGACCGGACGCTGTTCGCCCTCGGCGGCGGCCTCGTCCAGCTGCTCGACGATGGCCAGCGCGGCGGGGCCGGACCGCTCGATCCGCTTCAGCAAATAGCCGATCAGATCGTCGCTCGGCTCAATGTTGCGCTCGCGGAACAGCTTTCGCAGCACCCCTTCCAGGATCACGCCGTCCGGCGTCGGCAGTTCGGCCACGGTCACGGCGTTCAGGCGCGAACGCAGGTCGGGCAGGTTCGCCGGCCACGTGGAGGGCAGGGTCCGCGCTGTGAGCAGCAGCGAGCCTCCGTCGCCGCCGGCCATGTTGATCAGGTGGAATAAAAGGTCGTCGTCCTGGGCCCGGTCGGCGTCCTCGAACAGCACCGGACGGCCTTCCAGCGCCGCCAGACTTTGCCGGGTCCTGGCGCCGATCAGCGCGGCGCCGACCTCCTCGGCCCACACGCGCGCCAGATGGGTCTTGCCGGAGCCTTCCGGCCCCACCAGCGCCAGGCAGCCGGCGTGCCAGTGCGGCCAGGTGTCGAGCAGACGCACGGCCTCGGCGTTGTTCGGCGAGACGGCGAACTCCTCGCGCCTGAAAGGAAGCGCCCGCCGCAGCTCAAAGCGAAGCTGACGGTTCACGCGGCATGTCCAAGGCGAGAAATCACCGCCGAACTATAGGCGCCCCGACCGGCTGCGTCGACCACCGGCTTGGCCATGGCCAAGCTGTTCCTAATGGATCGGTCTCACCGTAGGGTTCAGTCCAGCCAGCGGGTGGGTTTGGCAATCGATATCATGTCAGCGTAAGCATCCTCAAAGAAAGATAGGCTCGCGCCGCTTGCCACGCGCCGTGACGTGGTGCGGGCAACCGGGGCCGACGATGCGGGCGAGACGGGCCATGCCTCACGCTAGCACGCCGGAACAAAAAGGGAATATTGCTCCTGTCCCCGTATTCCCTGTCCCCGCCGCGCTCATCAGGTCAAGGTAGAGCGCCTCGTCGCCCGGCTCCAGGAAGATCGGCTCTCGCCGGTTGCCCCGCTGCGTCACATGATGCGGCGCGCCAGGAATGATCATTCGCGCCCGCCTCGCCAC
>Ga0302314_10003223_pt1 | contig 30206 bp, 22 predicted proteins | sample III_Palsa_N2_3_FD_200533 | JGI IMG/M metagenome (GOLD analysis project Ga0302314, IMG submission 200533) | Peat permafrost microbial communities from Stordalen Mire near Abisko, Sweden - III_Palsa_N2_3 | ecosystem: Environmental > Terrestrial > Soil > Palsa > Peat permafrost | place: Sweden... | reverse complement strand
GCGGCTCTCCGAGCCGCTCGAGGCCCTGCTTGCCGATCTGCGACAGCCCGCTGCCCGGGGTCAGCAGCCCGCGGTACATCTTCGCGGCGATGTCGGAGTGCCCGAGGCATTCGGCCATCCACGCGGCGATCGACTCCATGCACTGGCCGAGGAAGGTGTCGCCGACCGGCTTAAGGCCATCCTCGACCAGCTCCCAGGGCAGGAAGCCGAGACCGAAGCAGCCGAGCCGGGCGGCCAAGAGGATGACCAGGGAGGTGCGCTCGGTCTCGAGCACGTCGGTCAGGCGGAAGCACCACTGCAGGTCCTGGTTGGCGAGTTCCGGCTGGCCGTAGCGCAGGCGCAGCCCGGCGCGCAGCAGGTGCTCGACCGGGGTCAGGTCGTCCCCGGCCAGGGCGCCGAGCAGCTGCTCGCCGCAGCCGAGGTTGACCAGGGAGAGGAAGTCGCGTACGAAGTCGAAGAGCAGGTTGGGCGTGTCGTCGCCGCGCCCGATCGCCATCACCGTCTCGACCGGGTCGTTGAGCTTCTCCAGGCGCGAGGCCAGGATCACGTAGTCGGCCTGCAGGCGCTGCTCGCGGATCGACAGGCGGTAGCCGAGCACGCGCAGCCGGTCGATCGCCTCGCGCGAGGCCTTGAGCGCCGGCGCGTCGTCGGCATCGACCAGGCGGTTGAGGTTCGAGCGCAGCGCTTCGCTCAGCGACACCGAGAGCGTCGACATCAGCGTGCCCTCGTCGGGCGAGCCGCGGATCAGGCTGCGCAGCATGCGCAGGTCATGCTCGAGCTCGACTGAGATGCCGCGCGCCTCGACGTCTTCGCTGAGGTAGCGCATCAGCCACAGGCAGAAGCGCGTGCGCACGAAGTCGCCCGACTCCTGGTAGGAGAGGATCTCCTGCACCGCGCGACGGATGCCGCCCTGGGGATTGGCCAGGTGCAGCCGCGCGAGCTCGAACATCGCATCCTGGGCCAGCGGATGCTCGATGTGCTCGGAGAGGAAGCGGCGGATCTCCTTCTCCGCATCCACCGGCTCGCCGCCATGCACCAGCGCCATGCACAGCATGAAGGCCGCCTCGACGGCCTCGGCCGCCTCCTGGTGCTCCTCGAGAAAGCTGCGGTAGAAGTCGATCGACTGGCGGTGCAGGCCCTGGCGCAGGAGCTCGTTGCCGATGGCGTAGGAGGGCACCATCAATGGGCTGCGCCGGCGTTCGATCATCAGCTGGCGGACCAGGACCTGCGACTTCCAGGTCGCCAGCGCGACATGCGGGCCATTGGTGGCCGAGAGGGGATGCAGGTCGCGCACCACCAGCGACGGCTGGTCATCGACCGTGAACATCAGCCGCGAGCCCACCGACTCGATGACCAGGCGCTTGGCCTGCGAGCGGCGGTCGGCGTGGCGCGAGGTCGTGGTCTCGCGGTCGCGCAGCGGCCGCATGGTCAGGAAGTTGGGCGACAGCGAGCCCTCGTCGCCCTCGCCACGGCAGATCGACAGCCATTTGCCCTGATAGGCGCCGAAGCGGAACTGGTAGCACTGCGCCGGCGGCACGCCGCGCACGAAGATCCAGAACTCGTCGCCCTTGACCAGGTCGATGCTCAGGGTGATGCGCACATCGTCGCCGACGCGCGCGGCGAGCGGATACATCTGCATGCCGTAGCCGCCCAGCAGCATGCCGCCGAGCTCCGGATGGTGGACCTGGCCGACCTGCTCGGCGCGCAGCGCCGTGGAGGGCAACGTGAAGGGTCCGAGGTCCGAGGTCGCGCCGAAGTCCCACAGCCCGACCGGCAGCCACTGCGCCTCGCGCTCCTTGGCCAGGCGCTGGCGTTCCAGCTCGCTGTAGGAGGCCGAGAGCTGGGACAGCAGCGTGCGCAGCTCCTGGGAGAACACTTCGCAGTCCGGGTAGCGGTCCTGCTGGTCGTTGGCCAGGGCCCACTCGGAGATGACCTTCAGGGCCTGGGGCACCTCCGGCCAGAAGTCGCTGATCGACTTGCGATCGCCGATGCGCACGCGTTCAAGCAGCTCCTGCAGCTTCTCATGCTCGCGCACCTCGCAGGGCGTGTGCAGGGTCAAAAGCTCGACCAGGATGACGCCGAGCGAGTAGATGTCGGTGCGCTGGTCGGCCTGGCTGGCCTGGCCGCGCGCCTGCTCCGGGGACATGTACGCCGGCGAGCCGAGGATCTGCCCGTACTGGGTGCTGCGCGCCAGCTTCTGGGTCGCACCCGGATTCTCCGGCACCGAGCGCGCCCGGGTCGGGGTGCGCACCCGGCTGCTCTCGCGCGCCTTCATCACGTGCCGGCTCGAGGGGCGGGTACGCTCGGAGGTGGTGCTCTCCGGTTCGAGGGTCGCATCCGGCAGGCCCCCTTCGGAGCCCATGATCAAGGTCGCCTTGTCGATCGATGGCTTGGTCTCATCGAAGAGCGCATCGTAGGTGTCCTCGATCGGCGGCAGCTCCTCGTCGCGCAGGCTGCGGGCCAGGCCCCAGTCCAGGATCCAGACCTCGCCGAAGGAGCCGACCATGATGTTCGCCGGCTTCAGGTCGCGGTGCACGATGCCCTGGCTGTGGGCATAGGACATGACCTCCAGCAGCTTCAGGAAGAGCGTCAGACGGTCGATCAGCGACATCTCCCGCCAGTGGTCGGGGGAGGCGCGCAGCTGATCGAGGCGCCGGTCGAGGCCCTGGCCGCGGGCCAGGGACATGACGTAGCACAGGGTGCCATTCTCGGTCTCGGCCGCCTCGAAGACGTTGACGATGCCGGGATGGTTCAAGCGCGAGGTATAGCGGATCTCCAGGTCGAAGCGCGACACGATCTCGGCGTCGCCGGCGACCGCGGAGTCGAGCACCTTGACCGCTAGTTCCCGTTCCAGGTGGCGGTCCCAGGCGACAAAGACATGCCCGGTGACCCCGCGTCCGATTTCGCGTACGAGGTCATAGCGACCGGCGATCAAATGACCTTCGGACGTTGGCATGAAGCGCTGCCTAGGATACCCCATGCGGTGACTGTCAGCAACGTCTCCCCTACCGGTGGTGCTGGTGGGTGAGACTCCCAAGGCCCCTGGGCCCGGTGGATTCCTCGGAAAATACCATCAGATGCGCCTTCGGACCCGCCTGGTACCAGTGCAACGTCAGGCGCATCCGGACGCGCGACCCTCCAATCTTGCCAGACAGGCCGTTTGCGGCCTTGCCGGAAACGTCTCGACTGTGCCAAGCGATGACTTGCCGACTGCGCTCGATGGGGAGAGTAGACGCCATGAGCGCCCCCTCCTTCGTCCTCGTCGATCGCCGCCAGGTCCCGTCCCTGGGCCTGGAGGTCAGCCACTACCGGCATGCCTCGGGGGCCGAGCACTGGCATCTGGGCTGCGCCGATGAGCACCGCGCCTTCGTCGTCGCCTTCCGCACCCCGCCCAGCGATTCGACCGGGCTGCCCCACATCCTCGAGCACACCACCCTGTGCGGCAGCCGCCGCTACCCGGTCCGCGATCCGTTCTTCCAGATGCTGCGCCGTTCGCTGCAGACCTTCATGAACGCCATGACCTTCCCGGACCTGACCGCCTACCCCTTCGCCAGCCAGGTCCCCAAGGACTTCGACAACCTCCTGAGCGTCTACCTCGACGCGGTCTTCGCCCCCAACCTGCACCACCTCGACTTCGCCCAGGAAGGCCACCGCCTCGAGCCGGTCGAAAGCCGCTGGGAGCGCAAGGGGGTGGTCTACAACGAGATGAAGGGGGCGATGGATTCGACCTCGGCGCAAATGGACGCCGCACGCGAGCGCGTGCTTCTGGCCGACACCATCTACAGCCACAACTCCGGCGGCGAGCCGGCCGAGATCCCGCACCTGACCCATGCCGACCTGCTGGCCTTCCATCGCCTGTGCTACTGCGCGGCCAACGCCTGCTTCGTGACCTACGGCAACGCCGAGCCGCACCGCCTGCAGGAGGCCTTCGAGCGCTACATCGACGCCGATCCCGGGGTCGCGGCGAGCACGCCGGAGCTGACCCATCTGCGCGGCCCCTTCGCCGATCTCGACGTCGCGGTGCCGCAGGCCGAGGGCCAGGACCTGCAGGATGTCAGCGCCATCAGCCTGACCTGGGTGCAGGGCGACAGCGCGCAGCTCGACGAGGCGCTCGACGCGGAGCTCGTCGACCGCCTGCTGCTGGGCCACGCCGGCGCGCCGTTGCGCCTGGCCCTGGAGGGCAGCGGCCTGGGCCGTTCGGTCGCGCACAGCGGCTACAGCTCCTCCTACCGCAACGGCCTGTTCGTCGCCGAGCTCGAAGGCGTCCTGCCGGAGGACTACCCGCGCTTCGTGCCGCTGGTCGAGGGCTGCCTGGCCAGCCTGGCCGAGGCCGGGTTGCCGGCCCAGGACATCGAGGCCGCGCTGCACCAGCTCGAGCTGTCGCGCCGCGAGATCAGCGGCGACTCCTACCCCTATGGGCTCGAGCTGTGCTTCCGCCTGCTCAGCCCCTGGAACAACGGTGTCGACCCCCTGCCCTTCCTCGACCAGGCGGCGGCGATCGCCCGCCTGCGTGAGCGCGCCACCGCCCCGGGCTATCTGCGGCAGCAGCTGACCACGCGCTTCATCGCCAATCCGCGCCGCATACTGCTGCGCGCGCGACCCGATCCGCAGTTCCATGCGCTGATGAAGGAGCGCGAACGCATCCAGGTCGAGGCCGACCTGCAGGGCCTGAGCAGCGCCGGCCAGCAGGGACTGCGCGCCCAGGCGCGCGAGCTGGCCACGCGCCAGGAACGCGTCGATGACCCGACCGTGCTGCCGGATCTCGAGCTCAAGGACATCCCGGCCGTCCGCCACTGGGCGGAAGGCTCCAACCTCGCGGGCTCGCTGACCTCCTTCGTCGCCGGCACCAATGGCATCCTCCACCACCTGGCCGCCTTCGAGATCCCGCAGCTGAGCGACGACGAGCTCGACCTGCTGTCCTTCCTGCCGCGCCTGATCGGCAGCCTCGGGGTCGGATCCTTCAGCTACGACGAGCATGCCGCGCAGCTCAACCGCATCTGCGGCGGCCTCGGCACCTGGTCGGACATCATCGCCGACCCGCAGGACGAGCGCCGCGTGCGCGGCTTCTTCATCGGCGAGATCAAGGGCCTCGCGCACCGCAGCGGCGACTACCTGGGCGAGCTGGCGCAGACTTTGACCAACAGCCGCTTCGATGAGCACGACCGCATCCGCGAGCTGATCGATGAGCGCGTGCAGCGCCTGCAGGCCTCGATCCAGCAGCAGGGCAACCGCATGGCGGGGCGCGCGGCGATGCGCGGCTTCGGCGGCGCGGCCGCGCTGCCGCACCGCATGAGCGGGCTGGGCGCGCTGTCGCGCCTCAAGGCCCTGGCGGCGCTGATCAGCCAGGACACCCCCGGCCACGAGCACCACGCCGCGGAACTCTCGGCGCGCCTCGGCCGCCTGCTGTGGCGCCTGACCGGCGGCGAACGCCATGAGGCGCTGATCGGCGACGCGGCCGGAGCCAAGGACGCCATCGCCCTGGTCCGCCAGGCCTGGTCGATGCCCTCCCCGGCCGACGCCAGCTCGACCATCCCCCTGGGCGCGCTGCCCATGGTGCAGGTGCCCAACACCGCCTACCTCACCGCCACCGCGGTGAACTACTGCGCGTTATCCTTCTCGACCGTCGGCTTCGAGCATCCCGACGCGGCGGCCCTGGCGGTCGCCGGGCCGATCCTCACCAACCAGGTCCTGCACCCGAAACTGCGCGAGCAGGGCGGGGCCTATGGTGGTGGCGCCAGCGCCCAGAGCTCGACCGCGACCTTCACGCTCAGCAGCTACCGCGATCCGCGTCTCGACGCCACCTTCAGCGACATGCGCGACGGGCTGCGCTGGCTGGCGGCCTGCCCGGATGACCCGCGGCTGCTCAAAGAGGCGGTGCTCGGCGTGGTGGCGAGCCTCGATTCGCCGAGCTCCCCGGCCGGGGAGGCGCGCAACCGCTTCGTCGGCGACCTCAAGGGCGTCGGCCCGGCGCTGTTGAACAAGTTCCGCGCCCAGGTCCTGGCGGTGACACCGCTGCAGGTGCGCGCCGCGGCCAGCCGCTGGCTGCCCGCCGAGGGCGGGACCCTGGCGGTGGTCACCGGCCAGGAGCAGATCGCCGCCAGCCAGCTGAGCTGGGTCAAGGAATCGATCTAGGCTTACTGCCGCTTGCGACGGCGCGTAGTGGTCGGCGCCGGAGGGTCCGGCTGCACCGCATCGTGGCTGATCGAGGTCGAGGCGGAACGCGGCCGGGCCTGGCCGTCCGCGGAGCGCGCCGTGGTGGCACGTTCGCCGGGACGCGTGCCGCGCCGCGGCGCGGTCAGCGGATTCTGCTCAGCCTCAGCCGCGTCCTCCTCATCGCTCGGGATCGCGGTCTCGGCCTGGGTGTCGGTCTGCGAGGACAGGTCGGCCTTGGTCTCGAGATCCTCCTCGGGATCGATGCCGCCCTTGGAACGGCGTTTGGCCCTCTTGTGCGTCGTGAAGCGCTTGATCCAGCGCCGCCACCACTGCTGGATGGGCTGCGCGAAGCGCCAGAACAGCCGCCACACGCTCAGCACCGTGCCCAGGCCCAGCGCCAGCTCGCCGACCACGAAGAGGGCGATGCCGCCCAGCGCCAGGGTCGCGGCGCTGACCGCGTCGGGACGCACCCGCAGCCACGCCTGGCGCGGGGTGCCGCGCACCACCTGGGCCAGGAGGTGCAGCTCGCGGCGGTTGCCGGAGGGCACCACGCCCAGCAGCGAGTCGTGGCCGGGCGTGACGGCGGTGGTGCCCTGCCCGAGCACGACCCCGTTGCCGTCGCGCGCCAGCCACTGCACGGTGACCTCCATCGGGTGGTCAACGCCGTCGGTCAACGCCTGGAGACGCAGCCGGGTGCCGATGAGTACCGGCAGCGACTGGTCGCAGGGCAGCGGCAGCAGCAGCTGCGGCTCGTCTTGCACATAGCGTACCAAGGCGGCGCCCTCGACCAGGCCGCTCATGGCGATCAGCACAATCCCGATCCCGACCAGTACCCCGCTTACGCGCATGGCGCGATGCTACCGCGTCATACCTTCCATTGAAAGCGCACGTGCCGTGCTCGACACCGCTTCGCGCCTGTCTGGTGTTACGCTGTTGTAGAAGCCGCCCGGCATAGCCAAGCCCAGGCGTACCGGAGTCGGGCGACGAGTCACAAGCGCCACGTCACGAGGGTTCGGCGCCGATCTCGACCCCGATGGTGGCCATGTGCCGGCGCTGCACATTCCACAGCCAGCGCGCCTGCGCCTCCTCCTGGTCGTCGTAGCCGAGGATGTGCAAGACCCCGTGCAGGATGTAGAGGCACAGTTCATCCTCGATGCGGCGGTCGCGCTCGCGCGCCACGCGCATCGCCACCTCGACGCCGACCGCCAGATCGCCAAGCAGGCGCAGCCCGGTCTCCGGGTCGCGCGAGCCGTCGGGGAAGGTCATGACATCGGTCGGCTGGTCGTCATTGAAGTGCTCGCGGTGCAGCCGGGCGGACTCCGGGTCATCGACCAGCAGCACGCTCAGCTGCGCGTCGGTGATGCCCTCCTCGGCGAGCGCGGCGTCGACCACCGTCTGCACCGTGACCAGGTTGAGCTCGAGCGGCTGACGGGAATGATTGACGATGGCGATCGCGCAGCGCTTGCCCATGCGCGTAATTGGAGCGCGGCCGCGGCTTGGCGCCACCCCGGGCCGGCGCCGCCCTCCAAGTCTAGGCGAAATCGAGCATCTGATGGCCGGGGTTCAGGCCCAGGCAGTAGCGCCGGTCCCATTCGCTCGGCAGCAGGACCACCGCGCGCCCGCGCGCGTCCTTCGCCAGCATCGCGCCGGGCGAGGGCTTGAAGGTGGCGGGATCGCCGACCAGCCAGCCGCTGCACTGGTAGGGCAGCGGCTTGAGCTGGGTCTCGACGCCGTACTCGTCGCGCAGGCGGTACTGCAGCACTTCGAACTGCAGCCGGCCGACCGCGGCGATGAAGGGGTCGGCCTGGGGATTGTCCCAGGAGCGCAGCACCTGCACCGCGCCCTCCTGGGCGAGCTGCAGCATGCCCTTGTCGAACTGCTTGCGCTTGGTCAGGTCGACCGGCTGGACCTGGGCGAAGACCTCCGGCGGGAACTGCGGCAACGGCTGGTGCTCGAAGCCGGGCTTGACCGAGGCATGCACCAGGGTGTCGCCGATGGCAAAGCCGGCGTTGATCAATCCGACCACATCCCCGGGCCAGGCCTGGTCGAGGGTGGTGCGCTCCTGCGCCATCAGGGTGTGCGGACGCGACAGGCGCAGCTCGCGCACCAGCTCGCCCCGGTGCAGATGCTTGACCACCAGGTCGCGCTCGAAGCGGCCCGAGCAGATGCGCACGAAGGCAACCGAGTCGCGATGGCGCGGATTCATGTTCGCCTGGATCTTGAAGACGTAGGCGCTGAAGGGCTGCTTGACCGGGTCGACATCGAGATCGGCGCCGCCAAGCGCGGTCGCGGTGCGATGGCCCGGCGCGGGAGCCTGGGCGACGAAGGCGTCGAAGAAGGATTCGACCCCGAAGTTGGTGAGTGCGGATCCGAAGAACACCGGGGTCAGGCGGCCGGCGAGGAACTCGGCGTTGCTCCAGGCGTTGCCCGCGACCTCGATCATCTCGAGTTCGGTGGTCAGGGTCTTCTGACGGCTTTCGAGCACCGCAGCCGCCTCGGCCAGCGGGATGCGCTCGACCGCCGCCTTGGCAGCGCCGCCGGCGGCGGTCTTGCGGAACACCAGGACCTCCGGTGGCGTGCCGGTGGCCAGCCCGCGGTCGACGACCCCGATGAACTCCCGCCCCGAGCCGATCGGCCAGTTCATCGCGCAGGCCTGGATGCCCAGCACCTCCTCGACCTCGGCCATCAGCTCCAGGGGATCGCGACCGGGCAGATCGAGCTTGTTGATGAAGGTCAGCACCGGGATGCCGCGCAGCTTGCAGACCGCGAAGAGCTTGCGGGTCTGGACCTCGACGCCCTTGGCGGCGTCGATGACCATGATCGCGCTGTCCGCCGCGGTCAGGGTGCGGTAGGTGTCCTCGCTGAAGTCCTGATGGCCCGGGGTGTCGAGCACGTTGATGATCGCGCCCTTGTAGGGGAACTGCATCGCCGACGAGGTGATCGAGATGCCGCGCTCCTGCTCCATCGCCATCCAGTCGGAGGTCGCGAGCTTGCCGCCCTTGCGGTTCTTGACCATGCCGGCGGTACGGATCATGCCGGAATACAACAGCAGCTTCTCGGTCAGCGTGGTCTTGCCCGCGTCCGGGTGCGAGATGATCGCGAAGGTCCGGCGTCGCGAGATCTCCCGCGCGATGTCGCTGTGCATCACCACTGCCGCTTCTGCCGCTTCACTCATGAGCAGTGCAGTTTCAGCCTGCGGCAGGCCGCGCAATCGCCGCCCCAGGACCGTCGTTCGGGATGAAAACCGGCATAACGGCGGGTGAAAGCCCGGCGACGGCGTCCCGCCGCGCAGCGGAGGCTAGGCGCGGGGGATGCTGATCTGGCTGGAGGAGGCGCGATCCCCGGGCTCGTAGAGATGCATCTGCGCCCAATCGGCGATCAGCCGCCCGAGGAAGCGCGCGACCTCGCGCCGTTCATCATGGCAGCAGTGCGCCACCGCGAGCATCGTCTCATCGGAATCGGACTCCAGTTTCAGGATGCGCTGCTGGGTCGGGCTGATCTCCATCTCCATGACCAGGTACGCCAGGCTTGCATCCTCCTCCGGCTGCAGCGCCACCGATTGCAGGTTCGCGCGCATGCAGGTGACCCCGATATCGCGCATTCCCTGGTATTCGCTCAGCAGCAGCACCCCGGGATTGAGCACCAGGAGGCGATGGGCGCGCGCCAGCGCCACGAACAGCGGCACGGTCACGGCCACGATCAGGGCGCTGACCGACGCCATCACCCACCACAGGATGTGCAGGACGAGGGTCGTCGGATGCGTCGGCAAGGTGCAGGCCAGGACCAGGGCCGCGAGGCCACCGATCAGGGTGGTGGTCCACAGGGCCGGGCCCCGCCCCGGCAGCCGGGTGCGGACCCGCAGGCACGTCTCGTCGCGCATCACCCGCACCCCGGCGGGCACGTGCTCGAGCCGTAGGTGCTCGCCCCACCACGGAGCTGTCATCAGGGGGGCGGGCATGCGTCGAGTCTATCAGGCGGGAGCTGCGCACGGTAGCCCTCCTCGGCCAAGCGCGAGCAGGCTGTACCGTCTGGCGGGTACCAAGGGGCTCGAGAATGACCGCTCGCATGAGCTACCGGTGTCGGAGAAGCCTTCAGGCCTGCGACCAGTCCTGGAGCGCGGCCTGCGGCTGCTTGGTGTCGATGCCGAGGTCGAGGTACACCACATCGAGCGTCGCCGTGCCCTGCTGATGCAGGCGCAGGGTGTTCAGGCCCGGCTGCAGCGCCTCCAGGGGTATGATGAAGGCCAGACGGTGGCCGGCCGGGCTGACCAGGGGATCGAAGGGATTGCCGAAGTGGCGATGGGTCTGCGCACTCGGGGTGCAGACCACCCCATTGCAGCTCGCTGCCAGCTGGGTGTCCTCGCCCAGAGGCGAACGGCTATGCACGCGCAGCCGCGCTGCGAAGGCCTCTGGATGCGCCACCAGCTCGAACTCGAAGGACTCCTGCGCGCCGGGACCGAGGGTCCTGGGCACCTGGCGGAAGTAGCTGGTGCCACCGAGATGGTAATGGCCGGGCTGGGTGGCGAGGAAGGCAGGATCCAGCAGGTGCTTCAGGACATGGAAGGGCGGCTCGCAGCACACCGCATCCAGCGCCTCGACCCCCTCGATCTGGCGGTAGTAGACGAAATTGAACAGGCTGAGCCCATGCGCGCCCGCCTCCAGGGCCTGTCGGGCTGAGGTGTAGAACTGGCAGTCGCTCAGCCGCGGGTTGCCGCTGGTGCCATAGCGGACCGATTGCAGGAAGTAGGGATGGAAGCCCGCGCAGTGGGTCAGCTCGCAATAGACAGCCGCCTGCGGCGCCTGGGCGCGGACATGGCGCACACCATCGCTGCGCTGGGTCGTGTCGTACCAGCCTGAACAGTTGAACATGTCGACCCCTGCGGCGTGCAGCCGGGCGACGTCGATGCCCGACTCGGCGTGGCGCGCCGGATCATGGGGGATGCGCACGCTCAGGTGGCGTCGGCCCACGCCGCCGCCAGGTGCCTGATCGAGGAGCGCGCGCACCTGTGCGCAGAAGCCGCTGATCAGGTCCAGACGCTCGGGAATCGGCACCGTGTCCGCGAAGAGGTGATCATCGCGCAGGAAATCCAGCTCCAGTCCGTCGACCGGGTAGGCGCACAGCTCGCGCACCAGGCTGAGCTTGTAGTCGCGCACCGGCGCGCGTCCCCAGTCCAGGCCGCGCCGGTTGTAGTAGCCCGCGATCTGGTGGTGCTGGGCCTCGATCAGGCAGTCGAGGTGCTCGCGGTAGAAGCGGCACACCCAGATCGACAGCGCGTCCTCGGTGCTGTGGCGCTCCTGCATATGCACGTCGTTCATGCGTAGCGAGACGAAGCAGCCGATGCCCAGGCCCCGGCAGGTGTCCAGGTGGGTGCGGACCATGTCGCCACCCGCCATCATGTAACGTCCATACTGGTCGAGCTCGCGATGGGTGCGCGTCTGCCACCGAGCGTAGTGGTCGCCGTCGACCTGGCTTTTCCACCACGGTATCCAGCCCAGTCCGGGCGCCAGGATCACGCAGTCGGCGCCGGCCGCGGCCGCCTCCGTGATCGATGCGGCGAGGCGTTCGTCGGAGAACTCACAACCTTTCTGACGGAAGGGCGAGACGCAGCCGCCGACGTTGGTGGCATCGTTGTTGAACAGCAGGCGGTAGGGCGGTGTGGTGTGCATGTCTCCAGGCTACCCCGCGCAGCCCGCCGCGGCCATGGACGCGGCTTGAGGAAGGGATGGACTCAGGTAACATCCGAAAGCCGCATGCCCTCGCCGCCGCCATCCGGGCTGGCCCGCCTGCGTGGGCTGGCGGATCTCACCGCCCTGACGGCGCGGCGCGCCGAGCCGATGCGCGTGCACTTGGCGCACTACCGCGGCCACCTCGCGCAGTTCGCTGGCATCCCGGCGCGCGTGAACAGCGACTGGATGCTCTTCATGCCGCTGCGCGCGCACCGCTTCCGCTGCGCGCTGGGCGTGCTGCAGGCCTCAGGCGCCATGTGCTATGTGATTCCGCCCGGCCTGCCTTTCGCGACCGAGCAGCCCAACGGCTACGAGCACTACAGCGCGCATCTCTCGGACGCCGAATATGTCGGCTGGGAGGCGACCGTGGCCGCCTCGCGCCGCATCGACGATGCCGCCTGGCCGGCCACGCCGCTGACCGCCAATCCCGTCACCCTGGCCCTGGCCGATGCGCGCTGGCTGTTGTGGACCGAGGCGCGCGAGCGTGGCGATCTGATCGCCGCCTTCAGTGCGCTGGTCAGCTGCTTTCAGACCGGGGACTCCTTCCGCACCCGCATCGCGCTTTCGCAACTGCTGGATCGCGTGCGGATGGCGGCGCGCAGCCATCCCCTGGAGCGCCTGCGTCCCTTCACCGAGCATCTGCTCCATCATCTGGCCGATGACGTACCGATCGGCACGCTGGCGCATGCCTGCGGCATCTCGCGCATGCAGCTGCACCGTCTCTGCCTGCAGGCCTATGGCCGGCCACCGCGCGAAGTGCTGCTGGGTGAGCGCCTGGACCTGGCGCAGCAACTGCTCGATGGCGGCCTGGGCGTGCAGGAGACCGCACGCGCCTGCGGCTTTCGCGATCCGTACTACTTCTCGCGCATCTTCCGCCGGCGCCTCGGCCACCCGCCCAGCCGCTGGCGAGAGCGCGCGCCAGCCCGTCCGGCCTAGGCCACGGCGGCGCCGGCATGGGCGCGGAAGCGGCTGCGGTAGTCGCGCGGCGTGCAGCCGGCGATGGCGCGGAAGGTGCGGCTGAAGAAGGACGGGTCATTGAAGCCGCACCCCAGGGCGATGGCGAGGATGCTGTCGCTGCTTGAGCGCAGCCGCACCATGGCGGCATTGATGCGCTGGCGGTGCAGGTAGGTCACGACACTCATGCCGGTATGGCGGCGGAAGGCGCGGCACAGGTGCGGCGCGCTCCAGCCGAGGCGCGCGGCGAGGTCATCGATCACCACCGGCGCCGCCGGGTTGCCATCGAGCTCGCGCCGCAGGCGCTCGACCTTGGCCTCGCCTTCACCGACCTCGGCCAGGGCCGGCCGCTGCCCCTGCTCGAGGGCGGCACGCGCGCAGCTGATCAGGAAGACGCTCAGGTGGCTGCGCATCGCCTCGCGGTAGCCGCTGCGCTGGGCGCGCTGCTCGGCGAGCATCGCCCACAGCGCCTGCTCATGGCTCGCCTGGGGCGGGAACTGCAGATGCACGAACTCGTTGCGCCGGTGACGCAGGCTCGGGTGCATCGGCAGGATGGCATAGAGCGCCCCGCACAGCTCCTCGCCGAGGTCGGGCAGCGCGAAGCGCTGCAGGTCGAGGTAGAGGTTGATCACCGACATCGGCCGCTCGCCGGTGGTGATGACATGCGGCTGGGTGTAGTGCACGATGCCTAGCGAGCCGGGCGCATTGGGGAAGTGTCGGTCGCCGATGAGGTGCGTGCCCTCGCCCTGCAGGACATAGCCGAGCTCGACCACGTCGTGGGTGTGCAGGGGTGTCGGCTCGGTGTTGCGGTACGCGGGCAGGTGCTCGATGCCGAAGCCGACCTCCGGCAGGCAGCGCGAGTCCTTGAGCTGGTAATGCCGGTTCTGCACCCGGGCATGGTACCCAGGATCCAGGAGGAGATCAATCGCGTCCTAGAAATCGCCGGATCCTGATCGAATATGCGTTCTGGAGGTGCCATGCGCGCACACGCAACCCCTAACGAGATCGCCGCCTACCAACGCGACGGCTTCATCGTCATGCCCAACCTGCTGTCACCGGTGGAAGTCGCCGAGCTCACGCAGGCGGTCGCCGATGCGGTCGAGACGATGGGGCGCAACAAGCTCAACGGCAATCCCGGCTGGGTCGAGGGCGACGGCTACTACGACAGCGTCTTCCTGCAGCGCCTGAACCTCTGGAAGATCTCGCCGATAGTCAAACGCTACATGCTCGGCCCCGAGATCGGCACCATCGCCAGCGAGCTCGCCGGCTGCGAGCTGCGCGTCTGGCATGATCAGACCCTGCAGAAGGCGCCCTGGGCCAATCCCACCGCCTGGCATCTGGATGTGCCGTACTGGTCGTTCCATGCGCGTCAGGCCCTGTCGATCTGGATCGCGCTTGATGACAGCACCATCCAGAACGGTTCGATGTACTACCTGCCGGGCTCGCACCGGCTGGTGAGCTTCGACAATGTCGGCATCGGTCCGGATCTCGGCGCGCTGTTCGATGTCTATCCCCAGCTCAAGGACATCGAGCCGGTCCCAGCGCCGATGAAAGCCGGCAGCTGCGGCTTCCACAACGGGCTGTGCGCGCACGGCGCCGGTCCGAACATGACCCCGCGCTGGCGCCGGGCCATGACTTGCGGCTACATGCCCGCCGGCTCGACCTTCAATGGCTCGCCCAACATCCTGCTGCCGGAGCGCCTGGCGCGGCTGAAGGTCGGCGACTCGCTCGATGATGATGTCGAGAATCCGCTGGTCGGGCAGGCGCAGCTCGAAGGGATCCTGTGAGCCCCGGCGCCAATCTCGAGATCGGCGTCGGCGGGGACCTGGGCGGCGAGCTCGGGCTGCCGAAGGGCGCGCCCTTCGGCCGCTGGCTGCAGGCGCTCAAGGCCGAGGTCCGCAGCCTCGATCCCCTGGGTACAATCGACTTCATCGAAGGCATCGGCGACGCCGAGCAGGCGCGCATCGCCAGCGCGGAGGGCATGCCCTACCGCCAGTTCACCGACCTCTACGTGGTCGGCGGCAATCGCGAGGGGCGGACCGAGGACGCCGTGGCGACCCTGACCCGCAACCTCGCCACCGCCGCCACCATGGGCACCATCGAATCGCTGAACATGCAGGTGTGGGGCGTGGGCGAGGAGCCCAGCGATGAGGCGCTGTGCACCTTCTACCACCAGGCCGAGCCGCTGGCGCGCGCCCAGGGCATCACGCTATTTACCGAGACGCATGTCGACCGCTTCACCTACGATCCCAGGCGCCTGCTGCGCATCCATAAGCGGCTGCTGGCGGAGAGCTCTGGCGCCTATGGCCTGCGCGTCGGCGCGGACTTCTCGCACTACGTGCACCAGCTCGGCAATCCGACCACGCCCAACTGGGCGGCGATCCGCTCGGGCGAACTGATTCTGGATCCGTTCAATCCTGCCAACATCGTCACGACCGGGATCATCGACGCCGGTCTGGTCGGCTATGGGCATCTGCGCTGCGCGGTGCCCAACGACCGCGCGCGCGACCATGGCAGCATACAGTATCCGCTGCGCGATCCCGCCAGCGACCCGCATCAGCCATGGCGCGGCGAATTGGCCTGCGGTGGGACCTGGGACGAGGCGCGCACCAGGCCGTGGCGCGAGTTCTACCGCCAGGTCTTCGCCTACCAGCTCGCGCATCCGCAACGCCGCGTGGCGCGCTTCTCGAGCGAGTTCATCGGCTGGAACGACCACTGCGACTACCGCATCGAAGGCTATGGCAATCTCCACCAGAACCTCGCGGTGGTGGCCTGGGCGCAGGGCCTCAAGCGCCAGCTGCTGGGCGCGCGCACGAGCGCTGCCATCGGTTGAACGCAAGCCCGCCCGCCGATGCTCACCGCCATGCAGGTCCTGCTGGCGGTCAGTGGCGGCATCGCCGCATACAAGGCGCCCGAGGTGGTGCGCGCGCTGCAGCGGCGCGGCCACACGGTGCGCTGCCTGGTCACCGAGCATGCCGCCCGCCTGGTCGCGCCCGATGCGCTGGCGGCGATCAGCGGACACCGTGTGGCCACCACCATGTGGCCCGGCGACGGCACCATGCCGCACATCGAGCTGGCGCGTTGGGCCGAGCACCTGCTCATCGCGCCGGCCACCGCGCATTGCCTGGCAAGCTGCGCCCTGGGCCTGGCCGATGACCTGCTCAGCACCCTCTTCCTGGCCCTCGAGCCGACGGTGCACGTGCATTTCGCGCCGGCCATGAACAGCCAGATGTGGTTCAAGCCGGTGGTCCAGGCGCATGTCGCCACCCTCACCCGCGGTGGTGCGACGATGATCCTGCCGGTCAGCGGCGACCTGGCCTGCCGGGAGAGCGGGGTCGGAGCCATGGCGGGACCCGAGATCCTGGCAGCGGCGATCGCATGATCCGCGCATGAGCCCAGGCCGCGCCGACTGGCGCGCCCGCGGCGCCGCCTTCGCTTCCCTCTACCTGGTGCTGGCCCCGTTTGCGCTACTGGTGGTCGCTCACCGCCTCATCGCGCGCCGCCGCGCGCTGGTCGGGCTGCACGAGAAGTGCACTGGCCAGGGCCCGGCCCTCGCGCATGGCGGCATCCTCATCCATGGGGTCAGCCTGGGCGAGGTCGCGCTGATGCGCGGGCTGGTGCCGCGTCTCGAGGTCGCGACCGGACTGCGCTGCGTGCTGTGCACCACCACCGAGACCGGCCGCCAGGGCCTCGACCGGCACTTCCCCGAGCACCAGCGCGCCTTCCTGCCCCTCGATGTGCCGTGGGCGGTCAACCGCTTCCTGTCACGCGCGCGCCCGCGCCTTGTGGTGTTGATGGAGAACGAGCTCTGGCCGGTGCTGCTGTGCGCCTGCGCCGCACGCGGCATCCCGGTGGTGCTGGCCAACGCGCGCATGAGCGCGCGCTCCTTCGCGCGCTACCGCCGCACCACCGCCATCACCCGGCCGCTGTTCACATCCCTGGACCTGGTGCTGGCGCAGAACGGGGCGTATGGGGCGCGCCTGGCGCGCCTCGGCGTCGGGCGCGAGCGCCTGAGCGTGTGCGGTTCGATGAAGACCGATGGCGTGGTGCTGCCTGAGGCGGCGCAGGTCGAACACGAACGCCTCCGCCTCCGCCTCGGCCCGGTCGCGGGCTCGGCCATCCTGCTGCTGGCCTCGACCTCGCAGGGCGAGGAGGAGCGGTTGCTGTGGGCGTGCCTGCCCTGGAGCGCGGGCTGGCAGCTGATCCTCTGCCCGCGCCATCCCGAACGCGGAGCCGAACTGGCCATCCTGTGCGCGGCTCTCGGACGCACCGCGCAGCGCTCCAGCCAGGCCATGGCCCCGCAGCAGCCACACGCGCCAGCGCCGGTCGTCATCGTCGATGAGATCGGACATCTCGGACAGCTCTATGCACTTACCGCCGCGAGTGGCGGCATCGCGGTGGTGGGCGGGAGCCTCGGCTCCGGCCGTGGCGGCCAGAACATGCTCGAGGCGGCGGCGGCGGGCTGCTGCACCGTGGTCGGCTGGGATGTCCGCAACCAGCCCGACGCCATGCAGCTGCTGCGCGCGCAACAGGCGGTCGTCGAACTGACCGAGTCGGACCTGGGCGCGGTGCTCGCTGATCTGGCCACCGACCGCGCGCGGCGCGCGCAGCTCGGGGCCGCGGCCCAGCGCGCCTGGTCGCAGGGGCGCGGCGCAGTGGCCGGGGTCGCGGCGGCGATCAGCCGGCGTCTGCCGGGTCGCGCGGCACGCGTGTCCCATTAATTCACTGCTGGCACGCAGGGGATTCGCACCACGATTCCGGCATGCAATCCATCCCCCTCGATGTCGTCCTGTGTTCCGCCTTGATCGTCCCGGCCGTGATTGAGCTGGTGAAGACCAAGGATCCCGCGGATCGCATCCTGTGCGTGGTGCTGCTCGTCATCAGTCTGGTGCTCGGCTTCAGCCACTACGTGGGGGTGACGCTCTCCGGGGCCGCGCTGCAGGTGGTGGCGATCGCCACCGGGGTGATCGCGGTGGCGACCGGGGTGAAGGTGCGCAACCCGATCACCTCGACCCTGATGATCACGTGCGGGATCCTCATCGCCGTGATCAGCATCGGGCTCGTGACGCGCTGATCGCGTGACGGGTCGCACGCGAGGTCGCGTCGCAGCTTGCCAGCGATCGATCGCTGATATACTCGACCATCGGTTCATCGTCATACAACGATCCCTCCCCTGCCGCCCGCGCGACAGGCACCACTGCCGCTAAGGAACTGCCATGTCCCGCTCTCTCTTCACCTCCGAATCGGTCTCGATGGGGCACCCGGACAAGGTTTCCGACCAGATCAGCGACGCCATCCTCGACGCCTTCCTGGAACAGGATCCGCTCAGCCGCGTGGCCTGCGAGACGCTGTGCACCACCGGGCAGGTGGTGGTCGCCGGCGAGGTGACCTCGAAGGCCTATGTCGATGTGCAGAGCCTGGTGCGCAAGACCATCCGCGAGATCGGCTACACCGATGCGCGCGTCGGCTTCGACGCCGACTCGTGCGGCATCCTGGTCGCGATCCACGCCCAGTCGCCCGACATCGCCATGGGAGTCGATACCACCAATGGCACCAAGGAGCAGGGCGCCGGCGACCAGGGCCTGATGTTCGGCTTCGCGTGCGACGAGACGCCCGAGCTGATGCCGCTGCCGATCTCGCTGGCCCACCGCCTGGTCGAGGAGCAGGCCCGCCTGCGCTCGACCGGCAAGCTCAAGTACCTGCGTCCCGACGCCAAGAGCCAGGTCACGGTCGAGTATGAAGGCTCCACCCCGATCCGCGTGCATACCGTGGTCATCTCGACCCAGCACACGCCCGAGGTCAAGCTCTCGACCATCAAGAAGGACATGATCGCCATGGCCAAGCGGATCATCCCCGCGAAGCTCTTGGACAAGAACACCCTCTATCACATCAATCCGACCGGCCGCTTCGAAATCGGTGGACCGCACGGCGACACCGGATTGACCGGACGCAAGATCATCGTCGACACCTACGGCGGCATGGGCCGCCACGGCGGGGGCGCCTTCTCGGGCAAGGATCCTTCGAAAGTCGACCGCTCGGCCGCCTACGCCGCGCGCTGGGTCGCCAAGAACGTGGTCGCCGCCAAGCTCGCCAAGCGCTGCGAAGTCCAGGTCGCCTACGCGATCGGCGTCGCCCGCCCGGTGTCGATCAAGGTCGACTCGCTCGGCACCGGCGTGGTGGGTGATGAGATCCTCAGCCAAGCCGTGCAGGAGGTCTTCGACCTGCGCCCGCGCGCGATCATCGAGGCGCTCGACCTGCTGCGGCCGATCTACCGCCAGACCGCCTATCATGGGCATTTCGGCCGCAAGGGCTTCTCCTGGGAGAAGACCGACAAGGTCGAAGCGCTGATGAACGCGGTCAAGCATATCACCGCCGCGGCTGCCCCCAGCCAACGCGCTGCCAAAGCGCGCTGAGCCACCGCTCGACCGTGCGTTCCGCCACGGCTACCCTGCGGGCCATGCTGCGCCGTGCTGTGGATCTGATCGCCGTCCTGCTGCTGGGCGCGCTGCCATGCGCCCGGCTCGGCGCCGCTGACGCCATAACGCAGACCCTGCACGTGCTGCGCATCCCCGGCTGCACCGCCACTGTCGAGCTGCCCGCGTCCTGGGAGCTGGCCAACGCGGTGTCTGGGGCGCTGCTGGTGCTGCAGGGCCCGCCCGAGCATTCCATGCCCCTGGGCGAGGCCCTGGCCGCGCGGCCGATGGTCGCGATCACTGTCCAGATCCTCGACCCCGGCCAGGACCAGGTGCAGCTCATGGCGCGCGCCCGCGGCCAGTGCGAGCGCCTGCTGTCGCACTTCACGCCGCTGCCGCCCCTGGATCCGAGCTGCACGCTGAGCGGACGGACCTGGCAGTACCTGCATTATTCTTTTGAACTCGCGCAGCAGTCCTGCGACCAGGAGCTCTACATCAGTCAGGACCAGGGCGTGGTGATCTACGTCGTCTGCTCCTGCGCCCCGAGCCGCGCGAGCGTCTATGAGCCGCTGTTTCGCCGCACCGTGGCGTCGATGTCCAGCAGCGGCGCGCCCTCGCTGGGCGAGGCACTGGCCCCGACGCGCTGAGGTGGCACGGTGGCGTCCGGACCCGTGGTCGATCGTCCGTTCAGCTCGCGGATAGCAAAACCGGATGCGCGACGTCACTGTGGTCGATGACCACATCCGCCCGCAGCTGCGGCGCCTGATCGAGGTAAGCTGCTCGCCCCAGGCGGTAGCGCTGGTTCTGCGCATCCTGCGGATCGGCCGGGCAGCCATCGCGTAGCGACATGCGCCGGCAGGTCTCCGTCAGGGGGACGTGACGGAAGATCGCGAAGCGCCAGTTCGGCCGCAGCTGCGGCCGCTGCAGGAAGAGGCCTTCGAAGACCAGGATCGCATCCCGCGCCGCATGCACAAGTCGACTGGCGAGCGACGCATCCAGGCGGTGGTCGAAGGCCTTCAGGCGGCAGGTGGCCGGCGCCGGAGAGCGCAGCGGGTCGAGCAGCTGGCTGCGCAGGCGCGGATCATCGTAGGAATCCTCGTAGAAGCCACGCGGCGAGATCTGCCCTGACGGTAGCGGACCACGCGCGAATGATGGAAATCATCTGTCGATCCGACGATGATCTGCCGCCCGGTCGCGTGCGGGGCGGTGGCCAGCGCCGGCAAAGACCGTCCTGCCGCATCCGGATGTCCCGTCAATGCCAACCAGGAGTGGACCTGTATTCCTGATGCCGGCGATCCGCGCCGCAAGTCGGGTCAGGATACTGCCGCGTTCATCCATGCGTCCGTGTCTTCCAAGATGCGGCCTGGCCGCGGCGATCGCCAAATCCAGAAGCGAACCGGCGGCGATCACCGGCACCTGCGGCAGCTCCTCGGCGAACCAGCGCAGCCTTGCCGGCACCGCCGGGACAGCCTGGATCTCATCCAGGACGATCAGCACCGTCCCGTCGGTCGGGATGGTGCGACCAAGGAGCACTTCGAGGTGTCTGAGGGTCTGCAGAGGATCGTTCTGCGAAAAACAGACTGCCGCCTCGGGCCGTCGCTCGAGATTGACCTCGATCACCGCCGCGAAGCGCTGCGCTCCCCATGTCCTGATCGGCCAGGATTTGCCGACGTGGCGCGCCCCGCGCATAATGAGCGGCTAGCGGGCGGGCCGGGACACCCAGCGCTCAAGATCGTCCTGCCTGAATCTGCGCATGCTTTATGCTAAATGTGGTACCAATTTTAGCAATAAGAGTGCTATTTATGTAATGAACTTATGAATATTCACGCTGAAAAAACCAGGTCTCACTTGGGTAGTGACGCGCGTGGGCTTGCTTCAATCCATGCCACGCGGTCGAGACACGGCGGCGCCACTACCAGCAGCAGGTGGCCATCCGCAGCGCTTGCCACCACCGCCTGCCCGATCTCAGCCCCGGTCACCATGTCCAGCCAGTGGACGGTGAAGCGCGTGGCGGGCGTGAACCCGCTCAAGGCGATGCGGATCGGCGCATCGAGACCGTGGCGGGGCTGGTTGAGCAGGAAGTGGGCGTACCAGGTGTCGCTGCTGGGCTGCGGCCAGACCAGCCCCTGGGTGTCCGAGACCCAGCCCATGACCAGGACCCGGCCGGTGGGATTGGGCGCCAGCGGCATGAGGTAGGGATCCTTCCAGTTCAGGTGCGCGACCGACACGGCCATGCCGCGATACTGGTCCCACAAGTGATCGGCATCGATGTAGGTGTCCCACCACCAGTTCATGCCCGACCCGTAGCCGCCGAGCATCAGACCCGCCCAGGCCTGCTGGCGCAGCAGCAGGCCCTCCTGGTCGAGGGTGTTGCCCTGGTTCTCGTCCTTCACCGACTGGTAGCCGAGTTCGCCGAAGCAGTAGGGCTTGCCGATGGTCGCGGCCAGCTCCATCGGCTCGATCAGCATCTTGATGCCGTCACGGGTGTGCGGCGAGTGCGTCGAGCTGGGATCGGCCCACTCCAGCACGTAGCGGTGGATCTGCAGCAGGTCCATGCCATCGATGTCGCTGATGCGGTCGAAGTCGTCGCCCGCCCAGCTGATGGTGCGCAGCCGCCCGTCGGCATCGAGGTGCTTGAGCTCCGCGATCGCGGCGCGCGCCCACGGCACGCAGCGCTCGCGGATCGGCTGCGCCATGTCGAGCTCATTGAACAGCTCCCAGGCGAGGATGGTGTCATCACTCCCCCAGCGCGCGAGGATGTACTGCAGCCGATCGATGTAGCCGTGCGGGAGCTTCGGATTGATGAAGGTGTCCTGGCGCTCATCGGCGGTGGCCCCGTAGGGGAAGGCCTTGCCGTGCACCAGGTCGTAGGCGTTGTCCAGGACCAGGGTGACGTGCACGCCATGGGCGCGGGCGCTGGCCAGCAGCTGATCCAGCAGCCAGGCGTGGTCGAGCCGCCAGGCGTCGGGTGTGGCGCCGTCGATCTGTCCGCACCAGCTCGACATCCACAGCCGGCAGTGGTTGGCCCCGACCGCGACCAGGCGATCGAGGTAGCCGTTGAAGCGCGCCACGCGGTCCGGCGCGTCGGCCCAGGCGATGTTCGGGCCGATCGGGATGAAGGGCGTCCCGTCGGCGAAGGACAGCAGACGCCGGTTGGCCGTCGAGAGGCCGAGCGGACCGCGCGGGCGATGCGACGCCGCGACGGTGAACTGCCCATCGGCGAGATGCGTCCCGTCCGGGGCGAGCATCGACCAGGCGTACACCCCGGGCAGGCGCGGCGTATGCCGGGCCTGGAGCGTGACGGGCCCGGCGGGATCGTACTCCGGAGCGGTCGGGTCGGCGCCGATCGGATGCAGGCGGTACGGCCGGTAGGTGAAGGCCGGGCGGTGCCAGGTCTGGCGGTCGGGCCCGACCACGACCAGCTGCGGGGTGGTGGTGACATCCGCCCCCTGCCAGGCCGGCGGCGCGCCCAGGATGCTCCAGGTGAGGATGTCCTCGGTCTGGAGGGTGCCGCTGGGCGCGACCACCTCGGCAGCCCGCACCGGCAGCGGCGCCCCCAGCAGCGCCAGGAGCACCCACAGCGCCAGTTCGGCGCCATGACCTCGGCCGTGCGGGGCACGCCTCATGCTCATGCCACCGCTCCGACCGGCTGCGCTGCGGCCTCGCCCAGCATGGTCTGATAGAGCGCCTCGACGCGCGCCGCGATCGGCTCGGGAGCCAGCGCCTGCGCGCAGCGCCGCGCCGCGGCCAGCTGCCGGCTGCGCACCAGGGGCTGGGTGAACACGGTGGCGCAGGCCGCGGCCAGGGCCTCGGGCGTGCGCCGCGCACCGCGCACCGCGCGCCAGCGGATGAGCTCCACCAGCCCGCCCACCGGCGGCGCCACCACCGGCACGCCCGCCCCGGCGGCCTCGATGGCGGCGAAGGGCAGGCCCTCGTTGCGACTGGTCAACAGCAGCACGCCGAACACCGCCAGGGCCTCGCCGGCCGGGACGAAGCCGGTGAAGAGCACGCTCAGCCCGAGGGATCGGGCCTGCTGTTCGAGCTGCGCGCGCTGCTCGCCGTCACCGCATACCACCCCCTGCACCGCCATGCGCCTGTGCAGCATGGCCAGGACCTGCAGCCACAGCTCGCCATCCTTCACCGCGGTCAGGCGTCCGAGGAAGCCCAGGACCGGCACCATTGGGCGCAGCTGCGCCTGCCAGGGCGCGGCAACCGGCACCACCGCCGGGATCGGCAGCGGCAGGACGCGCCAGCGCGCCTGCCGCCCGATGCGCGCGCTCTGGTGCAGCTCATGGTACTGGCTCATGGTCAGGGCCTGATGCCAGGCGGTGCCGGCCAGCAGCCGCTCGGCGCTGGCCGCCAGGGCCGAGGACAGGCGCGGGAAATAGCCATGCAGCACGTGCCCATGGTAGGTGTGCAGGCAGGGGATGCCCAGGCCACGGGCCAGGAGCCGGCCGATGGCGCCGGCCTTGGCGGTATGGGTGTGCAGCAGATCGGGTTGCAGGCGGCGCAGCTCCCGGCGCACCGCGCGCAGCGCCAGCCAGTCGCCGGTCAGCGACAGACGCCGGCCGAGCTGCGGCACGACCACCACCGTGGCGCCGCTGGCCGCCACCAGGGCGCTGAGATCGCGCTCGCCCGGGCCCACGGCCCCGGTGAGCACGGTCAGGCGGTGGCGCGCCTGCAAGGCGGCGACCAGGGCGGCGATGGCCCGCGCCGGGCCGCCGTCATTCAGGCGCGCGATGAGATGCACGACATGCACCGCAAGGATGGTAGCGCCTCGGCTGGGACGGCCAACGCGCCCGGGGGCGGTCCGGTGCTGGCCGCGATTGCCGCGATCGGAATCCCGGGTACGCCACCTCCATGCCCCTGATCGTCTTCGAAGGCATTGATGGCTGCGGCAAGACCACCCAGACCGAGATCCTCTGCCACACCCTCACGCAGCAGCAGACGCCCTTCCGCCGGCTGCGCGAACCCGGCACCACCGCGCTGGGGGAAGCCACGCGCCGCATCCTGCTCGATCCCGCGACCACGGCCTCGCCGACCGCGGAACTCTTCGCCTACCTGATGGCCCGCGCCCAGCTCTGCGACGAGGTGCTCAGGCCGTCCCTGGCCGCCGGCGAGGTGGTGATCCTCGACCGCTTCTGGTACTCGACCATCGCCTACCAGGCCTTCGGACTCGGACTGCCGCAGGAGCTAGTGCGTGCCGCGAACCGCCTTGCGGTGGGTGAGCTGGTCTGCGACCTGGCGCTGTGGTTCGACCTCGAGCCGCAGCTGGCGGTGCAGCGCCGCGCGACGGTCGCGCCCGATCGCATCGAGGCGCGCGGACTGGCCTACCTCGAGCGGGTCCGCGCCGGCTACCAGTCGCTGTGCGCACGCCAGGAGCTGCGGCGCATCGATGCGCACCGGCCCATCGCCGCCATCGCCACAGACGTCTGGGACCTGGTCCGGCCACTGCTGCCAGCATGACCGACGCCACGCGCACCAACCGCGCGCGACGCAACCTCAGTGCGTGGGTGCCGCGCCCGCCGGGGCGTCCGCGACCAGCTGGTAGCTCAGGTGCACGACCTCGACCGGATTGTCGCCGGAGGCCGAGGCCCCGAGCACCAACTGGGTCGGGATCGTGGCCAGGTTGATCGTCGACATCTCGATCCCGCCGGCCTCGACCACCACATGCTTGTCATAGAGGGTCATGATCACCGGCAGCACCGGCGCCGGATCGACGGTGATGGTCTGCTGCGAGAGGGGACGCGCCAGCGTGCCGGTCAGGCTCGAGACGCCAATGGTCGAGACGAAGTCCTGGAATTTGTAGATGACGCCCTTGCCGTCGTCGGAGAGCAGGCACAACGACAGCGTCTTGGCGCTGTTGAGGCGCAGCTGCGCGGTGATGCGCACGCGCGGTCCCGGCAGCGGATGGGTGATGCCGCCATGCGCTCCGCTGATCGCATCGTCCTGATCCTCGGACGCCGCCCAGCTGCTGTCGGGCGGCACCACCCAGCCCGCGAGGCGGTTATCGGCGCTGCTGCCGAGGAATGACACCGGCGCCGCCAGGCTCAGCGCCCCGAGGGTGAAGGGCTGGACCTGCGCGCCGCCATCGCTGGCGGGGGCCGGCGCCACGGGCGCGGATGGGGACGAGACCGGCGCACTCGCCGGAGCCGTGGGGGTAACGGCGACGGGAGCCGCGTCGGCCGTGCGATGACCCACGGCGGCGACCACCCCGATCGCGATCAAAGCCGCGATCGCGAGGCCGGCACTGATCAGCCCGACCGGGGTGCCACGTCGCGCCGGCGCGCGGCCGCCGATGGCCTGCTCGCAGCGCTGGATCAGCTCCTGGTAGCTCTGCGGACGGGCGCTGGCCTCGCGCGCCAGCATCCAGGTGACGATGTCTGAGACCCCCGGCGGCAGCTCGGCGCGCGTCTGGCTCGGATTGGGCACCGGCCCGGAGACCTTGGCGGTGAGGATCTCCCCCAGGGTGTTGCTGGTGAAGGCGGGCTTGGCGGTCAGGGCGTGGAAGAGCACGCAGCCCAGGCCATAGATGTCGGCGCGGAAGTCGACGTTGTCGGGATCGCCGAACTGCTCCGGGGCCATGGTCGCCGGGGTGCCCATGACGACACCCTGCATGGTCAGATGCATGTCGGTGCCGCCGGAGCCCTTGGCGCTGGGGCGCGCCAGTCCGAGATCGACCAGCTTGGCGATCCACGGCAAGCCGGTGGGCGCGAGCTGGGTGGTGGCGGAGGCGGTCGCATCGCTTTGCTTCTGCAGATTGGCCAGCAGCACGTTCTCGGGCTTGATGTCGCGATGGATGATGCCGACCGACTGGGCGTGCTCGAGGGCGCGGGCCAGGTCGCAAATCATGGTCAGGGCCTGGGCCGGGGGCAGTGCACCGTTGATCGCGACCCAGTCGCGCAGGTTCTTGCCATCGATGAACTCCATCACCAGGTAGGGCAGGCCCGAGTCGGTGACCCCGGCCTGGTAGCAGCCGACGATGTGCGGATGCGCCAGCTTCGAGAGGATGCGCGCCTCGCGCTGGAAGCGTTTGACGTATTCCGCGCCGCCGTGGCGCGCATCGATCAGCAGCAGCTTGACCGCCACCGGACGGTCGAGGTAGATCTGGCGGCCGCGCCACACCCGGCCCATGCCGCCGCGCCCGATCTCGGCCTGCAGCTCGACATCCGCGATCTTCGGGACCTCCTCGGAGGCCGAAGCCGAGATCAGGGTCGGATCATTCACATTCAACGTCGGCGCACTCGCGACCGAGGACGGCGACGCCTGCGTACCAGGAGTGGGATGTCCGCCCACCAGCTGGGTCGGCTGGGTGGCGGAGGTCGCCGGGTTGGCCGCCGGGCCCTTCGCCTGGTTGGCCACCACCGCTCGATCGTCCGCAGGTCCGGTCATGGCCTCATTCCACGATGCGCTGGACCTCGTGCAACAGATCGTCGGCCGAGGGCCGGTCGGCGATGGTCTTGCCGACGTAGGCGAAGCGGATGATGCCGTCCTTGTCGACCACCAAGGAGGTCGGACGTGCCAGATTGTCCTCGATGCCGATCGCCCGGACCAGGTTCAGGCTGATGTCCAGGGCCACCGGCATGGGCGGAGCCGCATGCTGGAGACTGTCCACGGCGCGCAGGAAGGCGGGAGCCGACTCGGCCGGTCCCGGGTAGACGACGATGACCTCGGCGCCTGCCTTATGGAACGCGTCGATCTCCTTGCACAGGGCCACGGTCTGGGCCGCGCAGTACAGGCACACCTGACCGGAGAAGCCACGCATCACCACCACCACAAGGGGCTTATGGTAGGTGCTCAGGTCGATGATCTCACCAGTGGTGTCCAGAAACCGGGTCTGCGGCAGGGGCTTGCCGAGCAGGTCGGAGCGGGTGGAGTCGACACTGGCGTCGGGAGCGTAGCTGTCGGTCGCTACCGCGCCGCCATGCTCATACTGGCCGATCCACGAGGCGGCCGAGCCCTCTTCATGCTTGGTCCAGAAGGACGGCAGCTGCGGCTGCGGCGAGACCGCGGGCAGGCCGTCGATGGAGTGCTCGTAGTGGGTGATCCAATCGCTGGCCGAACCCTCCTCGCGCTTGGTCCAGAAGGTCGGCAGCTGCTGGGTGGGGGACAGGGCCGGAGCCCCGGCCGCGGGAGCCACGGCCGGGGCTGAGGCGGGGGACGCTGGCAGCGCCGCGACCGCGGGTGCGTTCGCCGGAGTGATGGCCAGGGTCTCGGTGTCGCTGACCAGGAGATCGATGCTGTGCACGGCCTGCGCAATATCGGGTGCGGGTGCTGCGGCCGCAGCCGTATCGATCGCCGCCAGGAGGCTGCCATCGGTGCGGAAATAGCGCCAGGTGCCGACCTTCGCGCCATGCGCGGTGTCGCCGGTCTCGGCCAGCACGCCATCGCTGTACCAGGCCTCGGCAACACCGTGGCCGTCATGCGAACTGCTGGCACGGCCGCTGCCGTCGGCGCGGACGAAGGCGAAGACCCCGTCCACGGCCAATCCGGGATAGGTCACGGGCAGGGTCTGCCCGGCGCTGCCGGGCAGCATCGCCCACCAATGGGCCCCGGCCGCATCGCCGGCGCTCAGCACCTCGAAGGTGCCGCCCAGGGCCACCGCCGCGTCGCTGGGCAGGGTCGGGCCGACGGCCACACCCTGGTAGAAGAGCTGCTGGCTGACCTGATGGCCGTTCTGGTCGCAGCTGCGCCACAGGCCTGAGCGCAGGCCATCGACGAAGGAGCCGGTACCGAAGCGCGTGCCGTTGCTGTACCAGTAGCTCCACTCGCCATCCTGGCGGTCGTTCTGGTAGGCGCCTTCGCTGGCGATCTGGCCATTGGCGTAGGTGTTGCGCCAGATGCCGGTGCGCTGGCCGCCATTGCTGTAGGAGCCTTCGGCCTGCAGCGAGCCGTTCGGCCACCAGTAGCGCCAGGCGCCGTCCTGCTTGTCATTGAGCCACGCGCCCTCGGCCTGGGGCTTGCCGTCGCCATACCAGTAGTGCCACTGGCCGACCTGGATCCCACCCTGGGTCTGGCCCTCACGCTTGGTCTGGCCACCCGGGTAGTATTCGGTCACGCCCCGCGGCGCGCAGGACTGCAGCAGCAAGGTGGAGGACAGCAGCAGGGCGACACAGCCGGCGCCAGCGAGGGAAAAAGGCGTGATTCTCATACGTCTAGGTACGCCAGCATCGCCGCCTGCAGGGCCCTTTAGTGCTCAATCCCTCACAAACGTGTGTCAAACAAGTCGGGGTCCTGCCCCGTACCGCGGTTTCAGCCGACCTGGGCGCCGCCCTCGACCGGGACATTCTTGCGCAGCAGCATGGCTGGCACCTGCGACCAGAAGGAGGTGCGGCGGCGGATGATCTTCGCCTCACCGGTCTTCTCCTGCGCCTCGCCGTCGCGCGCATCGACCAGATTGAACAAGGCGTTGAGCAGGTCCTCCCAGGTGTGGATGCGGTGCGTGGGATCGCGCACCAGCATCAGCATCACCAGGTCGCTCAGGCGGCGGTCGATGGTCGGACGCACGAGGTGCGGAGGCACCGGGTCGAAGCGCAGGCGCTTGGCCATGAGCTCGATCGGATCCGCCTCCTCGAAGGGCAGGCGGCCGGTGAGCGCATGGTAGAAGGTGGCGCCCAGGGCATAGATGTCGGAGCGGTGCGTCGCGCTGTCCCAGCCGCCCTCGACCTGCTCGGGCGCGATGTAGGCCGGCGTGCCGGCGACGTGGTCCTTGATCGCGGCGCGCGCCTTCAGCTGCGCCTCGCTCATGCGCGTGATCTTGGCCAGGCCGAAGTCGGCGACCTTGACCATCATGCTCTTGGTCAACAGGATGTTCGATGGCTTGATGTCGCAGTGCACCATGCCGAGCGAGGAGTGCGCATAAGCCAAGCCCTCGGTGATCTGGCAGAACAGCGGCAATGCCTGATCGACATCGACGAAACCCTGATCCTGGATCAGTCCGGCGAGCGAGGTGCCGTCGACGTACTCCATGATCAGGTGCGGGAAGTGGCCACGGTCATTGAAGTCGAAGACGCGCAGGACATGCGGATGGTTGAGGCGCGCCATGAGCTGCGCCTCGTTCTGCGTCACGTTGCGATGCGAGGTCTCGCCATCGGCGGCCTGCATCAGGACCTTGACCACCACCGGGATGTCGAGCGACTGGTGGCGGGCGCGGTAGACGATCGAGCTGCCGCCGCGGCCGATCTCCTCCTCGAGGACGCACTTGCCGATGGTGCGGCCGGTCTCGGGCGGAGCGAAGGCGGAGATGAGCAGGGTGTCGTTGTCGGTCTTCTCGTCCCGGGACGGTTCGTAGTCGCCCTCGCGGCCGGTGGCGACGGCGGAGGCGTTCTTGGCCCACAGCTCAGCACCGCACTGCTCGAGCACCGTGCCTATGGACTCGATGATGTACTCGGTGGTCTGGGTGAGGTTGCGCGGGTACTTGCCGACGTGGGTCTCGAACTGGAAGGTCGACTGGCCCATCATCACCGCGCGGGTGAAGGCCGGCGAGCCCGAGATCTCGTTGAAGAAGGCCGCGACCAGGACGCCCTGCTCGAGGTAGATCTCGGCGCGCGAGCCGCCCCCCAGGACATTCAACAGGCCGCTCTTGTGGGTGCGCACTAGCATGCGGATCAGTTCGAAGAGGTCAGCCCCCTCCGACGAGCCCTGCATGATGGGTTTATGGAGGCCTTCTTCTGATGTAACGGTCTCTCCCATATGGCTTTGCCATTCAATGGCTCCGACTCCTGATTTCCAGGGGCATTCTATGACTCACCTGCGCACAGGGAGGTCGCTATCGGCCAGATTGCGCCTTTGGTTGCGGTCCGAATGACCTTCTGACTCCAAAGATCCAGTCTGGCAATAGGGTCGTCTTCTAGTCATCTAGTTAGGCTAGGGCAGCCGGGCCTGGAAACGCCATGACAGAAAGGGCCACCTTGAGAGCCTATTCCTGCCGGGCAGCGAGTATCTATGGGCTACCCACGAA
>Ga0302314_10003222_pt1 | contig 30209 bp, 24 predicted proteins | sample III_Palsa_N2_3_FD_200533 | JGI IMG/M metagenome (GOLD analysis project Ga0302314, IMG submission 200533) | Peat permafrost microbial communities from Stordalen Mire near Abisko, Sweden - III_Palsa_N2_3 | ecosystem: Environmental > Terrestrial > Soil > Palsa > Peat permafrost | place: Sweden... | reverse complement strand
GTGTGGCCGACCTTGTAGCGGGTGTCCAGCACGCGCTTCGGCGTGACCGGCTGGAACAGCGCGCCACCGGCGGTGGTGCCGTTGGTGTAGTAGCCGAAGACGTCGGCGAACATCGCGCTGCTGCCGCCGCTCGCGTTGTAGAGGTCGATCCAGCCGTCACCGCCGACCGGCACGGTCACCAGGTTCGGGTGGGCGGCGTTGGTGCTCCAGTTGATGTTGGAGGTGTTCGGGCGGGTGGCGCCGTCCGGGTAGACGGTCAGCCAGCCGCTGCTCCCCTGGTGCAGCACGGTGATGTTGAGCACGACCGAGGTGACCCCGCTGGTCGGGATCCCGGCGTTGCCCTCGATCTTGATCGCCGCGGTGCCGTCGGCCGGGACGTTGCCGTCACCGCTCCAGCCGATGCCGTAGCGGGTGTCGAGCAGCCGCTGCGGGGTGGTCATCGCGTGGAACTGGCTGGGCCCGGTCGCCGGGGCCACGCCCCAGCCGCAGAGGGTCTGGGTGAGCGCCGCCGCCTTCGGCTCGCCGAGGCCGGTGGCCAGGTCGTAGCCGGTGCCCGCGTGGTAGCCGACCCCATCGGCGATGATGTTGCTGCCGGTGGTGATGTCGGTGAAGTTCGCCGAGTAGCGGGACAGGCTCGCGGCCCCGTACAGGGTGGGGTTGAGGAAGCCCAGTCGGCCGTTGGTCCCGCAGCCGGGCTGGCTGTCGGCGATGGCGACCAGCGAGGCCCAGGTCGGGGTGGCCCCGCTGGTACCGCCGATGGTGCCCCAGATGCCGTCCGTGTAGACCGCGTAGCCCTCGTACGGGTCGGCCAGCGCCGACACGTCCGGGACCTGGCGGCAGGTGTCGCCGCTGGCCGGCTTGCAGGCGGCGGAGTAGCCCGCGCCCTTGAACCCGGCCTGGTAGGAGGTGGCGCCCATCGACCACTCGCTGGAGACGCCACCGCCGGTGCCGCCGCCGTTGCTGTTCCAGGTGGAGCGGGAGGTCGCCGGGTCACCGCTCAGGGTGGTCCCGCCGACGCCGGTCACGAAGGGCTGGCTGGCCGGGTCGTTGACCGACGCCTTGTCGATGTTGGGGCTGCCGGTGTCCTGGATGCAGCCGCTCGCGCCGTTGTCGCCGGAGGCGGCGAACATGGTCTGGCCCTGGGCCGCGGCCTCGGTGGAGTAGTTGTTCTCCGCGGCCATGACGCTGGGGTCGTTGTCGAGCTCGCAGCCGCCCCAGCTGATGGACAGCACCTGCGCGCGGTCGTCGGTCACCATCGCGTGGTAGGTGTCGAGCCAGTTGGCCTCGGTCGCGAGGGAGATGTCCGGACCGGCGTAGTCGATGACCGACGCGCCCGGGGCGAGGCTGGCGATGTCCTCCAGGTCGAGCAGGGACTCCAGGCCGATGTTCTGCGAGGGGTCCGGCGCGAGCGTCGGACCGCCGTCCACCAGGTCCTGGGTGACCTGCACGTTCGTGCCGTAGCAGGACTGGAAGGCAGCGAGGTCCGAGGGGGAGTAGTTCTCCATCTCGAACACGCCGATGGTGACCCCGGAGCCGCTGGTCGCGGTGTGCTGCATGCCGTACGTGGTGGCCAGGTTCTCGGCGCTGTAGTAGCCGTTGCCGTCGGTGCCCAGCCCCTGCTCGCCGAGCGAGTCGACCGCGTCGCCGCACAGCTGCGGGCCGGTGGCGGTGACCTGCGCACGCACGGCGGAGTTGCGCCGGCCCGTGGTCGCCGTCGCCGAACCGCGGGTCTTCAGCGGGGAGTGCTGGGTCTGGTACCGGCTCAGCGACTCCAGGCCGGTGATGCCGGAGAGGTCCCCGGCCACGTTCCCGGCGACCTGCGGCGCGGCGGTGTTGGCGTAGCCGGTGCTGCCGTCGGTCAGGCGGTAGCTGCTGAAGCCGGTGCCGAAGGCGTGCTGCGCCGCCGCCAGCGTGGTGTTGACCGGGATGGACAGCCCGTCCGAGCTGACCTTGCCCGGGTGCAGCCCCTGCTTCTTGAGCGCGGCGGTCACCTCGGCGATGGTCGCCTGGGTCGGGCCGAAGGCCGAGGCGAACTGGCCCTTGGCCAGGTAGTGGTGGTACTCGGGGTTGCCCTTGGTGGAGACGGCGGTGGCGAACGCCTGCAACTCGGAGGGGTCGCGGGGGTTCAGGCCGATGCTCAGCTGCACCGGGGTGCTGCCGGACGGGGTGCCGGTCTTCACGGCACCGGCCGGGATCCGGGCGGCGGAGCCGACCCGGAGCGGTGCGGCGGTGGTCGGTGCGGTCGAACCGGTCGCGGTCGAACCGGTCGCGGTCAGACCGGCGGCGTCGGCCGTGGCCGAGCCGACGACCAGGGCGACGGCGGCGGTGGACGCGGCCAGGGCTATGCGCACCTTGCGCCGTGACCTTGCGGTGGCGGCGCGGCGGCTGCCGGTGGCGGGATCCATGGAACCCCCCGGCGCCGCGGTGACCTTGTCGGTCATGCAGGCTCTCCTATGACACTCGCACAGCGTCGAGCCGGGGGAGGCGTGCGGGCGGTTGCCGTCGAGCACGGGCCTGCGGCCGGAGCATCGTCCGGCCTGCGGCAGAGGTGCGAGACAAAAGCGGGCACAAAGCATTCTTTGGTGCAGATAAACAAGCACCGGAACAACCCCCGGGCAGGACTGATTCAGAACGTTTTCTATCAGTGCCGGTCAACTGCTGTCCGTCGGGGTTGCTGATAGTGAGACTTCGTTATGACATTGACGCAGCCGGCCCGGTGGGGGCGGGACCAGGGGCGGACTTTTGGGATGAATCGTGCGCCGGCCCGCCCCGGCGCGCTCCGCCAGGGGCTTCTCCCGGGACCGGTGGTGCCCGAGGAGCGCCGATGGACCCGGCCGGTGTACGCGGAGTGGACTCAGGGCGGCCGGTACAGGTGGTGGCATGTGACGATCCGCGCCGCCGTCGTCCGCTCCGCCGGCGGCGGTTGAATACCGCCCGCGGGTGGACCAGGATCTGTTTCCGTGCGATGCGCCGGCGCCTATTCCGCTGCTTCCACGGCAAGGGAATTGACTGAGCGTCGGATCCTGCTCCTGAACAGGTCGAGCGTGGAAAGAGGACAGCACACGTGAGTGGAGAGAACGAGTACCGGGGCAGCGCGGCGGGCACCGACTCGGGGCTGCTGGCCCCGGTCTGGGCGGGTACCGAGGCGCTCGCGGAACTGAGTGACGAGGCGTGGGTGGCCGCGATGCTGGAGGCCGAGGCCGCGCTGGCCCGGGCCCAGGCCTCGCTGGGGGTGATCCCGGCCCGTTCGGCGGATGCCGTCGCGGAGGGCGTCCGGTCGGCCCGGATCGACGTGGTGGACCTCGCCGAGCGCTCACGCGGCGCCGCCAACCCGGTGGTGGTCCTGGTCCAGGAGCTCACGGCGGCGGTGGCCGCCATCGACCCGTCCGCCGCCGAGCACGTCCACCTCGGCAGCACCAGCCAGGACATCCTGGACTCGGCGGCGATGCTGCTCGCCCGGCGGACCCTGGCCGCTGTCGACCGCGACCTGTCCCGGGTCGCCGCCGCGCTGGCCGCGCTGGCCCGGGAGCACCGGGACACCCCGATGGCCGCCCGCACCCTGGCCCAGCACGCGGTACCGACCACCTTCGGCCTGAAGGCCGCGGGCTGGCTCGGCTCGGTGCTGGACGCCTCGGCGCGGGTCCGCGCCACCGCCGCCGCGCTGCCCGCGCAACTCGGCGGTGCGGCCGGAACCCTGGCCGCCTACCAGGAGTACGCGCGCGGCACCGCCGCCGAGGGCCCCGGCCACGGGATCGAGTTGGCCGCGCGCTTCGCCGCCGAACTGGGCCTGGCCGAGCCGTCGGCGCCCTGGCACAGCCTGCGGATCCCGCTCTGCGACATCGGCGGGACCCTCAGCGCGGTGACCGGCGTCCTCGGCAAGTTCGCCCTGGACGTCCAGGGGATGTCCCGCACCGAGGTCGCCGAGGTCGCCGAACCGGCGGCGGGCGGACGCGGCGTCTCCTCGGCGATGCCGCAGAAGCGCAACCCGGTGCTGGCCACCCTGGTGGTCTCCGCCGCCCGGCAGCTCCCGGTGTACTCCGTGGTGCTGGCCCAGAGCATGCTCGCCGAGGACGAGCGGGCGCCCGGCGCCTGGCACGCCGAGTGGCAGCCGCTGCGGGAGGTGCTCCGGCTGGCGGCGGGCGCGGCCCGTACGGCGGCCGAACTCGCCGAGGGCCTGGAGGTGTTCCCCGGCAACCTGCGCCGCAACCTGGCGCTCACCGGCGGCTCCATCGTCTCCGAGCGGCTCAATGTGGCCCTCGCCCCGCTGCTGGGCAAGGCCGAGGCCAAGCGGCTGCTGGCCGAGTGCGCCCGGCAGACCGCCGCCGCCGGCGGCAGCTTCGCCGACGTCCTGAAGCAGCGCGAGGACCTGCTGGGCAAGCTCCCGGACGGCGTCACCGTCGACGACCTGCTGGCCCCCGAGGAGTACCTGGGCGCGGCAGCCGAACTCGTCGACCGCGTCCTCGCCCGGTACGAGGCCGCCGACCGCGACTGACCGGCCGCAGAGGGCGCACCTGCCGTGCCGGTGCGCCCCCTGCGGGAACCGCTCAGTGCTGGAACAGCCCGAGGACGTGGTCGAGCGACCAGGTCTGCCAGGCCATGGCGAAGAACGCCACGACCGAGATCAGGGCCATCATCAGGTTCTGCCCCTGCTCGGCCCAGTCATGGATCATGAGCACGAAGTACAGCAGATTGAGCAGCAGCCCGCCGACGAGCGCCACCGGCGTCAGGAACCCGAGCACAAGACCCAGCCCGAGCGCCAGCTCCGCGTACACGACGACATAGGCGATCACCCGGGGCCGCGGCGCCACCACCCGCTCGAAGCCCGCCTTCACCAAGCCCCAGCGATGCTTCTCGGCGATGCCCGCCGCCCACCTGATCCCGCCCCCCGCGAACCAGCTCTTCTTCTCCTTGTGCCGCCAACTCTCCAGCCACCAGAGCCCCACCCCGACCCGCAGCACAGCCAGCCACTCGCCCCCGCTGAGCCAGATCGTCTCCACGCAGCCGCCTCCCGATTAGCTGACGAAGCGTCAGTTCACCCGATCCACCCCCAATCCGCAAGACCCGACAACCACCTGCCGGCTCGATGCGCTCGTCCGTCGGTGGATCCGACCAGCCCTGTCGGCGCCCAGTCGGCGGGCATCAACGTTCAGGTGCCGCGACCGGTGGCGCAGTGGTTCCGGGGCGTGGGCTGCCGTGGAAGACCTGCCTGGTGTGCCACTCGCGGTGGCGGGCCGAGACCGGCCGGATGCCGGGCTGAGGACCGAGCAGTGACCGGCCGGTGAGGGTGAGCACCTGTTGGTGGGCCGCCGCACTGCGGCCGAGGAAGCTCTGCGAGACCGTGATCCGGTGGTCGTCGGTGAGCCCGAGGACGCCCTTGTCGAAGAGCTTGTGGTGCAGGGAGCACAGGCACAGCCCGTTGTCGATCTCGTCCGGGCCGTCGAAGGCCCACCAGCGCACGTGCGCGGCCTCAAGCCCGACCGGCACTGCACCGATCCGGCCGTCGTAGCCGCAGAAGGCGCACTGGTACTCATAGGCGGTGAGCACCAGCTCCCGCATCCGCCCGTCGCGTCGCCGACCGCCGGCCGGCCGCGGCCGCAGTTCCGTCTCGGCCAGCTCCAGCTCCAGGCCGACCGCGTCGCACAGGTCACCGTGCAGGGACGGCGGGAAGTGCAGGTCCAGCAGGATCCGCGCGAGGCGCCCGAGCAACGACGGCTCGCGTCGCAGCGCGGCCCGCAGCTCCGGGGCGAGCCGTCCCCTCGCGCGGGTGGCCCGCAGCTCCAGTACCCCCGTCCCCGGACTGCCCGGCCCGCGGTCGGTGCTCACCTCCCAGACGCCGTCGCTCTGCAGGTGGTGGAAGGGGTAGGCCGGGGTGGTCCGGTTGCCCGGCCCGTACTCGACCAGCAGCTGCCGCAGGTCCTGCTCCACCGCGCTGTAGGCCAGTTCGCCATCGGGGTCCTGCTGGAAGCGGCCGAGTGCGTACAGGAACAGCAACGGCTTGTGCGGAGCCCGCACCCCGTTCCCGGTCCACTGCCTCAGCCGCGCCGCGCGCTCCAGCCAGTCCATAGCCGGGCAGCATAACCCCGGGACCTCCTGGCCATCGCCAGGATCCTGATCGTCCGGGCGGCGCCGAACCGCCTCTCCACCGATCCTGGTACGGGGTGTGCGCTCGCCGGAAGCGCAGCCCACCGAGCCTGCCGGGCCGCTCAGGGTCCTGGTGACGGCCGACGAGAAGAAGGGCCAGCCTGAACATGCCCACCGCACCGACGATCCGAAGTGGTCCCGCCGGCTCCTTCGCCTGGAGCGTCTTCCACGAGCGGCACCCGAAGCTCATCCAGCAGCTGCTCGACGCCCTGCCGTACGGGCCGACCGAGCGGGCAGCGGTCGGCCGTCTCCTCTCCGAGAGCACCAGCGGTGTGCTGGAGCCGCTGGCTGAGCAGGCTCACGACTCCGGTCAGTGGCGGGAATGGGGGCGGGGGCTCTGGGGCCTTCCCTGGGGGGAGGCGCCGTTCCTGTGGGCGGAGAGCTACTTCTACCGCAGGCTGCTGGAAGCTACCGGCTACTTCCGGCCCGGGGCCTGGCAGGGCATCGACCCGTTCGCGCCGTTCAAGGACGCCGAGCTGGCCGGCCGGGCCGTCGACGACGAGCTGGCGGCGCTCGGCGACCTGTCGTCCCTGTCCGCGGAGAAGCGGGCCGAGGCGCTGCTCCTGTCGGCGCTCTGGGGCAACCGGGCGGACCTGAGCTTCCAGATCACCGCCGCGGCCGGGGAGGCCCGGTCCCATGCTCTGATCGCGGACGACAGCCCGCTCCTGTGGTCCACCCTGGCCGCGGCGGGCAACCCGCGGGTCTGCCTGATCGCGGACAACGCCGGGCGGGAGCTGCTGCCCGACCTCGTCCTGGTCGACCACCTCCTGACGAGCGGATCGGCCGCCGAGGTGGTCCTGTACGTCAAGCCGCACCCCTACTACGTGTCGGACGCGACCACGGCAGACGTCCTCGCGACCCTTGACCGCCTTCGCGCCGCGCCGGGGCAGGAGGCAGAACGGATCGGCCGCCGGCTCCGGCAGGCCATGGGCACCGGCACACTCACCGTCCGCACGCACGAGTTCTTCTGCGCCCCGCTGCCGTTCCACGACCTGCCCGCCGACCTCCGGACGGAGCTCTCCGCCGCCACGCTGACGATCCTCAAGGGCGACCTCAACTACCGCCGCCTCGTCGGCGACCAGCGCTGGGACGCGACGACCCCCTTCGCCGAGCGCGCCGACCACTTCCCGTCCCCGGTAGCGGCCCTGCGCACGCTGAAGTCGGACGTCGTCGTCGGCCTCACCGGACCAGTGGTAGCCGCGCTGAACGCCACCGGCAAGCCATGGCGCACCAGCGGCACGCACGCCCTCATCCAGGTCCACCCCGGGTCGTAGCCGCGCGCTTGTCCTCGTCGCCGGCCCGGCTCAGCTGCCCTGGCCTGCGGGAGTCACGAACCCGCAGACAACCGGTCGCTCGGTCCCAACTCGGCCGACGTCACCACTCGGACCCTGCCGTCCGGCAAGCGCGCCGCCTCGGTCACCGCCCACGGCTGTTCGGACCGTTCCGGACGCACCAGCAGCGGCTTGTTGTTGAAGAGGTCCCGCCACGAGCGGCAAGCGAACAGGTACTCGGAACGCTCACCGCTGCTGACGCGGTGGCCACTGTGGAGAGAGACCTTCTCCGCGCCTTCGGCCGCGTCACGTCGGCATGCGGCGATCTCCGCTCGCACCGCCGTCAGCAGGTTCTGCACCGGGGGACGGGCACATGGGCGCGGCTGTGGTCAGCTGTCGAGCCACCCGTTCTTCCGTGCGTAACTGCCGGCCTGGAAGCGGCTCTTGGCACCGAGGTCGTTCATCAGGTCGGCGACATGCCTGCGGTAGGTGCTGGTCGACAGGGACAGTCGCCGGGCCGCCAGTTCGTCCTTCATCCCCGACTCAAGCAACCGGGCTATGGATCGGCGCAGTTCGTCCTTGGCCGGGCCGTAGCCGGTACCGCTAGGGGGCGCCTGGAAGGGCAGCCCCGAGTCCCAGCTGCTCTCCCAGGCCCGGTAGAGGTGTGCGACCAGGGCCGGCTCCCGGATGGCGATCGCGCCGTTCCCCGGTGAGCTCTCGCCATTGGGGATCACCGCGACCTCCCGATCGAAGAAGAGCACGCGGTCCGCGATGTGGTCGGTGGTTCGTATCTGTGCCCCCATCGCCGCCATCTTCGACAGGTGCAGCTGCATGTACTGGTGCGCCAATACCGAGTGCGGATAGAGCGTACGCATCGTGACACCGCGGCTGATGACCCGCTCGGTGCGTTCAACTCCTTCTTCCAGGGCGGCCGGAGAAGCCAGTTGGGGATGAGCGGCCGCCGCTTCCACGCCGACGCTCGCGGAGAGTTGTTCCAGCACGGAGCGGACCGTGTCAGGAAGATTCAGATATTCGATTCCATTCTGGGTCGAGCGACCTTTCCAGGATTCTTCGAATACTGATTTGAGAGTCATTACATGGTTTTTCAGCCGCTCGGCCTCGCGGTGCCGCTCGCGAATGGCGGCCTCGATGGGACCGGTCAGGTGCGCCGCCGCGGCATCGGGACTGCAGGGCGTGTAGCTGGGAGTACGCAGTTCGTCGGAACTGTCAGGATCGTCCCCGCCGGCCCCTGCCTCCTCGTCCTCGGTGTCACGCAAGAGGTGGAGGCGGGTGAGGTCGGCTACGGCCGCGTCGATTGCCGCCATCGGCACCCCCAGCCGGATCGCTGCCTTCGCCGGATCGAGCCGTCCCCGCTCAAGGGCCCATCGGTAGAGGGCCTTGTGCAGGTCCCCAATGAGGAGTGGGCCTCCGGTTTCAGAGGCTGGTTTGGTCACTTTTGCTGCCGTTCGTCGGTGAGTGGTAGTCCCCTGCAAGTTCTTATCACCAGTCATCGGCTGGCGCTAGGTGTGTCCGCCGGGGCACGGTTCTCTCAGCGAAGCAAACGCCGGCCGCAAGAAAAGCGGCCAGCAAATTCTCAGGGGGTTCTTAGTCCATGAAGCTCAAGTTCGCCATTATTGCCGTACTTTCCGCCCTTTCTCTCGCGGTGGTCGTCGGTGCTCAGCCGTCCTCGGCGGTGACCACGTCCGCCGCGGCGTCGGCCCAGGCCGCCCCGCAGCCCAACGACCTGACCTGGCCGTAGCCGCCGACCGGACGCCGCCCAGGAGGCTCAGATGATTCCCGCCAGGTTCGCGGCAACAGGGACCCACAGCGATTGCTTGATGCACTGCACGGGTTCCGAATGCTCGATCGTGTGTTACCTCGACGGCTACGGCCGCGTCAGCCCGACCAGTCCGGCGCAGGGCATCAGCTCGGCGGCCTACAGCCGGGGGGAGCCCGTACCGGGCACGCGGCACGGCGGGACGGCGGCATGAGCGCGCTCTCCGCCTTCGACGACCTCACGGGCGGCCTTCCGGCACCGGAGTGGGACGCCCTGGCCGGGAATCGGCTCTACTCCTCCTCCGACTGGCTGCGGTTCTGCGCCACCGACATCGGTGGCCGGACGGCCACCGGTGCGGTGTGCGTGGACGGTGGGGCGGTTCCCGTCACCGCGGTGGCCGAGGAGCCGAATCCCTTCTACCAGTGGCACACCCAGCTGGCGGACCGAGGGCTGCCGGCTCCGGCTCCGGCCGGACTGCTGGTCGGCCAGCGCCGCGGCTACCAGACCCATCTGCTCACCCGTGAGGGTGTTCCGCCGGAGCAGGTCGCCCCGGCGGTGCTCGACCGGCTGCGCACGCTGTGCGGGGAGGTGGCGGGCAGCGCGGTGCTTCCCACGCTGCCGCCCGGCCCCGTCCCCTGCGTCGCGAGCTTCGTGACCACCCAGGACGTCCTCGCCCTGCGGTCGGCGGGGGTGCGGACCGCACCCGTCCTGCTGGCCACGGACGCCTGGCTGTCCGTCCCGGAGGGCGGCTGGGCCGAATGGCTGAGCAGCCTCCCCTCCAAGGGGCGCCGCGACTCGATCAAGCAGGAGGTCAAGGCCTTCGCGGCAGTCGGGTACGAGATCACCCGGGTGCCGCTGTCGGAGTGCTACCAGCAGGCGGCCGAACTCCTGGCCGGCACCCAGAAGCGGTACGGACACGCCTCCGACATCGGCGTCCTCGCGGAGTCATTCCGACTGCAGGGCGCAGCCATGGGGGCCAAGGCGGAGGTCCTGTTCTGTGCCCGCCCGGGTGAGCCGCCGGTCGGTTTCTGTCTGTTCTATGTGCACGGGGACACGCTGTCCGTCCGGGCGGTCGGATTTGACTACGAGCGCCTGATCAGAGGGGCGGCGGAGTATTTCAACCTTGTGTACTACACGCCGGTCCGGATCGCGGCGGAGACCGGGCTGCGTTGGTTGCACCCCGGAATCGAGTCCCCGGACGCCAAGGCGCTCCGCGGAGCCCGGCTGAGGCCGCTGTGGCTTCTCGATCTTTCGCCGGACAGTGTTCTCAGTGACCAGCAGGACCGGATTCGTAACCATAATGCCGCGCAGATGAGTCGGCTCGGTGATATCTCCCCGGCCGTCGCCAAGGCGCTTGAGACCGACCTCTTCGCGCCCTTCTGCTGATCGCCCCTCGGCGGATCACCCCGCTGCCGACCACCCGGCCGCGGGCGGATCACGCCGGCCGTACCCGGATCAGACGCGCACCGGACCCCCGAAACAGGAATGAGTCCTTCAGCATGCCCACAGATCGTTCCAACCTGCCCGAAGCCGTGCTCTTCATGGGCGACATGGTCGTCCTCGCCCGGCAGGGCCGCCTCATCCAGGAAGCCCGGCGCCGGGGTTACGCCCCGGTGGCGGTGGTGAGCCTCGACACCGACCTGGCACGGCTGGCGGCCGTCCGGGCGGACAGCACCCACCCGCTCAGCGACCTCGCCGAGGTCGTCCAGGTGTCGGACGCCAGGATCGTCACCGTCCTTCCGGCCGTCCAGCCGCTGCTGCGCCGGTACGACGTAGCCGGCGTGATCTCCGTCGGCGAGGTGTTCGTCGAGCCGGTGGGCGTGCTCGCCGACTGCCTGGGGCTGCCCGGGGCCGGTACCGCCGCCTCCGTGATCTGCCGCAACAAGCTGCTCCAGCGGACCACGGTGCCGGAGTTCTCGCCGCGCTGGCAGGTGGTACCGGTCGAGGAGCGGGAGGGCTTCAGCCTGCCGGACGAGGAGTTCCCGGCCGTCGTCAAGCCCGCCGGGCGGTTCTACAGCTCCGGCGTCCGCCAGGTCGAGAACCAGGCCGAACTGGCCGACGCGCTGGCCCAGTTCAGCGCCGAGGAGATCTCCCTGGTGGAGCAGCGGGTGGTCGGGCGCGAGTTCTCGGTCGAGGCCCTGGTCCAGCACGGCAAGGTCTTCTGGTCCGCCGTCACGGGCAAGGAGACCAATGAGGACGAGGGCGCGTTCTTCACCGAACTGTCGCACACCAGCCCGGCGTTGATCGACCCGGAGGAGGAGGCGGCGCTGCTCGCCGCCAACACCGAGGTCCTCCGCCGGGTCGGTGTCAGGGACGGCATCACCCACGCCGAGTACCGGTTCACCGAGCAGGGCGTGGTGCTGATGGAGGTCGCAGCCCGACTGCCCGGGGACGCCATCACCTTCCTCTGGGAGCTGGCGACCGGCCAGCCCTTCGAGCCGGTGATGCTGGACCTCGCGCTCGGACTGCCCGCAAGCTACCCGGCCCCGCGCCGCCGTGCCCGGCAGCACTTCGTCGACCACCCGCACGGCGTCCTCCGGGACGTCACGGCGGACGGGGTCGAGGTGTCCTGGCCGAGCCGTGACGACCGCTGGCCGCTACTGACTCCGGTCGGGACGACCGCGGCGGCCCAGCCGCGTGCCGTCCTGGTCGGCCGACTGCCCGGCGATGTGCTGGGCGTGCAGAGGGATTCCGGCCACCGGTCGGCATCCGTGATCGTCGACGCCCCGCTGGACACCGATCTCGACCTGGTGACCAAGCAGGCCGTCGAACTGGTGACGCTCGTGGTGGACCCGGTCTGAACCGGGTCACCGCGGCCGTCACCCACAACACCCGAGAGATGAGGAAGAGATGACGACAGCCATCGCCACGCCCAAGTGCCTGGTGTGCGACACCGACTTCGAGGTCCAGGAGGACTGGGAGAAGGGCGAGATCACCGAGTGCGGGGCCTGCGGCCAGGAGCACGAGGTGGTCGAGAAGACCGACGCCACGATCCGGATCGAGCTGGCCCCCGAGGTCGAGGAGGACTGGGGCGAGTGAGCGCTCCCGAACTTGAGGTGCTGCTTTCGGTCACCATGCTGCGACCGGACGAGAAGCTGCTCCTGGAGGCACTGCGCACCCAGGGGCTGACGGCCCGTCCGGCGCTGCTGGAGGATCTGGCGGAGGTGGTGGCGGGGCACGTGGCCCCGCCCGGCCTCGCCCTGATCAGGAACCTGTCCCACCGTGAGGCGATCGGCGTGGCCCGACGCCTGGAGTACGTCGGGTGCGCCACGCTGAACCGCGCCGCCACGATCGAGACGTGCAACGACAAGGGCCTGCAGGCCCTGCTGTTCGCCCAGCACGGCATCCCGCACCCGGAGTCACTGCACGCCTTCAGCTACGCCCAGGTCCGCGAGGCCGTCGGCAGGCTCGGCTGGCCGTCCGTGCTCAAGCCGGTCAGCGGCTCCTGGGGCCGGGGCGTCACCAAGATGGCGAACGAGGAGTGCGTCGACGCGTGGGTCGGCGGGCGCGAGTCCGCCGACGCCGCGGGCCGGCTCTTCCCGGTGCTGGTCCAGCAGTACATCGACAAGCCGGGCCACGACCTGCGGGTCGTGGTGGTCGGACGGACCCCGGTGGTCGCCATCCAGCGGGTCTCGCAGGACTGGCGCACCAACACCCATCTCGGCGCCGAGGTCCAGCGGGTGGAGATCACCGATGAGATCGCCAAGCGGTGCGCGCAGGTCGTGGACGCGCTGGGCGACGGCTTCTACGGAGTCGACCTGGTCGAGGACCGCTCCACCGGCGAGCTGATGGTCCTGGAAGTCAACGCCAACCCGGAGTTCGCCCGATCCTCCGCCAAGCACGGCGTGAACGTGGCCGGCCACCTGGCCGCCTACATCGTCGAATCGTACGGGCGGACCACAGGCCTCGCGGCCGCGTGAGACGGAGACAACACTGATGGAACTGTTCGACACGGCCACCGTACTGACCCGGGTCATGACCTCCGGCGTGGTCATGAGCATCGAGAAGAGCGACCGGGAACTGCCCGGCCTGGAAAGACTGCTGACCAAGCAGACCGGCCGCGCCAAGGCCGTCCTGCTGAACAGCCGCAGCGCCGCCCTGCACGCAGCCCTGGCCGGTCAGGGGATCGGATACGGCGACGAGATCAGCCGACCCGGCCTCGGCCGCAAGGACCTGGCCTTTCTCGCCTGGCTCGGCGTGACCGTGCGCGAGGACGGCCCGGCCGCCTTCGACCACCTCGCCGTCGATGCCGAAAACGCCGGTCTGCTGGGCGAGTCGGCCCGGCAGTCGACCGCTCCCGCGCTGGTCGTGGACCTGACCGGACTGGGCTTCGGCCCGGCCGCCGCAGTGCTGACCGACGACCCGGCCGTCTGGGCCCGCGCCGAGCGGCTGAAGATCTTCGGCGCCTACGACCTGCGCACCATGTGGACGCAGGAGGAGGAGTCCCCGGACCTGGTGCCGGGAGTCCAGTTCAACTACCGGCTGAGCCCGTTGGTCGCCGCCTGTGTCCGGATGGCGCTCAGCCAGGCGGCACGCCCCCATCCCACCCCCGGAGCAACGAAGTGATCACTGATTTCCCGGCGAAGCCGCTGCCCCTGCCCGATGACGACGATGTCGACGCCGAGCTGTCCGCGTTCGGCGGTAGCGCGATCATCTCCAAGGAACACCGCCGCACTGTCTTCCCGGTCATCACCAAGGAAGACGTCTTCAACCTCATGCTGGCCCAACGGTCCACGCCCGAAAGGGTGGTGGCTGAATTCGCGGAGACCTACCGCGATTACGTGGGCGCCCGGCACGCGCTGCCCACCGCGAGCGGTACCTCCAGCCTGCACCTGGCGCTGGTGGGCGCCGGCGTGCAACCGGGCGACGAGGTGATCGTCCCGGCGTTCACCTTCATCGCCACCGCCCAGGCGGTCGTCGCGGCCCACGCCGTCCCGGTCTTCGTCGACATCGACCCGCGTACCTACTGCATGAGCCCGCAGGCCGCCGCCGCGGCGGTCACCGAACGCACCCGGGCGATCATGCCCGTCCATGTGCACGGCCTGCCCGCCGACGTCCCGGCGCTCCGGGCGCTCGCCGACAAGCACGGCATCGCCCTGGTCGAGGACGCCTCGCACGCCCACTCGGCGAAGATCGGCGACCAGGTCGCCGGCTCGTTCGGCGACGCCGCGGGCCAGAGCCTGATGGCCGACAAGAACTTTCCGCTCGGAGGCGAGGGCGGCATCGCCTTCTTCGCCACCGAGGAGTCCTACCGGCGCGCGGCCGACTACGTGGAGCGGCACGGCATCGACTACGGGATGTCCTGGGTCGCGGCCGCCTTCGGCACCAGCCAGCTGGCGCGCCTGCCCTACTACGACGAGGTGCGGGCCCGCAACGCCGCCCTGCTGGGCGAGGCCCTTGAGGGGACCGGCCTGTTCCACGCGCCGTACGTGCCCGAGGGCCACGTCCACGCCTACAACATGTACCGGATCACGCTGCGTCCCGACGCCGTCGACCTCGGCGACCTGCCCGTGCACGCGGTCAAGGAGGCGGTGCACGAGCTGCTTGTCGCCGAGGGCGTGCCGGCCCGCGAGTGGCAGAACACCCCGATCCCCTGCCACCTGCCCTTCCAGTACCGGACGGGTTTCGGCAACGGCTACCCGTTCTCGCTCAACCCCGGTGCCGTCCGCGACCACCGGCCGGAGGACTTCCCGGTCACCCTCGGCATGCTGGACAGCACGCTGGTGCTCTGCCGCGAGCTGCGCGCCCCGGTCGAGTACGAGCGGGCGCTGCGCTACGCCGACGCCTTCGAGAAGGTGGCTCGTCGCCCCGACGCGATCCGCAAGCTGGTCGCCGACAACGAGTACCGCCGCCCGTACGAGAAGGCGGCACGCCTTGGCTGAGCAAAGGATCCGGGTCGCCGTGGCCGGCGCCAGCGGATACACCGGCGGTGAAGTGATCAGGCTGCTGCTCGACCACCCGAACGTGGAGCTGGCCTTCCTCTCGGCCGAACGCAGCGCCGGGACACCGGTGGGCGCCGTCCACCCCTGGCTGCGCAACCATCCGGGGGCGGCGGGCCTCAAGTTCCGCCCACTGGAGGAGCTCGAAGAGGTCGACGTGGTCTTCGGCTGCCTGCCGACCGGAACCCTGCCGTCGCGGCTGCCGCTGCTGGCGGAGCGGGCCAAGCGTGTGCTGAACCTGGCCGGGGACTTCCGGCTGCGCGACCCCGAGGAGGTCCAGAAGCACTACCCGAAGACGGCCGCCAGCCCGGCGGCCGAGGAATTCGCTTACTACGTGCCCGAGTTGTCGGTCGGCGTACCGGAGAACCGCTTCATCAACCTTCCGGGCTGCATGGCGGTGGCGACCATCTACGCCCTCTACCCCCTGTTCGCCGACGCACTGGTACTGCCGCAGGTCGTGGTCGACGCCAAGACCGGCTCGACCGGTGGCGGCCGGGGCGGCACCGAGCAGCCCGCCGAGCGTTCTGGCAACTTCCGGGTGCACAAGCTGCACGGTCACCGGCACACCCCGGAGATCAGGCAGGCGCTGGCGGACTTCACCGGCGCCGCGCCGGAGCTCAGGTTCTCCACCCACAGCCTCGACGTGCCGCGCGGCATCATGGTCACCGCGTACACGCAACTGCGGCCCGAGGCCTCGGCCCTGGACGTGAAGCGGGCATTCGCCCATGCGTACGTCGGCAAGCCGTTCGTCCGGGTCCGGCCCGCGCCGAAGGCGCCGCAGGACTTCCCGATGCTCAAGGCCGTGGTCGGCTCCAACGTCGCCGAGGTGGCGATCGCGGTCAAGGACGACCAGTGCGTCGCCGTGACCGCGCTCGACAACCTCATCAAGGGCGCCGCTGGACAGGCCATCCAGGCGATGAACCTGGTCAGCGGCTTCGACGAGGCGGCTGGGCTGCCCCGGACGGCGGTGTCCCCGTGAGGCCGCTGTACGTGGTGAAGGTCGGCAGCGCCACGCTCGACCGGGGCGCCATCCACCATGAGCTGGCCGGTCTGGTCGCCCGCGGCGCCCGGGTGCTGCTGGTGGCCGGGGGCGCGGTCGGGATCGAGCGGCACTACCGGGCGATCGGCCGCACCATGCCCGAACTGCGGCTCGCCAACGGGGATGTGGTGCGCTACTGCCCTCCCGAGGAGATGCCGCACCTGGTGGACGCCTACGAGCGGGTCACCCTGCCCTCCGTGGAGGACGGTCTGCGTGCGCTCGGCCTGACCGTGTTCACCTCGGTGGCCGCCCGCGGCGGGCTGGTCACCGGCAGCGCCAACCGTCCGCTCAAGACCGTGAGTCCGCAGGGCCGCACCACGGTGGTCCGCGACCACCGGGTGGGCCTGCCCGACGAGGTCGACACCGTGCGGCTGAACGCACTGCTGGACGCCTACGACGTGGTGTGCCTCTCGCCGCCGGTCATGGACCGCGACGGCGGCACTCCGCTGAACGTGGACGCCGACGTGCTGGCGGCGGTGCTCAGCAACGCGCTGGACGCCGACCACCTGCGGCTGGTGACCGGCACCGCCGGGCTGCTCACCGACCCGTCGGATCCCGCCTCGACGCTGCGGCACGCCCACCGGGGCGAGTCCGCCGACTACGCGGGGGGACGGATGAGGCAGAAGGTGCGGGCCGCCGAGCTGGCCCTGGCCGGAGCCGCCGACGTGGCCATCACCGGACCGCACACCATGGCGGACCCGGCCGGCTGGACGCGCTACTGGCGCACCATGGAGCCGGAGTCCGACCTGACCCTGCTCAACCGCGCGGTCGGTGTTCCGTCCGTCTCCGGTGACGAGCACGAGCTGGCCGGGTTCCTCCTGGACTGGTGCGCGGAGCACGGGATCGACGCGGAGATCGACGCGGTCGGAAACCTGGTCGCGACCCGCGGCACCGGCTCGCGCCGACTGCTGCTGCTCGGTCACCTGGACACCGTGCCCTACCGGTGGCCGGTCGAGTGGCGGGGCGAGGAACTGTCCGGCCGGGGCAGCGTCGACGCCAAGGGCTGCCTGGTGAACTTCCTGGAGGTCCTGGCCGCGGCCGAGCTGCCGGAGGACGGCCAACTGCGGGTGGTGGGGGCGGTCGAGGAGGAGATCTCCTCCTCCAAGGGCGCCTTCCACGCCCGGGACCACTACCCGGCCGACGCGGTGGTGATCGGCGAGCCGAGCGGTTCGGGGACGCTGACGCTGGGGTACTTCGGCCTGTTCAAACTGCGCGTCACGGCCACGGTGACCAGTGGGCACTCGGCCGGGATGGACGCGCTCTCCGCTCCCGACGCGCTGGTCCGCACGCTGGAGGACATCCGGGGCGCTGTGGAGAAGGAGGCGTCGGACGTGCTCAGCGCGGTGATCGACATCCGCTGCGAGCCGGGCCGGCAGAGCCACCGGGCGGTCGGAACCCTGAACTTCAGGGTTCCGCCGCGGGCGGACCTGGACGCGCTTCGGGAGGCCGCGCTGGCCCAGGCCGGTCCGGGGGTGGAGATCGAGGTGCTGCGAGCCACGCCGGGCTTCGCCGGAGGCCGGTCGACCTCGCTGGTCAAGGTCTTCACCGGGGCCTTCGGCGAGGCGGGCGTCCGACCCCGCTACGTCGTGAAGAAGGGCACATCGGACATGAACACCCTGGCCACCACCTGGCGTGACATCCCCATGATCGCCTACGGCCCGGGCGACTCCACGCTGGACCACACCGATGCCGAACGGATCACCGCCGCCGACTACCGTGCGGCGCGCAGCGTGCTGAGCGCCGCCGTCGCCCGGTGGTTCGCCCTCCCGGAACGGAGCCGGGCATGACGACGCTACTCGACCTCGGTACCCCGCTGGCCGAACGGGCAGTCCAGGCACGCAAGTTGGTCATCGATATGGCCGCGAGCCCGAGAGGCTGCCACCTCGGCGGCAGCCTCTCCGTCCTGGACATTCTGATCGCGGCGCTGCACCGGGCCTCGCTGGACGACGGCACGCAGGTGGTGCTCAGCAAGGGCCACGCCGCCGCCGGACTCTACGCCGCGCTGCACGTCAGCGGCATCCTTCCGGAGAATCCGGCCCCGCTGTACGGGCAGCTCGGCCACCCGTACACCGGCCACCCGGGGCCCAAGGTGCCCGGAGTGCTCTTCCCCACCGGGAGCCTCGGCCACGGTGTGCCGTACGCGGCGGGCTGGGCGCTGGCCCAGCGCCTGGGCGGCCGGGGCGGCCTCGGCATCGCGGTGGCCGGGGACGGCGAGCTGCAGGAGGGCCTGGTCTGGGAGACCTGCCAGGTCGCCGCGGCGCAGCAGCTGGGCAACTTCGTGCTCGTGGTGGACCGCAACGGCGGTCAGAACGACGGTCTCGTCCAGGACATCTCACCGCTGCCGAACCTGGCCGCGCGGTTCGCCGCCTTCGGCTTCGACACGGCCGAGGTGGACGGACACGACCTCACGGCGCTGTGCGCGCTGCTGTCCGACGACCGCTCCTCCGCACGTCGGCCGCTCGCCGTGATCGCCGACACCGTCAAGGGCAAGGGCGTGCCCGCCGTCGAGGGCAAGGCGGGTTCCCACTACGTCACCATCGACGCCGCGCGCGCCGCCAAGTGGAAGCGGATGATCCGATGACCCTCTCCGGCCGTGACGCCTACCGGGACGAACTCACCCGGCTGGCCGCCACCGACCCCGCCGTCCTCTGCCTGGAAGCCGACCTGGGCGGCAAGGGGCATCCGTTCCAGTCCGCTCACCCGGACCGGTTCTTCAACCTCGGAATCGCCGAGGGAGCCATGATCGACATGGCGACCGGGCTCGCGGTGGCCGGCTACAAGCCGTTCGTCAGCACCTTCGCGCCGTTCGCCGCGCTCCGGGCGGCCGAGAGCCTCAAGCTCACCCTGGGCTACCTCGCCGCGGGGGTCACCGTGGTCGCGCCCTACGCCGGTGTCTCCGGTGCCTGGTTCGGCACGACGCACCACTGCCTGGAGGACTTCGCCGTCCTGCGCAGTATCCCGGGCGTGACGATCGCGGCCCCGTACGGCGAGGCGGACATGCGCGCCGTCATCCGGGAGGCGGTCCGGTCGGGCCGTCCGCACTACATCAGGACCGGCCGCAACGCCGCCTACACCAGCCTGGGCCGGGAGGGCGCCGAGCTCCCGCCGGTGAACTGGGAGCACCCGGGTGACGCGGGTGCGACCTGCCTGGTGTCGGTCGGCGAGGAGGGCACCAGGCTCGCACTGTCCGCGCGCGAGCTGCGCCCCGAGTCGGCGCACGCGCACCTCACCTACCTGGACCACGACCATCTGGCCTCCGCGGCAGCCGACCTGAGCCGACGCCACTCCCGCTTCGTGGTCGTCGAGGAGCACCGCCGCGAGGGCGGCGTGGCCGAGGCACTGGCACTGCTGCTGCCGCAGTGCGAGGTCACCGGGGTCAACGCCGGCCACGGCTGGCCCGTCCTCGGCGGCGACCACCACGAGGTGATGGCTCAACTCGGCCTGGATCTGCCCGCCGTGCTGTCCGCCCTGGAGCCGCTCGACCCGACCAGGGTCTGAACCGCCCGACATCTTCGTCCCCCACAGGAGCCGTACCATGTCCCACCAGTTCGAGATCGACCATCTCGGCGAATCGCCGACACCGGCCCCCGCGGTGCCCGGAGCCCGCCGGGGAGGCCGGGTCACCCTCCTCGCGGACGCGCCGCCGGAGCACGTGGACCCGACTCAGATGTACATCGGCACCACGCTGGGCGTCGCGACCGGGATCTTCCACCGCACGCTGACCGGCTACCTGGAGAGCCCGGACGGCGGCACGCGCAAGCTCGTCGGCGACCTGGCCACGGACACCGGCGTCACCACCGACGGCGGCAGGACCTGGACGTACACCCTGCGTACCGGGCTGAAGTTCTCCGACGGCACACCGATCACCTCGTACGACGTGGCTCACGCCGTCGCCCGGTCGTTCTCCTCCAACGGCGTCTACGGCCCCCAGTTCATCCAGCAGGCGCTGGATCCGGAGCGGACCTACCAGGGCCCGTACCAGGACGGCACCCCGGCCCCCGGCGTGACCACCCCCGACGCCCGCACCATCGTCTTCTCGCTGGCCGAGCCGCACCCGGGCTTCCCCTTCCTGGCCACCACGACCACCACCACGCCCGTCCCGGCCGACCGGGACACCCGGGACGGCTACGAGACCTCGTGGCTGGCGACCGGGCCGTACCGGGTCCGGGACTTCGTCCCGAACGACCACTACCTGCTGGAGCGCAACCCGCACTGGGACCCGGCCTCCGACCCGATCCGCAGCCAGTACCCGGACGAGATCCGCTGGGAGTTCGGCGTCGCCCGGCAGCAGCAGACGGACCGGCTGCTGGAGCCGAGCGCCGCCGACGCCCTCGCGGTGGCGACGTTCGACGTCGCCGAGGACCGGGTGGCCCAGGTGGCGGCCGACCCCGAGCTGCTCCGCCGGGTGATCGCCGGTCCCACGGCCTACCTCCAGTACGTCTACATCAACACCCGCAGGGTCACCGATGTCGATGTCCGCCGCGCGCTCAACTACGCCTTCGACCGGGGCACCTGCGTCGACCTGGCCGGCGGCGAGGCCGGGGCGCAGCCCGGCACCACGGTCCTGGCGCCGATGGTCCCGGGCTACCGGCACCATGACGTCTACCCGGGCGGGCCGAACGGCGACCCGGTCAAGGCCAAGGAACTGATCGCGGACAAGGAACTGCGCCCGCTGGTCTTCGCCTACCCGGACACCGACCCGAACCGGCCGGTCGCACCGGCGGTCAAGGAGGCCCTGGAGCGGGCCGGCTTCGAGATCGTCCTGCGGCCCGTCGACAAGGCCGCCTTCTACAGCCTGATGGGCAACCCCGACAACGACTGCGATCTGATCTACGGCGTGTGGGGACCGGACTTCCCGGACGCGTCGGGCGTGTTCGACGTGCTCTTCCGCGGTGACCGCATCACCGGCGGCGGCAACATGAACCTCTCCTACTTCGACGACGCCGCCATCACCGAGGAGATCGCGCGGCTGGGCCAGGAGCCGGACCGGGCCGCGGTCGCCGACGGCTACGCCGAGCTGGACCGCCGGCTGATGGCCGAGCACGCCCCGGTGATCCCCGTCTACTACAAGCGGCAGTTCACCCTGTTCGGCCCCCGGGTCGGCGGGCTCTTCCTGAGCGCGCAGTACTTCGTGCCGAACCTGACCCGTGTCCACGTCCTCGACTGACCGCGACGGAAGGAAGCAAACCATGAGTGTGTCCACAAAATGGCAGACCGGCCTGCGGAACAACTTCGGTGGTCTGCCCCGTCCGTTCTGGGTCGTGTTCGCCGGGATGATCGCCAACCGGATCGGCACCATGGTCGTGCCGTTCCTGGTCTTCTACCTCGGATCGCGCGGCATCACCACCCAGCAGACCGGCGCCATCGTGATCGCCCTCGGCTTCGGCGGGCTCGGCGGCCCGGTGCTGGGCGGGCTGCTGGCGGACCGGATGGGCCGCCGCCCCGCAGTGATCATCGGCCTGGTGGCCACCCCGGCCGGACTCGGCGCACTGCTCGCCGCACCCGGCTTCGCCACGCTGGCCGCGGCGGCGGCGCTGCTCGGCCTGACGTCGAGCATCTACCGTCCGGCCGCCTCGGCGCTGGTCGGAGACGTGGTCGGGACCGAACTGCGCGGCAAGGCGTTCAGCCTGCTGCACTGGGGATTCAACATCGGTACGGCGGTGGCCAGCGCCGGCGCCGGTTATCTCGCGGGGCGCGGCTTCACGCTGCTGTTCGTCCTGGACGGCCTGACCTGCCTGGTCTACGCGGCCATCGTGGTGCTCGGCATCCCGAAGGACCTGCCGAGGCCCACGGTGGAGAAGGCGACCTCCGGCGCGGGCTACGGCGTCGTGTTCCGGGACCGGTTGATGCTGGCCTACCTGGCGCTCACCACGCTCGGCATCACCGTCTACACCATGACCGAGTTCGCCATCCCCCTGGCGATCCGCTCGAACGGCCTGCCGCCGTCGGTGTTCGGTTTCGTGGGCGTCGCCAACGCGGTCGTCGTCGTGGCCCTGCAACCGGTGGTGTACGGGCGGATGGCCCACCTCCCCCGGATCAAAGTGCTGGCGCTCTCGTGGGCGCTGATCGGCGTGGGCGTGGCCTCGACCGGGCTCGCCCACAACACCTGGGAGTACATGCTGACCGTCGTGGTCTGGTCGATCGGCGAGGTCGTCAACGGCCTGGTGGCCGGGGCCATCTGCGCCGACCTCGCCCCGGCGGAGGCCCGTGGCCGGTACCAGGGCGCCATGAGCTGGGTCTGGTCGGCCGCGCGGCTGATCGCCCCCGCCATCGCGGTGGGCCTGTTCACCGCGGTCGGCCCGGGCGCCCTGTGGTGGGGCTGCGCCGTGGTCGGCCTGGCCACCGCCGCCGCGACCCTGCGGCTCACCGCCGGTGTCGAGCGTCGCCTCAACCCCCCGCACATCGAATCCGTCGAGACCAAGGACCTGGAGAACGCGCTGTGACGAACTCGAACGAACTGGTCGAGCAGTACAACCAGCAGACCGGCCTGCGCCACATCGCCGCGGAGATCGACAACCATCCGTCGCTGAGCAACTGGACCGGCTCCTACCTGTCCCGGCCGATGTTCATCGGGCACCAGGAGATCCTGGACTTCGGCGATGACGTCATGCGCATCGTCGACCTCCTCATCTCGCTGCCGGAGCGGCTGTTCGACGGTGACCTCGGCCGCTACACCGCGGCCCTGGGCATCGACGAGCGGCGGGCGAAGCTGATCACCTCGCTCGGCGGGATCAAGCCGCCCCGCTACGGCCGTGCCGACATGTACCACGACGGCACCTCGTTCAAGCTGCTGGAGATCGGCCTCGCCAGCGAGGTCGGCGGCGCCGACCGCGCCGGGGAGATCCCGCGCGCGCTGCTGGAGAACCAGGCGTTCGCCGCGTTCGCCGCCGAACACGGGCTCGGATACACCCACACGGGCCGCGAGGTCGCCGAGACGCTGCGCCAGGCCGGGGCGTCGATCTCGTCCGAGCCGGTCGTGGCGCTGCTGGAGGGCCCGGGCGGCCTGGCCGACTACGCGAGCCACTGGAACACCTTCCGCGACGTGATGCGCGGCTTCGGCCTCGACTTCCACGTCGCCGAGGTGGGCGACATCCAGGAGCGCGACGGCAAGGTGTACCTGGGCGACACCGGGATAGACGTGGTCCTGCGCTGCTTCACGGTCGAGGAGATCATCGACGCCCCGGACGGCTTCGAGCTGGTCGAGCCGGTCCTCAGGGCCCACCGTGCCGGTGGCACGGTGCTGTTCACCCCCTTCGAGAGCAACCTGTTCGCCAACAAGGGTGCGCTGGGACTGCTGTCCGACACCCGCTACCGGAGCCGGTTCACCGACGACGAGCTGGCCGTGATCGACCGGGTGCTGCCGTGGACGCGGTCGCTCCACGGCGCGTCCGCCCTTGAGGACGACGAGCTCGTCAGCTACGCCCGTGACCACCGTGAGGAGCTGATCCTCAAGCCGAACGGCTACTACGGCGGCGTCGGCGTCGTCGCGGGCTGGGCTGTCGACGAGGACACGTGGTGGCGGGCCCTGAAGGACGGCGTCGCGGACGGCTGCGTCATCCAGCGCCGGGTGGTCCCGCGCTCCGAGCCGGTGGTGAACCCGGAGACGGGCGACGTCGAGCCCTGGCAGGCCGCATGGGGCCTGTTCTACACGCCGCGTGGCTACGCGGGCGCCTACGCGCGGGCGGTCCCCGCCTTCGAGAGCCCGGTCATCGGTGTCACCGCCTACAAGAACACCCGGACCGTCGGTGTCTTCCACCACGGAGAGGTCTGATCCCCGATGACTGTCACCGACACCTATGTCCGGCGGACCCTGGCGGGCGACCGCGGCCTGCTCGACGCCGTCCGGAACGCGCCACTGCCCAGCGGGTTCGACAACGCCTTCGGCAAGGTCCTGCTGCCCCGGCCGTTCTTCGTCCCCGAGGCGGAGATCCGGTCCTTCGCCGACGACCTCACCGACTTCTTCGGGCTGATGTTCGCGATGCCCCAGCGGCTGTTCGACGGCGACCTCGGGCGCTACTGCGAAGCGCTGGGCATCGACCAGCGGCGGGCCGCCATCATGCGCCGACTGGCCGACCGGCCGGCGCTCTACGGTCGTGCGGACCTCAGCCACGACGGCGAGTCCTTCAAGCTCTTCGAGCTGAATGTCGGCAGCTCGCTCGGCGGAACGGACCGCTCCGAACTCGCCCGCACGCTGCTTGAGGTGCCCGCGTTCCGCGAGTTCGCCGAGGAGCAGGGCCTCGGCTACGTCCACACCGGCGAGCGGCTGGCCCAGACCCTGCGTGAGGTCGCCCTGCCGCTCACCGGCGGCGCCGAACCGGTCGTCGCCTACGTCGAACACAACGGCGGCCTGGCCGGCACCACCCATCTGGCCCGCTCCTTCGAGCAGATGATGCAGCGGAGCGGCATCGACCTGGTCGTCGGCGAGATCGGCCAGCTCCAGGAGGTCGGCGACCGCCTCCAGCTGCACGGCCGACCGGTCGACGTGGTGCTGCGGTACTTCACCCCCAACGAGATCGTCGACGACCCGGACGGCGCAGCCGACCTTGAGCGGGTACTGCGGGCGCACGAGGAGGGCCGCGTCGTCCTGTGGACCACTCCGCAGAGCGCGCTGTTCGGCAACAAGGGCGCGATGGCGCTGATGTCGGACCCCGGGCTGCGGGACGGCCTGTCCGCTGCCGAGAGCGAGCTGATCGACCGGATCCTGCCCTGGACCCGGCTGCTCACCGCCGACCTGCTCGGCCACTGCCGGGAGCACCGGAGCGAGTTGATCCTCAAGCCGCGCGCCGACTACGGCGGCGCCGGCATTGTCGCCGGCTGGGACAGTACCGACCGGGAGTGGAAGGACACCCTCGACCAGGCGGTCGACGCGGGCTACATCGTCCAGCGCCGGGCCGCCGCCCGACCGGAGCCGGTGGTCGACCCCGACACCGGGGCGGTGCACGACTGGACCGCGACCTGGGGCCTGTTCCTCCTCCCGTCCGGCTACGCCGGGTCCTACGTCCGTGCCCTGGAGGACTCCGACGGCGTCGTGCGCGCCGGTACGTTCCGGACGACGACCGTGTTCCACACGCCCGACCCGGCCCCGGCGCCGGGCACGAATGGCAGCGCCGCGAAGGACACGGTGTGGCAGGCAATCTGACCCAGGCGGAGGCACGGGAACGGGCCGCACTGCTGACCGTCGACAGCTACGAGGTACGGGTCGATCTGACCCGGGGCCCGGACATGTTCCGCTCGACCACGATCGCGCGCTTCGACTGCGGCGCGCCGGGCGGCAGCACCTTCATCGAACTCGCCGGTGCCCACGTCCGCGAGGTCGTCCTCAACGGGCGCCGACTGGAAGCCGCGGCCGGCGGAGGCCGGATCACCCTGCCGGACCTCTCCGCCCGCAACGAGGTGCGCGTCGTCGCCGACTGCCGCTACTCGCGCACCGGCGAGGGCCTGCACCGGTTCGTGGATCCGGTCGATGACCGGACCTACCTCTACAGCCAGTTCGCGACCGCCGACGCGCACCGGGTGTTCGCCTGCTTCGACCAGCCCGACCTCAAGGCGGGACTCGAACTCACCGTGGTCGCACCCGCCGGATGGGAGGTCCTCTCCAACGCGCTCCCCGACCAGGTCGAGGAGTCCGGCCCGTCCGCCGCGACCTGGCACTTCCCGCTCACCGAGCCGCTGCCGACGTACGCCCTCGCCCTCGTGGCGGGGCCGTACGCCATCGCGCACGACCACTACCGTGCCGAGGACGGCCGGGAGATCCCGCTGCGGCTGCTGTGCCGGGCCTCCCTGGCCGACCACCTCGACACCGGCCCGCTGTTCGACCTCACCAGGCGTGGCTTCGACTTCTTCCACGAGGTCTTCGCGACGCCGTATCCGTTCACCAAGTACGACCAGGTGTTCGCGCCCGAGTTCAACGTCGGCGCGATGGAGAACGCGGCGTGCGTGACGGTCAACGAGAAGTACGTCTTCCGCTCGCGCGCCACCGCGGCGCTCCGTGAGCGCCGTGCCGAAACCCTGCTGCACGAGCTGGCGCACATGTGGTTCGGCGACCTGGTGACCATGCGCTGGTGGGACGACCTCTGGCTCAACGAGTCCTTCGCCACCTATGCCGGGGTGCTGGCCCAGAGCGAGGTCACCGAGTGGACCGGCGCGTGGACGACGTTCGCCCATCTGCGCAAGGCGGAGGCCTACCGGCAGGACCAGTTGCCGTCGACGCATCCGATCGCCGCGGACATCCCCGACGTCGCCGCCACCGAGGTCAACTTCGACGGGATCACCTATCTCAAGGGCGCCTCGGTACTCAAGCAACTCGTCTCCTACGTCGGCCGGGAGAGCTTCCTGACGGCGATCCGGCGGTACGTCCGCCGGTATGCCTGGGGCAGTGCGACGCTGAGCGATCTGCTCGATGTGCTGGAGGAGGCCTCCGGACGGGATCTCGCCACCTGGTCCAAGGAGTGGCTGGAGACCTCCGGCGTCAACACGCTCCGCCCCGTCTGGGAGTTCGACGACGCGGGTCGGGTGACCAGCTGCACCGTCGTGCAGGAGGCCCCGGAGGACCATCGGGTGCTCCGCTCGCACCGGGTGGCGATCGGCCTCTACAACACCGGTCCGGACGGCCTGGTACGCCGTCGTCGCGTCGAGGTGGACGTGGTCGGGGCGCGCACCGAGGTGCCCGAGCTGGTCGGGGAGATCCGCCCGGAGCTGGCCCTGCTCAACGACGACGACCTCACGTACGCCAAGGTCCGCCTGGACGACCGGTCGCTGCGCACCCTGCTCGGCGGCATCGGCGACATCCGTGATCCGCTGGCGGCGGCACAGGCCTGGGCGATCGCCTGGGACATGACCCGCGACGCCGAACTGCCGGCCCGTGACTACGTTCGCCTGGTGGTTGCGGGCCTCCGCTCCGTCGCCGACGCCAACCTTGCGCAGACCCTCGTCGACCAGGCCCGCAAGGCCGTCCACGACTACGCGTCCCCGAGCTGGCGGCCCTCCGGCCGGCAGACGCTCGCGGACCTGGCGCACGAGCTGCTGGGCACGGCCGAACCGGGATCCGACCTGCAACTGGTCTACATGCAGGCGCTGGTGGGGGTGGCGACAGCACCCGCGCACCTCGCCGTACTCCGGGGCATCCTCGACGGTACCGGCCGACCCGACGGCCTGACGGTGGATTCCGACCTGCGCTGGGCACTGCTCCGCCGCCTGGTCGCACGCGGCGCCGCCGGCGCCCCGGAGATCGACGCCGAGCTGCGGCGCGACCGCTCGGCGGCGGGTGAACGCCACGCGGTCGCCTGCACGGCGGCGATCCCGACCAGCGACGCCAAGGAGTCCGCCTGGCAGCGGATCCTCTCCGGCACCCTGTCCAACAGCCTCCTGCGCGCCACACTCGAAGGCTTCACCGAGCCCGACCACCGGGACCTGCTGGAACCCTTCGCCGACCGCTACTTCGCTGAGATCGGCCGTGTCTGGTCCGACCTGGGCGGCGGTACGGCCCAGCGCTTCGCGCGGGACGGTTTCCCTTCGGGGGCGGTCACCGAGCGGACGGTGGCCTCGGCGGACGCCTGCCTCGGACGGGACGACCTGCCCGCGTCCCTGCGGCGTCTGCTCAACGAGGGACGCGACGAGCTCGTGCGTGCGATACGGGCCCGGCGACATGACGCCGGTACGGACCACCTCCCGACTGAAAGGACCACTGATGGAGTCGGCTGAGATCCGCCGCCGCTGGCTGCGATTCTTCGAGGAGCGCGGTCATACCGTGGTTCCCTCGGCGTCGCTGATCGCAGACGATCCGACGCTGCTGCTGGTCCCGGCCGGGATGGTGCCGTTCAAGCCCTACTTCCTGGGCGAGGTCAAGCCGCCGTTCAGCACGGCGACCAGTGTGCAGAAGTGCGTGCGGACCCCGGACATCGAGGAGGTCGGCAAGACCACCCGGCACGGCACGTTCTTCCAGATGTGCGGCAACTTCTCCTTCGGCGCGTACTTCAAGGAGGGGGCGATCGGCTATGCCTGGGAGCTGCTGACCTCCCCGGTCGCGGACGGCGGCTACGGGCTGGACCCGGAGCGGCTGTGGATCACCGTCTACAAGGACGACGACGAGGCCGAGACGATCTGGCGGGAGAAGATCGGCGTCCCGGCGGAGCGGATCCAGCGGCTGGGGATGAAGGACAACTACTGGTCGATGGGTGTTCCCGGGCCCTGCGGTCCGTGTTCGGAGATCAACTACGACCGGGGTCCGGAGTTCGGCCCCGAGGGCGGTCCGGCGGTCAACGACGAGCGCTATGTGGAGATCTGGAACCTGGTCTTCATGCAGTACGAGCGCGGCGCGGGTGACGGCAAGGAGGGCTTCCCGATCCTGGGCGACCTCCCGGCGAAGAACATCGACACCGGTCTGGGCCTGGAACGCCTGGCGATGATCCTGCAGGACGTCCGGAACATCTACGAGACCGACACGCTGCGGCTGGTGATGGACACCGCCACCGCGCTGAGCGGTGTCGGCTACGGCGCGGGCCAGGACTCGGATGTCTCGCTGCGGGTGGTCGCCGACCACATGCGCACCTCGGTGATGCTGATCGGCGACGGGGTCACCCCCGGCAACGAGGGCCGCGGCTACGTGCTGCGCCGGATCATGCGCCGGGCGATCCGCAACATGCGGCTGCTGGGCGCGCCCGGCCCGGTCGTCGGCGAACTGGTCGACACCGTGATCGGCACCATGGGCAGGCAGTACCCGGAGCTGGAGAGCGACCGCAAGCGGATCGAGACGGTGGCGCTGGGCGAGGAGGCGTCGTTCAACCAGACGCTGCGCGCCGGTACCGCGATCCTGGACGGCGCGGTCGCCGAGACCCGCGCCTCCGGCGGCACCGTGCTGGCTGGTGACAAGGCGTTCCAGCTGCACGACACCTATGGTTTCCCGATCGATCTGACGTTGGAGATGGCCGCCGAGCAGGGTGTCTCGGTGGACGAGGACGGTTTCCGCCGTTTGATGAAGGAGCAGCGGGACCGGGCCAAGGCGGACGCCAAGGCGAAGAAGCTGGGCCACGCCGACGTCTCCGCGTACCGCGCGGTGGCGGACCGCTCCGGGGTGACCGACTTCATCGGCTACACCGGGGTGATGGGCGAGGCGGTGGTGGTGGGCCTGCTGGTCGACGGCGTGCCGGCGCCGGCGGCGCACGAGGGTGATGAGGTGGAGGTGATCCTGGACCGCACCCCGTTCTACGCGGAGGGCGGCGGCCAGCTCGCCGACCATGGGCGGATCCGGCTGGACTCCGGGACGGTGGTGGAGGTCCGTGATGTGCAGCAGCCGGTCAAGGGGCTGACCGTGCACAAGGGCACTGTGCTGGTCGGCGAGGTCGTCCTGGGTGCTTCGGCTTATGCGCAGGTGGACGCGGAGCGTCGGCGTTCGGTCTCGCGGGCCCACTCGGCGACGCACCTGACGCACCAGGCGCTGCGGGACGCGCTGGGCCCGACGGCGGCGCAGGCCGGTTCGGAGAACGCTCCGGGGCGGTTCCGGTTCGACTTCGGTTCGCCGGCTGCGGTCCCGGGTTCGGTGCTGACCGATGTCGAGCAGAAGATCAACGAGGTGCTGGCGCGGGAGCTGGATGTCACGGCCGAGGTGCTGACGATGGACGAGGCGCGCAAGCAGGGCGCGATCGCGATGTTCGGTGAGAAGTACGGCGACGCGGTGCGGGTGGTCACCATCGGCGACTACTCCAAGGAGCTGTGCGGTGGCACGCATGTGGCAAACACCGCGCAGTTGGGTCTGGTGAAGCTGCTCGGTGAGTCCTCGATCGGTGCGGGTGTGCGCCGGGTGGAGGCGCTGGTGGGGGTGGACGCGTACCGTTTCCTGGCGCGTGAGCACACGGTGGTGGCGCAGTTGACGGAGTTGGTCAAGGGGCGTCCGGAGGAGTTGCCGGAGAAGGTCTCGGGGATGCTCGGCAAGCTCAAGGAGGCCGAGAAGGAGATCGAGCGGTTCCGTGCGGAGAAGGTGCTGCAGGCCGCGGCCGGGCTGGCCGGGCAGGCGCGGGATGTGGCCGGTATCGCGTTGGTGGCGGCCC
>Ga0302314_10003221_pt1 | contig 30213 bp, 23 predicted proteins | sample III_Palsa_N2_3_FD_200533 | JGI IMG/M metagenome (GOLD analysis project Ga0302314, IMG submission 200533) | Peat permafrost microbial communities from Stordalen Mire near Abisko, Sweden - III_Palsa_N2_3 | ecosystem: Environmental > Terrestrial > Soil > Palsa > Peat permafrost | place: Sweden... | reverse complement strand
ATGGCGCCCCGCCTACGGTGGAAGCATGACTTCTTCCGACCGGCCGATCCGCATCGGCGTTCAGCTGCAGCCCCAGCACACCACGGACTACAACAACATCCGCGACGCCGTTCGCCGCTGTGAGGACATCGGCGTCGATGTCGCCTTCAACTGGGACCACTTCTTTCCCCTGTACGGCGACCCCGACGGCCCGCACTTCGAATGCTGGACCATGCTCGGCGCCTGGGCCGAGCAGACCTCCCGGATCCAGATCGGCGCCCTGGTGACGTGCAATTCCTACCGCAACCCCGAGCTGCTGGCCGACATGGCCCGCACCGTCGACCACATCTCCGACGGCCGGCTGATCCTGGGCATCGGATCGGGCTGGAAGGAAAAGGACTACGACGAGTACGGCTATGAGTTCGGCACCGTCGGCAGCCGTCTCGACGATCTGGCCGGTGCGCTGCCGCGCATCAACGCTCGGCTCGCCAAGCTCAACCCGGCGCCTACCCGCGACATCCCGCTGCTGATCGGCGGGAAAGGCCCGAAGAAAACTCTGCGCCTGGTGGCCGAGCACGGCGACATCTGGCACGGGTTCACCACCGTCGACAGCTATCCGCAGGCCGCTGCCGTGCTGGCCGAACACTGCGCCGCGGTCGGTCGCGACCCCAACTCCATCGAGCGCTCCGCCGGAGTCAACGCCGACAACCTGATCGCCGACGCGGAAGGGCTGGCGGCGCTCGGCGTGACATTGCTGACCGTCGGGGTCAACGGCCCGGACTACGACCTGAGCAACGCCCAGGCACTATGCCGATGGCGTGATCGGACATGAAGGTCGGCGCGCAGAAACTGGCCGCGCTGGTCGCCACCATCCTGCTGACCTGCAGCCTGGTGCCGGCGGCGCCGGCTCCGCTGTCCAGGGCTGACACCAACCTGTGCAAGCCGTCGGGTAAAGACGGCGCGATCGCCTTGCCGAGCAAGCTGGCCGCCGCCGACCGGCCCCAGGAAGACAAATACACGACCGCCGACGTCGAGCCGTTGAGTTCGGTCAACGTCGAGGCACTGGGTCTGCGCACGCCCCGAACCCTGACCGTCGGCACCCAGCCGGGGGGTCCTCCGACCAGCTGCCTGGACAGCGCGGGGCGCTACACCGGTTATGACAACGAGCTGCTGCGGGCGATCGCCGGCAAGCTGGGCTTACACGTCGTCTTCGCCGGCACTGAATTCTCCGGGCTGCTGGCCCAAGTCGCTACGCGGCGTTTCGATGTCGGCTCGTCGTCGATCATGGCCACCGAAGCGCGCCGTCGCACGGTCGGGTTCACCAACGGGTACGACTTCGGCTACCTATCGCTGATAGTGCCGTCAGGTTCGCCGATCGACGGCTTCGACGAGCTAGCACCCGGACAGCGCATCGGCGTGGTTCAGGGCACCGTCGAAGAGGCTTACGTCGTCGATAGCCTGCATATGCAGCCGGTGAAGTTCCCCGACTTCACCACCGTCTACACCAGCGTGAAGACCCATCAAATCGACGCGTGGGTGGCGCCGGCGATGGAGGCGTCCAACGTGATGCGGCCCGGCGACACCGCCGCCATCGCCGGCTACACGTTCGGCCTGGGCAACTTCGTGGCCTATGCGGTGGCCAAGGACAACCAGCCGCTGATCGCGGCGCTGAATGCCGGCATGGACGCCGTCATCGCCGATGGCACCTGGTCGCAGCTGTACACCGACTGGGTTCCACGCCCGCTGCCGCGGGGATGGAAACCCGGATCGAAATCGGCAGCGACGCCCCACCTGCCGGACTTCGCGGCGATCGCCGAGCGCAATCGCCGTTCGGTCGCCGGAGTTCCTCCGCCGAAGTCGATCCTGGCCCAGCTGCGGGATTCCTTCTTCGACTGGGACCTGTACAAGCAGGCCATCCCGGCGATGGTCACGACGGGCCTGCCGAACACGCTGATCTTGACCGTCAGCTCCGGTGTGATCGGCCTGGTGGTCGGTATTGCGCTGGCGGTGGCCGGCATTTCGCGGACCCGCTGGCTGCGCTGGCCGGCCCGGGTCTACACCGACATCTTTCGCGGCCTGCCCGAAGTGGTGATCATCTTGCTGATCGGGCTTGGCATCGGTCCGATCGTGGGCGGGTTGACCAACAGCAATCCCTACCCGCTGGGCATCGCCGCACTGGGTCTGACGGCCGCCGCGTATATGGGTGAGATCTTCCGATCCGGCATCCAGAGCGTCGAACCCGGGCAGCTGGACGCCTCACGCGCACTCGGGCTGAGCTACCACACCGCGATGCGCATGGTCATAATCCCGCAGGGCATCCGCCGGGTACTGCCCGCGCTCGTCAACCAGTTCATCGCGCTGCTCAAGGCTTCCGCGCTGGTGTACTTCCTCGGACTGATCGCCGGCCAACGCGAGCTATTCCAAGTCGGCCGTGACCTCAACGCGCAGACCGGCAGCCTCTCGCCACTGGTCGCGGCCGGGGTGTTCTACCTGATACTGACCATCCCGCTGACCCACCTGGTCAATCTCGTCGACAACCGGCTTCGGCACGGCCGGGCCCCCGCCGATCCGGAGGATCCGCTGGCCTTGACAATCAGTCAGGAGATGATGTGACCGAGTCAGTGTCGTTGGCGGGCAATGGGATTCATCTGTCCTTCGGCCGCCATAAAGTGCTACGCGGTGTAGACATCAGCGCGCCAGCCGGCAGCACGGTGGCGGTGATCGGCCCATCGGGCTCCGGAAAGTCGACGCTGCTGCGCGCGCTGAACCGATTGCACGAACCCGCCAGCGGCGACATCCTGCTCGACGGCCAGTCCGTCTTGAAGGACGATCCCAATGCGGTTCGCCAGCGGATCGGCATGGTGTTTCAACACTTTAACCTTTTCCCGCATCTGAGCGTCCTCGACAACGTCATGCTGGCGCCCCGCAAGCTCAAACGACTCTCCGGCGACGCGGCTCGCGAATTGGGGCTGGCGCAGCTGGACCGGGTCGGCATGAAGCACAAGGCCGATAGCCGCCCCGGTGCCCTGTCGGGCGGCCAACAGCAAAGGGTGGCAATCGCCCGCGCGCTGGCCATGGCACCTCAGGTGATGCTGTTCGACGAGGCGACCTCGGCGCTGGATCCCGAACTGGTCAAAGGAATCCTGGCGCTGATCGCAGACCTGGGCTCAGAGGGCATGACGATGTTGGTGGTCACGCATGAAATGGGCTTTGCCCGGTCGACATCCGACACCGTCGTCTTCATGGACCACGGTCGTGTCGTGGAAAGCGGCCCGCCGGATCAACTGTTCGAGGCGGCAGAAACCGAGCGGCTGCAGCGGTTCTTGTCGCAGGTACTTTGACAGCAGAAAGGGTTCCTCGGTCTGCTGATAGACCGGCTCCGGGCGGGTCACCGGCGCGGGTTGGGATATTAACCTACTCGGCGCGGGGCGTTCATTGACATCCAAATCCGGCAAAAGTAGCGTCCCGGCTGTCGCATCGAAGGCGCTGCTGCAGAACAAGAAGGGTCCGCTATGGACATGAGCTTTATTGGTGCATGGCGGGCCGGCACAGACGCTCATTACCTGTGGCAGAACGCGGACTGGGCTGACTTCCAGGCGAAGTGGCAAGAGTTGGGCACGCAGGGCTATCGCCTGACGAGGATCACGACATCCGGGGCCGGATCCAGCCGGGTGTGGTCGGGCGTATGGCGAGCCGGCACGGACGCCTATTACCTGTGGGGCGGCGCCGACTGGACGGACTTCCAAAGCAAGTGGCAGCAACTCGGAGGAGAAGGACTCCGTCTCGTCGACGTCAAGCCGTACGAGGAGGGCGGCCAAGTCCTCTACACCGGCGTCTGGCGAGCAGGGACCGACGCCTACTACCTCTGGGCGTCGGACTGGGCGACGTTCAACGCCAAGTGGCAAGACCTCGCGACGCAGGGCCTGCGCCTCGTCGCGATCGACACCTACGGCTCGGGCTCCACCCGCCAGTGGATAGGGGCCTGGCGAGCCGGCACCGATGCCCACTACCTGTGGGCAGGGGTGAGTTGGGACGACTTCACCGCCAAATGGAAGGAACTTGCCGGCCAGGGCTTACGCCTTGAGGACGTCGCCGTTTACACCGAGAACAACCAGCAGCTCTTCGCTGGGGTATGGCGAGCCGGCACCGACGCCTACAACCTCTGGTGGGGGCAGGACCTGGAGAACTTCCTAGGCGAATGGGACCAGCTGTCGGCCCAGGGCCAGCGGCTCGTCACCTTGGAGGCCATCGCCTCGCCCTGCCAGGGCGACTGCTGCAACCACGTGGTTGCCCGCGACGCCAACAACAATCCCGCCCCTTACATCTACGGGGTGACCGGCGACACGACGGGCGGTCCCTACAGCTGGCCGGTGGACGACAACCAGTACGCTCGCATCTCGGCGCTGACCTTCACCGGTCAACCCTTCACACTGCCCTTCACCGATCCCACCGTGACGCACTGGGGCACCTGGCTATACAGCGCGGGGAGCTGGCATCACGGGATCGACTTCCTTAGCCCCGACCAACACACCTTCGAGGCGCTGGCGGCGGCACCGGGCAAGGTTGTGTTCTCGGGTTGGGACGATTGGTCTGGCAACACCATCATCGTGAGCCACGATGTTGCCGGCGCCACCGACAACTTCCGCACAATCTACATGCACCTGCGCAATGGGCCGTCGCACGACGTCGACAAAGCATGGAGCAACACCATCCCGACTTTGACCGGCAGCACTCTCACCAATTACACGAACTACCTCAACTCGACGGGAGCCGCGCAGAACCCGGCCCAGCGCAATCCGAACCCCGACTTCTGGGGCGATAACTCGCACACCATCGACCCGAATATCGTCGGCAAGGTCGTCACCGCGGGCCAGCACCTGGCCTGGGCAGGGTGCACCGGTCCGGGCGGCTGCGGATGCAGCACGGGCCCGCGGACCACGCCCAACACCCACCTCCACGTGTTCTTCTGCGCGAAGGACGCCTCCGACGGCACCTGGTACTTCATTGATCCCTACGGCGTTTATTCCTACCCGAGCGCCGGGTATCCGTCAGGCATCACCGATGCCGCCACCGGCCCCTGCGTGCGGTATTCGGTCGCTTGGAAGGGCGGTGCGCCGCAGTATCCCTCGGGAGCGGTCGTTGCTGAGAGTCGAGTATCCGACTTCTCCGAGCAAAGATTCTTCACCGCCGCGACGGTCTGCGCGCCTAAACCGCAGTAGGCGGGGGCCTTGGTCTCGTCGAGGATGTCCTGAGTCGAATACCCGCCAGGTACCACAAGGCAGGTCTCAAGCGGGGGACGGCCAGCTCAACTAACGCTAGACCCGGAACAACCGCCCTACCGACCAGCCGACAGGTTAGACTAGCGAACTATGGCGGACCGCGAAGCCACCGTGCCGGATGCTACCGAGCTGGCGGAGGGGCTTCACCGCTGCCTCTCCAAGCTGTTCAGCATCCTGCGCCGCGGTGACCCCAGCGGCTCTGCAGCAGGCGCCGAGCTCACCCTGGCCCAGCTGTCGATTCTGGTCACCCTGCTCGACCAGGGCCCGATCCGGATGACCGATCTGGCCGCGCACGAACGCGTTCGCACGCCCACTACGACGGTGGCGATCCGCCGGCTGGAGAAGATCGGCCTGGTGAAGCGCGCGCGAGACCCGTCGGACCTGCGCGCGGTGCTCGTCGACATCACCCCACGAGGCTTGGCCGTTCACCGCGAGTCGCTGACCAACCGGATCACCGCCCTGGCCGCGCTGCTGAGCCAGCTCAGCGACTTCGACTTGGAAACGCTGACCAAGGCGCTCGCGCCGTTGGAGCGGCTTGCCGCCAGCGAGCCGGTCACCAGCCCGGCAGCCGCCCACACCAACGGTGAGCCGGCGTCGTAAATCCTTGCTGCCCTTAGGTTGCCTGGGGGCGACCCGCCCCTAAGCTGGCAGGCATGCGGACCGCCCTCATCACCGGTGCCAGCCGCGGGATAGGCGCTGCCATCGCCGCCGCCCTAGCCCCGACACACACCCTGTTGCTGGCCGGACGACCCTCGCCCGCGCTGCAGGCCACGGCCGACCGGCTCGGCGCCACCATGCTGCCACTGGATGTGACCGACACCGATGCGGCCACCGGCGTCACCGCCGGGATCGGTGAGCTCGATGTGCTGGTACACAACGCCGGTGTGTTCTTCCCCGGCCCGGTCGCCGAGTCGACCGTCGACGACTGGCGGGACACATTTGAGGTCAATGTCGTTGGTGCAGTGGCTATTACGCTGGCGCTGCTGCCGGCGCTGCGACGGGCCCGCGGTCAGGTCGTCTTCATCAACTCGGGTACCGGACGCACGGCGTCGGCGACCATGGCGTCGTACTCGGCGAGCAAGTTCGCGCTGCGGGCATTCGCCGATTCGCTACGCGAAAGCGAACCGGCGCTGCGGGTCACCACCGTCTTTCCCGGCCGCGTCGACACCGACATGCAGCGTGCACTGGTGTCCTTCGAGGGCGGCGAGTACAAACCCGACCGCTTTCTGCGGCCCGAGACCGTCGCCGAAGCGGTCGCGCACGTGGTGGCGACCCCGCCCGACGGTCATGTCCACGAGTTGGTGCTGCGTCCAAGGGGCTAGCAGCACTCAGATGACTAAGTTGACCAGTCGCCCGGCGACCACGATCACCTTCTTCGGGCTCGCCCCGGCCAGGAACGCCTGCACCTTCTCGTCGGCCAGCGCCGCTGCCTCGACCGCGTCGACGTCAGCCGCGGCGGGCACCATGATACGGCCACGCACCTTGCCGTTGATCTGCACTGGGTACTCGACGGTGTCTTCGACCAGGTAGCCGGGATCGGCCACCGGGAATGGCCCGTGGGCAAGCGATTTCGGTTGGCCCAGCCGCTGCCACAACTCCTCGGCCAGGTGCGGCGCGACCGGTGCCACCATCAGCACCAACGGCTCGACCGCGGCCCGCGGAACCGCATCCCGATGCTGCTTGGTCAGATGGTTGGTGTACTCGATCAGTTTGGCCACCGCGGTGTTGTTGCGCAGTGCCGCATAGTCTTCGGATACCCCGGCGATGGTGCGGTGCAGCAGCCGCAGAGTGTCGGTGTCGAGATCTGGGTCATCGGATACCCGGATGTCACCGGAGGACTCATCGACCACCAGCCGCCACACCCGCTGCAAGAAGCGTTGTGCCCCGACGACGTCCTTGGTGGCCCACGGGCGAGACGCCTCCAGCGGACCCATCGACATCTCATACACCCGCAGCGTGTCGGCGCCGTAGTCGTCGCACATTTCGTCCGGCGATATCGAATTCTTCAGGCTCTTACCGATTTTGCCGAACTCCTGGAAGACCTCAATCTCGCCGTCCGGACCCGGGTAGATAAACGTCCCGTCACGCTCGACGACGTCGGCGGCCGGAACGTAGGCCCCGCGTGCGTCGGTGTAGGCAAAGGCTTGGATGTAGCCCTGGTTGACCAGCCGTCGATAAGGCTCGCGAGAGCTGACATGACCGAGGTCGTAGAGCACCTTATGCCAGAACCGCGAATACAACAGGTGCAGCACCGCATGCTCGGCGCCTCCGACGTAGAGGTCGACGCCACCTGGATCGTCGGGCCCGTGCTCGGCCGGCCTGGGGCCCATCCAGTAGGCCTCATTCTCCTTGGCGCAGAGCCGTTCTGCGTTGTGCGGATCGGTGTAGCGCAGCTCGTACCAGGAGCTACCGGCCCACTGCGGCATGACGTTGGTGTCGCGGGTGTAGGGCTTCAGGCCGTCACCGAGGTCCAGTTCGACGTGCACCCAGTCGGTCGCCTTGGCCAGTGGCGGCGACGGCTCGCTGCCGGCATCGTCGGCGTCGAACAGCACCGGCGCATAGTCCGGAACGTCGGGCAGTTCAACGGGCAGCATCGCGTCGTCCAGCGCGTGCGGGCGCTCGTCGGCGTCGTAGACGATGGGAAACGGCTCGCCCCAGTAGCGTTGCCGCGCGAAAAGCCAGTCGCGCAGCTTGTATTCGATGCGCTCCCGGCCGCGACCCTCGGATTCCAGCCGCGCGGTGATGGCCTGTTTTGCGGCCTCGATGTTCATGCCGTCGAGGTAGCCCGAGTTCACCAAGACGCCGTCGCCCGCGTAGGCGGCATCCGAAATATCGCCGCCGGCAATGACTTCGAAGATGGGCAGACCGAACTCGCGGGCGAACTCCCAGTCGCGTTGGTCGTGGCCGGGCACGGCCATGATCGCCCCGGTACCGTATCCGGCCAACACGTAGTCGGCGATGAAGACCGGCACCTGCGCAAGGTTGGCCGGGTTGACCGCGTAACTGCCCAGAAAGACGCCGGTCTTGGCTTTGTTCTCCTGGCGTTCCAGGTCGGACTTGGCGCCAATGGCCTTCCGGTAGGCGGCGACGGCCTGCGCGGGGGTGGCTGCATCGTAGGTCCAGCGCGGGTCTGTCCCGTCCGGCCACTGTGCCGCCACCAGGCGATCGACCAACTCATGCTCGGGCGCCAGCACCAGATACGTTGCGCCAAAAAGAGTGTCCGGCCGGGTGGTGAACACCTCGATATCGCCTACTGCCGATGAGAACGACATGGCCGCGCCGGTGGAACGACCGATCCAGTTCCGCTGCATGGTCTTGACCTTCTCCGGCCAGTCCAACACGTCGAGATCGTCGAGCAACCGGTCGGAGTAGGCGGTGATCCGCATCATCCACTGCCGCAACCGCTTCCGGAAGACCGGGAAATTCCCCCGCTCGCTGCGGCCGTCAGCGGTGACCTCTTCGTTGGCCAGCACGGTGCCCAGGCCCGGACACCAGTTGACCATCGAATCGGCCCGGTACACCAGGCGGTGGCCGTCGACCACATCCGCGCGATCCCCTGCCGACAACGTCGCCCACGCCCGGCCGTCATCCAATTGACGTGCACCGGAATCGAATTCGCCGACGAGATCGGCTATCGGGCGGGCCTTGTCGGCGGTGGTGTCGAACCATGCGTTGTAGATCTGCAGAAAGATCCACTGCGTCCACTTGTAGAACCCGACGTCGGTGGTGGAGAAGCTTCGGCGGCTGTCGTGACCTAAACCCAGCCGGCCCAACTGGCGCCGGAAGTTGACGATGTTGGCCTCCGTGCGGGTGCGCGGATGGGTGCCGGTCTGCACCGCGTACTGCTCGGCGGGCAGGCCGAAGGCGTCGAAGCCCAACGCGTGCAGCACGTTACGGCCCAGCATCCGGAAGTAGCGGGCGTAGACATCGGTGGCGATGTAGCCGAGCGGATGACCGACGTGCAGCCCCTCGCCCGATGGGTAGGGGAACATGTCCTGGACGAACATCTTGTCGTCGGGTATCGGCGAGCCGTCCGTGGGCGCCAGCGAGCCGACCGGGTTGGGCACGTTGAACGTGCCCAACCGGGTCCAGCTGTCCTGCCAGTCTCGTTCGATGCGGCCGGCCAGCTCCGCGGTGTAGCGATACCGCGGCGCATCGGCGTCGGCCGGCTCGGCAGGGGCCGTCGGGGAGTCGGTCACGTCCAACAGGTTATAAGGGCGCAGGTGGCCGACCCGCCGGACACCGATGTCTCGGTTGGGTTGCAGACCGGTCAGTGCTTGATCCCAGGTGTGTTCCAGGTCGATTCCAGTGCTGGTAGTCGCCCCGTGGCCCTGGTTACAGTCGCGGTCTGCGACTTCGAACACAGCTCGACCTCGCGTGACTGAAAAGGACCGCTTCAGATGATGCAGATTGCCCGTAGCTGGCGAGTAGTGCTCGCGGGTCTGGCCGTCGGCGTGGTTGGTGTATTGGGCTCTGCAGCCCCGTCCGCCTCGGCGGACCCGGCGTTTCCGCCCCGGCCCAACCCAGCTCCGGTCCCCGCCGCCCCGATGCCACAGGCCGTCGCGGTCGTTCCCGGCGCCGCTGGAGTTGCTGCCAACGCCGTGCCGGGCGTGGCCGCGGCGCCCGCTCCGATCTCGGCCGCGCTGGCCCCGGCAGCGCCCGCCCTCCCACCGGCTCCCCCGGTTGCCGCACCGCCGGAGCCCGTTCCGGCGGCGGCCGGAACGCTGCGGGATTACTTCGGGAGCAAGAGCGTCGCGCTGCAACCGCAGCAGGCACAGAATTTCAAGGCCCTCGACTTCTCTTTGCCGATGCCGGCCGGGTGGACGCAGGTACCCGACCCGAACGTCCCCGATGCGTTCCTGGTGACCGCCAACCGTCGCAGCAACAGCCTCTACACGTCCAACGCCCAGCTGGTGGTGTACCGGCTGGTCGGCGATTTCGACCCCAAAGAAGCCATCACCCACGGCTATATCGACAGCCAGCAACTGCCCGCGTGGCGCAACACCAACGCCTCGCTAGCTGACTTCTACGGCTCTCCGTCCTCGATCATCGAAGGCACCTACCGGGAGAACCAGATGACGCTGAACACCTCCCGGCGCCACGTCATCGTCGCTTCCGGCCCGGACAAATATCTGGTGTCACTGGCCGTGACGACGGATGCCTCGCAGGCCGTCGCCGAGGCGCCGTCCACCGACGGCATCATCAACGGCTTCCGGGTGGGCCCGCCGGGGTCCATCCCGCCGGCAGCGCCTGCAGTACCACCGGCAGCGGCGGTCGCTGCGCCACAGGCGCTCGCGCACTAGTACCCCGGCGCTGCACCGAGGCCGGGCCGGGCTCGTATTGTGTCTGCATGCTCATCGCGGGAGTGCTGTGCGTGTGCGTGGCGGTGGTGTTGGCTGTGCTCGGATTTTGGTCGCTGGCGCGCCCCGCCGGCACCGACACCGCCGAACTGGTGATGCGCTCGGTGGCACCGCCGCAACTGGCGGCCGCGGTGATGCTGGCTGCCGGTGGGACGGTGGCGCTGGCCGCGCCTCACGGCCCTGCGCTGACGGTCGTGTGTGTGTGCATCGTGGGAGCGATCGGCACGGTGGCCGCCGGCTCCTGGCAGACCGCGCGATACGCACTGCGCCGCGAGGAGGCCTCAGCCGGCTGCAGAGGCGTGTGCGCGACCTGCACGCTGGCCTGCCACTGATCGCCGGGCGTCGTCAATCGTGCTGAGGCGGCTGTCGGCGCTGCCGATCGACACCTTCTTGCTGGCCATGGCCGCGACGGTGGCGCTTGCGGCGGTGCTGCCCGCCCGCGGCGCCTTCGCCGATGCGATGTCGGTGGCCGCCAAAGTCGTGATCGCGTTGCTGTTCGCGCTCTACGGCGCCCGGCTGTCGCCGCAGCAGGCGTGGCACGGCGTCAAACAGTGGCAGTTGCACCTGCTGGTGTTGGCCACCACGTTCGTCGTCTTTCCCGTGCTCGGGCTTGCCGCCCGCGGCCTGGTGCCCTGGCTGCTGAACATCGACCTGTACCACGGCCTGCTGTTCCTGTGTCTGGTCCCGTCGACCGTGCAGTCCTCCATCGCGTTCACATCGATTGCGCGGGGCAATGTCTCGGCGGCGCTCGTCAGTGCGTCGCTGTCGAACATCCTCGGGGTGGCGTTGACCCCGCTACTCGTCGTGCTGTTGATGAACACCAGCGGCGTGACTCGGATGGACGCCACGGCGATCCGCGACATTGTGCTGCAGCTGGTGTTGCCGTTCACGGTGGGCCAACTGCTGCGACCACGGGTCGGCGAATGGCTTGCCCGGCATGCGATCTTGACCAGCGTCGTCGATCGCGGGTCCATCCTGTTGATCGTCTACACGGCCTTCTCGATCGGCATCGTGGAACACATCTGGCGCAGTGTCGATCCGTGGCAGCTGGTCGCGGTCGCCGTCGTCGACACCGCCCTGCTGGTGGCGGTGCTGGTATTCACCTGGGTGATCGGTCGATTGTCCGGATTCGACCGCGGCGACAGCGTCGTGCTGCTGTTCTGCGGTTCGAAAAAGAGCCTGGCGTCGGGTCTTCCGATGGCGCTGGTGTTTTTTCCGGCCGCCACCGTCGGCGTGATCATGTTGCCGCTGATGATCTTCCACCAGATACAGCTGGTGGTGTGCTCGGTGATCGCCAGCAGGCTCTCCCGCGATGCACCACCCGCCGAGGCACCGGCGGCCGCCGCTTAGTTGCGGCTGACGTCGATCGGATGGGTGGCCAGCAGCGACAGCGGCTGGGGCTGACGTCGTAGAACGCGGCCCCACAGATCCACCCGCGGCTCGATCAGAACATCAGATGGCAACGCCGACAACACAATCCAGTCGTCGCGCTCGATCTCGCCCTCGAGTTGGCCGATCGTCCAGCCGGAGTAGCCAGCGAAGATCCGCACGCCCTCCACCAGCGGGGCGATCGATTCTGGGTCAGCGTCCAGATCGACCATCGCCATGCGGCCGGCCACATGGCGCAGGCCGGGCACGCCGTCGGGCACCGCACCCACCCGCAGCACCGCCAGGCACAGCGCCGCGTCCCGCTTGACCGGCCCACCGATGAACATCGTCTTGGGTTTGGCCGACAGCTTGGCCCATTGCGGCAACACGTTGTAGACAGCGGTCTCGCTGGGACGGTTGAGCACCACGCCCAGCGTGCCCCCGTCGTTGTGCTCGACGATGTAAATCACGGTGCGGCGGAACGTCGGCTCGTGCAGGTCCGTGTTCGCCAGAAGCAAAGTGCCCGCACGCACTCGATGTGCGGCGGGGGCAATATAGTCCTCCGGGTCTTCGTGCTGCGCCACCACACCATCATGGCATCCGGGCCGGACGACTGTGGTGAACACGAAGGCCGCTCGGCGAGAATTTGTACTGTTGTTAACAGGGGGCCCGATGCCCAGGATGTGTCGGTCCGGATAGCCCGGGCCCCTACCGGGAAGTAGGTTCAGTGACTCATCCGCGCGCGCCAGTCGCTGTCTGGCGCTCGGTGCGCAGCCTGCCCGACTTTTGGCGGCTGCTGGAGTTGCGGATGGCAAGCCAGTTCGGCGACGGTCTCTTCCAGGCGGGTCTGGCGGGCGCGCTGCTGTTCAACCCGGAGCGGGCCAGTCGCCCGCTGGCGATCGCGGGCGCATTCGCGGTGTTGTTTCTGCCGTACTCGCTATTGGGGCCGTTTGCCGGCGCGTTGATGGACCGCTGGGACCGCCGCCTGGTGCTGATCGCCGCCAATGTGGGCCGCGTGGTGGCGGTCGCCGTGGTGGGAATCTGTCTGGCGGTCGGTGCCGGCGACTTCCTGGTGCTGTGCGGCGCGCTGGTCGTCAACGGCCTGTCCCGGTTCGTCTCATCGGGGCTGTCCGCCGCGCTGCCCCACGTAGTGCCCCACGAGCAAGTCGTCGCGATGAATTCGGTGGCGTCGGCGACCGGCGCGGTCGCGGCGTTCCTCGGCGCCAACTTCATGCTCGTGCCGCGCGCGCTGGTCGGCTCCGGGGACCGGGGGGCAGCGTCGATCATCTTCCTGGTCACCATCCCGCTGCTGATCACGCTGCTGCTGACAATGCGTTTCGCGGCCCACGTGCTGGGTCCCGACGACACCCGGAGCGCGATCCACGGATCGGTCGTCTACGCCGTGATCACCGGTTGGTTGCACGGCCTGCGCACCGCGCTGGACCGTCCCACCGTCGCCGCCACCCTGTCCGGGCTGGCCGCACACCGGATGGTGTTCGGCATCAATTCCCTACTGGTGCTGCTGCTGGTGCGCAGCCGCGACACGGGCGCGGTCTCGGCGTTGGGCAGCGCGCTGCTGTTCGTCGCCGCGGCCGGCGCCGGATCGTTTCTGGCCAATGTGGTCACACCGCTCGCCGTGCGCCGCTGGGGCCGCTACGCCACGGCCAACGGGGCGTTGGCGATCGCGGCGGCCATCGAGATCGCCGGCGTTGGTCTGCGGCTGTCGGTGTTAGTGACGTGCGGCTTCTTACTGGGTGGGATCGGCCAAGTGGTCAAGCTGTGCGCCGACACCGCCATTCAGATCGATGTGGACGATGCGTTGCGCGGACACGTATTCGCGGTCCAGGACTCACTTTTCTGGGTGGCGTTCATCGGTGCGATTACCGCCGCGGCGACCGTCATTCCCCCCGACGGTCACTCGCCCGCACTGATCGTGGCCGGCTCCGTGGTCTACCTGTGTGGCCTGGCCGCGCACAGTGTTGTCGGGCGGCGCGGCCGGGCGCCCGCGAATCGTTAAGGTACACAGATGGCTGATCTTCAGCAGATCGTGGACGATCTGCGCGCCGAGAGTGACGAGCTCGATGCGCTGGTCGCGCCGCTCGCCGAGGACCGCTGGACTGCGTCGACGCCCGCCGAGGGTTGGACCGTCGCCCACCAGATCGGGCACCTGCTGTGGACCGACCGCGGCGCACTGGTCTCGGTCACCGACGAGGCGGCCTTCGCCGACGTGGTGAACACCGCGGCGGCCGACCCGATCGGCTTCGTCAACGCCGCGGCCGATGAACTCGCTGCTGTCGCGCCCGCCGAGTTGCTCGCCGACTGGCGGCTCACCCGCGCGCGACTGCACGACGCGCTGCTGACGGTTCCCGACGGTCGCAAATTGCCGTGGTTCGGACCGCCGATGAGTGCCTCCTCGATGGCGACGGCGCGCCTGATGGAGACCTGGGCGCACGGACTCGACGTCGCCGACGCTCTCGGTGTGCGACGGCCGGCCACGGCACGGCTGCGATCCGTCGCGCACATCGGGGTACGCGCCCGCGACTACGCGTTCGCCATCAACGGGCTGCCCGCGCCCACCGAGCCGTTTCTCGTGGAGCTACGTTCTCCCGACGGCAGCATCTGGTCGTGGGGCCCGGCCGATGCGGCGCAGCGCATCACCGGACCCGCCGAAGACTTTTGCCTACTCGTCACCCAGCGCCGCCCGCTGCGCGAGTTGGACATCACCGCCGACGGCGACGACGCGCTGCGGTGGCTGCCGATTGCCCAGGCCTTCGCCGGTCCACCGGGCGGCGGTCGCTGAAGTGGGCCGGGTATGAGCGAAGCGCTTTCGATCCTGCCGCGGGAGCTCACCGAGGGACTCAGCGACGAGGTCCGCGACGCTCCTGCCCCACCCACCCCGGTGCTGACCGCGCCCTACGCGCTGCGCCTGGTCGACCCCGACACGGATGCGGAACTGATCTCGCGGTGGATGAACATGCCACATCTCGCCGAGGCGTGGGAGTCGGCCTGGCCGGCGCCGCGGTGGCGTGAATATCTACGCGCTCAACTCGACGGCAACTATTCCCGCCCGTTCGTCGGCAGCATGCACGGCGAGGAGGGCGGGTATGTCGAGGTCTACCGCGCGGCAAAGGATTCCATCGCCACCCGGTATCACGCCGATCCCTACGACATCGGGCTGCACGCGGCCATCGCCGAACTGTCGGTCGTCAACAAGGGCCTCGGCCCGTTCTTGCTGCCGCGCATCGTCGCGAGCGTCTTCGAGGTCGAATCGCGGTGCCGCCGAATCATGTTCGATCCCGACCACCGCAACACCTCGGCGCGACGGTTGTGTGAGTACGCCGGGTGTGCCTTCCTTGGCGAGTACGACATGAGCAATCGGCGGATGGCGTTGTATGCGTTGCCGCGCACTCCCGCCGATGTTCCCGAGGCCCGCTAGCGACCCGCGTCGCCGATCAGTTCGTTGTAGCCGTCGTAATCGGGCTTCATCGCCGCCGCCACCAGTTCCCACAGCACCTCGTCGGTGCCGCCACCGACCCGGGCCAGCTTCATGTCGCGCCACCATCGGCCGATCGGCGTCTCGTCCACCAAATAGCCTGCACCGCCGAAGATGTGCATGCATTCCGACAGCACCTCTTCGCCGAGCCGCGCCGCGGTGACCTTGACGGCGGCCGCGGACCTCAGGTCGAGCCGCCCGTCGGCGGCGATCCCGTTGAGCCCGTGCCGAAGTAGGTCGACGCGGGCCTGCAGGTCGGCGATGCGCAGCCGCAGGGCCTGGTGTTCGAACAGCGTCGAACCGAACTGTCTGCGCTCCATCATCCTGGCGTGGGTGATGCCGAGCGCTCGCTGGCATCCCGCCGCGACCTGCCCCGCGATCGACATCCGCTCGTGCGCCAGTCCCCAGGAGATCGCAGCCAGACCCGTTCCGGGGCGGGCGATCAACGCATCCGCAGGCACCCAGGTGTCGATGTGCACCGCCGCGGTGTCCAGCGGTGCGGCGCCGACTTTGCGATAGGGAAGCTGCACGTCGGTCTGTGACGTTGGAACGGCGATCACCAGCACATTGCCGTGGCGGCTGCTCTCGTCGTGGTCCACACCGCGGGCGACCACCATGATGTGGTCAGCCACCGGGGATAACGACACATACTTCTTGACGCCGCGGACCTCGAATCCATCTCGTACAGAACAGACTTCGGTCTGCACGATCTGCAAGTCCGAGCCGCCGGACTCCTCGGATGCGCCGATGCACAACACCGCCTCGCCGCGGATGGCCTGTTCGCAGATGTCCTTGAGGTAGTCCGACCGGCCGAAGCGGCGCAGGATTGCGATCGCGGAGTCGTGCAGGCTGACGCCGACACCGATACCCGCCGAACCGAGCCGCCCCAGGGCGAACGCCAACGCGACGAGCTTGGCCACGTCGGGGTGCTGACCGTTGCGCCACTTCTGCGCAAACACGCCGCGCTCGCCGAGGTGCTCGATCAACTTGCGCGGAAACCGTTCGCTGGCTTCGGCTTCCGCGGTCCACGCGACGACGTGGTCGCCGAATACTTCGTCGAGCAGTGTCCGGTATCCGTCGATGGTCAGCTCTGCGGGCTCGGTCATGTGGTCACCGCTGTCAGGTTGCGCTTGACTTCTAGCCGCCGCAGCTTGCCCGACGAGGTGCGCGGCAGCGAGCCCGGCCTGACGAGCACCACGTTGGCGGGCACGATGCCGCACTCGGAGGCCACCCTGGCGACCACTTCGCTGCGGGCGCCGGCTTCGTCGGGCCCGCGGAATTCGGCGGTGATCACCAGACCCGGCCGTGTCGTGTCGTCGGTGCCGACCGCCACCACCGCGCCCTCTCGCACGCCGCGGATTTCCGCCGCGACCCGCTCGATCTCGGCGGGAAAGACGTTGCGGCCCGCGATGGTGATGATCTCCTTAGCACGTCCGCACACGACCAGACCGTCGTCGGTGAGGTAGCCCAAATCTCCCGTCGGGAACCAGGCGTCGGATTCCAGCGGGGTATCACCGACGTACCCGGACATCATCGACGTACCGCGGATCTCGATCTCGCCGACGTCGCGGTCGGCCAGGTCGGCCGAACGCTGCGACGCTCGGCCGATGCGCACTTTCATCCCGGGGATCGGCGCGCCCAGAATCGCATGGCGGCGCGGCCCGCCCGTGTCGGAATTGGCTGCGGGCGAGCGGACTTCGTCGTACAGCAGACCGGTACCCGAGACGGGAATCGTGACCGCGCAGGTGGATTCGGCCAGCCCGTAGGACGGCGCCAGTGCGCCGGAGTCGAAACCGAACCCGCTCAGGGCGGTCGCGAAACGTTCCATTGCCGCGCAGTCGACCGGTTCGCCGCCGCTGATCGACACCCGAACCCGCCCTAAGTCGATATCGGACACCAGCCGGGCGTACTTGCCGATCATGCTGTAGGCCATGTTCGGCGCCGCGGTCATCGTGGCGCCGCTCTCGCTGAGCCAGCGCAGCCAGCGGAACGGCGAAGCGGCGAACGCCGCGGTGGGGGCCAGCCAGAGCGGTGACCCGGTCAGCGCTCCGCTGAGCAGAAAGGTCAGACCCATATCGTGGTAAAGCGGCAGCCAGGTGCACCCGACATCAGCCGCGGGATCGACACTGAAGGTTTTGATCAGGCCGTTCACGTTGTTCGACACCGCCTCGGCGGACAGCTGCGCAGTGCGGGGATGTCCGGTCGAGCCCGCAGTGCCCTGCAGCACGGCGGGCGTGCCGGCTGCCTCGACCGGCGTAAAGCTGGTCGACGGTTCGCGGCCCGCGGCCTCACCGAGGTCGAGCACCGCCTTCGGCCCGACGTCGTGGCCGCCCAACAGGTCGAGTTCGGGTCCGTGGCTGAAGACTGTCCGCACGCCGAGACCGGCGAATCGCTTCAGGGTCGCCTGCGCCCAATTCTGCGGGTCGGCGCCGCGGACCGGCCCGGGCAGGATCGACACGCTCTGCCCGGCCAGCCACACACCCTGGATGGCCGCGACGAAGTCCGCGGTCGGCTCGCCGACCAGGCCGACCGCACCGAGCCTCGGCTGGTCGAGGATGCGCGCGGCGACGTTCTCAGCGCGCGCGTGGACCTGCGGCCACGGGTGCCGCGTCCAGTGATGGGCCTCCTTGTCGAAGACCACCAGGTCGTTGGCTGATGTGCGCATCGCCCCGGACAGGGCGGTGGCCAGCACGCTCACTGGCCGACCGGGACCTTTGCCCGGATGACGCTCTCGAGGTCGCCGACGGTGTCGCAGCCAAGCAGTTCCTGTTCGGACACGGCCACCCCGAGCTTGTCCTCGATCGCCACCATGCCCACCGCGAAAGCCACCGAGTCCAGACCGACATCGTCTACCAGCCGGGATTCCGGGGTCACCCGGCTGATGTCGACGTTGAGGTCGTCGCGCAGGATCTCGGTCAGGGCAGCGCTCACCGAGTCGGGGCGTGACTGCTCCACGTTCATGGGCCGTCACAGTACCGGGGCCCCGCCGCGAACGGGGACCTACGTCTTGGGCGCCAGCGCGCTGGCCGCATCGGCGGCGCCGTCACCGTCGGTGTCGGTGAGCTTGACATCCCACCGCCCGTCGCCGTCCGTGTCGACGTAGCCCGTCACACCGTCGTCGCTGGACGCGATTGCGCGGTCAGCGAGCCCGTTGCCGTCGCTGTCGAGCAGCTGAAGCTGGGCGCGGTCGTCGGCGCCGAAGTCCGCCAGCGGCCCGCCGGTGTGCTCGACGCCGTCGAGGCCGAACCAGCGCAGTCCGGGCCCGGGCTGGCCCAGTCGCGACGGTCGATCTGAGGCCACCGCCCAGGTGCCAGAGCCGTCGTCGGTGAAGTAGCTTTGCGCCGTGCCATCGTGGTGAATGTCGATCACGGCGTGGTCGGCGATCCCGTCGCCATCCAGATCCGCCAGGGCGTCGTCGGCCAGTCCGTCGCCGTCGAAGTCCAGGCTGACCGCGTCGAGCCGGCCGTCTCCGTTGAGGTCGAGATCCGGTCCGCGGTCCCACATCGTCGCTGCACCGTCACCGGTGCTCAAGCAGTACTCCATGCCAATGGGACGCGGCCCGGCCGCTACCGGTTCCCCCGCGCGCTCCACCAGGACAACAGCTCGGCCGTCGCCTCCTCGCGCGTCAGCGGCCCACGGTCCAACCGCAGCTCCTTGAGATGGCGCCACGCCTCCCCCACCTGCGGACCCGCCGGGATGCCGAGCAGTTCGATGATCTCGTTGCCGTCCAAATCCGGCCGCACCCGCTGCAGGTCCTCCTTCGCGGCCAATTCCGCGATACGTGCCTCCAGGCCGTCGTAGTTGGCCTGCAGCCGGGCCGCCCGTCGCTTGTTGCGGGTGGTGCAGTCGGCGCGCACCAACTTGTGCAGCTGCGGCAGCAGCGGTCCCGCGTCGGTGACGTATCGGCGCACCGCCGAGTCGCTCCACTTGCCGTCGCCGTAGCCATGGAATCGCAGATGCAGATACACCAACTGCGAAACGTCATCGACGATCTGTTTTGAATACTTCAACGCCCGCAACCGTTTTCGAGTCATCTTGGCTCCTACCACCTCGTGGTGGTGGAAGCTGACCCCGCCGTCGGCTTCATGCTTGCGGGTGGTGGGTTTGCCGATGTCGTGCAGCAGCGCCGCCCAGCGCAACACCAGATCAGGGCCGCCCTCAGGGAGGGGATCTTCCAAGGCGATGGCCTGGCGTAGCACCGTCAGCGAATGCTCGTAGACGTCCTTGTGCTGGTGGTGCTCGTCGATGGCCATCCGCATGCCCCCGACGTCGGGCAGCACCACATCCCCGATGCCGGTTTGCACCATCAGGTCGATCCCGGCGACCGGGTCGTCACCCAACAGCAGCTTGTCCAACTCGGCCGCCACCCGCTCGACGGTGATCCGGCCCAGTTGCGGGGCCATGTCCTGGATGGCCGCGCGTACCCGCGGGGCGACCGTGAAGCCGAGTTGGGAGACGAACCGCGCGGCGCGCAGCATCCGCAGCGGGTCGTCGCCGAAGGAGTCCGAAGGCTGCGCCGGAGTATCCAGCACGCGGGCGCGCACCGCGGCCAAACCGCCCAGGGGATCGACGAATTCGGCTGCCCCGGTGGCCGTCACGCGCACCGCCATCGCGTTCACGGTGAAATCGCGGCGCACCAGATCGTCGTCGATCGAGTTTCCGAAGGCCACCTGCGGGTTGCGGGACACCCGGTCGTAGCGATCGGCGCGGAACGTGGTGATCTCCAGGCGCTGGCCGTTCTTTTCGGCGCCGACGGTGCCGAACTCGATACCGGTGTCCCACAACGCGTCCGCCCACGGCCGCAGCAGCTTCTGCAGCTGTTCGGGGCGCGCGTCGGTGGCGAAGTCCAGATCCGAGCTCAGCCGCTGCAGCACCGCGTCGCGCACCGAGCCGCCGACCAGATACAGCTCGTGGCCGGCCGCAGCGAACAGCGCGCCCAGTTCGCGCAGGACATCGGCGTGCCTGTTCAACGCGACCGCGGCTGCGGCCAGCAGCTCGGCGTCCTGGGCAGTTTCGGGCACCCAGAGAGCGTAGTAGTCCGGCGACAGGACGGCCGTAGACGGCCGTTGAGGCGCCGGACGCGGGCGGGCCGATCTGCGACTGGGCAGCTCACAACCGGCGAGTGCGGCCGGAGCGACTAAGCACGCCAGCTACTATCGCTTGGGTGTCCGACGGCGAAAAACCGCAACCACGTCGGCGCCGGGGGAGGCGCCGCGGTCGGCGCTCGGCGGGGTCGGGTGAGAGTCAGACCGGCAACGAGGCGACCGGCGGCGGCACGACAGCCGGTGCGGCCGGCTCCGGCCAACGACATCCCGCGCGCCGCGGACCGGAGCGACTGCGCACCGTGCACGAGACTTCGGCCGGCGGTCTGGTCATCGACGGTATCGATCGACCGCGTGAAGAACAGGTCGCCGCGCTGATCGGTCGCGTCGATCGCCGCGGCCGGATGCTGTGGTCGCTGCCCAAAGGGCATATCGAGCTCGGTGAGACGGCCGAGCAAACCGCGATCCGCGAGGTCGCCGAGGAGACTGGCATTCAGGGCAGCGTTCTCGCGGCGCTGGGCCGCATCGACTACTGGTTCGTCACCGACGGGCGGCGGGTGCACAAAACGGTCCACCACTACCTGATGCGCTGCTCGGGCGGAGAGCTGTCCGACGAGGATGTCGAGGTCGCCGAGGTGGCGTGGGTGCCGATTTCCGAGTTGCCGTCCCGGCTGGCCTACGCCGACGAACGGCGACTGGCCGAGGTGGCCGACGAGCTGATCGACAAGTTGCAGACCGATGGCCCGGCGGCGCTGCCGCCGCTGCCGCCCAGCACGCCGCGGCGGCGTCCGCAAACCCACTCGCGCACCCGGATCCGCCGGTCCGACGAGTCCGTTCGGGGCCGGAAGAACGGTCGCGGCCCCGGGCCGTAGCCGCCGACGACGATGCAGAGCAAAGCCATGAGGTGGGGGTATCACCCGCGTGCGGGCGCGGGTGATATCCCCCGACTCCGTAGGGCCGCCCTGGTGCGCCTCGCCGCGGCCGGCGTCCTGACCGTTCTGGCGACCGGGCTCACCCTTCCCACCGCCGCCGCGGGCGAGCCGGGCGCAACGCCTTTCGTGCAGGTCCGAATCGATCGGGTCACCCCCCAGGTTGCCACCACGACCAGCGAGCCGGTCGTCACCGTCGCCGGGACCGTGACGAACATCGGCGATCGGCCGGTCCGCGATGTGATGGTCCGCCTCGAACACGCCGCGGCCGTCACCACGTCGGCGGGTCTGCGCACCAACCTCGACGGCGACACCGACCAATACGGGGCCGTCGCCGACTTCCTGACGGTGTCCCCGGAACTGCAGCGCGGTCAGAAAGCGCGGTTCACGCTGTCCGCCCCGATGCGCTCGGCCACCAAGCATTCGCTGGATATCGGCGCGCCCGGCGTCTACCCGCTGCTGGTCAACGTCAACGGGACACCCGATTACGGCGAGCCGGCGCGGCTGGACAACGCCCGGTTCCTGTTGCCCGTGGTGGGGGTGCCGGCGGATCCGCTGGACACCTCCGGCCAAGCATTGGGCGCCATGGGCGCTGTTGTCGCACCCGACACCTCCAAACCCGTGCCGGTAACCATGCTCTGGCCGCTGGCCGACCGGCCCAGGCTGGCGCCCGGCGTACCGGGCGGCACCATTCCGATCCGCTTGACGGACGACGATCTGGCGTCGTCACTGGCCGCCGGCGGGCGGTTGGACATTCTGCTGACCGCCGCGGAATTCGCGACCAGCCGCGACGTCGACCCCGACGGCGCTGTCGGCCGCGCGGTGTGTCTGGCCGTCGATCCGGACCTGCTGGTCACCGTCAACGCGATGACCGCCGGCTATGTAGTTTCCGACGGAGTCTCCGCCGGACCCGACGGCCCCGCGCAACTGCCGGGCACCCCGACGCACCCGGGGACCGGGCAGGCTGCGGCAGTGAACTGGTTGAACCGGCTGCGCGCGCTGGTTCACCGGACATGCGTTGCACCACTTCCGTATGCCCAAGCCGATCTCGATGCCGTGCAACGTGTCGGCGACGCCGCGCTCGGCGCGACAGCCACCACCACGGGTGGTGCCGTCATCGACCAGATCCTGGGCGTCGTCGCCGTCCGCGGCGCCACACTGATCCCCGACGGCTCGCTTACGCGGCGGGCCGTGGATCTGTTGAGCGCCACCGGCAACACCGTGGTGATCGCCGCCGCCAACAGCTCCGCAGGAGACTCCAACACCCCCGTACCGGCGATCGCGGACACCGCGCCACGCCGGCTTTCACCGCAGGTCGTGATGGCGCCGTTCGACCCCGCCGTCGGTGCCGCGCTCGCAGCGAGCGGCTCCGATCCAGTCGCGCCCAGCTACCTGAACCCCGCGCTGGCGATTCGGCTCCAGCACGACTCGGAAACCGCTCGACGGCAGGACGCGCTGGGCTCGATGTTGTGGCGCGCATTGCAGCCCGGGGCCACCCCGCGGGCCCAGATTCTGCTGCCCCCGACCGACTGGAAGCTGCGCGCCAACGACGCAGGCGCCATCTTCACCACGCTGGCGACGGCGATCCGCTCGGGCTTGGCGGTACCGCGCCCGCTGCCGGCGCTGATCGCCGACGCCGACGCCGTCCCGCCGTTCAACGGAACGCCGCAGCCCGACGTCGACGCCGGTGCGCATGGCCGGTTCAACGACGCCGTCATCACCCAGATCACCGGCGAGGTGGCCCGACTGTCCGGGCTGACCGCGGCGTTGACCACCGATGCCCGTAGTGGGTTGACCGGCGTCAGCTACACCGCGCCGCTGCGCGAGGACATGCTGCGCGCTGTCAGCCAAGCCGACCCGCCCGACACCCGCAACGGGCTGGCCCAGCAGCGGTTGACGGTTGTCGGCGCCGCACTCGGCGACCTGTTCGGCGCCGTCACCATCGTCAAGCCGGCCGGGTCCTACACGCTGGCCACCGAACACAGCCCCTTGCCGCTGGTATTGCACAACGGGTTGGCCGTTCCGATCAGGGTGCGACTACACCTCGACGTGCCGCCCGGGATGAGCGTGACGGATATCGGCGAGATCGAGCTGTCGCCGGGATACCTGCCGCTGCGGGTGCCGATCGAGGTGAACTTCACGCAGCGCGTCGCGATCGACGTCGCGCTGAACACTCCGGGCGGTGTGCCGTTGGGCGAGCCGGTGCGGATGTCGGTGCATTCCAACGCCTACGGCAAGGTGCTGTTCGCGATCACGCTCAGCGCGGCCGCGGTGCTGGTGGCACTCGCGGGACGACGGCTGTGGCACCGGTTCCGTGGCCAGCCGGACCCCGCCGATCTTGATCGTCCGGATCCGCCCGATCCGGACCACCTCGTCGGCGAAGAGCAGCGCGTATGAGCCCCGCCGGCCGGCCCGTACCGCCGCCGGCCGCGCGGCCGCGTCGAAGTCCGGGACCGCCGCCCAGCCACCTACCGTCGCATGGCACGTCGCCGCAGCCCCGTCCTGAGCTCTCCGACGCCGCGCTGGTGTCGCGGTCGTGGGGCATGGCGTTTGCGACCCTGATCAGCCGGGTCAGCGGCTTCGCGCGGATCGTGGTGCTGGCCGCGATCCTAGGTGCCGCGTTGTCCAGCGCGTTTTCGGTGGCCAACCAGCTGCCCAATCTGGTCGCCGCGCTGGTGCTGGAAGCGACGTTCACCGCGATCTTCGTTCCGGTGCTCGCCCGCGCCGAACAGAACGACGCCGACGGCGGCGTGGCGTTCGTGCGCCGCCTGGTGACACTGGCGACCGCCCTGCTGCTGGCCACCACGCTGCTGTCGGTGGCTGCCGCGCCGCTGCTCGTGCAGCTGATGCTGGGCCGCAACCCCCAGGTCAACGAGCCGCTGACCATCGCGTTCGCCTACCTGCTGTTGCCGCAGGTGATTTTCTACGGATTGTCATCGGTGTTCATGGCCATCCTGAACACCCGCAACGCGTTTGGGGCGCCGGCCTGGGCGCCGGTGGTCAACAACGTCGTCGCGATCGCCACCCTGGGGGCTTACCTGGCGACACCGGGGCAGCTATCGGTGGACCCGGTGCAGATGGGCAACACCAAGCTGCTGGTGCTCGGGATCGGCACCACGCTGGGGGTGTTCGCGCAGACCGCCGTGCTGCTGGTCGCGATCCGGCGTCACCGCATCAGCCTTCGCCCGCTTTGGGGAATCGACGACCGGCTCAAACGCTTCGGCACCATGGCCGCCGCGATGGTGCTCTACGTGCTGATCAGCCAGATCGGTCTGATCGTCACCAACCAAATCGCCAGTACGGCAGCCGCGTCCGGCCCGGCAATCTACAACTACACCTGGCTGGTGCTGATGCTGCCGTTCGGCATGATCGGGGTGACCGTGCTGACGGTGGTGATGCCGCGACTGAGCCGCAACGCCGCCGCCGACGACACAGTCGCCGTGCTCGGCGACCTCTCGCTGGCCACCCGACTGACGATGATCACGCTGATCCCGACGGTGGCGTTCATGACCGTCGGCGGGGCGGCGATGGGCAGTGCGCTGTTCGCCTACGGCCATTTCGGCGACGTCGACGCCGGCTACCTGGGTGCGGCGATCGCGTTGTCGGCGTTCACGCTGCTGCCCTATTCGGTCGTGCTGCTGCAGCTGCGCGTCTTCTACGCCCGCGAGCAGCCGTGGATACCGATCGCGATCATCGTCATCATCACGACCGTCAAGATCGCCGCCTCGCTGGTGGCGCCGCACGTCACCGACAACCCCGACCTCGTGGCGGGCTATCTGGGACTGGCCAACGGCCTGGGGTTTGTGGCGGGCGCGATCGCCGGCTACTACCTGCTCCGCAAAGCGCTGCGGCCCGCCGGCGGCCACCTGCTCGGCGTCGCGGAGGTGCGGACCATCCTGGTCACGGTCACCGCGTCGCTGCTGGCCGGATTGGTCGCGTATGTGGCGGACGTGCTCTTGGGCATGCAGCGGCTCACCGCGTACGGCGGCGGGGCCGGCTCGCTGCTGCGGCTGTCCGTGCTCGCGGTCATCATGGTGCCGATCTTCACCGTGGTGATGCTGCGCGCGCAGGTGCCTGAAGCCCGGGCGGCGCTGGCCGCGTTCCGCGGCTGGATCGGCGCGACGGCCGGAACCGCTCCACGCGCTTCTGGCAGGTCAACCGGTGTCGCCGCCGGCAAACCGGATGGCGGAGAGCACCTGTTGCGCGCCGGTATCGTCACGTACCCTGAGCAGAGGGATTCGTTCGCGCGGTCGGGGCATCCGGTACGAGAACCCTTCCGGCGCAGGCATCCGCAGCAACCAGCCGGGGAGGGTATAGGGAGAGGACCGCGGATGACCGACAGCCCATCGGACAGCATCGCATCCAGCGCTGTCTCTGACCCCAGATTGTCGCCCGTCGCGGACGATTTCCAGCCCGACGTCCCACCCGATCTCCAGGTCGGCACCGTCGCGCCACCGCAGACCTCGCCACCGCCCAATGGCGAACCGACTTCTGATCCCGCGCGAGACTCCACAGCTTTCGGCGCCGGGGATCCGACTGGGCTCGATGCGCTGAGCCGGCCTGACGGGGAATCGTCTAGGCACCTGGACGACCAGCACCTGGTTCCCGGCGCCAGCATCGCAAGCGGTCGCTACCGGCTGTTGATGTTCCATGGGGGGGCGCCGCGCCTGCAGTTCTGGCAGGCACTGGACACCGCGTTGAATCGGCAGGTGGCGCTGACGTTCATCGATCCGGACGGGACGCTGCCCGACGACCAACTCCGCGAGATCCTCTCCCGCACTATGCGGCTGAGCCGCATCGACCAACCCGGTATCGCCCGGGTCCTCGACGTCGTCCACACCGGTACCGGTGGCTTGGTGGTCGCCGAATGGGTCCGGGGTGGTTCGTTGCAAGAGGTGGCCGACACCTCGCCGTCGGCTGTGGGCGCAGCACGCGCGATGCAGACCCTGGCCGCCGCGGCCGAGGCCGCCCACCACGCCGGCGTTGTGCTGTCGATCGACCATCCCAGCCGGGTCCGGGTGAGCATCGAGGGCGACGTGGTGCTGGCTTTCCCGGCGACGATTCCGGCCACCAGCCCCGAAAACGACATCCGCGGCATCGGCGCTGCGTTGTACGCGCTGCTGGTCAACCGGTGGCCGCTGCCGGAGTCCGGGGAGCCCAGCGGGATGGCGCAGGCGCCGCGCGATCCGGCCGGTCGACCCCTCGAACCCAGTTCGATAGACCGCGACATCCCTTTCCAGATATCCGCGGCGGCCACTCACTCGCTCCAGAATGACGGCGGAATACGGAGTGCTGCAACACTATTGAACCTGCTGCAGCAGGCGACCGCGGTCGCGGATCGCACCGTGCTGCTCGGCCCCGTTCCGGACCCGCGCGCGGCGCCGACATCGCCGCGCGCGGGGGCGGCACGCGAACCGGAGTTGGCGGAGGCGGAGTCACGCCTCCGTCGGCGTCGCGCCCTGACGATCGGGGTCGGCGCCGGGGTTGCCGTGCTCGTGGTAGCGCTGCTGGTGCTGGCGTCGGTGCTCAGCCGGATGTTCAGCGACGTCGGTGGCCTCGACAAAGACCAGCTCGGCCTTAACGGGCCGTCGGCGAGCTCGACCTCGGGTACCAATTCGGCGGCGGGCAGCCTCGTCAAGCCGGTGCGCGCCACGGTGTTCTCTCCAGGCCAGGAGGCCGATAACCCCGGCCAGGCCGGGCTGGCGATCGACGGCAATCCGGGCACCGCATGGGATACCGACACATACCACGACGCGGTCCCGTTCCCGGGTTTCAAAAGCGGGGTCGGCCTGCTGCTGCAGCTGCCGCAACCCACCGTGGTGGGGGCCGTCACCGTCGACCTTGCCAGCACCGGAACGAAAATCCAGATCCGCGCATCGTCGACGGCGACACCGACCAAGCTCGAGGACACCACCGCGCTGACGCAGCCGGTGGCGACGCACCCGGGCCACAACAGCATTCCGGTCAACGCGTCGTCGCCCGTCACGCATCTGCTGGTGTGGATCCCCACCTTGGGGACCACCAACGGCGAAAGCCGTTCCGGCCTCTCCGAGATCACCGTGCAGGCCAAGTCCTGAAAACAGCTGACCACAAAGGCCCGATCGAGTGAAGTGCCGGGTGAACGGCGATTGGTTACTGTCCGGCCGTGGTGGAACAACGTAGCGACGGCGAACTGCTGGCGGCGCACGTCGCGGGCGACCGTTACGCGTTCGAGGAACTCTTCTACCGCCATCACCGGCAACTGCACCGGCTGGCCCGGCTGACCAGTCGTAGCGCCGAGGACGCCGAGGACGCGCTGCAGGAGGCGATGGTCTCGGCGCACCGCGGCGCCGGTTCGTTTCGCCATGACGCCGCGGTCAGCAGCTGGTTGCACCGCATCGTCGTCAACGCCTGCCTGGACCGATTGCGCCGCAACAAAACTCACCTCACCGCCGCGCTTGACGACATTTATCCGGTGCCGGACCGGACCGCGCAGATCGAGACGGCGATAGCGGTGCAACGGGCGCTGATGCGGCTGCCCGTCGAGCAGCGCGCCGCGGTGGTGGCGGTCGACATGCACGGCTATTCGGTCGCCGACACCGCCCGGCTGCTCGGCGTGGCCGAAGGCACCGTCAAGAGTCGCTGTGCCCGCGCACGGGCCCGCCTAGCAGTGACTCTCGGCTACCTACACAGCGATACCGCCCCCAACCGGCCGTCCGGCTAGCCGCTGTTCGCGACGGGACCGGCTGCCCTGTTTCCGACGTCGTACTGCTGTGTCACCGACTTCATCGAAGTGGCATGTCGCCTCACCAGTCGTTTTTGCTTGGTACATCGCGGCGTCAGCGGCGCGCAAGATTTCCCCGGCGCAACGCTGCCCGTCTAAAGGCATGGTGACGACGCCGATACTGGCGCTGATCTGGACGCGACTCGGTCCTGCCCAATCACCGACGGCAGGGATGCGAATCGGCTTGCGTAGCGCACCATGCAACCGCTTGACCAGGCCGTTGATCTTGGCGCGTTGGATCGGCGCGGCTATCAGGGCCACGAACTCGTCGCCGCCGACACGTCCGACGACGTCATCGGGGCGCAGCACTTCCCGGAGTCGCTGCGCAGCTATCTCGAGGACGACGTCGCCCGCGTAATGACCCAGCTCGTCGTTGATGACTTTGAATTTGTCGAAGTCGATGAAAAGCACAGCGCCCAGGCGGTATTCGGTAGAACCGATTGCTTCGGTAATCAGCTCCACGACGTGGGCGCGGTTGGGCAGCCCGGTCAAAACGTCGTGTGTGGCCTGGTGAGCAAGCCGCTGATGGGCGTTGTGTTGTTCGGTGACGTCGACAAACGACACCAGCACCGACGAACGGCCCGGATCGCTGGGGTCGAGCAGCGACCAGTTGACCGACACCCAGATCCGGTGGCCGTCGCTCAGTCGGTCAAGACCGTAGATGCGTCCTCGGCTCGGGGTGCGCGCGAGGGTCGCCATGGCTGGGCGCTGGTCCCCGCAGAGCAACCGACCGTTCGCGTCATAAACGGGTACCTCTGCCACTTTCGCGAACTCGACGACGCCGACTCCTGTCGTCGGGGCGCCCAGTATGCGTAGCGCCGCCGGGTTGACTGACTCGACCACCTCATCGGCCGTGATGACGACGACACCCTCCTGCAGGGAGGCGACCACTGCTTGGCACTGCTGCTCGGCACGGCGTAGGGCGGTCTGGTTAGCGCACAGTACGACGTATCCGTCGTCCATCCGGGACACCGAGACCCGGACAAATAGCGCGGAGCCGTCGGCGGTGCGGTGGGTGGTGTGCACTACTCCCCCGCCGGCGACGATGGCCGCCGGATTGAGGTCGGCGCCGACGACTCCGCTGATCGGCAGTCCCAACACGTCGGCTGCCAACCGGTCGTAGATGGCCTCGGCTGCCCGATTCCAGCTGGTCACAACGCCGGTCGTGGTGCAGGAGATGATGGCGTCGGTGACGTGGTCCACCAGGGCCGCCTGGAAGCGCAGGTTCGCTTCGGTGGCTTTCTGCGCGCTCAGGTCGCGAAACACCACCTTATGAGCGGGCCGGCCCTCCCACTGCGTGCGGATAGCCAGTGCTTCCACTTCGCGAGTGGAACCGTCGAGCGTGACGATCACCAGCTCCAAAGGTGGGGTCGCGTCTCCCTCGTGGCGTCGTCCAGCGATCTGCGCGCGCACCGCCGCGAGCGAATCCGGGTGCACGAAATCTGTGATCTTGCGTCCGAGCAACTCGTCGGCCGATTGCGCCCCGATATTGCGCACGAGCGTCTGGTTGACGTAGACGTAGCGGCCGTCAGCGTGAACGCAGATGGCGACCGGGCTGTGCTCGATCAACGATCGGTACTGCTGTTCGGCCGAGTTGGCCCACGGCAACACAGCCAGCGCAAGGCGCTGCGCACGGTCGATACGACTCAGGGCGATTCCCGTCACCGCGTTCTCCTGACGTGGTTTGCCAGTGTTGTCCCGCGTCGGTGCGGCGCGTCGAGGAATCCACGCCGCTCAGTTCGCCCCTTAACTGAATTTTCCTCAGCTTTTTCAAAGTCTATATTTAGCTGCCGCTTCCGGCATCTCGGCGGGACGGATCGCTCGTAGCATTCGCGTTACAGATGACGGACACTGAGGCGGATGGACGACGATGCGGGCGAGGAGCCGTCGCTGGCCGTGGAGACCCTCGCCGATTTGCAGGCAGGACTGCTTGACGACGACACCGCGGCGCGGCTGCGTGAGAAGGTCCGCACCGATCCGGGCGCTCAGCAGGCGATGGA
>Ga0302314_10003220_pt1 | contig 30221 bp, 35 predicted proteins | sample III_Palsa_N2_3_FD_200533 | JGI IMG/M metagenome (GOLD analysis project Ga0302314, IMG submission 200533) | Peat permafrost microbial communities from Stordalen Mire near Abisko, Sweden - III_Palsa_N2_3 | ecosystem: Environmental > Terrestrial > Soil > Palsa > Peat permafrost | place: Sweden... | reverse complement strand
CTCGGCGGCTGAGTCGCCCTCGCCGTTTCGCGACTACTGGGACTTGGGCCTGCTCTCGAGGTGGGCAGCTCCGATCTACCCGAGCCTGCTCAGGTCGTGGGATGGCGGCGCAGTTGAGATCGCCGGCATGATCGAGGATGGCGAGGAGGTCGCGGGCTTCAAAGTCGTGCACCTTCCCGGCCACGCTCCCGGGCTGATCGGGCTCTACCGCGAGCAGGACCGTCTAGCGCTGGTCTCCGACTGCTTCTACACGCTCAACCCTGAGACCGGAATCGGCAACGACGCACACGTTCCGCACCCGGCCTTCAACCACGACACGGCCCAAGCGCGGGATTCGATCCGCAAGCTGGCAGCACTCGGTCCGGCGGTGGCCTGGGCCGGTCACGCGAAGCCTGTCTCCGGCGTGGACATCGAGCTGCAGCTCCAGCGCGCGGCGTCAGCGGCGGTCTGATGGGCAGACGCGGGCGCAGGCGCGACGACCGTGCGCTGCCCGCGGGGCAGCTTGAGGCGCCCACGGAGGTCTACAGGGATGCGGAGGGGAACGAACTTGAGCTGCGAGGCGCCTTGACCCTCAAAGCGCGGGCGCAATACGCGGACGTGCTGGGGGGCGGCCACCACCAGGACGATGCCTGGCAGCGGGCGACCGAGTGGCTGTTCGAGCGCTTGGCGGTCTCCTGGACAATCCACGGCCTCGAGCTCGACAAGCAGAAGGAGCTACTCGGTCGCTACCGCATGGCGACCGCCGACGAGCGCCGTTTCGTGCGCGACACGCTGCGGGTGCATCTCAAGGAGTACTTCCCGGACATGCAGGCGCCGTGATCGACGCCGACGGGTTTGCGGTGCTGCTGGCCGATTGGTGCCTCGAGGTCCAGCCGAATCAGCAGATCCTGATCGGCACTACGACGCTCGCGCAGGAGCCCGCGGCAGCGCTGCACCGCGCCGTGCTCGAGCGTGGTGCGTGGCCGTTGCTGCGGCTCGAGCCTCCAGGCCTCGACGTCGGGTTCTACCGCCATGCGCGCGACCAACAGCTCGACGCGGTTGCGCCGATCGAGCTGGCCGAGGTCAAGGCCGTCGACGCGACCATCCGGATCCACGCACCGGCTGACCCGCGAGCGCTCGCCGCGATCGATCCGGCTCGGCTCGCGCGCCGGGTACGTGCACTCGGTCCCTATCGCCGGGCGCGCTCAGCCCGCCGCTGGGCACTTTCGATCTGGCCGACGCCGGCGCTCGCTCAAACGGCCGGGATGTCTGAAGAGCAGTACTCAGAGTTCCTCACGAGAGCGCTGTTCCTCGACCACGCGGACCCGGTCGCGCAGTGGCAGGCGCTGTCGGCCCGCCAGCAGCTGATCGCGGACCGGCTGGCCAGCGCCCAGGAGATCCACATCGAGACCGAGCGCACAGATCTACGCCTGAATGTCGCCGAGCGCCGGTGGATCAACTCGGACGGACGCCGCAACATGCCAAGCGGCGAGGTCTTCACCAGCCCGCTTGAGAGTTCAGCCGACGGGACGATCCACTTCGACGTGCCGTCGATGGGTCGCGGCGCCGAGGTCAGCGGCGTCGACCTCAAGTTCGTCGATGGTGAGGTCGTCGCTGCGCACGCCGAAGTTGGAGACGAGCACCTGCAGGCGGCGCTCGCGATCGACGCCGGCGCGCGCCGGCTCGGGGAGCTCGGGATCGGCACCAACAGCGGAATCACTCGCGCCACCGGCTCGACTTTGCTCGACGAAAAGATCGCCGGTACGATCCATCTCGCCCTCGGCAATTCGTACCCTGAGGCCGGTGGTCTGAACGAGTCGGCCCTGCATTGGGACCTTATCTGCGACCTGCGCAAGGGTGGTCGCGTGACCGTCGACGGAGACGTACACATCCTCGATGGTGCGGTTCTGTAGTCTCGGCAGCCGCTGATGCGCCGCACGAAGATCGTTGCCACCATAGGTCCTGCTTCGCGCGACCCAGAAGTTCTCGCCCGCATGGTCGAGGCCGGGCTCGACGTCGCACGACTCAACTTTTCGCACGGCAATCTCGAACTGCACGCGGAGAACGCTGAACGCGTCCGTGCCGCCGCCAGCGCTGCGGGCCGCCAGGTGGCGATCCTGCAGGATCTGCCCGGGCCCAAGCTCCGTGTCGGTGTGATTGAGAACGAGATCGCTGAGTTGCGTCGAGGCGACACGCTGGTGCTGCTGTGTGGATCCAACGAGATTGGTAACGAGCGTCAGATGTCCGTGACCTGGCCCGGTCTCGCCGAAGCCGTTGACCCGCAGGACGTGATCTATCTGGCCGACGGCAAGATCCGCTTGCGTGTCGAGGCGGTCCGCCTCGGTAGCGGTGAGGTCGAGACGGTCGTCGAGGTCGGCGGTGCCGTCGCCTCGCGCCAGGGGCTCAACATCCCCGGATCGACCCGCGGACTCAAGGCCGTGCCCGACGAGGACCTGGAGATGCTGCGCTTCGGTGAGTCGATCGGCGTTGACATGGTCGCGCTGTCGTTTGTGCGGACTGCCGAGGATGTGACGAACGTGCGGGAGCACACGCGGCTGCCGCTGATCGCCAAGATTGAGAAGCCTCAGGCGGTCGATGAGGCAGAGGACATCATCCGCGCCGCTGACTGCGTGATGGTTGCGCGCGGCGATCTCGGCATCGAGCTCCCGATCCAGGATGTGCCGCTCGCTCAGAAGCGGCTGCTGCGGATCGCCGGGCAGCTGGCCCGTCCTTCGATCACCGCCACCCAGATGCTTGATTCGATGGTCGCGTCGCCGCGTCCGACACGCGCCGAGGCGACTGACGTGGCCAATGCGATCTTCGACGGCACCGACGCGGTGATGCTCTCCCAGGAGAGCGCCGTTGGCCAATATCCGGTTGAGACGATCGCGATGATGGCGTCGATCTGCGAGCGCACCGAGCAGGCGTTGCCCTACGAGCACTGGAATGACACGCGGGTGCGCCGCGATGCGCGCGACCCTGCCTACACGGTCGCCTACAGCGTCTGCCAGGCTGCGCGCGATCTCAACCTGGCGGCGATCATCGCCCCGACGCTGTCCGGCCGTTCGGCGCGACTGATCTCGGCGCACCGTCCCGATGTGCCGATCCTCGCACTCTCACCAGGACGCGAGACGGTGCGGCGCTGCTCGCTGATGTGGGGTGTTCAGGCTGCTTCGATGCGCCGCCACGAGGTGACGGAAGCGTTGATTGCCGACGCCGCGCGTCGGGTCGTGGAACTCGGCTGGGTCAAGCCCGGCGAACGAGTTGCGATCACGGCTGGGCTGCCGAGCGGCCGCCCTGGTACGACCAGCGTGATGCAGATCCAGCAGCTTTAGCCGCTGCTCAGCAACATTCGATCTCGCTTATAAAGCCTCAAATGAGGGTGTGGCAAGGATGCAAGAACTCATTCATTCGTTGACGGATCGGTCGATCCGATTGACACCAGTTATAAGATTTCTGTTATGTCTGTACTAGATCCATCAAGTCTGCTACAGCTGACCGCTCCGGAGCTGCTCGCTCCGCCCGATCCGCCGGTCACTCCCGCGATCGATACGTCGACCACTTCGACGGCCGACTCGACCTCATCCGGATCGTCTTCAGACGCTTCCGACCCGTTCTCTCTGGGCACGACGCTGACTGCGCGGGAGACCGCGGACGCCGGGCTAGTCGATGCCAACGTGAGCGCCCCCCCAGTCAACCAGTACCAGACCGCTGCCGTAGAAGCTGCGGCCGCCTTGGTGGACATAGGCGGCGCGTCCAGCATCACCGTCGGTGAGTACGAGTCCAGCATTCCGCCGAACATGGCGGCCGCCTCAGCGCTGCTCGACGAGCTGACTCAGAAATCGAATAACAACAGTGGTCTGCTCAGCGCCGCCTACCTGGCGCTCTCGTCGGACGACACGCTGTCGCTGACCTCGGCCTAAGGACGGGCCGCCAGTAAGCGAAGCGCCGGCACCCAGCCGGCGCGACTTTAGGCGCTGAGTTCGTAGAAGGCGGCCTCTTGGCGGCCCAGCTCGGTGACCGGCGCGTCACCGTAGAACCACTCGCGCGCGATCAGGTGGAAGTTGCCGTGCGCACGCAACTGCGAGATCACGGCGAGCGTCAGGACCTCCATCCGCCGCCCGAAGATGTGGTCGGGCGGGGCCGATTCATGGCGGAGCTGGCCGAAGTACTCGGAGCGCGGGTCGCTCATGTCGATCATCACCTGGGTCGCCAGCTCTGGACTCAGTGACACCGCTTGGTCGACCGTGTACCAGGCGGTGGCCGCACGGAAGTGCTCAAGCACCCGGTCGGGGTTGAAGTGCTCAGGGTCAGGGAAGAAACCGACCTCGGTGCCGAGGCGCATGATCGTCTCCGTGTCCCCCTCGATCACCGCCCTGGCGACCTGAATCTCAAGCTCGACGGCGGCGGCCGGCATGCGTTTGAAGAGGCCAAAGTCAAAGAAGGCGACACGACCGTCATTCAGCAACATCGAGTTGCCGGGGTGCGGGTCGCCCGAGAACTGGTGGTGGCGGTAGAGGCATCCGAAGTAGAAGCGGAAGAGGATCTCGCCGAGCCGGTCACGCTGCTCCTGTGGGTAGTCCTTGACCTCCTCGAAGCCGATGCCCTCGACGAACTCGCTGACGAGCACCTTCTCGCGCGAAAGCTCGCTCACGACCTGAGGTACGACGATGAACGGGTGGCCTTTGTAGATCCGCGCCAGGGAGCGCTGATTCTGCGCCTCCAACTCGTAGTCGAGCTCCTCCTCGATGCGGAGCCGGATCTCGTCACCGATCGCCTTCGGGTCGAGTCCGGGGGCGATCCGCCTGGCCAACCGCAGGATCATGCCAAGGTTCTGAAGGTCGGCCCGGACCGCAGCGGCAACGCCCGGATACTGGACCTTGACCGCCACCTCGCGGCCGTCCTGGGCCAGCCGGGCGCGGTAGACCTGACCGATCGAGGCCGCCGCGATCGGCACCTCGTTGAACTCCGAGAAGGAATCGCTGAGCCGGCCGTCGAGATCGGACTCGATCACCTTGCGCATCTCCTTGAAGGTGACCGTGGGCGCGGAGTCGCGCAGCGCCGCGAGCTTGCGTTGAAATTCGTCGCGATGCTCGGGCGGGATCAGGCCGGTGTCCAGGAACGAGAGCACCTGACCGACTTTCATCGCGGCCCCCTTCATCGTCCCCAACGCGGTGACGATCTGCTCTGCTGCCTCCATGTGGCGGCGCTCAAGCGCCGCCTCGCGGCCCTCCTTGGTACGGGCCACATTGGTCGCCATCGTGCCCGCCTGGCGCAGTGCCTGGCTCGCGGCCAGGCCACCGATCTTGGCGGTACGGCGGGCCCTGGACTTCGGGATCTTGCCGCCGTCGGCCATCGCGGCCTATGCCCGAGGCCCGCCGGAACCCGAGTCCGCGGAGGCGGATCGGATCACCTGGGAGCCGGGCACGATGTCATTCGACCCGTCGGGCCAGCGCACCCAAGCCTTGTAGCCGCCGTCGTAGTCGTCGCCAAACAGGATCAGCGTCGCGGGCTTGCCGAAAGCCGTGCACGGTTCGGCGCCTTCGGGGTCGCGTCCAGACCAGATCCGTACGAAGGGGTTGGTCTCAAGTTCATCCGCGACCGTCGTCGCTGTCGTGTGGCCGGGATAGATCACGGTCTGGGGCGGCAGCGTCAGCAGCGTCTGCATGATCGACGCCTTCTGGTCGGCGTAGGTCGTCGAGCCGGGCGCGTGGACGCCGCCGATCGAACCGTCGAACAGCACGTCACCGGTGAACAGAGCCGTGCCGTTGAACAGCAGCGAGACCATGCCGAGCGTATGCCCGGGCGTGTGCAGCGGCTCGATCGTGAGTCCGCCGACGGTCAAGGTCTCACCTGGCACAAGGTCGGCGGTCGCCGCGGGCACGAGGTCGCGCTCGAGCGCGTGAATCAGCACGGGCGTGCCGGGGTGGCGGCGCAGCACCTCGTCCAGCTCAGCCACGTGGTCATGGTGGTGGTGGGTAAGCAGGATGAACGCCAACTCGTATCGCTCACGCTCGATCAGCTCGAGCAGCGGCTCCACCGGCCCACCGGCATCGACCATCACGGCCTCGATCCCGTGGTCATCTGCCACGAGGTACGTATTAGAGAGCCAGGGGGTGCTCATGGAACGCTCGACGATCACTGCAACCAGCCTACCCGCTTGCAGTTCGGGCCTGCGCGCGCTATGAACACGCGGACGATGGATGGGGCAAGGGATGAAGTAGAAGACGTACGAGCCGAGCGCGACCGAGCGCTCGCTTTGCTCGAGGCGATCGGCGCCGGCTATCTGCTCTCACACGACGGCGAGGTGCTTGAGGTCAACGAAGTGCTCTGTCGGCTCGTGGGTTTCACCCGCGAGGAGCTGCTCGGAGTTGGCCTGCCGTGGCCATTCTGGCCGCCTGAGAGTCTGGCGACCTCGTATGAGATCCGCGACGCGTTGCTGGCCCGCGGGCTCAACGTCGGCGCCACGCCACCGTTTGAAGTGCCGTTGATGCACAAGGACGGGAAGCGCTTCATCGCCGAAGTGACGGTCACTCCCGCGGTGCTCCCCGACGGCACCTTCCTCGGCTGGGTTAACACGGTCCGCGATGTCAGCGAGCGCCGAGACTACGAGCTCGAGTTGCAGCGCCTCGCGACCCATGACCCCTTGACCGGCCTCGCCAACCGTCGCCTCTTCGACCAGCGGCTCGAGGAGGAGATGTCGGACGCGATCCGTCACAAACGTCCGCTGGCGGTGGCGATTCTCGACCTCGACCACTTCAAAGCGGTCAACGACGCCCACGGTCATCCGGTCGGAGATCAGGTACTCAACGCCGTCGCCGAGCGGCTCAGCGGCGGTCTGCGCAAGGGCGATCTGCTGGCGCGTATCGGTGGCGAAGAGTTCGGCCTGATTCTTTCCGAGATCTTCGCGCAGGGCGCGCTCACCGCTGCTGAGCGCGCCCGCCATGCGGTGGCGGATAGAGACTTCGGCGTTGCCGGCCCGCTGACGGTCTCGGTCGGCGTCGCGCTGCGCGGCGAGCTACGCGAGTCGGCGGAGATCTATAAGCACGCCGACCAGGCGCTCTACCAGGCGAAAGGCGAAGGCAGAAATCGCACCGTCATCTGGACCGCGTCCGATCCTGGTTCGCTAGGCTGAGCTGCAGCGATGGCAGAAACACGCAGCAAGATCTCGTATCTCCTGGAACGCCTCTCGCAAGGCGTCGCTTCGCACGATCGGGAGAACCCCGGACACCACAGCTGGGGTGTCGGGATGGCTCACTTCGATATCGAGCGCCTCGGTCTCGAAGAGGGCGAGGAGATCCTGCCCGGCATCATCCTGCAGGCCGACGGCGGCGTTACCGGGGCCTTCCGTGTGCTCTGCGACGGCGATCACGACGCCGAGCAGGAAGAGGCCAAGGAAGAGATGGTCGACGCCGTCTCGCAGGAGACGCGCGAGCTCGAGATCGTTCGCCCGGGCGGCGCTGAAAGCACCCCCGAGCGCATCCGCCCCCCTTTCTGACAGCGGCGGATCGGCGCCCCGCTAGGCGCTACGGCGACGGAATGCCGGCTTTGGTTGCCACTTCCGCCGCCAGCGTTCGGATCGTCGGGCAAGCCACGCGACTACGGTTGCCGGCCCGCAGGATTGAGCCGGCAATCGCGTCCAGCTCTGGCGTGATCCCTGCCTTTAGATCGCGCTGCATGAGCGACCCCAGCGTGTCGCGCGCATGGTCGACGTAGTCCATCGTCATTTCGACGCTGACCTTTGCCCCCTGCGCCTGCGCAACGGCAGAGCCTTCCTCAAGCGCGGCTTGCATCTGCATCCGCCAAGCCGGGTCCTTGCGAATCCAACCGACCGGCATGTCGGTGATGGCGCTGGTTAGGGATAGCGCGTTGAGGAACACGATCCGCGACCACAGCACCTGGATCTCGCTGGGGCTGACCATCATCGCGATGCCGGCCACGCTGAGCTGGCCCACGAGCGGGCGCAGTTCGCGGTGGTTGAGCCAGTCATCGTCAAACGCGGTGTCGATCACCGCGAAGCTCGAGTTGTGCACTATCTCCCCAAGCGACTTCTTCTCCGCGGAGATCCGGATCGATGCGGCGCAGACCTTGCTGGCTGGGAAGCGCTGGCGTAGGTATTCGACATGTTCGACGCCGCTGGTCAACGGGATCATCAGGCCCACCGGTGCCTGGATGCGTTCGAGTGCGGCCTCAAGCTGGGTTGCTCTGGTTGCGATGAAGAGGGCGTCGACGGGCTCGGTGAGGGCGTTCACGGCGCGCGGCCGGGTCGAGAACTCGCCGATCATCTCGCTCTTGAGGTGCAACCCGTGCGCACGTATGCGACTGCTCGTGGCTTCGTTCGCAACGACCGTGACCGACAGGCTGCGGTAGTTGAGCGCGCCAGCCAAGAAGCCGCCGACCGCACCCGGACCCAGGATCGCAAACTTAGGCATCCAGATCAGCCTGACATATCCGCGACGCCGCGTATACGGTCGTCAGCGATTTGAGACGGGGGGCGGCACTAGCCGAGCACGGTGAGGCGGCCCGGCAACAGCGGGAACGAGCGGTCAGCCCGCGAGGGCATGATGTAGTTGGCGCGACGCTTGACGGCGATGAAGGCGTTGATGCCGTTGTTGGCTGTGGTGGTGATCGTCTTGTTGATCAAGTGGGCGCCGGAGGCGTTCATCGCGTTGCGGGTGGCGACGAAGTCCTGAATCGACCGCTGAACCGAGACGAAATGCAGTCCCGCGTGGCCGCCGTCGACGGTGTCGAAATCGCGACGAATGATCACTGGCCGGTTGTGCTGCCGGGCCGTCGCGCTGGCCTGTGCGTGGCCGATCACGCCGAACTTCGTGATTGCCTCTGTGATCTTCCCTGGCTCGCTGGGGGCGTCGGTTGTGAGCTTCGCGACCGCCTCGACCGTCGTCTGCGGCGAGTACATCAGCGCCACCCTCTGTGAATCTGACATGTCGCCGTACCAGTCGTCCAGGTTCAAGAGCATGTAGCTGACCTGCATCGTCGTGCCTTGAGCGAACGGTCCACTGGGGATCGTCACGTCGTCCTCGGTCGCCTGGTTCTTCTTGAGGCCGGACTTGAAGCCCATGAAAAGCGGCGAGTTCTTGGGTACGGGGTCGCCGGACGGGATGCCGCGCACACGTTGATGCGCGGCCGGCAGACCGGCGCCGGTGAAGCCGGTACGGGTCTCGCGCCAGGTCAGTGCCGGCGCCAGCGCGAGTGAGCCGACGACGCCGTTCAGCGGCTTCCCGTGTACCAGCGCCGCCTCAATCTCGACCAGGCGCCGCTCCTCGTCGCAGGCCAGATGCAGGCACATGTCGTACGAGTCAATCGACGGGTGCTCGAAGTTCGAAAGACCTGTCGCCACCGGCACCGGTGACGGCACCCGCAAAAGCTTGAAATAGGCGGAACTCCAGCTGACCGTGAACAGCAGCCCGTTCGGCCCCCAGTCGTAGCGGCGCTCCAAGCTGCGCAGCCGCGCCTCCAACAGCTGGGCGTAAGCCGGGTTCGGGAGGCCGCTGACATCGAAGAACAGCAGCCGATCGTATTTCGGCGCGACCGGATCCCCAAACGAGTTCACCGCGAGCGTCGGAACCCAAGCGTGTTGACGCGCTGGTAGGCCGACCGGTTGGGTGCCGAGCGGCACGAACGGCACGTCGATCGTTGCCGATGCACGACCTGTGCGGATTCCGAAAGCGATCCCGCTGGCCGCCAGTACCGTGGCGCCGGCAAGAAAACGGCGTCTGGTCAGCGCGTGATCGCGACTATCTAAGGCGTTAGTCATGTCCTTCGGCCGGGTAACGTATCAGCAACCGTGACCGTCATCACCAATCTCAGGCTCAGGGCCGTGCTCGCCGTAGCACTGGCCGCAGCCATTGTCTGCGCCATTGTCGGTGTGACCGGCAGCCAGGCCGCGACCCCGGCTAAGGCCCGTACCTACGTCGCGATCGGCAATACCCTGGCGGGGCCGCTGGTCGTAAACAACCGCGGATACGTGCTCTTCACCTTCACCAAGAACCGCCGCAAGCAGAACCGTTGCGTGCAGATCAAGGGCTGCATGATCGACTGGCCGCCAGTAACAACGATCGGCAAGCCGATCGCTGGGCCGGGCGTCAATCCAAGCCTGCTGGGATCGATTCCGTACAAGGGCAAGTTGCGGCAGGTGACCTACGCGGGCTACCCGCTCGACACCTACAAGTTCGCCGCCAGCGCCGAGAGTTCGGTTACGAACATCGGGATCAAGCAGTTCGGCGGTCCCTGGGACGCCGTTACCGCAGCGGGCAAGACCGTCGGCTGAGCTTGGCGGGGACGGATCGGCGGGACCGGTCCTTGCCACGCTTGATCCGGCGCCGCCAGGCAATAAGATCGGGCGCTCCGTTCTGCAGGGAAAGGTGGGGTCCGAGTGCGTCCATTGAGCAAGGCCGTTATCTGTGCGGCCGTAGCACTGGTTTCCGTATTGGCTGTTGTGGTGCCGGCTAGCGCCGGAGCCGCGGTACTGAGGGTCGGGAAGTACAAGGGGATCACGGGTCAGTACGCCACCATCCAGCAGGCCGCCAAGGCCGCCAAGCCCGGCGATTGGATCCTGATCGGTCCCGGCGACTACAAGACCAGCTCGAGCTCCGCACCCAAGGGCGCACCGCAGTCCCCCGCCGCCATCCTGCTGACGACGCCGCTCGTGTTCGTGCGAGGCATGAACCGCAACAAGGTGATCATCGACGGCACCAAGCCCGGCACCCCGGTCTGCAGCGACAAGCCGTCGGCTCAGAACTACGGGCCCAAGTACGCAGGCAAGGCTGCTGGACTCAACGGCATCGAGGTCTGGGAGGCGGACAACGTCTGGGTCCAGAACCTCACCACCTGCAACTTCACCAGCGGCAGCGGCGACACCGGTAATGAGATCTGGTGGAACGGCGGCGCCGGCGGCGGCAAGATCCACGGCAAGGGCTTCCTCGCCTCGTACCTCAACGCGACCTCCACCTTCTACAAGACCGAGGCGACCTCTTCTACCTACGGGCTCTTCTCGAGCGACTGGAGCGGCGGCGTCTTTGCAGATGACTACGCCAGCAACTTCAACGATGCGGGCTACTACATCGGCGGTTGCGCTCAGCAGTGCGACCAGATCATCGAGGACAGCCAGGCGGAGTACAACGCGCTCGGCTACTCGGGGACCAACTCCGGCGGTTCGATGCTGATCGAGCACAACAAGTTCGATCACAACAAGGACGGTTTTGACACCAACTCCCAGAACAACAGCGACTGGCCCTCGCCGCAGGACGGCGCCTGCCTGCCGGGCGTGGAACCGCTGATCAAGGGTGCCGGAACCTGCTGGATCTTCTACAAGAACGACGTGTACGACAACAACGATCCGGACGTCCCAGAGGCCGGTTCGGCCGCCGCCGGACCGGTTGGCACCGGGGTCTCGATCGAGGGCCGCTTCGACAGCTTCATCGACAACACGTTCTCGGGCAACGGCGCCTGGGGCATCGTCTTCGAGCCGTACCCCGATACCGGCACGCCGCCGGCGAACGTGGTTGCGGCCGGCAAGGCCTGCGCCGGCGGCAGCACCAACTTCAACCTGCTGGGGCTGTTCACAGTCAACTGTCTCTACGACGACTGGGGCAACCAGCTGGTCGACAACACCTTCACAAACAACGGCTACTTCGGCAACCCAACCAACGGTGATGCCGCTGAGACGACGCTGACCGCCGGCAACCCGATCAACTGCTACGTCGGCAATACCGACACCGATGGCACCTTCACGACATCGCCGGCGACCCTGGCAACGACCAACGGCACTTGTGGCACCGTCGCCCAGACGGACGACGAGAACGACGCCTTCCTGTTCCAGGCAACCTGCGATACCGGGGCCCTCGGGGCGGGCGTAGGCTGCACCCCGACCTCAACCTATCCGCGTGCTACCAAGGTCGTGATGCACCCGCTGCCCAAGCACCTGCCGACGATGGTCAACCCCTGCAAGGGCGTGCCGGCCAACCCCTGGTGCCCGCGCAAGAAGGGCTGAGTCACGATCCCGGATCGGGCGTGCCGAGTGGTCCCACGGACGACACCACTAGCGCAATGCCAAGCCTGATCCGGGCTCGCGAGATACCGTTGGTGAGGTGGTGATCACCCCCGAAGTGCTCGCACGCGGCCCCTGGGATCCCAGTCAGATCGAGATCTCATGGCGCTCCGATCCATTTGAGCCAAAGCCCGATCAGTCCGCACAGGCAGATCAGATGCTCGAGGACCTGCGAGAGCGTGGCTCGCCTAGCCATGATGGACTCGCCGCGCGGCTCGTCGGCTACGAGGTCTCGGATGCGCGTCTGAAGCTTGAACTGCAGCCGATCCGCTGGGCGCTGCGGTTGCTCGGCGACGATGCCGGCTCGAGCATTTCCGCGCTCTGCGTCGTGCGCGACGCGGATGGCAGCTGGCTCGCTGGGCGCCGTGCCGGCTGGGTGGCCTCCTGGGCCGGTCGCTGGGCCCTGGGCGCCGGCGGTGCGGTTGAGGTTGACGAGAACCCGGCCCAGACGCTTGCACGCGAGCTCGAGGAGGAGTGGTCCGTGGTTCCGGATCGTCTGTGCGTTGAGGCGCTTGTACGCCTCGCCAACGGGATGGTGATGCTGATCGGGCAGGCGTGGCTGCCTCCGGGTGCAAGCGTCACGCCTGACGAGGAGCACGACACCTATGCATGGTGGCCGCCCGAGGTGGAGCGTTGGCCGGCGGAGGCCGACGCGCCGCTGAGGCTGATGGCTTCGATGCTCGCCGGCTCCTGAGCCATGGCCTCGGAGTCTGAGCTTGCGCAGCAGCCGCTGGTAGCGCCCGTGCGTTCAACGCCGCTGTTCACCCGGGTTGTGACTTTCCGCCGGCTCGAGGCAGCCTCGTTCGTGCACTCCTGCATCTACACCGCGCTGTTGATCTGCGCGTTCGCGTTGAACAAGCCCGAACCTGCGACCTTCGTACTCGGGCTCAGTCACGGACTGCTCTGGATCGGGATGTCGCTGACCTGCATCGCGGCCACCCGCTGGCGAGTGATTCCCTTCTGGTTGGCGGTGTGCGTCGCGGTCCTTGGGGGCCTTGGACCGTTCTTCGGTTCTATTGGGTTCATCTATGAGTTCAGGCGTCGACGCCAGCTGAGTCCCGTAACTCGCTAACCTCCCGGCGAGCGTCTACCCTGATTGAGAGAGTTAGAAATGGCCGTGCAGACAGGGACTTTCCAAGTTGTGATGCCCGCGATGGGAGACTCCGTCGCTGAAGGCACCATCCTCGAATGGCACAAACAGGAAGGCGACTCGATCGCAGCGGATGAGACGCTCGTCGAGATCTCGACCGACAAGGTCGACGCCGAGGTTCCCGCTCCGGTCAGCGGCACCGTTGTGAAGATTTACGCCGCCGAGGGTGAGACCGTCACGATCGGCGCGGCGCTTGCGGAGATCGCGATCGCTGATGACGACGCGCCGAGCAACAGCAGCAACGGTTCGAGCGACGGATCGAACGGCGCGACGCCGCCGCAGGCGGAGTCAGAGGCCAAGGGCGAGACGATTGAGATCGTCACGCCGGCCGGCGGTGAAAGCGTCACCGAGGGCACGATCCTCGAGTGGTCCGTGAAAGTCGGAGACCAGGTCGCAGACGGTCAGACCATCGTCGAGGTCTCGACCGACAAGGTCGACATGGAGTTGCCGGCGCCCGCCGCCGGCACGATCACAGAGTTGCTCGTGGCTGAGGGCGACACCGTCACCGTCGGCCAAGTGATCGCGCGCATGGTTACCGGCGCAGCCCCGACCGTAGCTGCGGGTTCGGCGCCATCTGGTGCCGCTCCGGCGGCGGCCGCTCCCGCCGCGCCGGCCGCCGCCAACGGTGGCACGAGCGCCAACACGGGCCAAGGCGCCACGCCGGTCGCTCAGCGCGTCGCCGCCGGCCTTGGGGTCAACCTCGGCGCGGTGGCAGGCAGCGCTCGCGGGGGACGGGTCACGAAGGACGACGTGCTGACTGCCGCCGCCAACGTAGTTGAGGTGCCCGAGGGCGCCGAGAAGCTCAAGGGCGGCGCCGCGGCGCTCGCGCGCTACATGGACGAGAGTCGCTCGATCCCGACCGCGACCTCGTTCCGCACGCTCGCGGTCAGCACGCTCGACGCTCGTCGTAAGCAGCTCAAGGACGCCGGCCAGAAGGTCTCGTTCACGCACCTGATCGCCTACGCGATCGCCAAGGCCGCAACCGATGAGATGCCGGTCATGGCTAACCACTTCGTCCAGTCGCAGAACGTCCCGTACCGCGTTGACGACGGCGCCGTGAACCTCGGCCTGGCTGTCGACGTCGAGAAGAAGGACGGCAGCCGCACGCTGATGGTGCCGGTGATCCGCGACGCGGGCCGCCTCAGCTTCAAGGATTTCCTCGATGCCTACAACGGGGTGGTTGAGAAGGCGCGGACCAACACGCTCAGCGCCGACGATCTGACCGGCGGCAACGTCTCGCTGACCAACCCGGGTGGTCTCGGTACCGTCGCCTCGGTGCCGCGGCTGATGGTGGGCCAGGGCACGATCGTCGCCACCGGTTCGATCTCCTACCCGGTCGGGCTCGAGGCGATCGGCGCCCAGATCGGCGCCGAGAAGGTCATGACCATGACCTCCACCTACGACCACCGCATCATCCAGGGCGCCGAGTCCGGTCGCTTCCTGAAACTGATCGAGGAGTATCTGCAGGGCGAGCACGGCTTCTATGAAGGCGTCTTCAGCTCCCTGGGCACGACGCTGCCGTTGCTTCCGGCCAAGGTCGGTCCGGCCGCTGCCGCTGCAGCGGCCGTCTCTGCCGCCGCCGTCGAGGCAGCCGGGTCGTCGGCTCCGAGCGAAGAGCTGCTGCAGGCCGTACAGGCAGCGACCTCGCTGCTCAAGGCGCATCGCACCCACGGCCACCTCGCCGCCCGGACCGACCCGCTCGGCCGCGTGGCCGACGGCGATCCGGCGCTCGATCCGGCCCCGCTCGGTCTGACGCCGGAGTTGATGGCCCAGATTCCCTCGCGGATCCTGCGGATGTACGTCCCCGGCGACACGCTGGCCGAGGCGCTGCCGCATCTACGTGAGATCTACTGCGGGCCGATCGCATACGAGATTGAGCACATCGCCTCGCACCGCCAGCGTCTGTGGCTGCGCGAAGCGATCGAGTCGAACACATACCGCAATCCGCTCACCCCCGACGAGAGCAAAGCCCTGCTCCGGCGTCTTACACAGGTCGATTCGTTCGAGCGCTACATGCACAAGACCTTCATCGGCGCCAAGCGCTTCTCCGTCGAGGGGCTCGACATGACCGTGCCGATGATCGACGAGACGATCAGGCTCGCGGCGCTGAACGGCGCCCATGAGGTCGTGCTCGGCATGGCCCACCGCGGTCGCGTGAACGTGCTGGCCCACAACCTTGGCCGCTCTTACAGCTCGCTGTTCGCCGAGTTCGCCGGCGCCGAGACGCTCGCGGCGATAACCACGATCCCCGACGGGGGCACCGGTGACGTCAAGTACCACCACGGCGCCGTGGGCAGCTTCCAGCTCCCGGACGGCGAGTCTGTCGTGGTGCGACTCGAGTCAAACCCGAGCCATCTTGAGTTCGTCGCGCCGGTCGCCGCCGGCGCCACTCGCGCAGCCCAGACCAACCGTCAGGGACCGCACGCGAGTCAGGACACCAACGCCGCGGTGCCGATCGTGCTGCACGGCGACGCGGCCTTCCCGGGCCAGGGTGTTGTCGCCGAGACGCTGAACCTGCAGGCGCTCGACGGCTACACCGTCGGCGGCACGATCCACATCATTCAGAACAACCAGGTCGGTTTCACCACCGACCCGGATGATTCGCGTTCAACCGCCTACGCCTCCGACATGGCGAAGGGCTTTGACGTGCCGATCATCCACGTCAACGCCGACGACGTCGAGGCCTGCATCACGGCGGTGCGGCTCGCGGTCGCGTTCCGACAGGAGTTCGGCCACGACGCGGTGATCGATCTGATCGGGTACCGGCGCTTCGGTCACAACGAGGCCGACGAGCCGGCCTACACGCAGCCTGAGATGTACGAGGTGATCAAGAAGCACGAGCCCGTGCGCGACCTCTACGCCAAGCAGCTGATCGCCGCCGGTGTCGTCACCGAGGACGAGGCGACCAAGGCTTCCGAGGAGGTCTGGGCGGTCCTGGCCGAGCAGCACAACAAGATCAAGGAGATGATCGCCCACGCTCGCGAAGCGGGTGACCAGGCGACCGGTGAGTACCACCTCGATCGCACTCCCTCGCCCGAGGTCGTCACGGCGGTCGACGCGGAGAGCCTCAAGGTCTTGAACGACGAGCTGCTGTCGGTGCCGGACGGCTTCACGGTCAACCCGAAGCTCGTGCGCCAGCTACAGGATCGCGTCAAGGCGTTCGGCCCGGAGAACGGCGGCATCAACTGGGCGCACGCCGAGGCTCTGGCATACGCGTCGCTGGTCACGGAGGGCATCCCCGTACGCCTCACCGGCCAGGACGCCGAGCGCGGCACCTTCAGCAACCGTCACCTGGTGCTGCACGACCCCAAGACCGGCCAGGAGTATTCGGCGATCCAACACTTGCCTGGGGCTCGCGCGACCATGGAGCTGCACAACAGCCCGCTCTCCGAGGTGGCATGCGTCGGCTTCGAGTACGGATACTCGGTCGAGGCGCCGGAGACGCTGGTGCTCTGGGAGGCACAGTTCGGTGACTTCGCCAACGGCGCCCAGGTGATCATCGACCAGTTCATCACACCTGGGCTCGCCAAGTGGGGCCAGACCTCACGCCTGACGATGCTGCTGCCGCACGGCTACGAGGGTGCTGGCCCGGAGCACTCTTCCGCCCGTCTTGAGCGTTATCTGCAGCTCGCCGCCGAGGGCAACATCCGCGTTGCCAACTGCAGCACGCCGGCACAGTACTTCCATCTGCTGCGCCGCCAGGCGCGCATCGCCAAGCAGCGGCCGCTGTTCCTAATGACGCCTAAGAGCCTGTTGCGGCTGCCGGCTGCGGCCTCGCGCCTGTCGGATCTGACCGAGGGACGTTTCCAGTCGGTGATCGCCGATCCGCGCGCCGATCCCGAGAAGGTCACGCGCCTGTTGCTCTGTAGCGGCAAGGTCTACTACGACATCGTCGGGCACGAGAGTCGCGCTGCCAGTGATCACGTGGCCGTGGGTCGTGTGGAGATGCTCTATCCGTTCCCGCAGACCGAGATCCTCAAGCTGATTGAGCTCTACCCGAACCTTGAAGAGGTCGTCTGGGTTCAGGAGGAGCCGCGCAACATGGGTGCTCGCGCCTACATGTCGCCGCGCCTGCTCCAGATCCTGCCGACCAAGCTGAGCTTCGGCTACGTCGGCCGCCAGGAGCGCGCCGCCTCGGGTGAGGGTTACCCGGTCGCGCACAACCGTGAGCAGGACCGGATCGTGATGACCGCGCTGAACGTCAGCCGCGAGATCACTCAGTTCCCATTGCGGAACCCCGGCGAACGCTGAGCCTGGGCGCGTCTGAACGCGCCTGACGCGTCAGCCACGCCCAGCCATCGCCCAGACGGCCGCGAGTCTCGCATGCGCGTGAGGAAGGTCGCCAGTGCCACCGCGGCGACCAGGATCAGGAAAGGGTCCAGCGGCTCCCGGAAGCGTGGCGTCTCGGCGTTCACCAGCACGACCGTCAGCCACATCACAAACGGAACGCCCCAGAACCAGTGTGGGATGCGGCGTAGAGCCCGCCGCACCGGTCGCGTGGCGAGCCCCGCCAGGGCGATGGCGAGCAGCAGCCAGAAACTGAGCACCCCATCGTGCGCGAGGTTCAGATCGAGCCCGATCGAGGAACTCGAAATGTCCTGGGTGCGCGTGCCTTCGAGCTCGAGCAGTCGCAGCGTGTTGTGGAACGCGACGCTGAAGGGCGCGAGCGGATGCTGGCCGACGTAGGAGGCCGCGCGATGCTCGAGCTTCTGATCGAGCTGAAGCTCGGTCATGTCGTGCGTCCCGCGTTGCAGTCCAGCGAGCGACGGGACGCTGCCGAAGTAGAGCCAGCGGTAGGGCGGGTCACTGGCTGCCGAGGTCGGGTTGTAGGTGCCCGCGAGCGTGATCCCGTCCTCGGTCGAGATCGGGACGAAGTGATGAAAGACCTCGGCGTCGCGGATCAGCCAGGGCGTCACGGTCAGCAGCGCCACAGCCAGCATCGTCGCCGAGGGCGCGAGTCCTGCGGTCTGTATCGAGCGCCGCGTGCGCGGGGTGACGCCCTTCACGGCAAAGGCGAGCGGGATCGCGATCAGCGCAGCGTTGGTGTGGGTCAACGCGGCCAGACCGACGAGGACGCCGCTGGCGATCACCCAGCGCCAGGGCCTGGTTGTGTGCCGAGCCCGCAGCGCCGCGAGCACAGCCCCCAGTTCGAGCACGGTCAGCAGGTTCTCTGCCACAAGCACCGATGAGAGCTCGATGAAGACCGGGTAGATCGCGCCGATCGCAAGCGCCAGCAGCGCCGTGACGACCCCGAACAGCTCCAGCGCGATCAGGCCGATCAGCAAGACCGTGACCGTGCCGAGCAGCGCCTGCAGGATGCGAGCAAGGTGCACGGTGCTGGCCCCGAGCGCCGGGCCGCCGGTCAGCTTGTCGACGATTGAGAGCAGGTACGCATAGGCAGGTGGAAAGTACGCGGAGGGGCCTCGCGTTCCGCCGGCTGCGTGATTGCCGTCGTGGTAGGTGCCGTATTTGGAGATCGCGGCGGCGCTGTTCAGGTATGAGCGGGCGTCGTTGATCGGCACGTACCGGTAGTGCTCGATCGCGCCCAGCCGCAGGATCAAGGCGAGCGCCAGCAGCCAAGCTGCGATCGCAGCTATCACGCGGGGGCTATTGAGGACGGTGGATGCGCGCGCGGTCACGGCGACCACTCTCAGGCTCGGCAGAAACTTATGGACGGGACCGGCGCGCGGATCCTACCGAGCTCAGGTGATGCCGACGATGCTGGAGCAAGTCCAGTTCGATGCGCCGGAGCCGCCGTTCCAGATCTTGGCGGCCACCGCGCCCTGCTCCGCCCGTGAGGCCAGATACGCTTGCGCTCCGCTGCCGCCGAAGAGCTTCCAGGTGCCCGGGATGATCTGGTAGTAGCCGGAGGCGCCGGCGCCATTGGGCGGCAGGTTCTGGCCGCCAGACTCGCACAGCACAATCGGGTACGGGATCGCCCAGCCGTCGGAGCCGCTGATGCCGGCACCGCCGCTACCAGGCGCTGTCGGGGTGGTAGTCGTGCTGGTGCCGCCACTTGTTGCGGGAGCGTTGATCGTCTTCGTCGCCTGCTCGGCGGCGACCTCTTGGACCTGAATCTCGTGGATCGCGGTGCGCAGTTGCGAGCCCTTGGCCTGGCTCGCCGACAGCGCAGTGGCCTGGGCCGCGCGCTCGTCGTTCAAAGCCGCCTGGCGCGAGGAGAGCAACGAATTCATGCCGGAGAGCGCGTCGGTCTGTTCGGCGGCGGCATTTGCCGCCTGCTGATCGGCCGCCTCGAGCTTCGTCATCCGGCGGGCCGCGCCCTCGGCCTGCGCGCGAGCTGACGTGGTCAGCTGGATGACCTTCTGTTCGTCGCGCTTGGCGCTGTTCAGATACTGGATCTGCGAGAGCAGCTGGTTGAAGCCGTTGGCGTTTACGAGCAGCGATACAAGCGACTGGTCTGGCTGCTCGTACTGGCTGCGAAGCTGCGCTCCCAGGAGCTTGGAGGCGCGCCTCAGCCGGTTCTTGAGCAGATGTAGCCTCGCCCGCTCAAGGTCGAGTTCTGATCTGGTCTGAGAGAGCGCGGTGTCGTAGCCGGTGAGCTGTGACTGGGCTGCCGACTCGCGTGATTGCACCAGGCTGATCTGGCCGGCGAGCGAGGAGACCTGGCCGTTCAGCGCGGAGATGCTGCCGGCGAGCGTGTTCTGGTGGGTCTGTGTTGCGTTCAGCTGCGATTTGGTCGAGTTCAGCTTCGTCTGAAGCTGAGTGGTGCCGGTCGCGCCCGTCGCGCTTCCGGCGACGAGCATGCCGCTGCCGAGGGTCAATCCGAGGGCGGCTGCGCGAGGCAGCCTTTTGTGTCTTCGATACTTGGCAGACATGGCCGGTAAATCGCTTCCCGGCCATCTGCGGGGAACGCGATCGGCGGAGCTTAGCATCAGGCCGTCGACGTGGTATGGCGATCTCCTGCTGCTGTCTGCCTATTCTTCGACCGTGGCGAGTGACCGATACACGCGGATTCTGGAGCGGATTCGCGACACGCCGGCAGGCTTTGTTCGTACCTACGGGGATGTCTCACCTGGTGCGCCGCGTGTAGCCGGAGCGGTGCTTCACGACTGCGACGATCCGAGCGTGCCCTGGCACCGGATCGTGCGCGCCGACGGCTCGCTCGCGCAGGGCGAACGCCAGCGGCTGATCCTCGAGCGGGAGGGCGTTCCCTTTCGCGGTGATCGCGTCGACATGCGAAAGGTGCGGCTGCCGACGTGATCTGGCTGCAACAGCGGATCACCCTGGCGCCGCGGGGGCGCGGGTTCCACCTGGTCACACGAGACCTCGTCGGCGAGATTCAGGGGCTCGAACGGATTCGCGTGGGGATGCTGCACCTGTTGATCCAGCACACCTCGGCCTCGTTGACGTTGAACGAGAACGCCTCGCCCGAGGTGCGCGATGACTTCGGCGCCTGGTTTGACGTGGTTGTGCCTGAGCGGGCGCCGTTCTGGACCCACACGCTTGAAGGTCCAGATGACATGCCGGCGCATATCAAGGCATCACTGCTCGGCCCGGCCTTAAGTCTGCCGTTGTCGGGCGGGCGGCCGGCACTTGGGACCTGGCAGGGGATCTACCTCTGTGAGCACCGCGACCATGGCGGTCCGCGGTCGGTGGTCTGTACGGCTTTCGGCGAGGAGTAGCCGCAGCTCGGGGCGGTCCGTGACCGCCCGCTGGCCGCCTTTCAGCCGGTCGTGGTCAGACGCCGCGCCAGACGGGCGCGCGCTTCTCCGCGAACGCAGTGGCCCCCTCAGCGGCGTCAGCTGAGCTGAAGACCGGGCCTGCGATGCTCTCCTGTAACGCGAAGAACTCGCTGTCGGGCCAGTCGGCCGACTCGCGCAGGATCCGCTTGCTCGCCTTCAGCGCGAGTGGGCCGTTGGCGCCGATTGCGCCGGCCAGCGTCAGTGCGCTCTCGAGCGTTTCGCCCGGCTCGGTCAGACGGTTGACCAGCCCGAACTGATGGCCGCGCTCGGCCGTGATCGGGTCGCCGGTGAGTGCCATCTCGTAGGCGACGTTGCGCGGCAGCATGCGCGGCAGTCGCAGCAGCCCGCCGCCGGCGGCGACCAGTGAACGCTTGACCTCGGGGATTCCGAGCTTTGCGCCCTTGGCGGCCACGATCAGGTCACACGCCAGTGCGATCTCGAGTCCACCGGCGACGGCGAAACCCTCCACCGCCGCGATCAGCGGCTTGTCGGCTGCGCGCTGGGTGATCCCGGCAAAGCCCCGGCCCTCAAGCCAGGGTCGCTCTCCGGTGACAAACGCCTTGAGGTCCATGCCGGCGCAGAAGAAACCGCCGGCGCCGGTCACGATCCCGACCGAGAGCTCAGCGTCGGCATCGAGCTCCTCCAGTGCCTCCCCGATCCCGTTCGCCACCGCGGAGTTGACCGCGTTGCGCTGCTCAGGACGGTTGATTGTGATGACTAGGACGCGCTCACGGCGCTCGGTTAGGACGGCTGCTTGATCGCTCATGCAGCGAACAGTCGCAGCTCGGGCTCGCGCTCGCCACGCAGAACCGCGAGGTCGACCTCAACACAGGCAATCCCGCGCGATTCAGCCAGGACCCGCGCCTGCGGCTTGATCTGCTGAGCCGCCAGCACGCCGCGACAGTCGCGGAACTGGGGGTCAGTGCGCAGCCGCTCGAGGTAGCGCGTGATCTGCTCCACCGAGTCAATCGTCGCGACCCGCTTGATCTCCACCGCCACCCAGCCGTCCTCGCCGTCGCGACACATCAGGTCGACGGGGCCGATGTCCGTGGGCCATTCACGCCGTACCAGCCTGAGCCCCTCGCCGCACCAATGCGGCTGATCGGCCAGGAGTTCTTGCAGGTGCGCTTCAACCCCGTCTTTTGCCAGTGCGGCGTCCTCATCCGGTGATCCCATGTCGTGGTTCCCGTCGGACACGACCTCGGAGAGGATGACCTCAAGCCGGTCCTCGGTCTTGCCGGCGAACTTGCGCACGACCAGCATCGCCGGCTGCCCGTCGCCAGGCGCGCTCTCTTCAATCACGGTCGGCGGCGTCATCCAGTTGAGCGGCTTGTAGCCGCCCGCGTCCGCGTGGAGTAGCACGCTGCCGTCGGCCTTGATCATGATCAGCCGCAGCGCCTCGGGCAGGCTCGTATCGAGCCGGCCGGAGTAGACGGCGGAGCAGCGGGCAACGATCAGACGCATGGTCGAAAACGATAGGAGCGCAGACGGACGGGCGGCGTCTGGTCAGCGCGACGGCGGAGACGGATCCGGACCATCTACGTTGAATACCAGAGGCCCGCTGCCCACGATCGTCAGAACGATCTCCTGGATGGTGTCGATCGGATTGACATCCCGGTGAATCAAGCCGGGAGGGACGCGGAAGAACCCGCCCGCTTTGACCTCTACAGCGTCGCTGCCCTGCGGTCCAAACTCGAATCTCGCAAGGCCGCTGACCACATAGCCAAGCACGTCGCAGCCGCCGTGGTGATGCCAGCCTGAGGCCGCGAGTGGTTCCGCCCGCGCGCGCATCAGCGTGGCCCGCTCGGTGGCGAAAGCCACCTCGCGCAGAACGCCTGGCGTCGAGGCTCCGGCACGTAGCTCGTCGGGTGCGACAACTGACACGCGCGCGGTCAACGGAGCGTCGAGTAGTCGGTCGAGCAGCGGGCGGGGATCAGGCGCATAGCCGGTAAGCGTACGGCCGGCCCGGACATCCTTCCACCTCCTGCCAGACGCGTCGAGGACAATCTGACGATGCCGCCACTATCGGTCGTGGAGGAGGATTTCCTCGCCCCTGTGGTCCAAGCCTTGCTGCGGGAGTGGGGGCGTGAGACAGAGACTGAGTTCGGTTCCCGTCCGACCCGGGGTTCGATGGTCTCGCCGAATGACTTTGAGCCCCCGAAAGGCGCGTTCTTCGTGGCGATGCTGTCAGGAGCGGCTGTGGGGTGTGCTGGCTTGCGCCGCTTGAACGACACCGAGGGGGAGGTCAAGCGGCTATTCGTCAGCACGCTCGCGCGTCGCCAGGGCGTCGCCGGGGTGCTGCTCTCGGCCGTTGAGCAGCGAGCGGCCGCAGTCCGGTTCAGCAGCCTCCGGCTAGACACAAACTCAGATGCCGCGGTGGCCTTGTTCGTGTCGCTTGGGTACCGGCCGATCGTGGACTACAACGGCAACCCCAATGCCCGCCATTGGCTGGAGAAACGTCTCTGCCGGCCCACTCGCTGCTAGACGCCGAGGCGTTTGGTCATCTCCGTAGTTGGGCCCCAGCCGAGCCCCAGATAGAGCGGTTGCCCCTTCTCCGTCGCGTGAAGCACAGCGAACTCCACGCCGCGACTCGTGAACTCTTCCTCCGCCAGTCGCATCAGCTCGCGAGCCAGGCCGCGCCTCCTGTGGGGCGGCTCGACGAACACGTTCAGGATGTAACCCCGGCGGCTCTGCGTTGGATGCGACGGGTGCGGCGGCCAGTCGATCGTCATCAGCCCGACACCGCCGACCGGGTTGTTGTCATCGAGAAGGATGAAGCCGAAATACGAGCCGTCAGCGAGCCGGGGCTCTAGCCACGTCCGGAAGTGCTCTGTCATTACAGAGAGGACGGCTTCGCTCTGTCCCGCGTCCCTGAACATCTCCTCGCGGTGGCAGCAGATCAGATCAAGATCGCCGAGCCCGAGCGTTCGCGCACTTATTGCCATCACATCAGCCTTCACCGCGTACAGAGTTGCCTGTGTTCAAGACTCGATGTCTGCTGATACTGGGCGGGCGGGCGTCGGTGCGTGGCTGGTCCACAGAACCGCCTGCGCCACATAGACGGCACCCTCTGCAGCGGTGATCGCTGGGCCCCCGTGAAGTTCATAACCGAGGGCCAGTGCTTCGCTGACCCGTTCGCAGAAATAGTCGTCATCGGGGCCGGTGAGGACGCGGTAGCGGGGATAGCGGTGGTCGGGCATGGCTTGAGCCTACAGGCGCTCGGCTTCGACTTTAATCTGCGAAGGGCGGGAGCTCAGAGAGCCGATGATCAAACGCGCTTGACAGCCCGCAGAGTGAAGCTATGAGCGACGCGCCAAGGACGATCCGCGAGCTGCCATTCGTTGGTGGTGACCGTCAGCATCTGTCCCGGCATCGCCTCCCAGGGCACAGTGTCGTGCTCAACCAGCATCGTCAGCTGCATCCCGACGTCAAGCAGAGCGGTGACGATCTCACCGATGCCGTGGTTCCATTCGTGTGCAACGGTGTTCTCGAACACCGTTGCCGTCTCGACGTAGGTGCCATCCCACTCCGACACGAACGGTTCTGGGCGCTCGAAGTAGGAGTGTTCGACCATAAGCCGTCCGTCGGCGCCCTCTTCGATCGTGCCGAGCATTGGGTGGCCGTCGCGGATGAACAACCAGCCTCCTGGTGCGAGCAGCTCGGCGAGGACTTCCGCCCACCGGCGGATGTTCGGTAGCCAGCAGAGCGCGCCCACTCCGGTGAAGATGAAGTCGAAGGTGGAGTCGCCGAGGGCGTCAACGGCGTCATAGACGTTGGATTCGACGAAATTCACGTCGGCCCCGGCGAGCGCGGCAAGTCGACTGGCCTGCGCCAGCGACGCGCCGGAGAAGTCGAGCCCCGTCATCTGCGCGCCCAGGCGCGCCAGTGAGACGGTATCGGTGCCGATGTGGCACTGAAGGTGCAGGCCGCGTAGGCCGTGGACGTCTCCGAGTCGCTCGCGGTCGAACTGGACGCCGTGGCTTATGTAGGACGCGTCGGACGCAAAGCGATCGAAGCCGTAGTCAGGAGAGGCCGCATGCGCCGGCGCGCGCTCGTCCCAGCTGGCACGGTTCAGCTCAAAGCCCTCCTCCATACCCGAATCGTAACCCCGGCCCTTTCGGTTCGAGGCGGAGGCCTGCAGGTAGCATCGCCAGCGTGGATCGGGAGGCTGCCCAGAAATTCGCGGCAAGCTGGGAACAGGCATGGAACGCCCATGACCTGGACGCGATGCTTGCGCATTTCGCGCAGGACGTCGTCTTCAGCTCACCAGTCGCAGCGCGGATCGTGCCGGGGTCGGACGGTGTGCTGCACGGCAAGGACGCACTCCGCGCCTATTGGGCGCAGGGCCTCCGCCTGATCCCAGATCTGCATTTCGTCGTGCTCGATGTGTTCGCCGGAGTTGACGTCTTGGTGCTGGCGTATCAGAACCAGCTCGGCAACCGGGTTTGCGAGGTCCTGAAGTTCGACGGCGAATTGGTGGTCGAAGGGCTCGGCACGTACCTGATCGACGCCGGAGACGATGTGAGCCGTGCGGTGGGTGCGGCGTAGTCCCCCTTCTCGGCGCAGCTTGCGACTCTCTGAATAGATCCCTGGCGTGGGATACGATGCCGCGCCTATGAGGTACATCCGATCAGAGGCGCGCTGGACCGTTCTGAGCGCGGCGCTGTTAACGCTGCTCGTTGCACTGTCATTAGCGGCCTGCGGCGGTTCATCCGCGTCGTTGCCGAGCTCCGCGTCGAAGAAGGGCATGACAGCCCTCACCGGCAAGCAGGTCTTTGAGACTGCTGGGTGCGCCGGCTGTCACACGCTTGCCGCGGCCGGCGCGAGCGGCAGTATCGGCCCCGATCTCGACAAGATCAAACCGACGCTCGCCACTGTTGAAAAGCAGGTGACCCACGGTGGCGGTGTGATGCCGAGCTTCGCGGGCAAGCTTTCCCACGCGGAGATCGCTGCGGTCGCAAAGTTCGTATCAACTGCAACGCGGTGATCTGTAGGATGCCGCGCACACGCCCTGGCGATTCTCGACGCTGACGGAGAACCGATGTCTGGAGTTACGGTCGTACCGAGTGAGGTTGCCACCCATCATGAGGGTGCTGGCCCTCCGGCCCGCCCGCCGCTCGAGTTTGAGATCGTCCCGCGCAAGGGGCTGATCGTCGTGGCGGTCGTGTTTGTGGTGCTGATCGTCGCGATCGCCGCCAACAAGCTGTGGCCGTTGATGTTCCTGCACGTCACCGGCGGGGCGGCATGGACGATCATCGATCTCTTCCTCGGATTTGTGCTCGGACCGATCCTCGGTCGGCTCTCGATCCCGGCGCGCATCGAGCTTGTGACAAAGCTGATGCCCAAGATGCTGATCATCATGCCGACCGTGGTGACGGTGGCATTGGCGGCCGGCTGGCAGCTCGGCAACAAGCTCGGCTTCGTCATGAGTCAGTCCCCCAATCACGGCTGGGTGGTGGCGAGCTTCATCGTCGTCGGGGTGATGGCGATTGTTGCGCTCGGTCTGCTGGAACCGGCGAACATCGCGGTGTTGGTCGAGCTGAAGAAGCCGCAACCGCGACCGGAAGTGATTGAGCGCCTGATGAAGCGATTCATCTATTCGGCCGGGATCACCGGTGCGATGCAGGTCGCGACGCTCGTGATCATGACCAGGCTGGCGTCCGGATGAGCGCCGTGTCAGCTCACGCAACCGTGGACGAGCCGCGGCTACCGCCGGTCACGGAGATCGGCATGGCTTCGCTCGCGCTGATCGTCGCGGGCGGGATCTACCTCTCGTCGCACATCCCGGAGCATGTGCCGCTCACGCCAGCAATCATCCTCTTGGCGCTTTCGGCACTGCTGCTCGCCGGCAACCTCGCGGCGCTGTCGCGCGTCCAGGGCTTCGCCTGGGTTCGGTTTTTCCAGATTGCGCGGTGGTCACTGCTCGCCTACGCGATCACGGCCGGCCTGATCGAGTTCGCTTTCCTGGAGGACCACCTGAGCGGCGGTCCGCTGGTTGTCCTGACCCTGTCGCTGGTGGTTTACGCGGTGCACGTGCCGATGTTGATCGCGTTCACCGTAGCCCGCTACGAAGTGCCAGCCGCCGCTTAGCGCTGTCGACCAGCCGAAGGTTTCAGACCGCTGAGTCCAGGACCTCAGCGCCCTCGTCGGGTGGGTAGCCGTAGGCAAAGACGACGAGGTCCTCGCTGCCGTGGTTTACGGTCTGCAGCGGTGTCATCGCGGGTACGTTGACGACACCGCCGGTGGCGACCTCGACGCGAACCGGTGGGTCACCGAGGTACATCGTGAGAGTGCCGCTCAGGACCACGAACGTCTCTTCCTGATCGGCGTGGCGGTGCCGCCGGCCCTTCGCGCCGGGCTCATATCGCCAGGTGTTCGCTCGTGTATGGACGAGCCCGACCGCCTCGCTGATCTCGGCCACATGCCGGGCTGGCTCGCCTTCGTCGTGCGGCCGAGTGGTCCACTCGAAGGCTTCCGGGGAAATGCTGCGATAGGTCATCACGCGAGTCTAAGTGGGCGGCGGGCGGCGCCCTCGCCCGGTTCGCCGATCGCCAGCGAGTCGCGACCGGCCGGGGGTAAGGGCTGTCGGCCGCGGCCGCCGCTCGCCGGTGTCAGCCCCCGTTACTCGGCCCGAACCCAGCGCGTTGCTTCTGGAGTTCATGGCTCGTGATCACGCGGTCGATCAGACCGTACTCACGCGCCTGCTCGGCGGTGAAGAAGCGGTCGCGCTCCATGTCCTCGCGCACGCGCTCCTTGGGCTGGCCGGTGTGCGCGGAGTAGATCGCGTCCAACTGCTCGCGCAGCTCGAGCGTCTCGCGTGCATGAATCGCGATGTCGCTCGCCTGTCCCTGGAACCCACCTGAGGGCTGATGGATCAGGATCCGGCTGTTGGGCAGCGCCATCCGCTTGCCGGGCGTTCCGGCGGCGAGCAGCAGCGAGCCCATGCTCATCGCGACGCCGAAACAGATCGTCTGTACGTCCGGCTTGATGAACCGCAGCGTGTCGTAGATCGCGAGCCCGGCGTAGACGACCCCGCCGGGTGAGTTGATGTAAAGCGAGATGTCCTTGTCGGGATCGTCGCTCTCCAGATGCAGCAACTGCGCCACGACCAGGTTGGCGATGTCGTCGTCTATGGCCGAGCCGATGAAGACGATGCGCTCGTTCAGCAAGCGCGAATAGATGTCGAACGAGCGCTCGCCGCGGGGGCTCTGCTCGACGACCATCGGTACGAGAGTCATGTGAGTATCCTTTCGACAACTGGATGGTTGTCACGGACAATAGCAACCAAGTGGTTGTCAAAGGAGCAGATGATGATGGCACCGCAGCAGCCCGATGGGACTCAGCAGGAACTGGACGGCGTCCAGCAGCTCGAGCCGGAGACTGTGACCCGCTCCGTTGACATCGACGCCGAAGTCCAGGACGTATGGGAGGCGATCACCACCAACGAGGGACGTGAACGCTGGATCGAGCCCGATCCGGATCGCGTCCTGATCGTCGACGCGGATGCGGCGCCTGACCGCATCTCCTGGTGGTGGTGGAGTGCTGATGGGCTGGCGACACATGTCGCCCTGCGGGTGGTCGCGATCCCGACCGGCACTCGCGTGGTCGTAACCGAGACCGGACCCTCGAGCTTCCCGATCGCACAGCTGGCCGCATGCTTCCATCGGGTCCTGGCATTCGCTTGAGTGACCAGCTGGGAATCGTGTTCGGCGCGCTTGCCGATCCGACACGCCGGTTGATGCTCGGCACGCTGCTGCGTGACGGTGCGACCTCGGTGCCGGTGCTGACGGCCGAGTTGCCGATCAGCCGACAGGCCGTTGCCAAACACCTCGCCGTGCTCGACGCCGCCGGGCTGATCGAGCGCCAACCCGGTGGCGGGCGTGGGGTGCACTACCAGCTGTGCCCGGGCGCGCTTACGCCCGCGGCCGCCTGGCTGCAAGAAGCCGACTCGGCTTGGGCCGGCCGCCTCGACCGTCTCAAATCAGCTGTCGAAGCGAAACCGCGCTCGGGGCGAGCTGCGCCAGCCTGATTGGAGTGGGCGGTCCGGCGAGACCGCCCACGACGCTGGGCGTCGGAAGTCCGGTCGCGCGTCAGTTGCGGCGGGCACGGGTCGTGGCCTGCGCCAAGGCCTCATCCCCGCGCTCACGAAGGCCGCTGGTGACGCTGTCGATGTCCTGCGCCGAGCGGTTCTGGCCGAGCTTGGCTTTGGCCTGCACCCGGGTGATCCGCAGCTCGATGCCGACAATCGCCTGGAGCTGGCTCTCGGTGTATTCGCGCGGCGCGTCGTCGACGCTCCACGGTTGCTCGCGCTCGGCCTCGTGACGGTCGGTGAGCCGACGCACGAGGGCCTCGAGCCAGGCCGGATCGTCGTGGATCACGAGCTCCCCGTAGATGTGGGCGGTGAGGTAGTTCCAGGTCGGAACCACCCGGCCGTGTTCCTGTTTGGCGGCGTACCAGGCGGGCGTGATGTAGGCCTCCGGCCCGTGGGCGATGACCAGCGCCTCGCCGACGGGGTCGAGGCGCCAGTGGTCATTCTTGCGCGCGACATGTCCAAGCAAGACGCCCTCGCCGTCCCGGGAGTAGTCGTAGATCAGCGGCAGAAAGGTGGCGAACAGACCCTGGTCGGTCGCCGTGACCAGGTCGGCGACACGGATGCCGTCAAGCAACTCTTGAGTCTCGGCAGCTTCAGCTTTGAAGTGCTTGGGGAGATACATCGCTGCGCTCGCCTGTGCGAATCAGAAGGCTGCGAGCCCGTGGCTGATGGCGTCGTGGATCAGCCCAAAGTGTTCGGCCGTCGCCGTCAGTGGCGGTGATACCGCGACGCCGCGGCCCAGACCTCTGATCAGCACGCCCTGTCCACGAGCCGCCGTAACCAGCTCACCGACGGCGCCGGGACGCGCGGCCAGCAGCTCGTCGCTCAACTCAACTGCAGCCATCGTGCCGACTCCACCGCGCACCTCGGAGACCTTGCCCGAGTCGGCCAGCGGTTTGAGGGCGTCGTGCAGCACGCTTTCCATCTCCTGTCCACGGTTCAGCAGGCCATCGCGTCCCAGCAGGTCGATGTTGGCGAGCGCTGCCGCACAGCAAGCCCCGTGCGCCGCATACGTGGCGCCGTGACGCAGCATCGGTCCGCCCGGCGCCTGCCAGAACGGCTCGGCCACACGCGCGGATGCCACAACGCCGCCGAGCGGTAGGTAGCCGCTGGTGACGCCCTTGGCGAAGGTGATCATGTCCGGCTGCACGTTGAAGCGCTCGACGCCGAACCAGGTACCGAGTCGTCCGAAAGCGCAGATCACGGCGTCGGCGACGAACAGCACGC
>Ga0302314_10003219_pt1 | contig 30227 bp, 25 predicted proteins | sample III_Palsa_N2_3_FD_200533 | JGI IMG/M metagenome (GOLD analysis project Ga0302314, IMG submission 200533) | Peat permafrost microbial communities from Stordalen Mire near Abisko, Sweden - III_Palsa_N2_3 | ecosystem: Environmental > Terrestrial > Soil > Palsa > Peat permafrost | place: Sweden... | reverse complement strand
ATCACCGGCATTGATGTTCATGCGCACCTCCGGCAGCGATCACCGGAGTTGGCAGGTACCCCGATGGTCCATTCTACCGAGTGCAGCACGCTGGGCGACGCCCTGTGTTCCCAACGTCACCTTGATCACCCGTTCGGGGGATTTGAACGGCCGACAAAGTGGCAAGGCTTTCAGGTTGCGGTCAGCCCGCCGGGGTCTCGGCCAGCCAGGCCGCGTCGATCTCGCCCTCGGCCAGGATCACCGCGGGCCCGGTCATCTCGACGGTCCCGTCGACCAGCTCGGTGATCTCCAGCCGGCCCCCGGGCAGATCCACCCTGTAGGTGACCGGTCGGCCGGTCACCGAGGGGGTGAGGCCGTCCCTCCGGGCCGCTGCGACCATGACCGCACAGGCGCCGGTCCCGCAGGAGCGGGTCTCGCCGGAGCCGCGCTCATGGACCCGCATGGCCACGTGCCGCGGGCCCCGGTCCACCACGAACTCGACGTTCACACCGGCCGGGTAGGCCGTCGCGGGGGTGACCGAGGGCGCTTCCAGCAGACGGCCGGCGTGGGCGAGGTCGTCCACGAAGGCCACCGCGTGCGGGTTGCCCATGCTGACGTTGAGCGCCGGCCAGCATCGGTCCCCGACGGCGACCTCGACGGCCCTGGAGGCCGGCGGCAGCTCCGCGCGGCCCATGCCGACGGTCACCGCGCCCGGCCCCTCGGGGCCCTCCTCGGCCACCCTGACCTGCCGCACCCCGGCACGGGTGGCGACCGCGAGGCCGCCGGGCGACGCCAGCCCGGCGAGGACCAGGTACCTGGCGAAGACCCGCACCCCGTTGCCGCACATCTCGGCGACACTGCCGTCGGAGTTGCGGTAGTCCATGAACCACTCGGCCTCGGCGGCCATGGCCCGCGCCTCCGGATGCGCCTCGGAGCGCACCACCCGCAGCAGCCCGTCCGCGCCGATCCCGGCCCGGCGGTCGCACAGCCGCGCCACCGCCGCGGGGCCGAGGTCGATCCGGCCGTCCGGGTCCGGAACGATCACGAAGTCGTTCTCCGTGCCGTGGCCCTTGAGGAAATGAATGCCCTTCACCATGTCGCTCACCTGCCCAATCCTAAGCGGAGCGACCGCTGAGCGGGCTGTCAGCCGTTGATGCGGGCGACCCGCCACAGCGCCAGGCCCAGCAGGCAGCCGGAGACCGCCGTGTAGATGAGCAGCGTCCGCCAGCCGGCGTGCCGGCCCGAGCCCTGCCGGGGCAGCCCAGGCCAGGCGTAGCCGACCCGGCGTGCGGCCATCGCGCCCCAGCCGGCCGAGGCCGCGGTGAGCAGCAGCCCCAGCATGCCCACGACCGCGCCGTTGCCACCGGATTCAAAGGCCAGCGGGAAGGCGAACATCAGCGACCCGAAGATGGCGATGGCGACGATGGGGACGATCTGCCAGAGCCTCAGCCGCCGCTCGGGGCGCAGCTCCCGTTCCCTGACCGGTCCGAGATCGAGTCCCTCGCCGGGAAGCGGTTCGGGCGCGGGGCCCTCCGAACCGAAGGGGTCCTCGGTCAGCCCACGGGTCTCAGGGCCGGTATCCATCGACACGCGGCCTCCCTGGACGATGATGACCGGTCACGGACTCGCTCCCGGTCGGCTGAACTCTCGATGGTTTGATGATGGCACGTACGCCTCACCGGACTGCCTCCGCAAGGCCCCTGGCGGTGATCCGTGGCCATGACGTGATCCGCCCGTGACAGTCAGTTTCCGCTCGGCGGTTTCCAAGTCCCGTACTCGGCATCAACTGTTCACCCGGGACCGCCGGAGTGACCGCCCCGGGACCGGCAGGTCGGACCGCTACCGGCCGGTCGCGCGCACCAGGTCGAGTGCCTGCCCGACCAGCTGCGCGGGGTCGGCCCCGTCCCCGCGCGACAGCCAGTGCACCCGGGGGTCGCGGCGGAACCAGGACTCCTGGCGGCGCGCGAAGCGCTTGGTGGCGCGCACGGTCTCGGCCCGCGCCTCCTCCTCGCCGAACCCGCCGGAGAGCTGGGCGAGGACCTGCTGGTAGCCGAGGGCACGCGAGGCGGTCCGCCCCTCCCGCAGACCGGCGGCGGCCAAGTCCTCGACCTCCTTGACCAGTCCCGCCTCCCACATCCGGTCGACGCGCAAAGCGATCCGCCGGTCCAGCTCGGGCCGGGGCACCTCCACGCCGATCTGCACGGTGTCGTAGACCGACTCCGGCCCCGGCAGATTCGCGGTGAAGGGCTTGCCGGTGATCTCCACCACCTCCAGCGCGCGGACGATCCTGCGCCCGTTGCTGGGCAGGATCGCGGTCGCAGCGAGCGGGTCGACGGCGGCCAGCCGCCGGTGCAGCGCGCCCGGGCCCTCCGCCTCCAGCTCGGCCTCGATCCGGGCCCTGACCTCCGGGTCGGTGCCCGGGAACTCCAACTCGTCCACGGCCGCGCGCACATACAGGCCGGAGCCGCCGACCAGCACCGGCGTGCGCCCCTTCGCGAGCAGCGCGTCGATGACCTCGCGCGCCATCCGCTGGTACTCGGCGACATTGGCCGCGACCGTCACATCCCAGACGTCGAGCAGGTGGTGCGGGATCCCGCCGCGCTCCTCGACGGTCAGTTTCGCGGTCCCGATGTCCATGCCGCGGTAGAGCTGCATGGAGTCCGTGTTCACCACCTCGCCGCCGAGTTCCTGCGCCAGGGCGACGCCGAGGTCGGACTTGCCGGCCGCGGTGGCGCCGACGACGGTGATGACACGGGGGGTGCGAGCGATATTCACCTCGCCAGTGTCCCAAATTCCCTGATCTTCCGATGCGCGGAGCGATCACACAACGTAAGCTCGGACCACTACGGGCGCTTTGTCCGCCGCGCGGGGGGCGCCCCACCCGCTACCAAGGAGCCGCCATGGGCCTCTCGGACAGTCTGAAGGGCGCTCTCGGCCAGGCCAAGGAAAAGGCCACCGAGCTCGCCGGCAAGCACAACGCGACGATCGACTCCGGGCTGGACAAGGTCGGCGAGATGGCCGACAAGGCCACCAAGGGCAAGTACAGCGACCAGATCCACTCGGGCCGCGACAAGGCCAAGCAGACGCTGGACAACCTCGCCGCCGACAGGCCGGACGGTCCTCCGGCGGCCTGACCGGACCTCCGACCGACGGTGAAGGGCGCGGACCCTGGTCCGTGCCCTTCACCGTGCCGTGATCAGGCCCAGGCGGCCACGAAGTATCCGACCCCGTAGGGTGCCGCGTCATAGAGCAGCTCGGCGCTGCGGCCGGGGCCTGCCGCTGCGGCCAGCACCTGCCAGGGCGCACGCCCGGACGCCATCAGCTCGAACGCCAGCTCGTCGTCCAGCAACGCCAACCCGCCCTCGGCGTCGGCCGAGGCCAGCCCCCTGGCGACGCCCCGGTCGAACTCCTCGGCCCGGTCGTCCAGGTAGCCGGGGGCCTTGAGCGAGCGGCGGGCGCTGCCCTCCCCCAGGACCAGCAGACCGACCCGCGCGGCGGACTCCGCCAGCTGCAGACCGTTCTCCCGGCAGAGTGCCCGGTCCAGGTAGTCCGGCACGGTGAGGCCCTCCACCGGCCCGCTCCAGCCGGCCCGCTCCAGCAGCCACGCGCCCACCGCCAGTGACGGCGGCAGCTCCCCGTCCGCCGACTCCTCGTCCGCCGGACCCTGGCCCAGGCGCACCCGCAGGTCCACCCCGTAGGGCCGGAAGCCGCCGGTGCTGCCCTGCCGGTAGCGCCGGTGCCCGTCGCCGGGGCCGACCACGACGATCAGCTCGGGCGCCGCCCCGACCACCGCACGCAGCGCGGAGTCGCAGGCGGCGCGCAGTTCGTCCAGCTCCGCGGCGGCGCCCGCGGCGAGCTCGGGGACGATCAGCGGCGGGCAGGGGCAGACGGCGGCGGCGACAAGCATGGACTGACCCTACCCAGCGCAGCTGGGGGCATCCGCCAGGGGCAGCGGTGCCGGGACGCCGACGGTGGGCAGGCCCAGCAGCACACCGGCCGGTTTCGCCGGGGCACCCTGCCGCTTCTCCCAGGCATCGCCCGCGGCAGTGCGCCGGACGGCCAGGGGCGCGCCCTCGGCGAGCAGGTGGTGCGGGGCGGCGTAGGTGATCTCGACGGTGACGACGTCGCCGGGCCGCAGAGCGGAGCCGGCGACCGATGTCGCAGTGCCGGGGCGGACGGGCTCCGTAGGCCTGGCGAAGTGGACCAGGCGGCTGTCCGGCGCTCGGCCGGAGAGGCGGTCCGTGTGCTGGTCCTTGCGGCCCTCGCCCTCGGCGACCATGACCTCCAGCGTCCGTCCGACCTGCTTCTTGTTCTCCTCCCAGGAGATCTGCTCCTGGAGCGCGACCAGGCGCAGGTAGCGCTCCTGGACGACCTCCTTGGGGATCTGCCCCTCCATCTCGGCGGCCGGGGTCCCGGGGCGCTTGGAGTACTGGAAGGTGAACGCCTGCGCGAAGCGGGCCTCGCGGACGACGTGCATCGTCTGCTCGAAGTCCTCCTCGGTCTCGCCGGGGAAGCCCACGATGATGTCGGTGGAGATCGCCGCGTCGGGCATGGCCGCGCGGACCTTCTCGATGATGCCGAGGTAGCGCTCCTGCCGGTAGGAGCGCTTCATGGCCCGCAGGACCGCGTCCGAGCCTGACTGCAGCGGCATGTGCAGCTGGTGCATCACATTGGGCGTCTCGGCCATGGCCTCGATGACGTCGTCGGTGAAGTCCTTGGGGTGCGGGGAGGTGAAGCGCACCCGCTCCAGACCCTCGATGTCACCGCAGGCGCGCAGCAGCTTGCTGAACGCCTGGCGGTCGCCGATGTCCTGGCCGTAGGCGTTGACGTTCTGCCCGAGCAGGGTGACCTCGGCCACGCCCTCGGCGACCAGGGCCTGGATCTCGGCCAGGATGTCGCCGGTGCGGCGGTCCTTCTCCTTGCCGCGCAGCGCCGGGACGATGCAGAAGGTGCAGGTGTTGTTGCAGCCGACGGAGATCGACACCCACGCCGCGTGGGCGGACTCGCGGCGGGTGGGGAGGGTGGAGGGGAAGACCTCCAGCGACTCCAGGATCTCGACCTGGGCCTCCTCCTGGATCCGGGCGCGCTCCAGCAGCGCCGGGAGGTGGCCGATGTTGTGGGTGCCGAAGACCACGTCGACCCAGGGGGCCCGCTTGACGATGGTGTCGCGGTCCTTCTGGGCCAGGCAGCCGCCGACGGCGATCTGCATCCCGGGCTGCACCGCCTTCACCGAGGCGAGCTGGCCGAGGTTGCCGTACAGGTGGTTGTCGGCCTTCTCGCGCACGGCGCAGGTGTTGAAGACCACGACGTCGGCGTCGGCCCCGGAGGGGGCGCGGAGGTAGCCCGCGTCCTCGAGCAGCCCGGAGAGGCGCTCGGAGTCATGGACGTTCATCTGACACCCGTGCGTCCGGATCTCGTACGTCCTGGCGGCGGTCTCTGAAGTTTCGGAAGTTTCGGCGATACCCACGCCCACAAGGGTACGGGCAGGCAGCGGGGGCTCCGCGCGGGTTTCGCCGACGGCCGTCGGCTGGCAGGATCGCGCCCATGCCCCCGTCCACCCCCGCCGCCCTGGTCCGCCGCGCACTGCGCTCGCGGACGGTGCGCGCCGTGACCGCGCTGGTGGTGCTGTGCGCGGCGGCGCTGGCCTGGTGGCTGGCCGCGCCGGACGGGGTCTCCTACCCGGCCGGCACCTACGGGATGGCGACCGGGTCGGCCGGGGGCGTGTACGCCCTCTACGGGCAGTTGCTCAAACCCGTCGTGGAGCGGGAGCTGCCGGGGGTGGAGCTGCGGCTCGACCCGAGCGCGGGCGGCCCCGACAACCTGAACCGGATCGCCACCGGCAAGGACGACTTCGGGATCGCGACGGCCGACGCGGTGGCGCACTACACCGGGGTCGGCGCGGGCAGTCTGTGCGCGCTCGGGCAGCTCTACGACGACTATGTGCAACTGGTCGTGCCGGCCGACTCGTCGATCACCTCGGTCGGGGACCTGCGGGGCAAGCGGGTGGGGACGGGCCAGGTGGGTTCCGGGGTGAAGCTGATCGCCGACCGGGTGCTGCAGGTGTCGCACCTCGACCCGGCGCGGGGCGACCTGACCGCCGTGCCGCTGAGCATCGACGAGTCCTCCGCGGAGCTGCGCGAGGGCCGCATCGACGCCTTCTTCTGGTCCGGCGGCCTGCCCAGTTCGGCGGTGACGACGCTGTCGGGCCAGATGCGGATCCGGCTGATCCCCCTCGGCACGCTGGCGACGGCGATGGACGCCCTGGCCGGGAGCGAGGACCCGGGCGCGCGGAACACCCAGATCTACCGTGACTCCACGATTCCGGTGAGCGCCTACCCGAAGATGGTGCTCCAGCCCCCGCAGCAGCCGGTGTCGACGCTCGCCGTCGCGAACCTGATGGTCACCCGGGCCGACGTACCCGTGGGGCTGGTCGAGCGGATGACGGCCGTGCTGATCGACAGCCGTGACGTCATCGGCGAACAGGTGCACTCGGCCCAGATGGTGGACATCCGCTCGGCGATCTACACAGACCCGCTGCCCCTGGCGGAGGGCGCCAGGCGGTACTACGTGTCCGTGAAACCCTGAAGATCCGCCCCCACACGCCGGGGGTCCGGGGGTTGCCCCCGGGCAGGCACAGCACAGACCCGCTGCCCCTGGCGGAGGGCGCCAGGCGGTACTACGTGTCCGTGAAGCCGTGAGGCGGTGCGAACTCCTCGCGGACGAGACCGCGTAGCGGTTCGGTGACGGCGGTGTCGAGCAGGCGGGTGGCTTCCAGGCGCATCGCCCGGGCGAGTTCGGCGTCGACGGCGGACCGGGCCAGCGGCCGCAGCCTGCGGACCGTGCCGATGGCCTCCGCCGCCTCGTCGTCGGTGAGGCGGTGCCCGGCGTACCGGCCGAAGATGTGCACCGCGCTGAACTCGACGAAGCGGCGCGCAAGGTGGCCGATGTCACCGCGCAGCTCCTGCAGGTGCGACAGGATCGCGTCCAGCGGGACGCCCAGCGCGTGCAGTTCGACCGCGACCGCGAGCAGGCCGGGGCTGGGCACCAGGTAGCCGTCGTGGCCGACGGGTTCCAGGACGCCGAGCTCGACCGCGCCGGCTATCGCCTGCTCGTCCTCCACGCCGTGGAAGGACTCGATCAGCTCGGACCGGCTCAGCCGGGTCGGCTCCTCGTCGGTCCAGGGCGCGGTGACCTCGGCGACCAGGCCGAGCACCCCGCCGAGGCCGCGTCCGCTCTCCCAGGCGTCCAGCAGCTCCTTGATGCCGGCCAGGGTGTGGCCCCGGTCCAGGAGTTGGGCCACCAGGTGCAGACGCTCCAGATGCGCCTGCTCATAGACGTTGACCCGGCCGCGCCGCGCCGCAGGGGGCAGCAGCCCCCGGTCCTGGTAGGCGCGCACATTGCGGACCGTCGTCCCGGCGGCCCGCGCCAGGTCGTCGATGCGGTACTCCGTGAGCTGCCGCGGCACCGTCGTCACGCCGTCCCCTCCCCCGCTGCCGAACCCGTGCTCAGCGCGGGACCGAGCGTACCGCCGAGGCGGTCGCGCGGGAGGCGGAGGGCACGCTTCCACTGCGGACCGCGTCCACGAACTCGCCGATCCAGTCCGCGAGTTGATCGGGACGCGTCAACGGGAGCCAGTGCCCGGCGGCCACCGTGCGCCGGCGCAGCACCGGCGCCCAGCGGTCGTGGCCGTCGTAGAGGTGCGGCGAGAGGTAGGGATCGCGGGTGGGCACGATCAGTTGGACCGGGACGGTGGCGACACGGTCGGGGCGGGGGCGGCGCAGCCGCTCGCGCACATTGGCACGGTAGAGCCAGGCGCCGTTGGCGGCGTCCTCGGGGAGCGTCTCCGACGGCCGGTCGTCCGCGAGCGCCAGCCCCTCCTGGGCCCGGCGGATCGCCGGCCAGCGGCGGCCGAGCGGCCCGCGCCACAGCGCCTCGGGCACCCGGGGCACCCGTAGCGCACAGACGTACCAGGAGCGGGCGCCCTGCCCTGCCACCTGCAGCAGACGGCGGGCGGTCGGCCTGCGCAGGCGTTCCCGCAGCCAGAGCCCGACGTGGTCGAGGGCGGGCCCGGACACGCTGGTGAACGAGGCGAGACCGCCCTGCAGACGCGGCGAGGTGGCGAACTCCCAGCCCTGGACCGAGCCCCAGTCATGGCCGACCAGGTGGACCGGGCCGTAGGGGGCGAGCGCGTCGAGGACCGCGAGCAGGTCGTCCTCCAGCCGCTCCAGCCGGTAGCTCTCGACGCAGGGCGGGGGCGCGGTGGAGGCGCCCGCGCCGCGGATGTCATAGGCGACGACGTGGTAGCGGGCGGCGAGGCGGGTCATCACCGGCTCCCACACCTGCGCGCAGTCGGGGTAGCCGTGCAGGAACAGCAGCGTGGGACGCATGGGATCGCCCGCCTCGACGACCGCCAGCTCCACGTCGCCGGACGTCACCCGGTGCTCCCGCACCCCCGGAATCGAGGCTCTCGCCATGCCCGCTCCCCTGCGCCGATGCTCTCACCCGTCAATGTGTCAGTGGTCACTGGCGCGGTCAATGACCCTGACACCGACGGGCTTCCAGCGGCCTGGACGGTCGACCACCATACGAGACAGATATTCTCGCTCCTCGAGACCCTGGATAAAGTCGTGACCACTGGACCACTACTGACTGACCGCCAGGGGAGCCCGCCATGACCAAGCAGGACGCCATCTACACCCACGGCCACCACGCCGCGGTGCTGCGCTCGCACACCTGGCGCACGGCCCGGAACTCCGCCGCCTACCTGCTGCCCGAGCTGAAGCCGGGCCAGGAGCTGCTGGACATCGGCTGCGGTCCCGGCACGATCACCGCCGACCTGGCGAAGCTGGTCGCCCCCGGGCGGGTCACCGCGGTCGAGAACGCCCCGAAGATCCTGGAGCAGGCCGCCCTGACCGCCGCCGAGCAGGGCGTCGACACCATCGTGTTCGAGGTCGCCGACATCCACCGGCTGCCCTACCCGGACGACTCCTTCGACGTCGTCCACACCCACCAGGTGCTGCAGCACGTCACCGACCCGGTCCAGGCACTGCGGGAGATGCGCAGGGTGTGCCGACCCGGCGGGGTGGTCGCGGCACGCGAGTCCGACTACGGCGCCTTCTTCTGGTTCCCGGACAACCCGGCGATGGCGGAGTGGCAGGATCTGTACCGCCGCACCGCCCGCGCCAACGGCGGCGAGCCCGACGCCGGACGGCGGCTGCACGCCTGGGCCCGCGAGGCCGGCTTCGAGGACATCACCGCGACCTCGACCAACTGGTGCTACCAGTCCGAGGCGGAGCGCGCCTGGTGGGGGGAGCTGTGGGCGGAGCGGATCACCACGTCGCCGCTGGCCGACCGCGCCGTCGCCGAGGGCGGGGCGACCGGGGCCGACCTGGCCCGGATGGCCCGGGGCTGGCGCGACTGGGCCGCCGAGGAGGACGCGTACTTCGTCGTGCCCTCCGGCGAGGTGTTGTGCCGGATGCCGCAGTCCCGCTGACAGCCCCCGGACGCCCGGCGCGGGTCCGCTCTGCTCACGCCCCGGCTCACGTCGCCCGCGGCACGTCCAGGGTGACGGTCAGGCCGCCGGGGCCGCCGGGGCCGCGCGGGGCGAAGGAGAGCGTGCCGCCCGAGGCGGCGAGCAGCGTCCGGGCGATGGACAGGCCCAGCCCCGAGCCGTCCACGTTCTGGTGCAGCGGGCTGCGCCAGAACCGGTCGCCGACCCGCTCCAGCTCCTCCTCGGTGAGGCCGGGGCCGGCGTCGGTGACGGCCACCGCGACCCTGTCCGCCGTGGCCGTCACCACCACCTCCACCCGCAGTCCGCGCGGGGTGAACTTCAGCGCGTTGTCGATGACGGCGTCCAGGGCGCTGCCGAAACCGACCGGGTCGGCCAGGCCCAGCACCGGGGTCGACGGGACGTCGCAGACCAGCTCCACCCCGCGCTCCCGGCCCAGCGGACGCCAGCCTGCGGCCCGGTCCTCCGCCAGCCGGGCCAGGTCCGTCGGCACGCCGCCGCCCCCTGCGGTGTGCTCCGCGACGGCGAGGCCCAGCAGGTCGTCCAGCACCTTGGCCAGCCGCTGGCCCTCCACCCGGACGCCGGCCATCTCCTGCTCGTTGCCGTCGGGCAGTTCCATGCCCATGGCCTCGACCCGGAGCATCAGCGCCGCCAGCGGGTTGCGGAGCTGGTGCGAGGCGTCCGCCACAAAGGCCCGCTGCTGGTCCAGCACCTGCTCGACATGGTCCGCCATCACATTGAACGCCCGTGCCAGCCGCCGGAGTTCGGGGGGGCCACCGGCAGGCGCGACCCGGGACGCCAGCTGTCCCGTGGCGATGTCGTGCGCCACCTTGTCCAGGTCCTGGACCGGTCGCAGCACCCACCCCGTCAGCATCACCGCGGCCGCGACGGCGATCAGCACCGCGGCCGCCTCCCCGCCCGCCAGCAGCAGCCAGCCGCGCAGGATCCGGGACCCCATCGCACCCGTCGGCGACTCGGTGACGACCACCGCCACCACATCGCCGTCCCAGACCACCGGCGAGGCCACCACCAGCATCCGGCCCTGCTGCCACGGCCAGGCCTGCGCGGGGTTGCCGCTGCGCCGCCCGTCCAGGGCCTCGCTGAACGCCTGCGCCGAACTGCCGGTGTCGGCGTTGGTCCAGCTGACGGGGTCGGCCGTGATCGGCTTGCCGCTGAGCGCGAACACCCCGACCTCGATGTCGTACAGGTCGTAGTAGCGCTGGGTCTCGGACTGCAGGGTCCGGAGCTGCTCGTCCGCGGTCGGGGTGCCGGCCTGGCCGAGGGGGTTCTGCGCCAGCTCGGCGAAGCGGGCCGTGTCGTCGATCCGGTCCACCAGGACCTGCTGCTGCTGGGCCGCGGCCTCGCTGACGGCCAGCGGCAGCCCGAGCGCGACCAGCACGCAGGCCATCAGGGAGAGCAGGATTCCGAGCAGGCGGGTGCGCATCAGTCAGTGGCGCCCGGCGCGGGTATGACCAGCCGGTAGCCGATACCCCTGACCGTCTCGATCAGGGACGGAACGGCGAGCTTCTGCCGCAGCGAGCCTATGTGCACCTCCAGGGTGCGCGCATTGCCCTCCCAGCTGCTGCGCCACACCTCGCTGATGATCTGCTCGCGGCGGAAGACCACGCCGGGGCTCTGGGCGAGCAGCGCGAGCAGGTCGTACTCCTTGCGGGTCAGCGGGACCTCGCGGCCGTGCACGACCGCCCTGCGCGAGGCCGTGATGAGGTCGAGGCCGCAACTGCGGCGCAGCCGCTCGGCGGTGCTCATCGCCGCCTCCGAGCCGGGCTCCTGGCCCGGTTCGGAGGCTGCGGCGGGCGCGGCGACGCCGCGGCGGGCGACCGCGTGGATGCGGGCGAGCAGCTCGCCCATCTCGTAGGGCTTGACGACGTAGTCGTCCGCGCCGAGGTTCAGGCCGTGGATGCGGGAGTTGACGTCCGACCGGGCTGTGACCATGATCACAGGGATGCCGCAACGGCGCCTGATCTGGCTGCAGACCTCGAAGCCGTCGCGGTCCGGCAGCCCGAGGTCGAGCAGCACCACCCGGTACTGCCCACGGCCGTCGGGCACCAGCGCGTCCAGCGCCTCGTTGCCGCTGCGGGCGTGGCGCACATCGAAGCCGTGCTTGGTCAGCACCGCCACCAGCGCGGCCGCCACATGGTCGTCGTCCTCGACGAGGAGCAGGCGCATGTCGTCTCCTCCGCTGGATATCGGCCGCCGGCATCGGCGTGTTCGGGCATTGAGGTCCTGTGAACCCCACCCCGTCCGGCCCCTTCCGGTCAAGAGCTGGCGCCCACCGGCGAACGTACCGTTATGCAGCTGCGACGCTCCAATCCGAATCATCGACCGGAGCGAAGATCCTCAAATCCAGCTCAGATGGCATGGGAGCGGTCCCAAGCAGGCATATCGTCGTCCTCAGAGACCGACGAGGCGATCCCAGCGACGAGCCCCTCGTTCCTGACGCGAGGGAGCGTTCGTATGGCCGAGCAGGCAGCCGACACCGGATCGCTGGTGCAGCTGCGGGGCGTCAGCAAGCACGTCGGCATGGTGCAGGTGCTCAATGACATCGACCTCGACCTGGCCAGGGGCGAGGTCATCGCGGTGCTCGGCCCCGCGGGCTCGGGGAAGTCCATGCTCTGCCGGGCCATCAACGGCCTGGAGCGGATCGACTCGGGCCGGATCACCGTCGAGGGGCGTCCGCTGCCCCGGCGCGGCCGGGAGCTGGCGCGGATGCGCAGGGACATCGGCGTGGTGTCTCCGCCGTTCGGCCTGGCCCCCCACCGCACCGTGCTGGAGAACGTGGTGTTCGGCCGGTTCCGGCTGTGGCAGGCGGCGACTCCCGGCAGCAGGCGCAGGGCGCGGGCGCTGCTGGAGCGCTTCGAACTGGAGGACCGCGCCGGCAGGTTCCCCTGGGAGCTGTCCAACGACCAGCAGCAGCGGGTGGCGATGGCGCGTGCCCTGGCCGCGGAGCCCAAGCTGATGCTGGTCGACGAGCCCGCCCTGGGGCTCTCCCCCGAGCTGCTGCGCGGGCTGGCCGCGGACGGGATGACCCTGCTGGTGGCCACCGGCGAACCCTGCCTCGCCCGCAGGGCCGCCGACCGCGTGGTGTTCATGGACGGCGGCCGGATCATCGAGCAGTCGCCCACCGACGACTTCTTCACCACCCCCCGCACCTCACGCGCCCACGCCTTCCTGGCCCGGATGCGCCAGGGCTGACCCGGCGCCGGAGCGCGGTCCGCGCCACGCCACGAACCGGCGCACACCCGACGCTGCTTGACGCCGCACCAGGTGATCTGTTGCAGTGCTCGGTATGACTGGCGCAGCCATTGGTGGGACCCGTACGTCCGAGGAGCGGCGTCCGTGGACCCCGTGATCATTGCCGGCGCCGGTCCGGTCGGGCTTGCCCTGGCCCTCGCCCTCGCCCGCCACCAGGTTCCCTCGGTCGTCCTGGACGAAGGCACCGGCGTGTGCCCCGAGGGCGTGCGCTCCAGTGTGCTCCGCGCCGACACCGTCGCCTTCCTCGACCGGCTCGGCTACCACCGGGTGGCGGCCGACGGGCGCAGCTGGACCGGCTGGCGGACCCTGCGCCGCCACCGCGAACTGGTCCATCTGCCGCTCGTCGACGGCGATGCCGTGCACCTCACCCAGCACCGGCTGCAGCGCGGGCTGCGCGACGCGGTGTCGGCGACGCCGCTGATCCAGCTGGTCCACGACTCCGCCGTCACCGAGGTCGAGCAGGACGCCGACGGGGTCAACGTCCGTACCGCGCAGACCTGGTGGCGGGGCAGCCAGCTGGTCGGCTGCGACGGCCCGCGCTCGGCGGTGCGCAAGCAGCTGAAGGTGCGCTTCCCCGGCCATGCCGCCGCCGACCACTACGCCGTCGCCACCATCCGCGCCGACCTGCCTTTCCCCGGCGAGGCCCGGCTGCACCGGGACCCGCCGCAGTCCGCCGGGAGCCGGGAGATCATCGCCCGGCCGCTGCCGGACGGCGTCTGGCGGCTCGACTGGCGGCTGCCGGTGCGACAGCCCGCCCTCACCGCCGACGCGCTGGTCGAGCACCTCCGGGCGACCCTGGCCGGATGGAACGACGGCGCGGTCCCCCCCTACGAGCTGATCGCCAGCTCCGACTACATCGTCCAGCAGCGCCTCGCCACCCGGTTCCAGGTCGGCCGGAGCTTCCTCGCCGGGGACGCCGCGCACCTGCTCGGCTCACTGGGCATGCAGAACCTGGACGAAGGGCTGCGCGACGCCGACAACCTCGCCTGGAAGCTCGCCCTGGTCTGGCACAACTGCGCGACCGAGCGGCTGCTGGCGACCTACCAGCAGGAGCGCCGCGGCTCGGTGATCGCCCGACTGCGCTCCGTCGACCAGGCCAGGCCGCTGATGCAGCCGAGCACCCCTCTGCTGGAGGCCCGCCGCAGCGTGCTGTCCGGGTCGCTGCGGCGCAATGCGACCCTGCTCTCCGACGGCAGCCTCGGCACCGGGCGGCTGGGCTCGGCGCCCGCCTACCCCGGCACCGGACGCCCGGCGCTCAGCCCGACACTGCCGCCCACCAGCCCCGGCGTGCTCGTCCCTGACGTTCCTGTGGTGACCACGGACGGCACCACCGACCGGCTGCGGGCCCGGCTCGGACGCGGCTTCCTGGTCGTCCTGGTCGCCCCCGGCACCGCCGTGTGGCCCAGCGAGTTCTGGCTCGGCGCCGGGCTGATGCCGCAGCTCACCGAGGCCACCAAGGCACTGCCGCTGCCGGCCGAGCTGCTGGTCACCGAGGCCTACCCGACGGCCGCCCCGCACACCGTGCTGCTGATCCGCCCGGACGGGCACCTGGTCGCGGCGCTGCGCGGCTGCCACCCCGACGACCTGTGGAACCTCGCCGACCGCGCCCGCGGCGGATCGGCCGACCTGCCCGCGCCCAGGGCCACCGCGGCGGTGCGGGTCCCGGCGGACCAGGCCCATATCTGACGTATCGTCACAGCCGACGACCGTCGGGGGCTTCCGATCTTGACGATCACCCGGGCCCGTGCTTCACTGGCGCCCATGCGGCAGCAGTGCAGGTGGCATCGGCCACTCGGTGTTTCGGCGGAGGGCTCGAGTGTCGCCCCCCGAGACGTCGGAGCGCTGTCCGCATCCGGTCCGGCCGACGTCCGACTGGTGCGGCGCACGCACCTCGACCTCGCCAGGTACCTGGGTTCTCTCTGTCCGGCCTGCTGACAGGCCTCCCCCGGCAGGCGTAGGCGCCCGCCCCACCCATGGCTCCGGCCGCTCCCCGGCGTAACCCCGCCGACCCCCCGCGCCTGCCTGCACGCCCGCCCGCGCTCCCGCGTACCCCCGCATCCGCACGCCCCGGCCCGCGTTCGCGCGCCGTCCCCGTGCGCGCCCTCGCGCACCCCTGTGACGACAGAGGACACCCCTGTGACCGAGACCCGTACCCATCCCCACCAGCCGGTGCCGCACACCGCCCCGCGCCGTGCGGACTCCCCCGCCCCCGCCCCCACCCTCGTCGACCTGCTCGGCTTCGCCCGCGCCGCGGCAGCCGACCCGGAGATCCTCGCGCGGCTCGCCATCGACCCGGGGAGGCGCACCTGGGTGCGGCTCGGCGGTCCCCACGGCAGCGAGGCCTGGGTGATCGGCTGGCCCCCGGGGTCCGATACCGGCTGGCACGACCACGGCGGCTCACGCGGCGCCTTCGTCACCGCCCGCGGCGAACTCAGCGAACTGTCGCTCGGGTTCCCCCTCCCCACCGACGGCTGGCGCAGCCTGGAACTCGCGGAGGGCGTCGACCGGCAGCGCACCCTGGCCGAGGGCGAGGGGCGCGCCTTCGGCCCCCACCATGTCCACCAGGTGCTCAACCCCTCCACGGACCGGCACGCCGTCTCCGTCCACTGCTACTACCCGCCGCTGCCCAGGCAGCGGCGCTACGACCGCAGCGGCGATGTGCTGCGGCTCACCGCGGTCGAGCGCCCGGAGCAGTGGTGACCATGGGAATCGACGAACTCCTCGAACAGGAGCGGGCCCATCTGCGACGGCTGACGCCGCATCAGGCCGCAGCCGCGGCCGCGGAGGAGGGGGCGCTGCTGGTCGACATCCGCTACGCCGCACTGCGGGAGCGCGACGGCACCGTGCCCGGCGCGCTGATCGTGGAACGCAACGAGCTGGAATGGCGGCTCGACCCCGCATGCGACCACCGGCTGCCCGAGGCCACCGGGCACGACCTGCCGATCGTGGTGATCTGCAACGAGGGCTACGCCTCCAGCCTCGCCGCCCGCTCACTGCAGGCGCTCGGACTGCAGCGGGCGACCGACCTGATCGGCGGCTTCCAGGCCTGGGCCGCTGCCGGACTGCCGGTCACACGGCCGGTCAGCGGGCGAACTCCGTCGCCCGGCTCTCCCGTATCACCGTGATCCGGATCTGCCCCGGGTAGGTCAGCTCCTCCTCGACCTTCTTCGCCACATCCCGCGCTATCACCTGCGCCTGGAGGTCGTCCACGGCCTCCGGGAGCACCATCACCCGAACCTCGCGCCCGGCCTGCATGGCGAAGACCTTGTCCACTCCGTCGTGGGCCCGCGCGATCGACTCCAGCCGCTCCAGCCGCCGGGTGTAGAGCTCCAGCGACTCCCGGCGGGCACCGGGGCGGCCGCCCGAGCAGGCGTCCGCCGCCTGCGTCAGCACCGCCTCCAGCGTGCTCGGCGTCACCTCGTTGTGGTGCGCCTCTATCGCGTGGACGACGTCCTCGGCCTCGCCGTAGCGGCGGGCCAGCTCCGCGCCGATCAGCGCATGGCTGCCCTCCACCTCGTGCGTCAGCGCCTTGCCGATGTCGTGCAGCAGCGTGCAGCGCCGCACCAGCGCCGGGTCCACCCGGAGTTCGGACGCCATCATCCCGGCGATATGGGCCGACTCCAGCAGATGCCCCAGCACGTTCTGTCCGTAGGAGGTGCGGAACCGCAACCGTCCGAGCAGGCGCACCAGCTCCGGGTGCATATCGGTGATCCCGATGTCCGCCAGCGCGTCCTCACCGGCCCGGCTGCACACCCGCTCCACCTCGACCAGGCTGCGCTCGTACATCTCCTCGATCCGCAGCGGATGGATCCGGCCGTCCGAGACCAGGGCCTCCAGGGTCAGCCGGCCCACCTCCCGGCGCACCGGGTCGAAGCAGGACAGCAGCACCGACTCCGGCGTCTCGTCGATCACCAGGTTGACGCCGGTGACGGCCTCGAAGGAGCGGATGTTGCGGCCCTCACGGCCGATGATCCGGCCCTTCATCTCGTCGCCCGGCAACCGCACCACGGTCACCACCGCGTCGGTGGTCTGCTCGACGGCGACCCGCTGGACCGCGGTGGCCACGATCTCCCTCGCCCGGGACTCCGCCTCGGCCTGTGCCCGGCCCTCGATCTCCCGCGCGCTGCGGACACCCTCGCGCTTGGCCTGCTCCTCGATGCTGTGCACCAGTTCGGCGCGTGCCGCCACGGCCGTCAGCCCCGAGATCCGCTCCAGCTCCAGCCGCCGCTCGGTCTCGGCCAGCGTCCGCTCGCCGCGCAGCTCCTCGCGCTGCCGCGCCAGCACCGCCTGTGCCTCGGCGGCCTCGACGGCGCGCTCGTGCAGGCGCTGCTGCTCGGCGTCCAGGCGCGCCTCGCGCTCGGCTCCGCGCTGCTCGCGGCGTTCGCACTCGGCGACCCGCTCCCGGGCGTTGCGGAGCAGCAGCCAGCCCATCAGCAGGACGGCCACCAGGACGACCATGCACGCACCAAGCGCGATCTCCATCGGAACCTCCCCCTGCCGTCCGAGCCGGTCGAGAGGGATCGCTGGCATGCCGGAACAATGCCCTGTCCACTCAGATGCGTCCGCAGTGATCCCTCACTAGATGTGAGGCTAGGTCCAGGTTACGAAACGGTCAAGATACCGACGCATTCTGACCTACGGTCACCATCGCATTCACTGCTCGCACTCAGAATCCAGCGCGTCCCTGACCACTCTCATCGCCAGGCCCTCCGGATAGCCGCGCCGGGCGAGCATCCCCGCCAGGCGCCGCAGCCTGACCTGGCGGTCGAGGCCCGCGGTCGAGCGAAGCTTCCGCTCGACCAGCGCCCGGGCCGTGGCCGCCTCCTGTTCGGGATCGAGCCGGGCCACCGCCTCGGCGACCACCTCGCTGTCAACGCCGCGGCTGCGCAGCTCCGTTGCCAGGGCACGCCGAGCCAGGCCCCGGCCCCGGTGGCGGGACTCCACCCAGGTCTCGGCGAAGGCGGCGTCGTCGATCAGCCCGACCTCCTGGTAGCGGGAGAGGACCTCCTCGGCCACCTCGTCCGGGATGTCCCGCTTGCGCAGGGCGTCCGCCAGCTGTCCCCGGGTCTTCGCCGATCCGGTGAGCAACCGCAGGCAGATCGCCCGTGCCCGCGCCGCCGGGTCGGACTCCGCCGTCGGCGAGGCCGCGTCGGCCTGCTGCTCTTCGGCCGCGTCGAACGCGTCGGCCTCCTCGACCTCGTCCGGCACATCGGCGGGGAGGCCTGCGAATACCTCCCCGCCGAGGCCGTTGGTGCTCCAGTCTCGCGGCCCCCAGGCGTCCTGCGACACGGTCAGCCCTTGCTCGCCGCCGGCTCCGGGGCAGCCGCGGGCTCCGCAGCGGCCGGCGACACCGGAGCGGCTGCCGCGGCAGCGGCCGCCTTGGCCTTGCTCGCCTTGGTGGTGACCGGCTTGACCACCGGGGTGATCTCCTTCACCGTCGGCGTGCCGTCGGCGTCGACCGCGGGCTTGCGGGGACCGACGCCGAGCTTCTCCTTGATCTTCGACTCGATCTCGTCGGCCAGGTCCGGGTTGTCCCGCAGGAAGTTGCGGGCGTTCTCCTTGCCCTGCCCGAGCTGGTCGCCCTCGTAGGTGTACCAGGCGCCGGCCTTGCGGACGAAGCCCTGCTCCACGCCCATGTCGATCAGGCCGCCCTCGCGGCTGATCCCCTGGCCGTAGATGATGTCGAACTCGGCCTGCTTGAACGGCGAGGCGACCTTGTTCTTGACGACCTTGACCCGGGTGCGGTTGCCGACCGCCTCGGTGCCGTCCTTCAGCGTCTCGATCCTGCGGATGTCCAGGCGCACGGAGGCGTAGAACTTCAGTGCCCGGCCGCCGGTGGTGGTCTCCGGCGAGCCGAACATCACGCCCACCTTCTCCCGGAGCTGGTTGATGAAGATGGCGGTGGTCTTGGACTGGCTGAGCGCACCGGTGATCTTGCGCAGGGCCTGGCTCATCAACCGGGCCTGGAGGCCGACGTGGGAGTCGCCCATCTCGCCCTCGATCTCGGCCCGGGGGACCAGCGCGGCCACCGAGTCGATCACGATCAGGTCGACCGCGCCGGAGCGGATCAGCATGTCGGTGATCTCCAGGGCCTGCTCGCCGGTGTCCGGCTGGGAGACCAGCAGGGCGTCGGTGTCCACGCCGAGCTTCTTGGCGTAGTCGGGGTCCAGCGCGTGCTCGGCGTCGATGAAGGCGACGATGCCGCCCGCCTTCTGCGCATTGGCCACGGCGTGCAGGGTGAGGGTGGTCTTGCCGGAGGACTCCGGCCCGTACACCTCGACCACGCGGCCGCGCGGCAGGCCGCCGACGCCGAGGGCGATGTCCAGGGCGATCGATCCGGTGGGAATGACCTCGATCGGGGCACGGGCCTCATCGCCGAGGCGCATCACCGAGCCCTTGCCGAACTGCCGTTCAATCTGGGCGAGCGCGGTCTCGAGAGCCCGCTCGCGGTCGTTCGCTGCCATTGATTCCACCTTGGGGGTCTGTGCTGAGCGCTTCATCACCAGAGACGCTAGCGCGCACCACTGACAATCCGCCCCGAACGGGTCCGGCCCTGTGGATAACTCGCCACGAACCAGTATATGGGAACGCAAGTTCGATTATTCGCTCAACCGCATCCGCCCCCATCCCCTGCCCGGGTCCCCCGCGGTCGCGGCTAGCGGCGCGAGGCGGGAATGCCCATCGCCGTGCACACCGCGCGCCAGACGTCCTTGGCCTCCCAGCCCGCGTCCAGGGCCTGCCGGACGGTGCGTCCGCCCAGCTCCGACATCACGTGGTCGCGCGCGAAGCTGTCCGCGTAGGCGGGGCCGAAGTGGTCGTTCATCCTGCTCCAGAACTCCGTCAGACGCATGGTTCAGCTCTCCTCCGGGCGTAGTTCGCGCAGTGTGAAGGCGGTGAGGACGAGGGCGAATCCCCGCGGCGAGGTGACCTCCGAGCCGATCAGCTCGCCGATCCTGGCCAGGCGGTTGTCGACGGTGTTGGGGTGCAGGCCGAGCAGCCTCGCGGTGCCGCGCCGGTCCTGCTGCTGCCCCAGGTAGGTCCTCAGCGTCTCCAGCAGCTCCGGTCGATCGTAGACGGGGTCCAGCAGGGCGGCGAGGGCCGGGGTGCTCTCGTCGCTGCGCGACAGGTGGTACTCGAGCAGCACGTCGCCGAGCCGGTGGACGCCGGGGCCGCGACCGCTCGCGCGGGCGATCCGCAGCACCTCGGTGGCGGTGCGTCCGGCCCTGGCGACACCGGCCGCGTCCTCGGCGACCGCCACAGCCAGCGAGACCTCCGCCCCGCAGGCCCGGCGCAGCCGGGGGAGCAGTTCGGCCGGGACCTCGGAGGGCGGTCCGCCACCGGCCCCGGCGGGGACGACGACATGTCCGCCGTCCCCCTCCAGCACGGCCAGCGCATCGCTGCCGAAGGAGCGCTCCAGTACGGCCTGCACCCGGCGCCGGCGCCGCCGGGCCGCGATCGGCGACGGCGCCGCTCCGCCCGCACCGGCGTCGATGTCCAGTGCCAGCACCAGCGCGCCCCGGTTCACCCCCGCCTCCTCCAGCCTGGCCGGAAGCACGGGGAACCCGGCGAGCAGTGCGCGGAGCAGCGCCCGCCGCCGCTCGCGGCTCTCGGCGGCGAGGGCGGCCTGCTCGTCGAGGTAGGTTTCGGCGACGGTGCCGATGAGGCCCTGCTGACTGCCGAGCAGCAGGTCCGCGAGTTGCAGCAGGCCCTGCTCCTCACCCGGCAGGGCGGCCTCGCACAGCGCCTGCCACAGGGCGTGCTGGGCCACCAGGTGGCTGCGCAGCAGCAGGTGCAGCGGCCAGCCCTCCTCCGCGCGCCGGGCGGCCCGCTCACGGAAGAAGTCGATCTCGCGCACGTCGCCGGGGCGCCCCTCGCGGGCCACCGTGAAGAACAACCGCAGGCCGTGCCGGACGGTCGCGGCGATCTCGACGTCCTTCATGTCGTCCGGCAGGTCGCCGTAGGCGGGGAGGCTGTTGAAGGCGCCGCGGCTGATCCGCCGCGCGAGCTCGTTCACCCGCGACTCGCAGCGGGCGGCGATGGCCTGGGCCGCCGGGGAGAGCACCGGCATCGGGGAGGACAGGGCTTCTCTCCTGACGGGGCGTCGACGGGGCGTCGGACGATCGGTTGTGACAGGTCACAGTATCGGCCGACGACCACTGTGACCGGTGCCGTTGTTGCGACGGCGTGCCCCGGACCACACTCCTGCGACGGAGAGCAACCGGGGAGTCGAGGAGTCGCCACCATGACGCAGCACACCGCAGGCACGCCCTGGCGGACGACCTGGCTGCTGCTCGGCTTCATGCTGATCAACTTCGCCGACAAGACCGTGCTCGGGCTCTCGGCGACACCGCTGATGAAGGACATGCACCTCACCCACGCGCAGTACGGGGAGGCGTCCTCCTCCTTCTTCGCGCTGTTCAGCCTCTCCGCGCTCGGGGTCTCCTTCCTCACCAGGCGGGTGCGCGGCACCACCCTGCTGCTGGTGATGGCGCTGCTGTGGTCGGCGGCCCAGCTCCCGCTGCTCGCCTCCAACGCCGGGTTCGCCCTGCTGATCGGGACCCGGGTGCTGCTGGGCGCGGCCGAGGGGCCGGCCTTCCCGGTCGCCACCCACACGCTGTTCAGCTGGTTCCCCGACCGCGCACGCACCCTGCCGATGTCGGTCCTGACACTGGGCGCCGCCGCCGGGGTCGCGGTGTCCGCGCCGGTCCTGACGGCGGTGATCGACGGCTTCGGCTGGCGCTGGGGCTTCGGCCTGATCGGCCTCCTCGGCCTGGTCTGGGCCGGATGCTGGGAGAGGTTCGGCGCGGAGGGCCCGGAGCAGCTCCGCTCCCTGCCGGACCGGCCGGAGGAGGGCGCCGCGGCGCCCGAGGTCCCGATCCGCCGCATCCTGCTGACCGGGACCTGGCTCTCGGCCGCGCTCGGCTCCTTCGCGGTCTACTGGCAGCTGTCCTCGGCGCTGACCTGGTCGGCCGACTACTTCGAGAAGGGCCTCGGGGTCTCCACCCAGCGGACCGGCCTGCTGATCATGGGCACCGGCCTGACCTCGGCGGTCGTCCTGCTCGGCTACGGCTTCCTGGCCCAGCGCCTCCGGCTGCGGGGCACCGGCGCCGACCGGATCGCCCTGCTGTGCGGCGGCGCGACCGTCGTCTCCGGCCTCTCGGTCGCGGGCTTCGCCGCGACCTCCTCGCTGCCGCTCAAGATCGTGCTGATGCTGGGCCCGATGACACTGTCCAATGTGGTGCTGGTGATGGCCCAGGCCTCCTGCGCGCAGATCGCCCCGGCGAAGCAGCGCGGCGTGGTCCTGGGCGCGCTGGCCTTCGTCTACTCCCTGGCCGGGGTGCTGTCCCCGCTGGTCGTCGGTCGGCTGACGACCGATGTCACCGATCTGGCGGCCGGTTACCGCAACGGCTACCTGCTCACCGCCGGCCTGGTCACGATGGCCGGCCTGGTGGTGCTGGCGCTGCTGCGCCCCGAGCGCGACGCGGCCGGGCTGGGCACCGCGCCCGGTCCGGCCGTCGTCCCGCCCGCACTGGTGCGGTGACGTCCGCTCAGACGGTCTCGCCCTCGGCGCCGGCCAGCGCGCTGGCGTGGAGGTCGCTGCGGCGGATCATCACAAAGCCGATGACCGCGGAGAGCGCGGCGATTCCGCTGCCGACGAGCAGTACCTGGTCCAGGCCGTGGACGAAGGCGGTCCTGGCCGCCTCGGCGACGGGCCTGGCGAGCCCTCCGGGGAGGGTGCGGGCGAGCTGGTCGCCGTCGCCGGCGGCCACCGACCTGCCGAAGTCGTGGGCCTGCGGGCCGAGCCGGCGTCCCGCCGTGGAGGCGGCGAAGAGGTCGGTCACCCGGTTCTGGAAGAGCGCGCCGAGCCCGGCGATGCCGATCGCGATGCCGACCTGCTGGAAGGTCTCGCCCATGCCCGCCGCCATCCCGGCGCGTCCGGGTTCGACGACGGCGATGGACAGCGAGGCGCGCGGCGGGTTGAACATGCCCATCCCGGCGCCGGTCATGATCATGCTGGGCAGCAGCGCCGTCCAGGTGCTGTCCGCCCGGACCAGGGACACCAGGGCCAGTCCTCCGGCGATCAGGGCGAGCGAGACGCCGACCAGGATCCGGGGGGCGATGCGCACGGTCAGGCTGCCGGTGACCGCGGCCGTGACGAACAGGGTCAGCGTCATCGGCAGGAAGCGCAGCCCGGCCCCCCAGGGCGAGTAGCCCAGGACGTTCTGCACATAGGACACCTGCAGGAAGATCGCCGACATCCCGGCGGCGTTGGCGAGCAGGGTCGCCAACGAGATGCCGTTGAAGGTGCGGATGCGGAACAGCGTCAGATCGAGCATGGCGCTCTCGCCCGCCCGGCGCTGGACGGCGACGAACACCGCGAGCAGCGCCGCGCCGCCGACGAACATGGCGACGATCGCCGGGCTGGTCCAGCCCTGGTCCTCGCCGCGCAGGAAGCCGAGGACGATCAGCACCAGGGCGCCGGCGGAGGTCACCAGGCCGGCCCAGTCGACGCGGTGCGCGCCGGGCTGGACCGACTCGCGCAGCCGCAGCGTGCCCAGGACCATGGCGACGATGCCGATGGGCACATTGACCAGGAAGATCCAGCGCCAGCTGAGGCCGTCGGTCAGCCCTCCGCCGATCAGCGGACCGAAGGCGATGGCGAGCCCGGAGACGCCGCCGAAGACGCCGAAGGCCATGGCCCGGTCCTTGCCGCGGAACTCCTGGCCGAGCAGCGCCGGGCCGACGGCGAACAGCACGGCCGCGCCGATGCCCTGAGCGCCGCGGGCGAGGTTGAGGGCGAGGATGCCGGGTGCGGCGCCCGCGGCGAGCGAGGAGAGGGTGAAGATCGCGAATCCGGCGGTGAAGACCCGCTTGCGACCGAGCCGGTCGGCGAGCGAGCCGCCGGTGAGCAGGAAGGCCGCGAGGGTCAGGGCATAGGCGTCCAGGACCCACTGCAGGTCCGAGAAGTTCGCGTGGAGGGAGTCGCGCAGGTCGGGCAGGGCGACATTCACCACGGTGAGGTCGAGCATCAGCATGAAGGTGGCGATCGAGACGATCGCCAGCGTCCACCAGCGGTTGCCGCTGGGGGCGGGGTCCGCCGCAGCGGGCGGACCGGTGGTGGCGATGGGCGTGGCTGTGGTGTCGGCAGACATGGCTGTCCCCTTGACGGAGCTCGGGCAGGTGTGCGGCAATGGCACGAGAAGATGAATGCGAGTCATTGCTCGCATTCACTGACCCGAGAATACGAGCAATTGCTCGTATTAGTCAACGCGCCTACACTTGCGCCAGGTCAGCGGCACTGGTGCGGAGGCAGGCGTGGCACAGCAGAGGGAGGCCGCAGCAGCGGCACCAAAGAAGCGGCAGGCCAGGGGCGAGCGCAGGATCGCCGAAATCCTGACCGCCGCCGGGCAGGTCTTCGCCGAGTCCGGTTACTCGGCCACCACCACCAACGCCATCGCCGCCCGGGCCGGCGTCTCCCCCGGCACGCTCTACCAGTACTTCCCCAACAAGGAGGCGATCGCCGACGCGCTCGCCGAACGCTACGGCGCCCAGTTGGACGAGCTGCAGAACCTGCTCGCGGTGCCCGATCCGGCCTCGGTCTCCCTGACCGACCTGGTCGGCCGGGCCCTCGACCCGATGCTGGCGTTCCATGTGGAGAACCCGGCCTGCACCGTGCTGTTCGCGGGCCCGGACGTCCCCCAGTGGCTCGCCGACCTGCACGCCCCGCTGCACGCGTCCATGCTGGCCCGGGTGGAGGCGTTCATCGCGCTGCTCGCCCCCGGCCTGCCCGCCGACGACCTGCGCCGCAGCGCGGAGGTCACGGTCGGCGCGTTCAAGGGCCTGCTGCTGCCGCTGATGGCCGCCGACGAGCAGGAGCGCCCGGCGGTGCAGGCCGAGATCGGGCGACTGTTCATCGGCTACTTCACCTCGCTGACCGGGCGCCGCTGACGGGTCCTCAGCGTCTGGGCACCTCGACCAGCCCGTAGCCGTAGTACGCGCCGCCCACGCAGCCGGGGCCGTTGAGGAGCCCGGACGGGCAGTCCACCCGCAGGGCGGCCGACTCCAGCAGATGCGCCAGTTCCGCGCTCCCCGCGCCGGGGTGCAGGGCTGCCTCGACCGCCGCCGCCCCGCTCACATGGGCCGCCGCCATCGACGTCCCGGCGAGCGCCGCATAGCCGCCGCCCGGCCAGTCGGAGACGATCGCCTGGCCCGGACCGCCGTCCGGGTCTCCGCCCGGTGCGGCCAACTGCACGCTGCCCGCCCCCCAGTTGGAGTAGCCGGCCAGGTTGCCGTCGCGGTCCACCGCCGTCACGTCCAGGACCCCGGGCAGCCCGCCGGGCAGGCGGATGCACTCGGGGCCGAGGTGCCGGGTGGCGGGCGTGGAACCGTCGGCGTGGTCGTTGGGGCTGCGGTCGTCGGTGCGCGCGGCGTCGAGGTTCTGGGCGTCGTTCCCGGCCGAGGCGACCACCAGCGCGCCGCGCGCCTGGGCGTAGCGGACGGCACGGCCGACGGCCGCGGTGACGGCGGCCTGGTCCGGGTCCTCCGGGCAGTTGTACTTCCAGGGGTCCGCGAAGTAGCTGTCGTTGATCACCCTGGCCCCGTGGTCGGCGGCCCAGAGGAAGCCGCAGACCAGGTTCTCCCCGTAGTACTGCCCGACACTTCCCAGCAGCCGCACCGCCGCGATCCGCACGCCGGGCGCGACGCCCACCACACCGTCGCCCGGTCGGTCGCCGGCGATGATGCCGCTGACATGGGTGCCGTGCCCGCTCTCCCCCACCTCGGGGTCGGGACGCCAGGCGCCGGGGCTGCTGTCCGGGCTGCCGTCGGCGCAGGAGGCCGAGCGGGTCGGATCGACGGCCTGCCGCAGGTCCGGATGGGTGTCGTCGACGCCGGAGTCCAGCACCGCGACGACCGTGCCGCGCAGCGCGGCACCGCGCGCGGACGCCGGAGCGGGCACGTCGTCCATCATCCGCAGGTTCCACTGCGGGAGGCCGTGGGGATCGGCGGCCGCCGGGATGTCGTCACCGGGCATCAGGTCCCCCGCCCGCCCGCCGGTCCGGGCGCGGGGCGGCGGCGCCCAGGCGTCGGTCTGCGGGTCGTCCGTGGCGACGGTGCGGCTCGCCCCTGCGCCGAGCACGTCCGGCTCCTGTCGCACACGGGCGGCGAAGCCGGTGCTCGGGCCGTAGGCGAGGACGGTGCCGATCTGCGGATAGGCCTGCGCCACCCGCCCGCCCGCCGCCCTGACCGCGGCCTCGGCGGCGGGAATCCCGGCGGGGCCGTCCTGACGGGCCACCACCAGATAGCTGAGCGAGGGCCGGGCCGAGCCGGTCAGGAAGGGCACGGCCCCACCGATCAGCAGGGCCGACATCAGGAACACGATCACGCAGCGGGCGTAGGGGAAGGAGTGACCTGGCTGTCTGGGCCGCACTCACGCCTCCACTGGCTCTGCCGAAACTATTAATACGATATGAGCGCATATGTGATCGCGCTCGCGGGACTCGGCCGCTTCCCGGCAGGACTTGTCAGTGGCGCGGTGCACCATGGGGGCATGGCCGGACCTGACACCCCCCGCCGCCGGACCCGCGCCGCGGTCGCCCCCGAAGGCGACCCGCTGGCCGGGTTCGCCGCGCCCGCGCGGTCCTGGTTCAGCGGCGCCTTCCCCGCGCCCACCACCGCGCAGGCCGGTGCCTGGCAGGCCATCGGCGAGGGCACCGACGTGCTGGTCGTCGCCCCGACCGGCTCGGGGAAGACCCTCGCGGCCTTCCTCTCCGCGCTCGACCGGCTCTCCGTCACCCCGCCGCCCGCGCAGGCCCAGCGGCGCTGCCGGGTGCTCTACGTCTCACCGCTGAAGGCCCTGGCGGTGGACGTCCAGCGCAATCTGCGCGCCCCGCTCACGGGCCTGCGCCAGGCCGCCGTCCGCTTGGGCCTGCCGGAGCCCGGGATCGAGGTGGGCATCCGCTCGGGCGACACCCCGCCCGCCGAGCGGCGGCGCTTCGCCACCCACCCGCCGGACATCCTGATCACCACCCCCGAGTCGCTGTTCCTGCTGCTCACCTCCGCCGCCAGGGAGTCCCTGCGCGGCGTGGAGACGGTCATCCTCGACGAGGTCCACGCCGTCGCCGGGACCAAGCGCGGCGCGCACCTGGCGCTGACGCTGGAGCGGCTGGACGAGCTGCTGCCCGCGCCCGCGCGCCGGATCGGGCTGTCCGCGACGGTGCGCCCGGTGGACGAGGTAGCGCGCTTCCTCAGCCCGCAGCGCAAGGTGACGGTCGTTCAGCCCGCCTCCGAGAAGCGGTTCGACCTGTCGGTGGTCGTCCCGGTCGAGGACCTCGGCGAGCTGGGCGGCGGCAGGCCGGACACCGAGCAGCCGGAGCGCTCGGCCTCGATCTGGCCGCATGTGGAGGAGCGGATCGCCGATCTGGTCCAGGCGCACCGCTCCACGATCGTCTTCGCCAACTCCCGCCGCCTGGCCGAACGGCTCTGCGGGCGGTTGAACGAGATCGCCCATGAGCGGGCCACCGGGGAGTCCCTGCCCAAGGACTCCTCGCCCGCCGCACTCATGGCCCAGGCCGGCAGTTCGGCCGGCGCTCCCCCGCTGCTCGCCCGCGCGCACCACGGCTCCGTCTCCAAGGAGCAGCGCGCCGACGTCGAGGAGCAGCTGAAATCCGGGCTGCTCCCGGCCGTGGTCGCCACCTCCAGCCTGGAGCTCGGCATCGACATGGGCGCGGTCGACCTGGTGGTGCAGGTCGAGTCACCGCCCTCGGTCGCCTCCGGTCTGCAGCGGGTCGGCCGGGCCGGGCACCAGGTGGGCGCGGTGTCCAGGGGCGTCGTCTTCCCCAAGTACCGGGGCGACCTGGTGCAGGCCGCCGTCGTGACCGAGCGGATGCGCACCGGGGCCATCGAGTCCCTGCGGATCCCGCGCAACCCGCTGGACGTGCTGGCACAGCAGATCGTCGCGATGACCGCCCTGGACACCTGGGACGTGGACGCCCTGCTGGCACTGGTCCGCCGGGCCGCGCCGTTCGCCGCACTGCCGCAGTCCGCGTTCGACGCGGTCCTGGACATGCTGGGCGGGCGCTATCCGTCGGACGCCTTCGCGGAGCTGCGCCCCCGCGTGGTCTGGGACCGGGTCGCCGGCACCGTCACCGGCCGCCCCGGCGCGCAGCGCCTGGCGGTGACCTCCGGCGGCACCATCCCCGACCGGGGCCTGTTCGGCGTCTTCCTCGCCGGTCACGACCCGAAGAAGGGGGGCGGACGCGTCGGCGAACTGGACGAGGAGATGGTCTACGAGTCGCGGGTCGGCGACGTCTTCACCCTCGGCACCTCCTCCTGGCGGATCGAGGACATCACCCATGACCGGGTGCTGGTCTCCCCCGCGCCCGGCGTCCCCGGCAAGCTGCCGTTCTGGCACGGCGACTCACTGGGCCGCCCGCTGGAGCTGGGCCGGGCGGTGGGTGCGTTCCTGCGCGAGCTCGGCGGCCTGGACGGCACCGCGGCGACGGCCAGACTGCACGCGGCCGGCCTGGACGACTGGGCGGCGTCCAACCTCCTCGCCTACCTGGCGGAGCAGCGCCGGGCGACCGGGCACCTGCCGGACGACCGCACCATCGTGGTGGAGCGGTTCCGCGACGAGCTGGGCGACTGGCGCATCGTGGTCCACTCCCCCTTCGGCGCGCAGGTCCATGCCCCGTGGGCGCTGGCGCTGGCGGCCAGGCTCGCCGAGCGCAACGGCCTGGACGCCCAGGTCATGCACGCGGACGACGGCATCGTGCTGCGTCTGCCCGACGCCGACCTGACGGAGTTCCCCGACTTCCCCGACTCCCCCGATGCGTCCGGTGCGTCCGGTGAGTCCGCCGACGAGGCCCCCGTCGGCGCGGACGCCGCGGTGTTCGACCCGGGGCAGATCGAGCAGACCGTCACCGACCAGGTCGGCGGCTCCGCCCTGTTCGCCTCGCGCTTCCGCGAGTGCGCCGCCCGCGCCCTGCTGCTGCCCCGGCGAAGCCCCGGCCGCCGCACCCCGCTCTGGCAGCAGCGCCAGCGCTCCGCTCAACTGCTGCAGGTGGCAAGCGAGTTCGGGTCATTCCCGATCGTGCTTGAGGCCGTCCGCGAATGCCTCCAGGATGTCTTCGACGTGCCGGGGCTGGTCGAGCTGATGGGCGACATCGAGTCGCGGCGGGTCCGGTTGGTCGAGGTCACCACACCCGAACCGTCGCCCTTCGCCCGCTCGCTGCTCTTCGGCTATGTCGCCCAGTTCCTCTACGAGGGCGACTCCCCCCTCGCCGAGCGCCGGGCCTCCGCCCTCGCCCTGGACTCCCGACTGCTCGCCGAGCTCCTCGGCCAGGACGAACTGCGCGAACTGCTCGACCCCGAGGTCCTCGCCCAGCTGGAATCGGAGCTCCAGCGGCTCACCCCCGAGCGCCGGATCAAGGACGCCGAGGGCGTGGCCGACGCACTCCGGCTGCTCGGCCCGCTGACGCCGCAGGAGCTGGCCGAGCGCGGATGCGCGGCAGACTGGCCCGGCGAGCTGGAGGCCGCACGCCGGATCATCGGCGTCCGGATCGCGGGCGAGCAGCGCTGGGCCTCCATCGAGGACGCCGGTCGCCTGCGCGACGCCCTCGGCACCCCCCTTCCGGTCGGCGTCCCCGAGGCCTTCACCGAGCCCGTCAAGGACCCGCTCGGCGACCTGCTCGCCCGCCACGCCCGGACCCACGGCCCCTTCACCTCCGCCGACACCGCCGCCCGCTACGGCCTCGGCACCGCCGTCGTCCAGGGCGCCCTGCAGCGCATCGCCGCCACCGGCCGCCTGGTCCAGGGCGAGTTCCGGCCCGGCGGCTCCGGAGCGGAGTGGTGCGACAGCGAGGTCCTGCGGCGGCTGCGGCGGCGGTCGCTCGCCGCCCTGCGCCACGAGGTCGAGCCGGTGCCCCCACGCGCCCTCGCCGCCTTCCTGCCCCAGTGGCAGCATCTCGGCAGCCACCGGCTGCGCGGTGTCGACGGGCTGCTGCGCGCCGTCGAGCAGCTCCAGGGCTCGCTGGTGCCTGCCTCCGCCCTGGAGCGGATGATCCTGCCGTCCCGCGTCGCCGACTACGGTCCGGCGATGCTGGACGAGCTGACGGCCTCCGGCGAGGTGCTCTGGTCCGGCGCCGGAGCGCTGCCGGGCAAGGACGGCTGGATCTCGCTGTGCCCCGCCGACACCGCCCCGCTGCTGCGGGCCGCCCCGCTGCCGATGGAGTTCGACCCGCTGCACCGGGCCGTGCTGTCGGCGCTGGCCCCCGGCTACGGCCTGTTCTTCCGCCAGCTCGCCGACCAGGTGGCGCAGCAGGGCGGCCCGGCGGCCACCCCCGCGGAGCTGGCCACGGCGCTGTGGGACCTCGCCTGGTCGGGCTACCTCACCAATGACACCCTCGCCCCGCTCCGCGCCCTGCTCGGCTCCGGCCGCACGCCCGGCGCGACCGCGCACCGCGCGCCC
>Ga0302314_10003218_pt1 | contig 30230 bp, 30 predicted proteins | sample III_Palsa_N2_3_FD_200533 | JGI IMG/M metagenome (GOLD analysis project Ga0302314, IMG submission 200533) | Peat permafrost microbial communities from Stordalen Mire near Abisko, Sweden - III_Palsa_N2_3 | ecosystem: Environmental > Terrestrial > Soil > Palsa > Peat permafrost | place: Sweden... | reverse complement strand
TGCAGGGGGGACCCTGTGGGAGAGTAGGACGCCGCCGAACAACCTTTACCTGTAGGCCCCCTGACCAAGTGTCAGGGGGCCTACAGGCATTTCCGGAGGGCTCAGTGCTGTGGAGAGGGTCCGTAGGCGCCGAAGCCCTGGCAGATCAGACCGTCCCGGAAGGTCAGCACCTCGCTGACGGCTTGGCCGCGTTCGTTGTGGTAGCCAATGACGATCGAGTCGACGCTGACCCGCACGTGGTCCACCGTGAAGCGGAGGTCGGGGAGTTGTCGTAGGGCCGTGGTGAAGTAGTCCCGCAGGGCTTCCCGGCCCCGGAGTCGACCGCTCGGATCGTTGGTGAAGCGGGCGATGCCCGGTGAACTCCAGACCACATCCTCGGTGTAGTGCGCGAGGACGCGCTCCAGGTCGTGGGAGTTCCAATCATCGGCCCAGACGGCGGCGTATTCCTCGGCTGCTGCGAGATCCATGAGGCAGGAGGCTAGTCGACTTCTCCCGGTGTCGGCAGGGAATTCCCCAGCGCCTAGGCTGAGGAAATGACGTTGGCGCGCACTCCCTACCTGACCGTCCGGGGGCCGGTCGAGCACGAGACCGAAGTGAAGAAGTCCCGTTTCCTCTGCTCGGTCGCCCGGGTCGAGGACGAGCGGCAGGCACAGGACTTTGTCGCCTCCGTCCGCAAGCGGTACTGGGACGCGCGGCACAACTGCAGCGCCTACATCGTGGGGGAACATCCGCGCCGGGAGCGTTCCAATGACGACGCCGAACCCGCCGGGACGGCCGGGGCGCCGATGCTGGAGGTGCTGCGGCGCAGGGGGCTGACCGACACCGTGGCCGTGGTGACCCGGTACTTCGGAGGTGTGCTGCTCGGTGCCGGCGGGCTGGTGCGGGCGTATGGCGGGGCGGTGTCGGCGACGCTGGACCGGGCTGTGGTGGTGCAGCGGCGGTTGTTGGCTGTCTTCGCGGTGACCACGGACCACGTCCGGGCCGGGAGGCTGGAGAACGACCTGCGGGCGGCTGGTCATGTCGTCCGCGACGTGGCCTATACCGGCTCCGGGGTGCGCTTCGAGGTGGCTGTGCCGGAGGCCGGCGTGGCCGCCTTCGAGGCCTGGTTGGCAGCGGTGAGCGCGGGGTCCGCCGAGGTGGTGCGCTGCGGGAGCGACCGGATCGATGTCGTCCCCGAAAGCTAGCGGTTGTGGGGACCCTACAAGTCCGTACCCGGATGATCGGTGTGCTGTGCTGCTCGCGACTACCGAAGTCCGATGTGAGGATGGGAGACAACGGGAGAACGGTGGCTGGATGCCGATGCCCGGGTTCGTTTGATTCCTCTTACTCGGGAGTGCGGTCATGGCGTATGGAGCGATCGAGGTGGCGGTCACCGGCCTGGGGGCGAGTACCCCGCTCGGGGGTGACCTGGGGAGTACCTGGGCGGCCATGCTCGCCGGCCGTTCCGGGATCTCGGCCATTGCCGAGGACTGGGCCGAGGCGTTGCCGGTGCGGATCGCCGGGCAACTCGCGGTTGAGCCGACCGATGTCCTTGGCCGGGTGGAGGCCCGGCGACTGGACCGGGCCGAGCAACTGGCGCTGGTCTGCGCTCGCGAGGCGTGGGCGGACGCCGGGCGTCCGGACGTGGAGCCGGAGCGGCTGGCGGTGGTGATCGGGACCGGGACGGGTGGCGTGCGGTCGCTGCTGGCGCAGGACGACGCGCTGGAGGCGTCCGGGCCGCGCAAGGTGTCGCCGTACACCGTGCCGATGATGATGGCCAACGGGCCCGCGGCCTGGGTCAGCATCGAGCTCGGCGCGCTGGGCGGGGCCCGGACGCCGGTCAGCGCCTGCTCATCGGGGGCAGAGGCGATCGCCATGGGGCTCGACCTGATCCGCCTGGGGCGGGCCGATGTGGTCGTGGCCGGTGGCACCGAGGCATGTGTCGCGCCGCTGCCGATCGCGGCGTTCGCCCAGATGACGGCGCTGTCCAGGCGCAACGACAACCCTGATGCCGCGTCCCGGCCGTTCGATCTGGACCGGGACGGCTTCGTCCTGGGCGAGGGCGCGACGCTGCTGGTGCTGGAGCGGGCCGACCGGGCCCGGGCCCGGTCGGCCCGGGTCCATGCGCTGTTGGCGGGCGCGGGCATCACCTCCAGCGCGGTGCACATCACCGCCTCGGACGCGTACGGGCAGGTTCGCGCCATTGGGCAGGCACTGGCCGACAGCGGACTGACCGGGCTGGACATCGACCATGTGCACGCGCACGCGACCTCCACCCCCTCCGGCGACCTGGTGGAGGCGGAGGCCGTCGCGGCGGCGATCGGCACCCATCCGGTGGTGACCGCGACCAAGTCGATGACCGGGCACCTGCTCGGCGCGGCCGGTGCGCTCGGGGCGGCGGCGGCGCTGCTGGCGCTGCGCGACGGCCGGGTGCCGGCGATCCGCAACCTGGAGCGGCTCGACCCGGAGGTCAAGCTGGACCTGGTCCGAGGCGAGGTCCGGACCGGTGTCTGGGACGCCGCCCTCGCCAACTCGTTCGGCTTCGGCGGCCACAACGTCAGCCTGGTGTTCACCCGCGCCTGACCGGGATCGTCTGACGGGACCGTCTGACCAGGTCGGACGATGTGAGTTAGGGCACTAATCAGGGCGGTTAACCTCCTGTTCACAAACGGGCAACAACAGGGAAATTGCCGACTGTGATCCTCTAGGCCATCAGGACAGCGGACCTCCCCAGTGACGCGGAGCACCGCGCCACGTCACCGCTCGACATCCCACCCCACCGCGAGGAATGCCGCCCGTGAGCTTCAAGGCTGAGTACATCTGGATCGACGGCACCGAGCCGACCGCCAAGCTTCGTTCGAAGACCCGCGTTCTGGCCGACGGCGCCGAGCTGCCCACCTGGGGCTTCGACGGCTCCAGCACCAACCAGGCCGAGGGCCACGCGTCGGACCGCGTGCTCAAGCCGGTGTTCTCGTGCCCCGACCCGATCCGGGGCGGCGACAACGTCCTGGTCATGTGCGAGGTCTTCAACATCGACGGCACGGCCCACGAGACCAACACCCGCGCCCTGCTGCGCCCGGTCGCCGAGCGCTTCGAGGCGCAGGAGGCGATCTTCGGCATCGAGCAGGAGTACACCTTCTTCAAGGGCGAGCGCCCGCTCGGCTTCCCGGTCGGCGGTTTCCCTGCGGCCCAGGGCGGCTACTACTGCGGCGTCGGCGCGGACGAGGTGTTCGGCCGTGACGTGGTCGAGCTGCACCTGGACCGCTGCCTGGACGCCGGTCTGGCCATCTGCGGCATCAACGCCGAGGTCATGCCCGGTCAGTGGGAGTTCCAGATCGGCCCGGTCGACGCGCTGACCGCCTCCGACCACCTGTGGGTGGCCCGCTGGCTGCTCTACCGCACCGCCGAGGAGTTCGACATCTCGGCGACGCTGGAGGCCAAGCCCGTCAAGGGTGACTGGAACGGCGCGGGCGCGCACACCAACTTCTCCACCAAGGCCATGCGTGAGGGCTACGACGCCATCATCACCGCCTGCGAGTCGCTGGGCGTGGACCAGGCCAAGGTGCTGGAGCACGTCGAGCAGTACGGCTTCGGCATCCAGGACCGCCTGACCGGTCTGCACGAGACCGCCCCGTGGGACGTCTACAGCTACGGCGTCTCCGACCGCGGTGCCTCGGTGCGCATCCCGTGGCAGGTCGAGGTCGAGAAGAAGGGCTACATCGAGGACCGTCGCCCGAACGCCAACGTCGACCCGTACGTGGTGACCCGCCTGCTGGTCAACACCTGCTGCTCGGCGCTGGAGAAGGCCGACCAGGTCTGATCCGCGACATGTGACCTGAACGCCCGAAGCGCCTACCGGACCCGTCCGGTGGGCGCTTCGCTGTGCTGTGCCGGGATGCTGGTGGCGTGGCCAACCGGCCAACCGGTCAGCTGGTCAGCTGGTCAACCGGCCAGGCTGACCGCCTGGTTGTAGAGGGCGCGGATGTTGCTGCCGAACAGCGGGCTGTAGGAGACGTCGGGGGTGTCGCCGCCGGTCTCGTAGCCGCCTATGACGCCGATCAGGTTGCCGCGGCCGGTGGTTCGGTCGTAGTCGGAGATCCAGCCGCTGCCGCTGGTGCCGTCGGTGTAGGCGGTGCAGTAGATCTGGAGCTGGGTCGCGGTGAACGGGTTGGCGTCGCCGGTACAGCTGAGCGGCTCGTCGGTGCTCTCGGGGTAGCCGGTGAGCTGGACCCGCGCGGTGCTCACCGCGTCGGTGTCCAGGGTGTAGGAGCCGACCACGGATTCGACGCTGCGGCCGTTCAGCGGTTCCACCACGGCGAAGGCCACATCATCGTCCACGTCACCGCCGTGGGTCCAGGCGCTCGCCTCGACCACGTGGGAGATCTGCCACACCCCGTAGGGCGCGGAGCCGTTCCGGTAGCCGGGGACGAAGACGTCCTTGGTGGTGGCGCCGGTGGTCAGGCAGTGCGCGGCGGTGACGATGACGTCCCCGGCCGGGCTGTCGACCACGCTGGCGGTGCAGTGGTGGGTGCCGGACAGGCCGCCCGAGAACAGCGTGCCGACCTGGGCCGGCTGCTGGGCCGCGGTCAGCACCTGGGACTGGCCCAGGTCGGTCACTGGCGGGGCCGTGACCCGGGTTGCGGCGGCGGTCGGTTTGGCGCTGGGGCTGGCGACGGTCTTGGCGGCAGCTTTGGGCTTGGCGGCCGACGCCTCCGCCGACGCCTCCGCCGACGCCTCCGCCGACGAGTTGGCCGCCGAGGAAGTGGCCGCGGGCTTGGCCGAGGCGGTGGTCTTGCTGGGGGAGACCTTGGCGACGTCCAGGATGTGCAGCAGCCGGGTGTCCGCGCTGCTGCCGGTCGCGGCCAGTGCGCCCGCGCCCAGCAGCAGCCCGGTCGTCAGCGCGACCGCAGCCCTGCGCCGGTTGCGGCGGCCCGGGCTCAGACGGTGGGTGCGGCTGTCCGGCTCGGACGTCCCCATGCGGTGCTCCTCAGTTCAGCGGTCGCGCCGACGCCTACCCCGAGGGTCGCGGCGTCAACGCCCACTCACGATGGTGGGCTTTGGCGCTGAGAGCCACGTGGGAGGTTCCTGAGAGCCGCATGAGTCGAGCTCAGCGGGGGTGCACCCAGTTGCGGACGAGAAATCGCGCGCCGTCGCCCTGCGCCGGACACGCTCCAGCGAGCGCCCGGAGCCCGGAGCTACGGCTGCTACGGCTGCGGGCGCAGGGCGGCGAGCTGCTGCTCGAAGGGCAGGAAAGTGTCGACCGGGGCCGGTGCGGCGGCGTGGTCGCGGGCCGGGCGGCCGTCCACCAGGTCCGCCAACTCGCCGGCCGCGCGCGCGATCCGTCCGGGCAGGCTGCTCTCGCCCGGCGTGCCGCCGGTGCCCCAGTCCTCGGTGGCGGCGTAGACGCCGGTCGGCACGACCACCGTCCGCAGGTACGAGAACACCGGGCGCAGCGCGTGGTCGAGTACCAGCGAGTGCCGCGCGGTGCCGCCGGTCGCGGCGATCAGCACCGGCATGCCGGTGAGCGCGGTGTTGTCGATCACGTCCAGGAACGACTTGAACAGGCCGCTGTACGAGGCGCTGAAGACGGGGGTGACCGCGATCACCGCGTCCGCGCCGGTGACCGTGTCCACCGCCTCCCGCAGCGCGCTCGGCGGGAACCCGGTGACCAGGTTGTCGGCGATCGGGTGGGCGAGCTCGCGCAGTTCCACCACCCGGGTGACGGCCTCGCGGTCGCGCCCGGCCAGGTTCTGCCGGACCGCCTCGGCGAGACGGTCGGCGAGCAGCCGGGTGGACGAGGGCTGGCTGAGCCCGGCGGATATCACGGCCAGGTTGACGGGTGCGGCGGTGGTCACGGTGGTCCTCCTGCTTGCTTCTGGGCGGCTGCTCAGTTCTCGGATGTGGCGGCGGCGGGCTGCTGGGCGTCGCGGCGGGCGACCAGGCCGGCATGGGTGGGGGCGTCCGGGACGTCGGCCGGGCGGCCGATTGCGAACTCCTTGCGCAGGACCGGGACGACCTGCTCGCCGAGCAGGTCGAGCTGCTCCAGTACCGTCTTCAGCGGCAGTCCGGCGTGGTCCATCAGGAACAGCTGCCGCTGGTAGTCGCCGTAGTAGTCGCGGAAGGCCAGGGTGCGCTCGATGACCTGCTGCGGGCTGCCCACGGTGAGCGGGGTCTCGGCCATGAAGTCCTCCATCGAGGGGCCATGGCCGTAGACCGGGGCGTTGTCGAAGTAGGGGCGGAACTCGCGGACCGCGTCCTGGGAGTTGGCCCGCATGAAGACCTGCCCGCCGAGTCCGACGATGGCCTGCTCGGGCGTGCCGTGGCCGTAGTGGGCGTAGCGCTGCCGGTAGAGGCCGATCAGCTGCTGGTAGTGCTCCTTGGGCCAGAAGATGTTGTTGGCGAAGAAGCCGTCGCCGTAGTAGGCGGCCTGCTCGGCGATCTCCGGGCTGCGGATCGAGCCGTGCCAGACGAACGGCGGGACGCCGTCCAGCGGGCGCGGGGTGGCGGTGAAGGACTGGAGCGGGGTGCGGAAGCGGCCCTGCCAGTCGACCACGTCCTTGCGCCACAGCTCGTGCAGCAGGGCGTAGTTCTCCACGGCCAGCGGGATGCCCTGGCGGATGTCCTTGCCGAACCAGGGGTAGACCGGTCCGGTGTTGCCGCGCCCCATGACCAGGTCGACCCGCCCGTCGGACAGGTGCTGGAGCATCGCGTAGTCCTCGGCGATCTTCACCGGGTCGTTGGTGGTGATCAGCGTGGTGGCGGTGGACAGGATCAGGTGCTCGGTGCGGGCGGCGATCCAGCCGAGCATGGTGGTGGGGGAGGAGGGCACGAACGGCGGGTTGTGGTGCTCGCCGGTGGCGAAGACATCCAGGCCAACCTCCTCGGCCTTGAGCGCGATGGCGGTCATGGCCTTGATCCGCTCGTGCTCGGTCGGGACCCGGCCGGTGGTGGGGTCGGGGGTGACGTCGCCGACGGTGAAGATCCCGAACTGCATGGGGATGGTCATGGGATGCGCCCTCCTTCTGGTTGAATGTTCAACTATACCCTCGAACGATCTCCCCCGAACGGGTATTCCCGTCCTTGGCCGGGCTCAGGTCGGGCGGGCCCAGGGGCGGTCGGACCGGGAGAACCGGGTCAGCACGACGGACTGGAGTGCCAGCAACAGCCCGCAGGCCAGCAGTGGGAGCGCGTCCGAGACGTGCAGCGCCAGCACCGCCCCGACATAGCCGCCGAGGAACATGGCGACGGCCGACAGCAGCCGACGTCCGACCTTGCCGTCCTTGCCGCCGCCCAGCCTGCTGTCCGACGCCGCGCCGGTGATGGTCAGCGTGAGCACGGTGGTGGTCAGGTCGGGCACGCCCAGCTTGCGGACGACGCCGTTCTGCGAGCCCATCGCCACGCCCAGCAGGATGATCAGCAGATAGCGGAGCCAGCCCTGGGACGGGTCATGGGCGAGGGCAGCGCACAGGTAGGACGCCAGCACCAGCACCGTCTCCGTCATCGTGACCGCCAGCAGCAGCCGGCCGCGGTGCTCGGCGAACCGGTTGGCCAGGCGGCCGCCCAGGGCCGCCCCGGCAGCGAAGGCCAGCAGCGCCGCCACCGAGGCGGTCAGTGAGAAGCCCTTGGCTCCCGCCAGGGCGAAGGCCATGAAGACCACGTTGCCGGTCATGTTGGCGACGAAGACATGGCCCAGGATCAGGTAGCTGAAGGCGTCGACCAGGCCGGTGACCACGGTCAGCCCGACCAGCAGCGGCGGCAGCGGGCCGTGCCGGTCGTCGGGTCGGGGGGAGAGGGTGGTCCAGGCGTCGCGCAGGGGTCCGGTCATGCCGATGATTCTCCAGCCCTCCGGGGCTGGATGGGGCGGAGTCGGCTCCGTGTGTCGTCCGTGCCGCCGCACAGGCGCGGGCGCGGGCCCCGGGCGCCCCCAGGAACCAGGAACAGGCGTGGGCGGCAGCACCGAGCAGGTGATCGATCGGCTGCGGGACTACCAGGCGCTGGGGGTGGACACCTTCATCCCGTCCGGGTCGCCGAGACCGTCCTGCCCGCGCTGCGGGGCCGACCTGGGCGCGTACCCTGGCGTCCGACAGCGGAACAGGCAGCGGAACAGGCAGCGGGATCGGCGGGGGAGTGCGGCGGATGTCCGAGCAGGGTGCAGCTGACGGGTCGGTCGGGCTGCGGGCGGACTGTGGCAGCTGCTTCGCGCTGTGCTGCGTCGCGCCCGCGTTCTCGGCCTCGGCCGACTTCGCGGCGACCAAGCCGGCCGGGAAGCCCTGCGCCAACCTGGCCGCCGACTTCCGCTGCGGCATCCACACCCGGCTGCGGGACCAGGGCTACCGGGGCTGCACCGTCTACGACTGCTTCGGAGCCGGTCAGAAGGTCTCCCAGGTCACCTTCGGCGGCCGGGACTGGCGTACCGCGCCGCGCTCCGCCCGACAGATGTTCGAGGTCTTTCCGGTGGTCCGGGACCTGCAGGAACTGCTGTGGTACCTGACAGAGGCGCTGGCCCTGCCGCAGGCCGAGCAGCTGCGCCCGCGGCTGCGCCAGGTCCGCGCGGAGATCGAGCGGCTGACCCTCGGCAGCCCGGAGGAACTGCTCGCGCTGGACGGCACCGCGCACTGGCGGACTGTCAACGACCTGCTGCTGCGGGTCAGCGAGCTGGTCCGGGCGCGCACCCTGGGCGACCGGCGCAAGCAGCGCCGGGGAGCCGACCTGGTCGGGGCCCGGCTGGCGGGAGCCGACCTGGCCGGGGCGAACCTGCGCGGGGCCTACCTGATCGGAGCCGACCTCAGCGGGGCCGATCTGCGCGGGGCCGATCTGATCGGCGCGGACCTGCGCGGCGCCGACCTGTCCCGGGCGGACCTGACCGGCAGCGTCTTCCTCACCCAGCCCCAGCTGGACGCGGCCCGGGGCGACGCCGACGCCAGGCTCCCGGACCGGCTGCGCCGCCCCGGACACTGGACCGGCTGACCGCTTATCCCGCCCGGGCCGCTCAGCCGGGCTGGTCGGCCAGCACCGGCCACGATCCCCGGTTCGGTGCGCAGGTAGCACCCGGCGGACCCGGGGAAACGGATCAGTCCCGGAGGGCCGGCCGGAGGTCTCCAGCCTGGTGCTGCTGGCCGCGCTGTGCCTGGGGCAGTCGCCGCAGCGGGTGGCCGACGGCGTCGGTGACGGAGGAGCGGCCGCGCTCAAGCGGACGGTCACCGAGGCGGTCAACGAGTACCTGGCGCCGATCCGCGCCCGCCGCGCCGAACTCGACCGGGACCGGGGCGAGTTGCGGCGCATCCTGGCCGCGGGCAACGAGCGCGCCCGGGCCGTGGCCGAGGCCACCCTGACCGAGGTGCGGACGGCGATGGGAGGCGTCTTCAGCGGGCCGAGGTGACGGTGACGGGGGGGTGAACGGGCGGCCGTCCAGGGTCCAGCGCGGGCCCGGTGCTATCCACACGCCCAGGCCGGGTCGGGGGTCAACGCTCGTGCACGACCTTGCCAGCTGCCACGGTCAGCGTGACCCGGGCATCGGCGGCCGGTGGGGCGCCGGGGGCGAACAGGTCGGTGTCCAGCAGCGCCAGGTCCGCCCGGCGGCCGACCTCGATCGCCCCGGCCTGCTCGTCGTGGTTGACGTACCCGGATCCCGCCGTGAAGGCGTCCACCGCCTGGTCCAGGGTGAGCCGTTGGTGCGGCAGGAACGGCGCGTTCCCCCGGTGTGCCGGGTCGATCCTGGTGACCGCCACCTCGATCTGCTCCAGCGGGTCGGCCGTGGTCACCGCCCAGTCGCTGCCCATCGCCAACCGCGCACCGGATGCCAGCAGTTCGGCGAAGGGGTACTGCAACTCGGCGCGCTCGGAACCGATGAAGGGCACGGTCAGCTCGTCCATCTGCGGCTCGCTCTGCGCCCAGTACGCCTGGCAGTTCACGACCACGCCCAACTCGGCGAAGCGCGGCAGATCTTGACGGTCGATCAGCTGGACGTGGGCGATGTGGTGACGTTGGTCCCCGGCGCCGTTGGCGCGGCGGGCGGCGGCGATCGCGTCCAGGGAGTTGCGTACCGCACGGTCGCCGATGGCGTGCAGGTGCACCTGGAACCCGTGCGCGTCGAGTTCGGTCACCGCCTCGCAGAGCAGGTCGTAGGGGACGTAGCTCAGCCCCAGGTTGTCGCTGTGCCCGCCGCAGCCGTCGCAGTACGGCTCCAACAGCGCGCCGGTGTGGTTCTCCAGCACCCCGTCGGTCATGATCTTGACGGTGGTCGGGTGGAAGCCCGAGCCCAGTGCCGCGCCCGGGGCGGGTACCTCGCGTCCGCGCGCCCGGCGCTCGATCAGCTCCGCGATCTGCTCCAGCCCCCGACTGCGCTCCCACCACAGCGCGCCCACCACCCGGGCGGTGAGCCGCCCGTCCGCCGCCAGCGCCTGGTACGCGGCCTGGGTGCCCGGCGTGACCCAGGCGTCCTGCCAGCCGGTGATGCCCAGCGCGTGCAGATGGCGCTGCGCCTCCAGGATCGCCGCCTGCCACTCGGCGCCGTCCGGCTCCGGGACCACCTGGTCGTTGACCCGGTAGGCCGCGCCCTCGTGCAGGGTGCCGCTCGCCTCGCCGGCGCCGTCGCGCTCGATCCGGCCGTCCGCCGGGTCCGGGGTGTGCCGGTCGATCCCGGCCGCCTCCAGCGCGCGGCTGTTCACCCAGGCCCCGTGGACGTCCCGGTTGAACAGGAACACCGGCCGGTCGGGGACGACCGCGTCCAGGTCCTGCTTGCGCGGGGTGCCGCCGGGGAAGTACTCCATGGCCCAGCCGCCGCCGAGGATCCACGGCTCGTCCGGGTGGGCGTCGGCGTAGGCGGCGACGGCGTCCAGGTAGGCGTGCCGGCCCTCCAGGTCGTTCAGCCACAGCCGCAGCCGGTTGCGCCCGGCGAAGGGCGGGTGGACGTGCGCGTCCTGGAAGCCGGGCAGCAGCAGCCCGCCGGGCGCGTGCACCACCCGGGTGCTCGGACCGGCCAGGCCCGCGAGCTCCGCCTCGGTCCCCACCGCCGCGATCCGGCCGGCCCGGACGGCCACGGCGGTGGCGTAGCGGCCCTCGGCCAGTCTCGCCCGGGCCCCGGTGATCAGCAGGTCGGCGGGGCGGTCAGGGCTCGGCTGCATGAGGTGCCTCCAGACGGGGTGACGGGCGGGCCGCTCGTCGGAGCGACAGTCTGGGAGATAATCAATCCCATAGTCAATGACATCGACTATGACGGGTACGGTGTGCGGGCGGCCTTCGGCGGTGCGGATAGCATCCAGGCAGCGGCGCGGCGCGGCGCGACCGGACCGCGACGAGACGAGACGAGGAGCGGGACAGGGATGGCGGCCACCCCGAACACCGAGGAGCAGCCTGATCCGGACGGGTCGGCCGCCCCGGCGCGCGCCAGGCGCGCGCGCCGTCCGCGGGGCAGCCTGAACCAGCAGGTGATCACCGAGGCGGCGATGCGGATCTGCGACCGGGGCGGTATCGACGCGCTCACCGCCGACGCCCTCGGCCGCGAACTGGACGCCCACCCCACCGCGGTCTACCGGCATTTCCGAGACAAGGACGAACTGCTGCTGGCGCTGACCGACGCGCTGCACGCGCAGGCGACCGCCGGAGGGCTGCCGGTCAGCCAGGACTGGGCCGAGGACCTGCGGACCGTGGCCCGCCGGATCAAGGCGGCCTTCATGGCCCACCCCCAGGTCGGCCGACTGGTCGCGGCCCGCACCACGCGCCGCCCGCACGAGTTCGAGGTGGTCGAGCACATCCTCGGCTGCATGCGCCGCGCGGGCCTGACCGACCGCGAGGCCGCCCGCTGCTACCGGGTCTTCGCCGACACGGTGCTCGCCTACGCCAGCATGGAGGCCGCCCTGCACGCGCTGGACGCGCCGACCCGGACCGCGGACCTGCGCGCCTGGCAGGTCGACTACCGGGCGCTGCCGGCGGACCGGTTCCCGAACCTCGCGGCGCTGTTGGACGACATCCCGCCGCTGGACTCGCCGGACAACTTCGAGCTGGCCGTCGAGCTGCTGATCGACTCCATCCGCGCCCGTGCCGGGAGCTGATGGACCATCACAAACGACAGGAGAACGGCGATGGCGGTACGGGTACTGCGGGCGGCGGAGCGGGCGGCCTCCCCGTGGAAGAACGGCGGCGGGGTCACCCGCGAGGTGGCGGCCTGGCCCGAGGGCTCCGACCTGGGCGGATTCCACTGGCGGGTGAGTCTGGCGGACGTGGCGCAGGGCGGTCCGTTCTCCTGCTTCCCCGGGGTGGACCGGGTGATCACCGTGGTCCGGGGCGCCGGCATGCTGCTCGCCGTGGACGGGACCGAGCACCGGATCTATGCGCCGTATCAGCCGTTCGCCTTCTCCGGGGACGCGGCCACGGACTGCCGGCTGCTCCAAGGTCCGCTGCTGGACTTCAATGTGATGACCCGTCGGAAGAAAACCAGCGCGCGAGTGGACGTCGTTGACGGTCCGGTCGGGCCGGTCGGGGGCGACGATCGCAGCACCGTGCTGCTGCTGGTACTGGAGGGCAGCGCGGCGGTGCCGGGCGGCGGGCCACGGCTCGGGCCGCTGGACGCCTTGCTGCTGAACGGAGTTGAGCCGGTCACGGTGGATCTGGACGGCCGCGCGGCCGTGGTGACCCTCCGTCAGTTGGACTGAGGTGCGCTGAGCACTGGTGCAACGGGCAGCGGTGCTTCGGTCCGGTGTGTGCGGGCGGAGCGGCTGGGGCGCTCGGCGAAGTTCCAGCGGTAGTCCTTCGGGGTCACGCCGACGATCCTGCGGAAGTGGTGGCGCAGCAGCGCCGCTGTGCCCAGGCCGGTGCTGCGGGCTATCTCCTCGATGCTGAGCGAGGTGTCCTCCAGCAGGTGCTGGGCGTGCAGCACGCGCTGCTGGGTGAGCCACTTGTGCGGGGTGGTTCCGGTCTCGGTGCCGAAGCGGCGGGCGAAGGTGCGTTCCGACATCCGGGCCCGCTGGGCCAGCGCGGCCACGCTGTGCTCGGCGGCGAGGTTCTCCTGCATCCAGGCGAGCACCGGTTGCAGGCTGTCCCCGGTGCACTCGGGCATGGGCAGCTCGATGTACTGCTTTTGCCCGCCGTCCCGCTGCGGCGGCACCACCATCCGGCGGGCGATCGCGTTGGCGACCGCCGAGCCCAGCTCCTGGCGGACCAGGTACAGGCAGGCGTCGATCCCGGCGGCCGTGCCGGCGCTGGTGATGATGGCGCCGTCCTCGACGAACAGCACGTCCGGATCGACCTCGGCCAGGGGGAAGCGCCTGGCGAAGTCGTCGACATAGCGCCAGTGGGTGGTGCAGTTGCGGCCGTCCAGCAGGCCGGCCGAGCCCAGCAGGTAGGCGCCGCTGCAGACGGACAGCAGCGTCGCGCCCCGCTCCGCCGCCGCGCGCAGCGCTGCCAGCACGGCCGGCGGGTAGTCGTCGCGGATGGTGGCCGCGGCGACGCCCACCAGGTCGGCCTCGGCCAGCGCCTCCAGGCCGTGCTGGCTGATCAGCTCGAAGCCGAGGTTGGACGCCAGTGGCCGGCCGGGGTGCTCGCTGCACACCCGGAAGTCGAACGCGGGCACGCCGTCCTCGGTCCGGTCGACGCCGAACACTTCGCACAGCACTCCGAATTCAAACGGCGCGAACCCGTCGATCACCACGATTGCCACGGACTTCAACATGCCAGGAGCCTAGGTGGCAGGATTTTGAGGCACAAGGGCACGAGTGCCACTCCTGGCGGGATCTTGTCTGGCCAATACTTACTGCCATGACTCGCGCACGCTTCCGCCGCCCCGTCCGCCACCCGAACCCGGAGCGCCTCACCAGCACCCGGACCGAGACCACCCAGCCCGTCCGTCCCCGCTCCGCCTCGGTCGTGGGGGCGCGGTCATGACCGGCGGACGGGTGGTCGTCGGCGTCAGCGGATCGCCGAGCAGCCGGGCCGCGCTGCGCCGGGGCGCGGAGGAGGCCTGGCGCAGTGGACGCGTGCTCGTCCCGGTGCACACCTGGGAGCCGCCGGAGGGCGAGATCGTCTACGCCCGCGCCCCCTCCCCGTCGCTGGCCGCGCTGTGGGAGCGGCGGGCGCGGCAGCGGCTCGCCGACACCCTGGCCGAGGTCCTCGGGACGGAGCCGAGCCTCCGGCCGCAGCTGAGCATCGCCGGACTGCTGACCGAGCCGGCCGTGGTCCGCGCCCCCGCCTGGCACGCGCTGCCGCTGCTGGCGGCCGAGCCGGACGACCTGCTGGTGCTGGGCGGCGGCGGGCGGCGGCGGTTCGAGCTGTTGCGCGGCTCGGTCCGCCGCCGGGTGCTCGCCCGCGCCGTGTGCCCGGTGCTCGCGGTCGCACCCCCCACCGCCCCCCGCGCGGTCCGCCGCGCCCTGCGCCGCGTCGAACCGTCCGACCTGGTGCTGAACTGACTGCCCCGCCCTACACCGGGGTTGACGGAGGCCGGTGTCAGCGGAGTTCGAGGGTGCAGCACTTGACGCTGCCACCGGCCTTGAGGAGTTCGGTGAGGTTGACCCCGATCGGGTCGAAGCCGCGTTCGTGCAAGCGTTGCTTGAGGTTGTCGGCGGCTTCGGGCAGGAGCACGTGACGGCCGTCGGAGATGGCGTTGAGCCCAAACACGGCGGCGTCCTCGGCGGTCGCGAGGACGGCGTCCGGGAACAGCTCACGCAGGACGCTCCGGCTTCCCGGCGTGAACGCCTCGGGGTAGTACATGATCTCCGTGTCGGAGAGCACTCCCAGCGCGGTGTCCAGGTGGTAGAAGTCGGGGTTCACCAGGGTCAGGCCGATCACCGGCAGGCCGAAGAACTCCTGCGCCTCGGCGTGCGACCGGAGGTCGGTACGGAAGCCGGTCCCGGCCAGCACCTTGCGTCCGACCACGAGGTAGTCGCCCTCGCCCTCGTTGATGTGCTCGGGCCACAGGACGTCGGTGTAGCCCCGGCGGACGAACCAGGACAGGTAGGCCGGGCCTTCCGCCGTGCGCTCGACGTGCCGGAACCTGGCCGCGAGCACCCGGCCGTCGATCACGGTGGCGCCGTTGGCGGCGAACACCATGTCGGGCAGGCCGGGCACCGGCTCGATCACCTCGACGGTGTGGCCCAGGCTTTCGTAGAGGCTCTTGAGCTCGGTCCACTGCGCGTAGGCGAGCGAACTGTCAACCGGCTTGGCCGGATCCATCCACGGGTTGATCGAGTAGGTCACGTCGAAGTACTGCGGCGGACACATCAGGAACCGTCGCGGGGTGGCCGTCCGGCTCCGGGGCCGGTCAGTGACTGGTGCGTCGGTGAGCGGCGCGGCGGTAAGTGGCGCATCGGTAAGTGACAAGGGGTGCAAGGGACTTCCTCAAATTTCGCAGGGTCGTCGGCAGGTGGGAGCTGTCAGCCGGAGCCGTCCGTCAGGGAGGTGGTCGAGCCGACCCGGCCCATTGCGAACCAGGCGGGGAGCAGGGGCGGCACCGAGACCGCGCCGATGAGCACCCAGGCGCCCCGGCCCAGGACGCCCCAGAGGGCGACCCCGGCGACGGCGCCGATGGCGGAGCCGATGCCGAACATGGCGTAGGCGGCGCCGAGGGTTGGCTTGAGAGCGAACGTCGACACGGCCGAACGCCAGTCGGTGTCACTGGGCGGGGCAGCCGGCGTCAAACCGGCGCTCACTACGATGGTCGGCAGCCAACGGTCACGGCAGACCGCTGAGCGAGACGCTCCCTGCCAGCGGCCGGGCGGGTCGAACCGGAGCGACCGGCAGCGTCGTATCCGGATCGACCGGGTCGGTCGGGTTGTTCAGGTCGCTCCGTTGCGACGCCTCGGCCCTGGTGTGTGGTGGGTCCGGCGATGGCGCTGACCGTGCGCGGTGATGTGGACCGTAGTGAGTGCGACAGGCTGGGCTCAGCGACCGGGGGCCACCCGCTGTCCGTACACGCGCGGGAATCCCACTGGCGCGCTCCGGCGTTCGCACACTCCGGCGAACGGGCTCCCCTGCCCCACTCGCAGGTGATCGCCTTGCTGATGGCCACGGGTCGCTGGCGCACGGCGCCGGACGGGCGGGAGCGCACGCAGCCGGTGACGCGGATGTCCGGCCGGGGCTGATCACCGCGTGGGCCCGGGGCCATAAGCAGCCGGGCCTCAGCGCGCCGCCGCCTGAGTCGGAGACGAGGACCAGGTCGGTTCGCCGCTGGGTGACCCGGAGTCGGAGGGCGGTGCGAGAGTCTGCGACAGCGTCGTAGATGCTGGCTACGCGCACCGGACCCCCTTCGTGTTCGCGTATTGGCGCAACGATCCGTAGGTCAGCAGTGCCTGGAACGGCCGGGACTGTCCTGCACACTAACCGGTTCGGACCGGACCGACAATGGCGCCTGCCCGAGGCATATCCGCCCGTATCGCCAGGGTTCCCTGCGGCATGTCGCCGAGCTGGGGACCGCGGCTCCCCGCGTCGTGCCCTTGACCGGAGTGCCATCGGGCGGGCGCGCGGTTGGGGGCGCGCGCCGGGCTGACACTCTCCGCGCGGACGTCCACCAGCACGCACGACCACCGCGCACAACCACCGCGCACGACCACCGCGCACGACCACCGCACCAGCACCGGATGCCTACCCTGGGGCCATGAGTGGCGAGAGAGATCTACGGAAGCTGTTGAGCGGAATGCGTCCGGAGCTCAATCCTGGGCGCTATGTCTTCACCACGGTCGACGGGGTCCTCCCGCCTGGCGTCACGCCGGTCGTCACCGTCGCCGAGCGCGAGGGCCTGACAGTTGTGGCACTGCGGGAGGAGGCCGATTCAGCGGGACTGGCGTACGACTACGTCGCCGGGTGGATCACCCTGCGCGTCCACTCGGCGTTGGAGGCGGTCGGCCTGACCGCGGCGGTCGCCCAGGAACTCGCCGCCATCGGCCTGAGCTGCAACGTCATCGCCGGCTACCACCATGACCACCTCTTCGTGCCCTACGAGCGCGCCCAGGAGGCGGTCACCGCGCTGGCCGCCCTCGCGAAAGGCGCCGCCTGAGCCTTCGCCCCCGCCGGTGGCACCCGCCCCTCCGCTGGTCAGCCTTTGCCGGGCGTGGGGTCCGGCAGCGGTGCGGTTGTCGGAGGGGTGCTCCAGGCGGCCAGCAGCCGTAGCGCGTCCTCCGACGGTGACCCTGGTTCGGCGGTGTGCAGGCCGAGGGTCTGCTCGGGATCGCCGGTGGGGTTGAGGGCCTCGTAGTCGAGGGTGAGCTCGCCGACCAGGGGGTGGCGGTACCGCTTGCTGCCATGGCTGCGGTTCAGCACGTCGTGGTCGGCCCACCAGCGGCGGAAATCGCCGTCGCGCAGCGACAGTTCGCCGACCAGCTCGGCGAGCCGGGGGTCGTCCGGGTGCGCCCCCGCGTAGAGGTGCAGCGAGGCGACCGTGCCGCGCGCGGACCGCTCCCAGTCGACGTACAGCTCGCGGGCGGCCGGGTCGAGGAAGATGAAGCGGGCCATATTGCGTTCGCGCTGCGGTAGCGCCTCGAAGTCGGTGTACAGGGCCCGGGCCAGCCGGTTGCTCGCCAGCACGTCCGAGCGGTGCCCCAGGACCAGGGCCGGATTGTCGGTCAGGGTGTCCAGAATGCGGTACAGGCCGGCCCTGACCCGCTGTGGGGGCATCGGCCGACGGCGGGTACGGGTGGGCTTGGCCAGCGCGAACAGGTGGCCGCGCTCGGTGTCGTTGAGGCACAGGGCCCGGGCGACCGCGTCCAGCACGCCCTCGGAGACGTTCGTGCCTCGGCCGCGCTCCAGGCGCACGTAGTAGTCCACGCTGACCCCGGCCAGCTGAGCGACCTCCTCACGGCGCAGCCCAGGCACCCGCCGGATGCCCGATCGCGGGGGCAGCCCGGCGTCCTCGGGGGTGATCCGGGCCCGGCGCGAGCGCAGGAACTCCCGCAGCTCGGTGTTGCCGCCCGGGTCGGCGGAAGACTCGCTCATGCCTCCCAGGTTAGGACCGCGCCGAGCCCTGGGCGCGGCGCGTGGGGGTACTGCTGGACCCCCGGTCGAGTCAGCACCCTCTACGCCGTCGCGCTGCCGTTGGCCGGTGGTTCGCTGGTAGTGGGCCGTCCGCCGGGCGACCCACCGTGCCCCACCTCGGGGCCTGAGCGAAGGGCAGTCCGATGAGCGAACCCATGCGCATCACCACCCCGTTCGACGAGCGGTCGACCGCCGCCGAGGTGGCGGCCGGCCTCGACCTGACCGGTCGGCGGGCCGTGGTCACCGGCGCCTCGTCGGGCATCGGCATCGAGACCGCCCGGGCCCTGGCCGCGGCCGGTGCCGAGGTGACCTTGGCCGTGCGGGACCCGGAGGCCGGCCGGCGGAGCGCCGAGGACCTGCGGTCGAGCACCGGCAGCAAGCAGGTCCTGGTCGCGCCGCTCGATCTGGCCGACCAGCGGTCGGTCCGCGCCTTCGTCGCCGCCTGGGAGGGGCCGTTGCACCTCCTGGTCAACAACGCCGGGGTGATGCGGACACCCGAACGGCGTACACCGGAGGGTTGGGAGTTGCAGTTCGCGACCAACCATCTAGGCCACTTCGCGCTCGCCACCGGGCTGTACCCGGCGCTGGCGGCGGCGGGTCGCGCCCGGGTGGTGTCGCTCAGCTCCGTCGCCCACCTGGACGCGCCGGTGGACTTCGACGACATCCACTTCCGGCGGCGGGCCTACGACCCCGGTACCGCCTACGCCCAGTCCAAGACGGCCACCGCGCTCTTCGCGGTCGAGGCCCAGCGTCGTTGGGCCGGCCACGGCATCACCGTCAACGCGGTTCACCCCGGGGCGATCCTGTCGAATCTGACGCGGCACATGGACCAGGAGGCACTCAACGCCACGATCGCCACCGGCGGCTATGTGTTCAAGACACCCGAGCAGGGCGCCGCCACCTCCGTGCTCGCGGCGACCTGGCCGCAGCTCGACGGCGTGGGCGGCCGGTACTTCGAGGACTGCAACCAGGCCCACCCCCACCTGGACGGCACGCCCGGCGGGGTGGCGGCCCACGCGCTGGACCCGGACGCCGCCGGCCGGCTCTGGCAGACATCCCTGGAATCACTCGCCGGGGCCGCCTAGCGCAGAGCCGTTGACCGGCCCGGTGCCCGCTCTGCGAGATGCAGATCTGCGCCAACCACCGGGGCTCGCCGAGATGGTGGGACGGCCATGCCTCAAGGAGCTGGACCGTCCGCCACCGGGGCCGAGCCCGCCGGCAGCGGCCCGTGACCAGCGACGTCGAGGCCTGCGGCGCCGGCGCGCGCGGACCGGTGCGCGCGGCGGCACCGCAGGATGCCAGAGAGCGGTGCTCTCGGGGGTGATCGGTGATCTCTCAGGCGATCACTGCTCGCGCTGGCCCCAAGGGGAGCCGTAGGCGACCAGGAGGTCGAGGAAGGGCTTCGGCGGGAGGGCTTCCGGGCCGAGGACGCCGGAGCCGGTCCAGGTGCCGGAGGCCATCAGCTCCAGGGCGACCACCGGGTTGATAGCGGTCTGCCAGACCACCGCCTGCGAGCCGTACTCGCGCATCGACCACTGGTTGTCGACCACGTGGTAGAGGTACACCTCGCGCGGAGCGCCGTCCTTGACGCCCTTGACCCAGGTGCCCGCGCAGGTCTTGCCGTGCATGCGGTCGCCGAGACCGGCCGGGTCGGGCAGCGCCGCCGCCACCACGTCGCGGGGCGAGACCTGCACCGGGCCCGCGCTGCTGGGGACGGTCAGCGGGGTCGTGCGGTCCAGGCCCAGGGTGTGCAGGGTCTTGAGCTTCTCGATGAAGTCGTCGCCCAGGCCGTACTTGAAGGTGACCCGCTTGGCGTCCACCCAGCGCGGCACCAGCAGCACCTCCTCGTGCTCCACGTTGACGCACTCCACCGGCCCGATGCCCTCGGGGAAGTCGAACACCTCCGGCTCGCTGAACGGCGCGGTGGTGAACCAGCCCCGGTCCGACTCGTAGATCACCGGCGGGTTCAGACACTCCTCGATGGTCGTCCAGATGCTGAAGGACGGAGCGAAGTCGTAGCCCTCGACGGTGAGGTTGGCGCCGTCGCGGATGCCGACCTCCTCGATCTCGTCGAACAGCTCGTCCGCCGCGTAGCGGGCGAAGACGTCCGACAGGCCGGGCTCCACGCCCATGCCGACCAGCGCCAGCCGCCCGGACTTCTCCCACTCCCCGGCCCGCTCGAACTGGCCGTCGCCCAGCTTGACCCCGCACAGTTCGTACGGCTGCTCCGGGTGGGGGTGGGACAGGGACATCGCCATGTCGAGGTAGTGCGCGTTCGCCGACAGCGCCGCCTCGAACAGCGGCAGCACGAACCGCGGGTCGGTCGCGTTCATCAGCACGTCGCACTGCCGCTCGGCCAGCAGCGCGGAGACCGCGGCCTGGTCCGAGGCGTCGATCCGGGCGGTACTGAAGCGGGACTCGGCGGGGTCGCGCTCGACCAGCGCGGCCACGGCCGCCTCGGCCCGCGAGAGGTCGTAGTCGGCGACCACCATGTGGTCGAAGAAGGACCGGCGGGCGGCGATCCGGGTGATCGCGGTGCCCACGCCACCGGCTCCCACAAGCAGTACTCGCATGACGATATCCGTTCTTTTCCGATGATTGGGGCGGTTTTACGGCCCGGTAATGATCAAACGCCCGTGGGCGTTAAACGTCAATGCCGTTGGCATAAGGTGTACGGCATGGCGAAGACAGTGGTGCCGCAGGACGCGCGGCAGCGGCGGCGGCGGACCAAGCAGGGCCAGGTGCTCAGCCATGAGCTGATAGTGGAGACCGCCCTGCGGATGCTCAGCGAGCACGGCGCGCAGGGGCTCACCGCCAGGCGGCTCGGCCTCGGCCTGGGCGCGGACGCGAGCGCCGTGTACCGGTACTTCAACGGCATGGACGATCTGGTCCTGGCCATCGCCGACGAACTGATGAACCGAGCCGTCGCGCGCTGGCAACCCATCGGTGACTGGCGCGCCGACCTGCGCGCGCTCGGGCTGCGGATCCACTCGGCCTACCTCGCCCACCCGCAGGCCGCCGTGCTCACCGCGAACCGGGTGAGCGGACGGGCACACGAGGTGGCGGCCGACGAGGCCATCCTGGCCACGCTGCGCACCGCCGGCTTCACCGACCGCGCCGCGGTCCGGATCTACCACGTCTTCATCGACCAGAGTCTCGCCTTCGCCGCGCTCGACGCCGCGTCGATCGCCATGCCGGAGCAGTCCCGGCGGGTCGACGAGGACGTCTGGCGGGCCACCTACGCCCGGCTCCCGAAACTGACCTACCCTCATATCGCGGCCAGTGCTGAGCTGTTGGTCGAGCGGATGAACCAGAGTGCCTACCCGGCCGCGCTGGACCTGCTGCTGGCCGCGGCGGCGGCGGAGCTGCGCGGCGCGGACGGGTGAACCGGGGCGGCGGACGGCGCGTAGGGACTCGCGACGGTAACCCCGAAGCGTTCAGGAGTCACTGATGGCCAACGCCAACGCCAACGCCAACGACCAACTGCGCGAGCACGAGTACGAGCGTGAGCACGAGCACGGAGCTGGGTACCGAAACGTGTTCGGGCAGGCCCCGGCTCGGCGGACGGTGCTGGCGGGCACCGGGATCGTGGGAGCTGCCGCGCTGCTCACCGCCTGCGGGGCGAGCAGTTCCGACGGTTCTGCCGGCTCTGCCGGTACCACCGCCGCCGCAGGCTCTGGCTCGACCCCCGCCTCCGGGTCCGGGTCCGGAGCCGGCGGCGGCGCACAGGAGTTGACCGCTACCAGTGCGATCCCGGTCGGTGGCGGCAAGGTGTTCACGTCGCAGAAGGTGGTGGTCACCCAGCCGACCGCGGGTGAGTTCAAGTGCTTCACGGCCGTCTGCACTCATCAGGGCTGCATCGTCGGCAGTGTCGCGGACGGCCTGATCACCTGCCCGTGCCACGGCAGTCAGTACCACATCACCGATGGCTCGGTCGCCCGCGGCCCGGCCCCCTCGGCCCTCGCGGCGAAGCCCATCACCGTCAGCAACGGCGAGATCTCCCTCAGCTAGCCCGCACCTGGCCGCGGGCGATCCGCGTGGGGCGAGGCCGGGCCGGGCGGGGTCAGGGCCTCGGGCTCGGCTCAGCGCTGGGTGACGGGTCGAAGCACAGGTAGCGGGACCAGATCAGCGCCTTGCGGTACGGGCCGTCGCCCGCGCAGTCGAACTGCGATTCGTCGAAGCGCACCCAGTACACCAGCTCGCCGGGGTGGGCCTGCGGGTGGTCGAGCGGGACCGGGGCGGTGAGGGAGTCGACCGTACCCAGGAACTCGCGCTGCCAGGGCCCGTCCCACTCGGTGTCCCGGACAACCAGCACCCTGCTGCCGGCCGGGGCCGCGCCGGGCGGCCAGGCCTGGTCCACGGGACGGCCGAGGATCTGTTCGAGCGCGCCGCGGTCGAGCGCGGCGGTCGGATCGGGGACGGAATCGGTAGATGTCGTCATGAACCCATCATGCTGGCACCCCCCGGCCGCGTCGCGTCCAGGGTGCCGTTCGGGCGGGCACGGCGGACGGCTCGGGCGGCTCGGACGGGCCGGACGGGCCGGACGGGTCATGGGGGTGGCGGTGGCGCCCCCGGTGGTTGAACGTGGTGCTGACTGGGAACACCGGCCCGCGGAGGTCGATCGACAGTCAGCGGAGCAGTCGGGCACAGCGGCAGATCAGTCGTCAGCCAAGCAGTCGTCAGCCAAGCAGTCGTCGGCCAAGCAGTCGTCAGCCAAGCAGCCAACGGCCCGACAGCGACAGTCCGACAGCGACAGCCCCATCAGCCGAGGAGAAGTTCATGAGCGTCAGTGCCGGGTCCGGGGGCCGATCGAGGAATCTCGTGCTCGCCGCGATGATCTTCGCGGTCGCGATGACGTTCATCGACCAGACCATCGTGTCCATCGCCGTGCCGCAGATCCAGCGGGAGCTGGGGCTGAGCAGCACCGGCGTGCAGTGGGCGGTGAACGCTTACCTGATGTCCCTGGCAGCGCTCTTCGCCTTCGGCGGGCGGCTGGCGGACACCGTCGGGCACCGGAAGATGGTGGTGCTCGGGGTGGTGCTGTTCGCGGGGGCCTCGGCCATGTGCGGGCTGACCCCGAAGGGCAGCCTGGCCGAGACCTGGATCGTGCTGTTCCGGGTGGTCCAGGGGGCGGGCGGGGCGATCATGTTCCCGGCCGCGCTGGGGATCGTGGTGCAGACCTTCGCGCTGCGCGAGCGCGGCCGGGCGCTGGCGGTGTTCTTCGGTATCGCCGGGGGACTGACCGCGATCGGCCCGATCCTCGGCGGGTACCTGACCGAGTGGACCTGGCGGGCCATCTTCTGGGTGAACATCCCGGTGGCGGTGATCGCGCTGGTGCTGATCTGGCTTTCCAAGCCGGAGACCGAGCACCGCCCGGCCCCGATGGACTACCGCGGCCTGGTGCTGATCGCGTCCGGGGTGGCGTTGAGCGTGTTCGGCTTCCAGCAGTCGCAGATCTGGGGCTGGCACAATCCCGGGATCGGTCTGTGCATCGCCGGCGGGGTGATCCTGCTGGTGGTCTTCTACTTCGTCGAGCGGCGCACCGAGTCGCCGCTGATCCAGGTGGACATCTTCCGGATCCGGGCGTTCCGGTACGAGAACCTGGTGCTGGGCATCGCCATGCTGGTGTTCATCCCGGTGTTCTTCTTCGCCAGCGAGTACGCGCAGATCGCGCTCGGCAAGTCGGCCTCCCAGGCCGGGCTGTACCTGCTGTACTTCTTCCTCGGCTTCGTCGTCGCCTCGCAGATCGGCGGGCGGATGCTGGACCAGGGCGGGGCCAAGCGGCCGGTGGTGCTCGGCTGCGCGTTGTGCGCGGTCGGCTTCGCGCTGTGGGCCGGCAAGGTCACCGGGCTGAACTTCAACACCCAGATGTGGTACGTCGTGCTGGCCGGGGCCGGAATGGGCTTCATGCTCAGCCCTGCCAGCACGGACGCGGTGAACCGGGCCTCGCGGCTGTCGTACGGCGAGGCGACCGGGATCACCCAGACGGTCCGCAACTACTCGGCGAGCCTGGGGCTGGCGATCCTCGGGACGGTGCTGGTGTCGCAGTTCCACTCACGGGTCCTGGCGTCGCTGATCGCCCGGGGCGTGCCCCGCGCCCAGGCCTCGGCCGAGGCGACCGGGATCTCCCAGTCGCAGGGCGGCACCGGCAGCGCCGCGAGCATCCCGGACTACATCCGGCTGGACTTCGCCTACGCCACCCGCACCGTCTTCTACGCGATGGCCGGGATCATGGCGGTGGCGGCGGTGGTCGCCTTCTTCGGGCTGGAGGGCGGACGGCAGGAGGAGCCGGAGGAGGAGGGCACCCCGGTGGCCGGAGCACCACTGCAGCGCTGACGCGGACACCCCGACGGCAGGGCGGGGGTTCGCGGTTGCGGCCGGATTGCATTGGTAGCAGGCTTTTCCTGTCTGTTGTCTGCCTCGGGCTGGAAAGGGTGCGTCATGACGCGACCGACCTGGATACCCGCGGGAACGGATCCGGACACGCCCAACGCCGCCCGGGTGTACGACTACTACCTCGGCGGGTCGCACAACTTCGAGGTGGACCGGCGGATGGCCCGCAAGGCCATGGAACTGTGGCCGGACCTGCCGCTGATCATGCGGGCGAACCGGGCCTTCCTGCGCCGGGGCGTGCAGTACGTCGCCGAGCAGGGCGTCAGCCGGTTCCTGGACATCGGCTCCGGCATTCCGACCTTCGGCGCGGTGCACGAGATCGCCCGCGAGATCGAGCCGCAGGCGCGGGTGGTGTACGTGGACCGGGACCCGGTGGCGGCGGCGCACGGTCGGCTGCTGCTCGCCGACGACCCGCTGAGCCAGGTGGTGGAGGCGGACCTGCGGGACCCGGCGCGGCTGCTGGCCGAGCCGGCGGTGGAGGAACTGCTGCGGCCGGGCGAGCCGGTCGCGCTGCTGCTGGTCGCGGTGCTGCACTTCATCACCGACGACGAGGACCCGGACGGCCTGGTCCGGCAGCTGCGGGAGGCGCTGCCGCCGGGCAGCTACCTGGTGCTCTCGCACGCCTCGCTGGAGGGCCGACCGGACCAGGCCGGCCCGCACCAGGACCTGTACCGGAGCACGCCGACCCCGCTGACCATGCGCAACCGCGAGCGGATCACCGCCTTCTTCGACGGGTTCGACCTGGTCGAGCCGGGCGTGGTGTACCTGTCCGAGTGGCATCCGGAGACCCCGTCCTCGGTGGGGGCGCACCCGGAGCGGATGACCGGCATGGCAGGGGTGGGGCGCAGGTCGTGAACGCCGGCGCACCGACGCCCGCTGACGGAACCCCACCGCCGGGCGACGTGCCACCGCCGGGCGACGCATCCCTGCCGGACGCCGCGCACGCAGACAGCGAACCCGACGCAGACAGCGAACCCGACACGGACAGCAAAAGCGGCACGGACAGCAAAAGTGGCAAAGGCGCAGGCCCCGATGCCGAGGAGGATCCGGCCGTCGCCCGGTTCCGCGAGGCGTGGAGCGTGCTGCTGCACTCCGGGCACGGCGGCACGCTGACCGCGGGCACCCGGCGGCGGCTGGTCAACCGGACCACCGCGCTGCTGAACCGGGCCCGGAGCGAGGAGCCGTTCGACTCCGGTCCGGCGGCCGAGGCCGGGGCGATGCTGGTGCGGGCGCACTACACGGACCCGACGGTGCTGGCCCGGGTGGTCGAGCTGCTCCAGGAGCAGCCGCTGGGCGACGGCCGGGGACCGGCGCTGGCCGGGGCGTTCGCGGCGGGCTGGGCGGTGGCGGCGCGCGAGCGGACCCTGGTCGAGCAGGAGTCGATCCGGCTGGCCGCCGACGCCGCGCGCCGGGACGCGGAGTTGGCGCTCCAGGCGTCCGAGGCGCGGTTCCGGGCGCTGTTCGAGAGCGCCGCGATCGGCATCGGCATCGGCGACGTCGAGGGCACCATCCTGGAGGTCAATCCGGCCCTGATGGACCTGTTCGGCGCGGGCCGGCAGGACTTGGAGGGGCAGCGGGTCGACGACCTGGTGCACCCGGAGGACAGCCCCGGGGTGTGGGAGGCGTACGAGGAGCTGATCAGCGGCAAGCGCGACTACTTCCAGTTCGACAAGCCGTACTACCGCCGCGACGGCGAGGTGGTCTGGACGCATCTGACTGTGTCGCTGATCAGGGGCGCGGACGGCGGGCCGCAGTACCAGGTGGCGATGCTGGAGGACGTGACCGACCGGTTCCGGCTCCAGGAGCGGCTGCGGCACCAGGCCACGCACGACCCACTGACCGGGCTGTTGAACCGGGCGGCGTTCTTCGAGCGGCTGGAGGAGGTCTTCGAGACGCCCGGCCCGGCGGCCAGGTTCGGGCTCTGCTACATCGACCTGGACGGTTTCAAGGTCATCAACGACAGCCTCGGCCATGAGGCCGGGGACCAGTTGCTGGTGGCCGTGGCCGGGCGGCTGTCGGCCGCGCTCACCCCGATGGGCCACCTGGTGGCCCGGCTCGGCGGCGACGAGTTCGTGGTGCTGCTGGAGGACAGCAGCGGCGAGCAGGAGGCGGTCGCCGTCGCCAGGACGGTGCTGGACGCGCTGGCCGGACCGGTGGTGCTGGGCGACCACCGGCTGTCGGTCGGGGCGAGTATCGGGGTGCTGGAGCGGACCGTGGCCACCACCACGCCGTCGGCGGCGGTACGGGCGGCGGACCTGACCCTCTACCGGGCCAAGGAACAGGGGCGCGGCCGGTGGATGCTGTACGACCCGCGGCACAACGCCCGCGCGGTCAGCCGCTACGCGGTGTCGGTGCGGATGCCGGTGGCGCTGGACCGGGGCGAGTTCTTCGTCGACTACCAGCCGCTGTGCGCGCTCGCTGACGGCTCGCTGGTCGCGGTGGAGGCGTTGGTGCGCTGGCGGCATCCGCAGCTGGGGGTGCTCGGTCCGGAGGAGTTCGTGGCCACCGCCGAGGAGACCGGGCTGATCATGCCGCTGGGCCGCTGGGTGCTGGAACAGGCCTGCGGCCAGGCGGCCGAGTGGGCGCGGCGCTTTGGCGACGCGGCGCCGCAGGTCAACGTCAACCTGGCGGTCAGGCAGGCCCGCAACGCCGGTCTGGTGACCGACGTCGGCCGGATCCTGCGCTCCACCGGGCTGGACCCGGCACTGCTGCAACTGGAGATCACCGAGAGCGCGGTGGTCAGCCGGGACGACGAGTCGTTGCAGGTGCTGCACGCGCTGCGGGGGATGGGCGTCTCGCTGGCCGTGGACGACTTCGGCACCGGCTGGTCCAACCTGGCCTACCTGCGGGACCTCCCGGTCTCCGGGCTGAAGATCGCCGGTTCGTTCGTGGCGGACCTGCACGATCCGGAGCTGGACGAGTCGCTCGGCTGGCGGATCGTCGGCGCGGTTGTCTCGCTGGCGCACACGCTGGGGCTGACCGTTACCGCGGAGGAGGTGGAGACCGCGGAGCACGCCGAGCGGCTGCGGCAGATGGGCTGTGACTGGGCTCAGGGCTGGTACTTCGGCCACCCGGCCCGACCCGGGGAGATCTCCCGGAGGATCGCGGACGATGTCGGTTATGCCCATAAATCGAGCGATTCGCGGAAAAAGTAAGAAATACCTACGAGTTGTCTTGACTCGGGATGGTCCATCTGAACATGATGGAGCCCTGGCACCGCATTGGTCACTAATGCGGAAGTACATACGCCAGTTGAGTAGAGTCGACGCCCTTACGAGGCGTCCGAGATCGACCGCCGGAGCCTTCGAGGCGCCGTCACCGGGCACACTTTCGCGGGTCACTGCCCAGGTCCAGGTTCGATCGCTTCACCAACGGTGAGGGGAACAGTTCGCGCCACGGCACCGCCGCGGCAGTCCGGGACACCCCGGTGCCGCCCGCCGGAGCGCCGCCCCTCGTCCCGCTCGGCCGCGCCCGGCGTACGGGTGTGCCGCCGCCCCAGGAGAGGCAGCACCTCCATGAGCACCACCCTGCCCGAAACCGACATCCCCGGGGCCGCCCGGGGCCCACGCGGCGGCAGGCCCGGCCGCCGCGCCACCGACCGGCCGCCCGACCCGGGACCGGCCCGCCGCATCCAGGACCGGACCCCCGTCCGACAGACCGTCAGCCTGGTGATCCCGGCGCACAACGAGGCCCGCAACATCCCCTGGGTGTTCGAGCAGATACCGCGCTGCGTCGACGAGGTGATCCTGGTCGACGGCGACTCCGACGACGCCACGCTGCGGATGGCGGCCCAATGCCTGCCCAGTGTGCGCAGCGTGCGCCAGAGCGGCCCCGGCAAGGGCAGCGCGCTGCGCACCGGGTTCCGCGCGGCGACCGGCGGCTACGTGGTGATGATGGACGCCGACGGCAGCATGTCGCCCGGCGAGATCCCGCACTACCTGCACTTCCTGGACCACGGCTACGACTTCGTCAAGGGCTCGCGGTTCATGGCCGGAGGCGGCTCGCAGGACCTCACCCCCGTCCGCGCCCTCGGCAACCGAGCCCTGCTGGCCCTGGTCAACCAGCTCTACGACGCCCGGCTGACGGACCTCTGCTACGGCTTCTGCGCGTTCCGCCGGAGCTTCCTGGACGAGCTCGACCTGCGCTCCACCGGCTTCGAGATCGAGGCCGAGATGATCGCCCACGCGCTGCGCTCGGGACTGCGGGTCGCCGAGGTGCCGAGCCTGGAACTCCCGCGCCGCAACGGGCGCTCGCACCTGCACGCGATCGCCGACGGCCGCCGCGTGCTGCGCACCCTGCTCACCGAGCGCCCCGGCGCGCAAGCCCCGGTCACGTCCCCGGCAACGGCCCCGGCGATGACCCCGGCCGGTGCCCTGGGAGCGGGGGAACGATGAACGGCCACGACCAGCGTTCCGACCCGGCCTGCCCCTGCCTCGTCGCCCGCGATTCGCCCTACACCCCCGTACGGGTCGTCGAACTGGACCTGGACGAGCCCGGTGAGCCCCGCTCACCCGGCCACCCCCGGCCCGGCGCCCCGGACGGACGCGTGCTGGCGTTGGTGCGGCTGCACGGACACCCGCTCGGACTGGTCACCGCCACCGACGCACCCGGCGACCCCGCCGGGCTGCGCCGGACGCTGGTCGACGCCGCTCAGCGCGAGCTGGCCGGGCCACTGGCCCGGCACCGCGCCGCCGACGCCATGGCCGCCGGCGCCCTGCCGCTGACCGGTCTGCCCCAGCTCACCGGGGTACGGCCGTGCCGGGCCCGGCGGACCCAGGTGCTGGCCGACCCGCCGTCGGTCAGCGTCGTCATCGCCACCCACAACCGGGTCGGGCTGCTGCGGAGCTGCCTCGACTCGGTGCTGCGCACCGGCTACCCGCGACTCGACGTGCTGGTGGTCGACAACGCGCCCGAGAACGACGACGCGCAGGCGCTGATCCGCAGGCGGTACCCCGGGCGGGTGCGCTACCTGCGGGAGCCGGTGGCCGGGCTGGCCAGGGCGCACAACCGCGCCCTGGCCGCGGTCCGCGGCCGGATCACCGCCTTCACCGACGACGACACCCTGGTCGACCGCGACTGGCCGGTCGCGCTGGCCGAGGCGTTCGCGGCGGACGAGCGGATCGGCTGCGTGACCGGGCTGATCCTGCCGGCCGAGCTGGAGACCCGGACCCAGGCGGAACTCCAGCAGCACGGCGGTTACGACAAGGGCTTCACCGCCCGCAGGTGGTCCCTGGCCGACCCGCCGGCCGACCCGCTGTTCCCGTTCACCGCCGGACGCTTCGGCTCCGGCGCGAACATGGCGTTCCGCACCGACCTGCTGCGCCGACTGCGCGGCTTCGACCCGGCCACCGGCACCGGCACCCCCGCGCGCGGCGGCGACGACCTGCTCGGATTCCTCCGGGTGCTCACCGCCGGCGCGGTGCTCGGCTACCGTCCGGACGCCATCGTCTGGCACCACGACAGCCGCGTCCCGCAGGCCCTGCCGGCCCAGGCCTTCGGCTACGGCACCGGCTTCGGCGCGTTCCTGGCCGCCGCCGTCGCCCGCGAGCCGGAACTGCTGCCCGCGCTGGCCCGCAGGCTGCCCGGCGGCCTGCACTACGCCGCCGCCCGCCGCCGCCCCGGCCACACCGGTCCCGGCGGCCCGGACTGGTCCCGGCGGCTGGCGCTGCTGGAGCTCGAAGGGCTGTTCTACGGTCCGCTGGGCTACCTGCGCAGCCGCCGCCAGGAGCGGCGCCTGCGCAGCGCGGAGCCGAGCACGTCATGACCGCCCCGGTGCGCACCCCCGCGCAGGCCCCGGCCCGGCCCGCCCCGGACCCCGCCCCCGCGCCTGCCCCAGAGCGGGCGCGGGCGCGGACCCGGGCCGGGGTCCGGCCGCGGTTCCGCGCGTCCGGAGGGTCCGGCGC
>Ga0302314_10003217_pt1 | contig 30232 bp, 28 predicted proteins | sample III_Palsa_N2_3_FD_200533 | JGI IMG/M metagenome (GOLD analysis project Ga0302314, IMG submission 200533) | Peat permafrost microbial communities from Stordalen Mire near Abisko, Sweden - III_Palsa_N2_3 | ecosystem: Environmental > Terrestrial > Soil > Palsa > Peat permafrost | place: Sweden... | reverse complement strand
GCGCGGCCGTGCACGGTGCGAGCTCAAGAGCTACTTCGGATTGCACTGAAGGAACGCTCATGAGCTGTAAGATACGGCAGTATTGTGCGAGAATTCAACGATTAACGTCATTCTATGTGCGCGTCGCTCGCTGCCCGCGCTGGCCGCTTGAAGCGGCTCTTAAGGCTTGGAGGAGATCGATATGCCAGTCACGTTCGGCGCGCTGCGCGAGAGCGCGCCCGGGGAAACTCGTGTCAGCCTCGTGCCCGAGATTGCGGACAAGCTGGCCGCGGCCGGCGTACGCGTACTGCTCGAGCGCGGCGCCGGCATCAGCGCGCAGTTCCCTGACAGCGCCTACCGGCAGGTCGAATGGGCCGATAGTGCCGCCATGGTGCTCGCGGCCAGCGACGTGCTGCTGAGCGTGCAGCCCCTGCGGCCAAGCCAGATTATGGGCTTGCGCTCGGGTGCGGTGGTCGTGGGCTTCATGCAACCGCATGCGCGCCTGGATGAAGTGCGCGCGTTGCGCGACCACGGGATTACGAGTTTTGCGATGGAACTGGTGCCGCGCATTTCGCGCGCGCAATCGATGGACGCGCTGTCCTCGCAGGCCGCGGTAGCCGGCTACAAGGCGGTGCTGATCGCCGCCAACGTTCTGGACCGCTTTCTGCCCATGCTCACGACCGCGGCCGGTACGATCCGCCCCGCGCAGGTCCTGATCGTCGGCGTCGGCGTTGCAGGCCTGCAGGCGATTGCGACCGCGCGGCGCCTCGGCGCCATCGTCGAGGCCTATGACGTACGCAGTGCGACCCGCGAGCAGGTCAAGTCGCTCGGCGCGAAGTTCATCGAAACCGGGGTGACCGCGGAAGGCAGCGGCGGCTACGCGCGCGAGCTCAGCGAGGCGGAGAAGCGTCAGCAGCAGGAAGCGCTCGATGCGCGCATCGCGCTGGCCGATGCAGTCATCACGACTGCGGCGGTGCCCGGCCGGCGCGCGCCACGCATTGTTTCGCGCGCCGCGGTCGAGCGCATGAAGACCGGCGCCGTGATCGTCGATATAGCGGCCGAGTCGGGCGGCAACTGTGAGCTCACGCAGGCCGGCCAGACGATCGTTCATCAGGGTGTGAAGATCGTCGGACCGGTCAATCTGCCCGCGCAGTTGGCGTTTCATGCCAGCGAAATGTACTCCCGCAATCTTTACAACTTTCTGAAGAGCGCGATCGGCCAGGGCGGCACGCTCGCCATCGACTGGCAGGATGAGGTGTTCGCGCAATCGTGCCTGACGCACGCTGGCGCGATCCGACACGAGCCCACACGCGCACTGGTGGAGGCACCATGACCGGGATCATCGCACTGTATATCTTCATGCTGGCCGCCTTCACCGGTTACGAAGTGATTGCGCGCGTGCCGGTCATCTTGCATACGCCGCTGATGTCGGGCTCGAACTTCGTGCACGGCATCGTGCTGGTGGGCGCGATGGTCGCACTGGGCGCGGCCAACACGCCGCTCGAGAAAACCATCGGCTTCATCGGCGTCTTGCTCGCCGCCGGCAATGCCGTGGGCGGCTACGCCGTCACCGAGCGCATGCTCGAGATGTTCAAGTCGAGCCGGCCGAAGGGACCGGCGGCGCCCGGAGGGCCGCACTGATGGGCACCTGGCCGAGCGCCGCCTCGATGATCCAGGTCAGCTACCTGGTCACGGCGTTCCTGTTCGTGATGGGCCTGAAGCGCATGAGCTCGCCGGTCACCGCACGCAGCGGCATCCTCTGGGCGGGAGCCGGCATGCTGGTTGCCACGCTCGCGACCTTTTTCTACCCGGGCATGAGCAACTACCCACTGATACTCATCGCAGTGGCGATCGGTGCGGCGATCGCCTGGATCAGCGGCCGGCGCGTGGCGATGACCAACATCCCGCAGATGATCGCGCTCTACAACGGCATGGGTGGTGGGGCGGCCGCGGCGATCGCCGCGATCGAGCTGTACCGCGGCGGCACGATCGAGCGCGCAGCGACCGCGCTCGCCATCATCGGCGGCGTCATCGGCGCGGTCTCCTTCAGTGGCAGCCTGATCGCGTTCGGCAAATTGCAGGGGCTGATTCGCCGCTCGCTGCGTTTCCGCGGCCAGCAATTGCTCAATCTGCTGGTACTCGCCAGCGTGATCGTGCTGGGCGCATTGATCGTGACCGGCACCAACGCCTCGCTAGGCACGGTCACCGCGTTATTCGCCGCCTCGCTCCTGCTAGGCGTATCGATGACGCTGCCGATCGGCGGCGCCGACATGCCGGTCGTCATCTCGCTGTACAACGCGTTGACCGGTCTGGCGGTCGCCTTCGAGGGATTCGTGCTCGCCAATGCGGCCATGATCATCGCCGGCACGGTGGTCGGCTCGGCCGGCACATTGCTGACGCAATTGATGGCCAGGGCCATGAATCGCTCGCTCGGCAACGTGCTGTTTTCCGGCTTCGGCGAGGTCGCCGCCGCGGCATCGGGCGCCGCGGTCAGCGGCAGTCTCAAGCCGATCGAGGCCGCCGACGCCGGCGTCATGCTGGCCTTTGCACAAAAAGTCATCATCGTGCCCGGCTACGGCATGGCCGTCGCGCAGGCGCAGCACAAGGTCTGGGAGCTATGCCAGCTGCTGATCGATCGCGGCGTGACGGTGCGCTTCGCGATCCATCCGGTGGCCGGGCGCATGCCCGGACACATGAACGTGCTGCTGGCCGAGGCGGGCGTGCCCTACGATCTGATCGCCGATCTGGATGAGATCAACTCCGAATTCGAGACCGCGGATGTGGCGCTGATCATCGGCGCCAACGATGTCGTCAATCCGGTCGCGCGCAATGATCGCTCCAGTCCGATTTACGGTATGCCGATTCTCAATGCGGACAAGGCCAAGAACGTGATCGTGATCAAGCGCGGACAGGGAGCGGGCTTCTCCGGCATCGAGAATGCGCTGTTCTATCTGGATAACACGCGCATGCTCTATGGCGATGGGCAGGCCGCCGTCTCGCAGCTGATTGCCGCGATCAAGGCGGTTTAGCGGTGGAAGCGCGGGCGCGGCATCGGCGGCGGGCGCGGCGCCGCGTGCTGGACGCGTGCCGCGCGTTGCCGCTGCAGCATCTGCGCGCGCTCCTGGGGCGTCGCGCTGAGCCAGCGCTGCCGCAGCTGCTCGCGCTGCGCGGCCGGCAGGCCCGAATAGGCGTGAAAGTTCTGCCGCACAGCCTGCTGCTGTGAGGGCGTGAGCTGCTGAAATCGCTGCCAGCGCTGGCGGATGAGATCGCGCTGCTCGGGCGGCAGGCGCTGCCAGGTCTGAAAGCGCTGGCGGGCATCATCGCGCTGCTGCGGCGACATGGACAGCCAGCGCTGCGCCCCCGTAGCCAGCGCCTGCTGGCGCTCGGGCGGCAGAGTATTCCACTGACCCTGGAACTGGCCGAGCGCCTGCTGCTGAGGCGCGGACAGCCCCGACCAGCTCACCCCGGGATTGGTGCCGGGATCGGCGCTCCAGGCCGGCGCTGCCAGGCCCATCAGCGCGCCAGCCAGTAGCAGCGAATAGCTCAGCGAGCGTGCGTTCATGGCTGCGTGGCCGGCTGCGTCGGCTTGGGCAGCGGGGGCGGATCGGACACCGGCGGGGTGCGCGCCGGGTTGTTCGCGCCGTTGGCCGCGCGCTTGGCCACCTGATCGATGTCCGTGCGCGCCAGATAGTCGTGCCAAGCCTTGTCCTCGGAATCCACTGAACCGAGAAATTCCAGCAGGCCCGGGTCTGGCATTTCCGCCGCGTGTAGCACCGATACGATCCGGCAACCGCTCAGCAGCGCCGCGAGGACGTACGCACGTCCCCTCACGTACCGAGCGACGGTGCTGCCGCGCCCTGCGCTTCGCCCGCGGCCCATTCGTAAAAGTCCGCGTCCAAATCCTGATCGTTGCTGAGCTGCAAGGCATCGCTGTCGGCCAGCAGCTCCATATCCTCAGGCATTGCACTCGCGATCGGGCTCACAGCCGGATGCTCGCCGCGGGGCGCGACCAGCAACAGTACCGCGAGCACCGCGGCAGCCCCGGCCGGCGCCCAATGGCGCACGAGGCTGCGCTGCCAGAACGGCCGCGTGGCGAGTGCCGCATAACGTGCCTGCGTAAGCTGCGAACGCACCGCCGCTGGCATGCGCTCGACGCTATCGTTCAACAGCGCTCGCACCTGCCGTTCGAATTCGCTCGTGCCCTCGTTCATATCCTCAACGTTCATGGCCGAAAATCTCCAAGCTTGGCGCGCAGGGCCTGCAATGCACGAAAATAATGTGTCTTGACGCTGCCCTGCGAACACTTCATCGCTAGCGCAGTCTCCTGCACGTCCAGACCCTCAAAATTGCGCAGCAGGAATGCCTGTCGTTGCCGCCCTGGCAATTGCGACAACGCCTGCTCCAGAGCGCGCATCATCTCGTCGGATTCAACCTGCACCGCGGGCTGCGGGGCATTATCGGCCGCCTGCTCCAGCGCATCGCCGCCTTCATCGTCCTCCCCGTGCCACGGAATCCACGTCATAACGCGCTGGCGCACGATGCGCCGGCGCTGCATGTCGCGGATCCGATTCTCCAGGATGCGATAGAACAGCGGCTTCCATTCCTGGGGGGGACGCGAGGCGTAGCGGTGTGCCAGTTGCATCATCGCGTCCTGCACCGCATCGAGGGCGTCCGCCTCATGCCGCAATGCTATCTGTGCGATCCTAAACCCCTTGCGCTCGACCCCGGCTAAGAAGGTCTCGAGCGCGCGCGCACCGTCCTGGGTCGTTTCACGCAATCGTACATTCCCGAGCGGGAGCAGATCGGCTGTCTGTGAGGGCAGAGTAGCAAAGGCTTGCATAGGTCCGCACCGGTACTTCAACGGTCATTCCGTCAGTGCAGAACGGCGCAGAAAGTGTTTTGGTTGACACTGCTTGGACCGCCCGCGTCCCGCTGGAACGTTACAAAAATCATCCACTTATTGCAGAGACGTGCGTCATTATGACAAGCAGCCCCACGCCCAGGCGCCTGAATGGCCGCAGCAGCGTTTTTATCTTCGTAACTGTTTGATTGTAAAGAATAATGTTATTTGCTCATTTTTTCATCAAACTGACATCAATAGCGTAAAACACCGGTGAATTTGCGCGTGCAGACTGTGCTGTCCACAAACTTATCCACAACGATTGTGGACAACCCGAGCCAGCACGCACGCCAGTTGCTGCGGGTCGCGATCGATCTGCCGCGACACAATCTATTCGACTATCTGCCGCCGCCCGGCCTGGATGCCAGCCAGGTGCCGCTCGGAGCGCGCGTGCGCGTGCCCTTCGGGACGCGCGAAAGCGTCGGTGTCGTGGTGGATTATGCCAGCGCGGCATCGGTCAGCGCGGCGGCGCTCAGGAGTGCGCACGAACTCATCGATGCGGCAGCGCTGCTGGATGCGCCGTTGCTGCGGCTGCTGCGCTGGACGGCTCAGTACTATCACCATCCGCCAGGGGAGGTCTTCGCCGCGGCGCTACCGCTGGCCTTGCGCAAGGGCGCGTGCGCATTCGCACAAATTGAGCTCTGGCGTATCAGCGCCGAGGGAGCCGGGGCGCTCATATCGCCGCGCCTGCAGCGCGCACCCCGGCAGCGCTCGCTGCTGGCGCTACTGGCTGGCGCGCCCGACGGGCTGCGCGCAGCGCAGCTCGCTGCCCACGACAGGTCGTGGCGAAATGCAGCTCGAGTGCTCGCGGCGCGCGGCTACCTCGAGCGTCTCGAGGTCGCGGACCCAGCCGTGCAGGGGCCGCCAAGGCGCACTCGGAGCGCCGCACCAGCACAGCTGGATGATGCTCGCAGCGCGGCCGCACCGCTGCTGTCGGCCGCGCAAAGCCAGGCGGTGGCACAAATCGAGGCCGCAGCCGGCACGTTCGGCGCATTCGTACTGCAGGGCGCCACCGGCAGCGGCAAGACCGAGGTCTACCTGCAGTGCGCCGCCGGCAGCCTGCAGCGCGGACGCAGTGCCCTGGTGCTGGTTCCCGAGATCGCGCTGACGCCGCAGCTGGTCGCGCGCTTTGCAGAGCGCCTGGGCTGCGACATCGCGGTATTGCACTCCGGGCTGGCCGAAGCCGAGCGCCTGGCAGCCTGGCGCGCCGCGCATAGTGGCCGCGCGCGCATCGTGCTGGGCACGCGCTCGGCCGTGTTCGCGCCGGTGCCGGACCTGGGTCTGATCGTGGTCGACGAAGAGCACGACAGCTCCTACAAGCAGCATGAAGGCGGCTGCCGTTATTCGGCGCGCGATCTGGCGGTCACGCGCGCCATGCAGTCACAGAGCCCGATCGTGCTCGGCTCCGCTACGCCGGCCCTCGAGACGCTGCACAATCTGCAGCTCGAGCGCTACCACAGACTCGTGCTGCCGCGGCGAGCCGATCAACCCGAAGCCCCGCAGCTCTCGCTGATCGATCTGCGCGCGCACAGCGTGACGCAGGGGCTGTCAAGACCAGCGCTCGACGCCATGCGCCGGCATCTGGCGGCCGGCGGGCAGGTGCTGGTGTTCATCAATCGGCGCGGTTACGCGCCCACGCTGCTGTGCACGGCCTGCGGCTGGATTGCGCCGTGCCGGGATTGCGATGCGCGCCTGACCGTACATCGCGCGAAATCGCAATTGCAGTGCCATCATTGCGGCGCGATCGAGCCATTGCCGTCGCGCTGTGCGCGTTGCGGCTTTACCGTCAAGCCGGTCGGCCAGGGTACCGAGCGCGTGCAGGAGACGCTGCAGACACTGTTACCCGAGTACCCACTGGTGCGACTGGATCGCGACAGCGCCTCGCGCCCGAGCGAGCTCGAGGCGCTCATGAGCAGTGTCCTGTCGGGCGAGTCACGCATACTGGTCGGCACGCAGATCGTGGCCAAGGGCCATCACTTCCCGCGCATCTCGCTGGTCGTGGTGCTCAACGCCGACCAGGGTCTGTTCAGCACCGATTTTCGTGCAGCCGAGCGGCTGGCCCAAACCATCGTGCAAGTGGCCGGACGCGCCGGTCGCGAGCACACTCGCGGCGAAGTGCTGATCCAGACCGAATATCCCGAGCATCCGCTATTACAGAGCCTGCTGAAGGGCGGCTATGAGGAATTTGCCGCAGTGGCGCTGGCTGAGCGCTGCGCGGCGTCGTGGCCGCCGTATGGGCGTCTGGCGCTGCTGCGCGCCTCAGCCCCCAGGCCGCAGGCCGCGCTCGATTTTCTGAAGCAAGCTCGCGCGCTCGCGCCAGCCGAGAACGGTGTGCGCGTGCTCGGCCCCGTCACGGCCGCGATGGCACGGCGCGCGGGCCGCTATCACGCGCAGCTATTGCTCGAGAGCCGCGAGCGCGGCCCATTGCATCGCCTGCTCGATCTATGGCTGCCAGCAGTCGCGGAACTGCCGCAGGCGCGACGCGTGCGCTATGCGCTCGACGTCGACCCGATCGACGTGCAGTGAGGCTTGCGCCGCAAGGGCAGCGACGCGCGACAACTGCGGTAGACTCGCGCCCCGTCGCGTGGGAGGGTCCGAAGGTTTGAAAGCGCAGCTCGAGCGTCTGATCGCGCACGCACTGCATGCCCTGGCCGGCACCGTGTTGCCCGAGCAAATCGACAGCGAGTCGATCAACGTCGAGCGCACGCGCGATCCGAGTCATGGGGACTATGCCAGCAACATCGCGCTGCGCCTGGCGCGCCGTGTCGGTAAGCCCCCGCGCGAGCTCGCCGCCGCGATCGTGCAGGCACTGCCGGCCAGTCCCATCTTGGCGCGCGCCGAGGTCGCTGGCGCGGGATTCATTAACCTGTATCTGGCCGGCGCGGCGCATGCGCTCGTGGTTGCCGAGGTGCTCGAGCAGGCCGAACGCTACGGTCAGTGCGATCTGGGACGCGGTGAGCGCGTCATGCTCGAATTCGTCTCCGCCAATCCCACCGGCCCATTGCACGTCGGCCACGGCCGGCAGGCCGCCTATGGGGCGACGCTCGCGAATCTGCTGCGCGCCACGGGCTACCAGGTGCATCGCGAGTACTACATCAACGATGCCGGCCGCCAGGTCGACATCCTGACACTGAGCGCGTGGCTGCGTTATCTCGAGCGTTGCGGCGAGCAGCTCGCGTTTCCTGCCAACGGCTATCAGGGCGAATATGTGCAGGCGATCGCGGCCCTGTTGTTCGAGCAGCTCGGGCGCGGCCTGCAGCGCGACGCGGCCACGGTGCTGGCGGGATTGCCACCGGATGGCCCGTCCGGCGACAAGGAGCAGTACACCGATGCGCTGATCGAGCGCATGCGCGCATTGCTCGGCGCCAGTGGCTTTCAGAGCGTGCTGGACTTGTCGCTGGCAACGATGCTGGCCGACATCCGCGATGATCTGACGGCCTTTGGCGTCGAATTCGACCGCTGGTACTCCGAGCGCGAGCTGGTGCGTGAGGGCGCCGTCGAGCGGGCGCTCGCGGCGCTGGATGCACGCGGGCAGCTCTACCGGCGTGACGGGGCCTTGTGGTTCCGCGCCAGCCAGTTCGGTGACGACGAGGACCGCGTGCTGGTGCGCGCCAATGGACAGTGGACCTATTTCGCGCCGGACCTCGCCTATCACCTGCAGAAGCGCGAGCGCGGCTTCGCGCGCCTGATCGACGTGCTGGGCGCGGACCATCACGGCTATGTAGCGCGCATGCGCGGTGCGCTCACGGCCATGGGCGAGCCCGCGGACTGCCTCGAAGCCTGCCTGATCCAGTTCGTGAGCCTGTTTCGCGGCGGCGAGCGCATCGCAATGGGCAAGCGCGCCGGCCAATTCGTCACCTTGCGCCAATTGCGCGAGGAAGTCGGCAACGACGCGTGCCGACTGTTCTATCTCATGCGCAGTCATGATCAGCCGCTCGACTTCGATCTGGAACTCGCCAAGTCACGTACTAATGAAAATCCCGTCTTCTACATTCAGTACGCGCACGCGCGCGTCGCGAGCGTGCACAAGCAGCTCGCGGCCAGGGGTCTGCACTATGATCAGGCGCTCGGTCTGGAGAATCTGACGCGGCTAGATAGCACTTTTGAGCAGGCGGCGCTCTCGGCGCTGGCGCGCTATCCCGAGGTCTTACTGCAGGCCGCGATGGCCCGCGCCCCGCATGCGCTGGTGCATTACCTGCGTGAGCTCGCCAACACCTTTCACACCTGGTACAACGCGGCCACTTTCATCGTCGATGAGGCGGCGTTGCGCAACGCGCGCCTGGCGCTCGCCAGCGCCGTGCAGCAGGTGGTGCGCAATGGCCTGCACCTGCTCGGGGTATCAGCACCGGAGAGCATGTGAGCGGCCAGCGCCTGACATCGCGCGATTACAAGCGCTCGCGCCGCAGCGGTCTGGATCTGTCGCGCTGGCGTGAGTTCTGCGTCGGCCTCGGGGCCGGGCTGTGCGTGGCGCTCGTCACCTACATCGCCGATCACCGCGCGCTCGAGAGCCCGTCGAATGAGCGGCCGGTGCCGCGCCGAGTGTCCGCGGCCGGCATCGATCCGGTGGCCGCCACTGACGGGGTCGCGCCGGCTGAGGGCAAATACGACTTCTACCAGATGCTGCCGAAATTCGAGGTCGTCGTGCCCGAGAAGGAGCGCGGCACGCGCGCCGCACCGGCCGCGCCGATCGATCGGCCCGGCGTGTATTTCCTGCAGGCCGGCTCCTACCGCGACCAGAGCGTTGCCGACCGCATCCAGGCACAGCTCGGCAAACTCGGCATCGAGGCCACCGTGCAGCGCGTAGCGGTCGATACCGACGTCTGGCATCGTGTGCGTATCGGGCCGATACGCGATCTGGCGCAGCTCAATCGCCTGCGCGAGCGGCTGCGACAGAGCGATCTGGATGCGCTGGTCATACGCGTGGACGACTAGGGGCGAGCGATTCTGCGCGGCGCGCGCTGACTACGAGTTCATGAGCGCGACGCTTTTGATCTGCGCGTACAGGCTGGAGCCTGCTGCTATGCCCAGCTGCGCGACCGAGCGGCGCGTCACGCGCGCCAGCACGGCATCGCCACCGACCGCAAGTTTGATCAGCATCTGCGCCGCATCGCGGTCCGCAGTGAGTTCCACGACCCTGGCGGCCAGTACATTGGTAATGCTCGAGCGCACGGGGGGCTGCAGCGCGAGGCTCACGTCGCGCGCATCGATGCGCACGCGCACATGGCGCCCCGGCGGCAGCCCCTGCATCCCCACGGCCAGACGGCCGCCGGATATGGCAACGTAGCTCAGGTGATATTCGGGATCGTGCTCTTCGATGACCGCATCGAGCACGGTACCGGCATCGAGCTCGTGATGCAGCGGCAGATCGGTGCGCGTCAGGATCTGCTGCAGGGGTCCGAGCGCCTGCACGCGGCCGGCATCCAGCAGCAGCAGCTGATCGGCCAGCCGCATGACCTCGCCGAGCGAGTGGCTCACGTAGATCATGGGAATGGATAGTTGATCACGCAGATGCTCCAGTTGCGCCAGCAGCTGCGACTTGCTCGCCTCGTCCAGACTGGACAAGGGCTCATCCAGCAGCAGCAGCTGCGGGCTGCTCAACAGCGCGCGTGCGATCGCCACGCGCTGTCGCTCACCGCCGGAGAGCTGCGCGCTGCGGTGGGCCAGCAGCGCCTCGATACCCAGCCACGCGATCGCCTCATCCAGACGCACGCGTCGCTGCTGCTCGGGCACGCGGCGCAGGCCGAATTCCAGATTGCCGCGCACGTCCAGGTGAGCGAACAGGCTCGATTCCTGAAACACGTAACCGACCGAGCGACGATGGGTCGGTACGAACTGATCCGCGTCCTGCCATACCCGATCGTTGAAGCGGATATGTGCGTGCCCGACGCGCTCGAGTCCAGCGATACAGCGCAATAAAGTGGTCTTGCCGCCGCCGGAGCGGCCGAAGATCGCGGTGACGCCGCTGGAGGGTAGATCGCAATTCACGTCCAGGCTGAAATCGGCGCGCCGTAGCGCCACGCGCAGCGACAGGCTCATACCGGCGTGCCGGCCGGACGCAGGCGGCGATTGATGCTGTAGACGATCAACAGCAGCACCAGGCAGATCGCGAGCAATATGGCGGACAGGCGATGCGCTGCGCCGTAGTCGAGAGACTCGGCATGATTGAATATGGCGATCGAGGCCGTCTGCGTGCGGCCCGGAATATTGCCGCCGATCATCAGCACCACGCCGAATTCGCCCATGGTGTGCGCGAAGCACAGCACTGCGGCCGTAATGGCACCGCGGGATGCGAGCGGCACGGCCACGCTGAAGAAGCGGTCCATGGGGGAGGCGCGCAGGGTCGCGGCCACCTCCAGAGCGCGTCGACCGATGGCTTGAAATGCGTCGCGCAACGGTTGCACGACGAACGGCAATGAGTAGAGCATCGAGCCGATCACTAGGCCGCTGAAACTGAAAGCGGGCGAGGGCAGGCCCAGGGCCTGCAGCGCGCGTCCGAGCCAGCCCGCCGGCCCCATCAGAATCAGTAAATAAAATCCCAGTACGGTCGGCGGCAGCACCAGGGGCAGTGAGACGAGCGCATCGATGAGCACGCGCGCGCGCGAATCCCGCCGCGCGAGCCACCAGGCCAGCGGCGTACACAGGAGCAACAGCAACACGGTGGTCAGAATCGCCAGCTGACAGGAGATCCACAGCGCGACCAGATCAGCACTGGTCATCATCGCTCGCGTCAATCACCCGTGCGGTAGCCGGCCGAGCGGATTGCTGCCAGGGCAAGTGGATCATGGTGCAGCCAGCTCGCGAACGCCTCAGCGGCGGCGCGGTGGCTCGCAAGCACGAGGACCACGGCATCCTGATCGATGCGGGTATACATCGATTGCGGCGGCAGCCACGAGGAGCCGCTGATGCTGCCGTCGCTCGTAAGCACCTGCGAGAGCGCGACGAAGGCCATATCGACATTACCGGAAGCGGCGAACTGCCAGGCCTGGGTAATGTTCTCTCCCGTAACCAGCTTGTGCTCCTGCACGAGCCGATCCCAGAGGCCGAGCGAGCGCAGCACCTCGCGCGCGGCTGCCCCATACGGGGCGTTGTCCGGATCGCCCACGCCAATGAAACGATAGGTACCCGACTGCAGTATCTGGCCCGCCTGATCGACGACCCCCGCCTTGGGACTCCAGAGCACGAGGGTCCCGACCGCATAGGTAAAGCGGCTGCCCGCTACCGCCAGGCCGGCCGACTCCAGCAATTTCGGCTTCTCGGCGTCGGCCGACAGCAGCAGATCGAACGGTGCACCCTGCACGATCTGCGCATAGAGCTGACCGGAGGAGCCCGAGCTCAGGACGAGCTTGTGCGCGCTCGCGCGCTCGAATTGCGGGGCGAGCTTCTGCAACGTGCCGAGGAAGTTCGCCGCCACCGCGACGTTGATCTCATCGGCTTGCACCGCTCGCACCGGCAGTGCCAGCGACAGCAGCGCGGTCAGGGCCAGCATCAGGGGTGGGGTTCGCGGCAGCGCTTTCATGAGTGTCGGGGAGACTAATCGTTCACGGCGATCAGCACATGCGATGCCTTGATCAGAGCCGTGCAGGGCCGGCCTACCGCCAGATCGAGCTCCTTGAGCGCCTCTTCGGTAATGATCGCCGTGAGCACGCGCTCGGCGCCGAGCCGCAGCTTCACTTCGCAGTTGACGGCGCCGCGAATGATCGCGCTGACGGTGCCATCGAGCCGGTTGCGGGCACTGATCCTGATGTCCTGATCGGGACTGAGCAGCACCATGCTCGACTTGATCAGCGCCACGGCCGCGCGACCCGGCTGCAGGCCCAGCTCCGCCACCGCCTCGTTGGTGATATTGGCGCACAGCTGCACGCCATCGCCCAAATCGAGTATCACATCGGCATTGATCGCGCCCTTGCGCACGGCCTGCACCGTGCCATGAAACTGATTGCGCGCGCTGGTTTTCATCAAACGTCGCATGGTGTGTCATGTAGCTGAGAGCGCGGTGTCGGGTGCTGCATAAGGATGCTACGGGCTTACGCACTCGGCGCGATGAATTCGACGCGCGTCGCTTGAAATTCCGGCAGCGCTTCGCAGCGCTGCGCCAGTGCCCCGAGGGCCGGGTAGGTCAGGCCATTTTGGTTCGCGTTCAAGGCATCGCACAGGAACGTGAAAGCGCACGCCAGCGTGATGTCGGCGTGCGTGAGGCGCTCGCCGATGAGCCAGCGCCCCGCGCCGCGCTCGCTGGCATGACGCTCGAGCTCACCGAGCGCGCCATGCATTTGCGTACGGCAGCGCGCGAGCCAGGGATCATGGCGCTTGTCCGCGGGCCGGAAGGCACGCTCGTAGATCTGATCCCGGCCTTTGTCAGCAGCGCCGCTCGCGAGGGCCATGAGCTTGAGCGCGCTGCGTCGCTCGCGCCCGGCGCTCGGCAGCAGGGCGCGCTGTGGCCCGACCAGCTCATCGAGGTAATCCAGCAGCGCCGCGGACTCGAGCAGGACCTCGCCGCTATCGAGCACCAGCGTGGGCACACGCACCAGCGGGTTGTATTTTCGAATGCGCTCGAACTCAGCGCCGACCGACCAGGGTGCGTGCTCGAAGGCGATACCGCATAGATTCATGCCGACCGCCACACGCCGCACGAACGGGGAGTCGAACATGCCGATCAGCAGCATGCGCGCACGCCCTCATTCCTCGACGCCATGGCCGATCTCTATGCCCAGGGAGCGCAGCTTGCGATACAGGTGCGTGCGTTCCATATCGACGCGCTTGGCGAGCAGACCGACCTTGCCATTGCACAACATCAGCTGCTGTTGCAGGTAAGCGCGTTCGAAGTGCTCGCGCGCCTCGCGCAATGGCAGCGCCAGCAGGTCGTGCTTCACGAGGGGCTCGTCGGCCAGCGTCTGCGCCGAGAGCTCGCGTTCGACCTCCTCGAGCGCAATCTCCTCGGAGCCCGCGTTGAGCAGGAAACGGCGCGTGAGGTTGCGCAGCTCGCGTACATTGTCGGGCCAGGGGTAGTTGCGCAGCCGATTTTGCGCCGCGACGCTGAAGCGTCGAAAGTGCAGCCCCTCGGTCTCGGTCAGCACATCGACCGTATGACGCAGCAGCTCGGGCACGTCCTCCGCATACTCGCGCAGCGCCGGAACGCGCACGAGCAGTACCGAGAGCTGCGCATACAGATCGCGCCGAAACTCCTCGGTCATGACCCGGCTCATGATCGCCGGGCGCGCAGAGGCGATGATGCGCGTCTCGAGCGGCATCGGATCGGCGCTGCCGCCAGGCAGGAAGCGGCCGCTTTCGAGCACGCCGCTGAGCAGGCGTTGCGCGGAAGAGGGCAGATCCTCGATGTCACCGAGGAACAATGTGCCGTGACGGCCTTGCTCGATCAGGCCCGCTACTCCGGCCTGCGTACCCAGCAGAACATCGGCGGCCGTGTCATCGCGCAGCGTGCGGCTGTCGAGCGCGACAAAGGCCGCCACTGCGGTCGGCCCGGATTGATGTACGAAGCGCGCGAGCTGCTCGCGATCCGTGCCCGACTCGCCGAGCAACAGCAGCGGCGCGCTATAGGCGGCCTGCCGCATGAGCTCGCTGCGCAGTTGCACGATGGCGCGGCTGCGCCCGACCGGGGCGGCGCGCTCCGTCGCGCCGGCACCGGCAATCTTGCCGTTTGGGCGCTTGGCACGCGCATCGAGCGCGCGCTCGACCGTGCGCAGCAGCTTCGCCAGCGACAATGGCTTCTCGACGAAATCGTAGGCCCCGAGCCGCGTCGCCTCGACCGCTGTCTCGACCGTGCCATGGCCCGACATGATAACCACGGGGCAACCGTTGGTCGGCTCGGCCGACCATTCCCGCAACAGCGTAATGCCGTCGGTATCGGGCATCCAGATATCGAGCAATACCAGGTCGTGCGTCGCTCGCGCGCGCGCGGCCCGTGCCTGCCCGGCGTCGGCGGCCACGTCGACCTCATAGCCTTCCTCGCTCAGGATCTCCTGCAACAGCCGCCGGATGTCGGACTCGTCGTCCACGACCAGAATTTTGCCGACGCTCATGCTCGTTCCCTCCGCAGCTCTACGCGCCGCTCACTGCCCGCGAACAGGGTACGGTCCTGGTCGCTGACCGGCAGAAAGACCAGCACTTTCGCACCACCTTCGGGCCGATTATCGGCCTCGATGCGGCCGCCGTGTTCTTCGACTATTCGCTTGACGATGGCCAGCCCGAGGCCCGTGCCGCGCGGTTTGCCCGTGACGTACGGGTCGAAGACGCGGCCGAGTATCTCCTTTCTGAAGCCGGGACCGTTATCTCGCACAGAGATTACAGCGGTAGCAGCCCCCTCTGCACGCTGTTGTCGCGTGCTGAGCTCGACGCAACCGTCGCGCACCCCGGCGAGCGCTTCCATGCCGTTGGTGATCAGGTTGGCCAGAATCTGGCGCACGCGGCCGCGGTCGGCCTCGATCTCGGGCAGCTCGGGGTCCAGCTCCAGGCGGATTTCGATGCCCGGATCCTGCAAGCGGTAGAGCTCGGCGACCTCGGTAATCAGGTGATTGAGGCTGAAATACGACAACTTCATGTCCGGCGCGCGCGCGTACTCGGAGAACGCGTTGACCATCTGCTTCATCGCATCGACCTGCTGCACGATCGTGTGCGTCGCGCGCTCGAGCACGCGCGCGTCCTCGGCATTCATACCGCTGAGCAATTTACGGCTGAGGCGCTCGGCCGACAGCTGAATCGGCGTCAATGGGTTCTTGATCTCGTGCGCCAGACGGCGCGCGACCTCGCCCCAGGCCGCATCGCGCTGCGCGGCCAGCAGCGCCGTGATGTCATCGAACACGATCACGACACCGCCACGCTCACGCTCATCGGGCAGCGGTGTGCAGGCCCAGAGCAGCACGCGCTCGCCGGCCTCCCCCGGCAGCGTGAGCTGCTCGCGCCACTCGTCCAGGCCCGATTGCAGGCGCGCCAGCAGCTGCTCCAGAAAGATGGAAAAGCGCGTATTGCCCTGGGCGAATTGCGCCAGGCTCGCGCCGGGGACCGCAGCCTCGAAGCTGCCCCCGAGTATCGTGGCGGCCGATTGATTGGCGCTGTGCAGATGCAGCTCGCGATCCGTGACGATCACGCCGGTCGAGAGGCGCGAGAGGATGATCGCGAGACGCTCGCGTTCGCGCTCGACCGCCTGGCGGCTGCGCATCGCCTCCTCGCTCGCTCGGCGCAGCCGCTTGGTCATGTCATTGAAGGATTGGACCAGGAAGCCCATCTCATCGCGCGAGGGCAGCGGCAGCCTGGTCGCGAAATCGCCCTTGCCTACCGCGCGCGTGCCGGCGATCAGATCCTGCACCGGTCGCGTCAGGCGCTGCGCCGAGAAGATCGCGCCATAGATCGCCCCGAGCAGGGTAAGCAGCACCACCAGTGTCAGCGTGAGCTGGAAGCTGACTTTCAGCGGCTCGCGCACCGCCGACAGATCGCCGTATTGTGATGAGGTGTGCTGTACGGCTTCGGCCAGTGCTGAGAGCTCCTGCGGCACTTCGTAATCGATCAGCACATAGCGGTGCGCGGCGCGCGCGGAGACCGCATCGGCGATCGGCGCGGCCGTGGCGATGGTGTACTGGCCGTTGGGAAGCGGGTTGAGGCTGACGTAGCTGTGCCCGGCGGCGACCTGCAGCGCCACATCAGGCGGCGGCGCTGAGGGCTGCTGGGCCACGGGCGTATCGCTGCTCAGGGCCGAGGCGCGGCCATTGGCGTCGAACACCACGATCTGCGTTGCCTCGGTGGCCCGCCGCTCCTCATCGAGGCGCTGCAACAGTTCCGGGCCGCGCAATTCGCGCAGCGAGTGCGCAAAGATTTCGGTGCGGCGCGCCTGCTCGCGCAGGCGCAGATCCAGCGCCGAACGCGACAACACCAGCGCATCATTGAGCCCCTGCCGGATTTCGACGCGAAACCAGCTGTCGATGCCGCGATTGATGAAATCGAGCGAGAACAGATACACGATGATCAACGGCGCGATCACGAGCGCGCCGAAGATCATCACCGTGCGCATGGTCAGACGCGAGCCGGGGCGATGATCGCGGAAATCCCGATACAGCTGCCAGAGCTTGCGTGCCAGCAGTACCCCCAGCGCCATCACGCCGCACAGCGCGAGCAGCAGAATCCAGGGCTGCCACTGCGAGAACAGAGCCGAGTTCTCGACGCTGCCGGCGAGCAATACCAGCGCGCCCACGCCGGCGGCGATCGCCAGCGCGGTCAGCGCGGGCACACCGAGGCGTCTCAGAGCGTCAGCGTCCATATGTACCATTCGCTGGTGCGATGCCAGTCATCGCTCCAGAACATCAGCGCTCGCATGGCATCCGACATGCGGCCGCGACGCACGCCGGCGCGCACCGCGACCTGCCAGGGCCCCTCGCCTTTGAGCTGCGAGGCGACCAGGATCGGAAGATCTTCGATGCGGCCGAGCTTCTCCAGACCTTCCTCGAGCGTGGGCGCGCTCTCCTGCTCCTCGCCGTTCTCATTGCGCAGCACATAGTGATCAGTGACGGCGTGGTAGGTCAGTTCGCGGCGCAGCGTCATGTCGAGCATGTGGGCGTTGGGCCAGAAGCGACGGCGCCTGGAGATGATCAGGTCCAGGTCAAACGCCAGCGTTACCCCATCCTGCAATGCCCCGCGAATCAGCTCGTTGACCGGGTACTGAACATGCGCGTTGAGCTGCAGCACGCCGCGGTCGACGACGATGAACGCCGATCGCACCTCGAAGTCGCCATCGAGCGGGCCGGCCGCTAGCCCCGGCGCAGTCGCCAGCGGCCACGCCAGCAGCGCAACGGCGATCCCGGAACTGATTCTGCGAAGCACGTTTCCCCTTGGACGACAGCCGCTTAGGCGCGGCGATGCGCAGCGCTCAGACCGCGTATTGCAATGGTGTTGCAATTAAGTCACGGTCAGACAAGCATAATAGAAGCCATCGCTGAGCGCCTCAGCCCCGGGCAGCAACTGCACCCCGACGGCGCACTGCTGCCAGGGGGCGCTCGCCGGCCCCAGGCCCGGCCCCAGCGGCTCCAAGGGCACGCAGCGCGCGCGGTTGTTGCAGGCCAGCACAGCCTGAACGAGCACCTCATTCTCAGCGCGCAGGACTGAACAGGTCGAGTACAGCAGTCGGCCCCCGACTTTAAGCAGGCCCAGGCACTGCAGCAGCAGCGCTCGCTGTGTGGGCTCGAGCGCCGCGATGTCGGCCTCTCGGCGCAGCAGCTTGATGTCCGGATGGCGCCGAATCACGCCGGTGGCCGAACAGGGCACATCGAGCAGGATGCGATCGAAGGGCACGCCGTTCCACCAGGACAGTTCAGAGCGCAGGTCGGCGCTGAGCACCCGGGCACGCCGACCCAAGCGCTGCAGGTTCTGCTCGATCAAGCCGGTGCGTGCAGGGTCGACGTCCACCGCCGTGAGTTCGATCGCCCCATCGAGCGCCTCCAGCAGCGCGCCGGTCTTGCCGCCTGGAGCCGCGCAGGCGTCGAGGATGCGCTCCCCGGGCTGCGCAGCCAGTAGCACGCTGGCGAGCTGTGCTCCGGCATCCTGTACCGACACCAGGCCCTCGGCGAATCCCGGCAGCCGCTCTACCGGCACGGGCCGGTCGAGTACCAAGGCGCTGTGCAGCCAGGGTATCGGGCGCGCACCGAGGCCGTGCTCGCGTAATCTTTCGCCATAAGCCTCGCGCGTGATGCGCGAGAGATCCACGCGCAGGCTCATCGGCGCGTGCTCGTTATTGGCAGCGACAATCTGCTGCCAATGCTGCGGCCAGGAATCGCGCAGCGCGCCGAGCAGCCAGGCCGGATGGGCGCTGGCCGCCGACTCATCCTGCAACACGATACGCAGCAGCGCCTCGCGCTCGCGCAGATAACGGCGCAGCAGCGCATTGACCAGTCCGGCGGCGCGCGCTTGCCGCAACAGGCGCGCCGCATCGACGGCGCAGAAAACGGTCGCCTCGGGCGCATTGTTCGAGAAGTCCAGCTGGTGCACGGCCGTGATCAGCAGGCTGCGAAGTATGGGCGCGAGCGCCTTGCCGGCCAGCAGTTGCCCGATGATCGGCTCGAGCCGTGGGTACCAGCGCAGGCTGCCGAGTGTGACCGCCCGAACCGCCGCGCGCGGTGCGCTCGGCGCACCGAGGACCGCGAGCGCGAGCGCCTGGCCTGCCGACTGTCCGGCGAGCGCGACCTCGCACACTGCCCTGGCGCTCTGCGCCAGTACTGCGGCGCCGATCCCGCTCGCGCCCGAGGCCTGCGCGCTCAATCGAGGCGCGCGCCTGCCAGCGCGGCACCGGCGGCAAATTCGCCCGCGCTCATGATGCGCCGACCTGCGCTCTGCAGCCGGCTGATCGCGAGCACGCCCGAGCCGCATTGCACCTGCAGTTGCCCGCGCAGCAGACCCAGTACGGTCGCAGGAGCTGCTGAGCCGATCGCGCTCGAGTCCTCGGGTGCAGCGCAGGCCTCCCAGATCCGCAGTTGCCGCCCTTGCCAGCGCGTCTCGGCGACGGGCCAGGGATTGAACGCGCACACCTGGCGCTCGATCTGCTCGGCGCTGCTGCGCCAGTCGATGATTGCCTCGGCTTTGCTTATCTTCGCCGCGTAGGTCACGCCCTGCTGCGGTTGCGGGCGCGGCTGTGCGCGGCCCGCCTCGAGCGCTGCGAGCGTATCGAGCAGCAGCTGTGCGCCGAGCTGCGCGAGGCTGGCCTGCAATTGCCCCGCGCTGCTGCGCGCGCCAATCGCGATGGCGCGCTGCTCGAGCACGGCGCCCGTGTCCAGTCCCGCGTCCATCTGCATGATCGTGACACCGCTGTCGCGATCACCGGCCAGGATCGCGCGTTGAATCGGGGCCGCGCCGCGCCAGCGTGGCAGCAGCGAGGCGTGAATGTTCAGACAGCCCAGCCGCGGCAGCGCCAGCACCGCCGGCGGCAGAATCAGTCCATAGGCCACCACCACGAGCACGTCGCTGGCCCACTGCGCAAGCGCCGCGCGTTCCGGCTCGCGATCGAGCCGCGTGGGCTGCGCCAGGGGCAATCCGAGCTCCAGAGCCAGCTGCTTGACCGGGCTCGCCTTGAGCTCGCGACCGCGGCCCGCAGGCCGGTCAGGCCGGGTCAGGACTCCGACGAGCTGGTGCCCTGAGGCTGCCAGCGCGCGCAATGCCGGTAGCGCGAACTCCGGCGTACCGGCGAAGGCGAGGCGCAGCATCGATCATATGACGCGCGCGGCGGCGCGAGTGGGCGCTGCCGGGGCGCCGCTGGCGCGTTCACGGCGCTCCTTTTCAAGCTTGCGCCGGATGCGATGGCGCTTGAGGCTCGAGAGATAATCGACGAACAATTTGCCCGATAGGTGATCCATCTCGTGCTGCAGGCACACTGCCTCGAGGCCTTCGAGCTCGCGCTCGAATACGGCTCCCTCCGGGGTGTGCGCCCTGACGCGTACGCGCACGGCGCGCTCGACCTCATCGAACACATTAGGCACGGACAGGCAGCCTTCTTCGTTGATCGCCACGCCGTCGCGGGCCAGGATCTCGGGGTTGATGTAGACCTGCGGCTGCTTGCGCTCGCTACTGGTATCCATCACCAGCAGCGCTCGATGCACGTCGACCTGCGTGGCCGCAAGCCCTATGCCCGGCGCGGCGTACATGGTTTCGAACAGATCGGCGATGAGCTGGCGCAACCCGGCATCGAACAAGCGCACCGGCGCGGCCCGGATGCGCAGCCGGGGATCGGGGAATTCGAGTATGGGCAATCGGGCCATCAGTGCACTCCAGTACTTAATCCTGGGGAAATGTGACAATATTTCAAGGCTCGTCAAATGACGTGCCGCGTGAACCAGTGCACAAAGTGCGCAAGGAAGGGTGTGCGTTTTCCCGCGCCAGAGTTTATAACAGCCAGGCGCCACGCCCTACCCGATCCCAAGAGGTTGCAGGGATGATTTTTAAACAGATTTTCAGCGCCCGCCGCATTCTGCCAGGCGGCGCCCGCCTGACGCTCATGGCGGCACTCGTAGCACTGGGCGGCTGCGCATTCATGCGCCATGACGCGGAGGAGCCCTCGAGCACCCCGCCGCCGCCGGCCTCTGAGAATGTCATGCCCGCATCCGAACCCCAGACCGCCACCGAGGCTGTGGCAGCTGCCCCTGCCGAGCCCGAGACCGAGACCGCCACCGCGACCGTCATCCCCGATGCGGGGGCGATGCTGCGCTCTGGGGCGCCGAAGAATTACGTCGTAAAACGCGGCGATACGCTCTGGGCAATCGCCAACATGTTCCTGCGCGATCCGTGGCTGTGGCCCGAGATCTGGTACGTGAACCCCCAGATTCAAAATCCGCACCGGATCTATCCGGGCGACAGCGTGCACATCGCCTTGGCGCAGGATGGGCGCACCGAGCTGCAGATCGTGCGCGGCAGCCTCTCATCGACCGCGCGGCTCGAGCCGCTGCTGCGCAGCCAGCCGCTCGAGAGCGCCATTGCAACGATCCCGTACTCCGTCATTTCGGCGTTCCTGGAGCGCCCTGGTGTGCTCTCGCGCAATGAGGTCAAGGCCGCGCCCTACGTCATGGCGCTGCGTGGCGAGCACGACGTTGCCGGCACCGGCGATGAGATCTACATCAAGAAGCTCGACGGTGAGACCGGCGCGCATTACAGCGTCATGCATGTTGATGAGCCGCTGCGTGATCCGGACAGCGGGCGCCAACTCGGCTACATGGCGATCTTCACCGGCACCGCGCAGCTCACGCGTCCGGGCTCGGTAGCGAAAGCGACGCTCACGCAGGCGGGCCGCGAGACCTTGCAGGGCGACGTGCTGGTGCCCGAGGAAGGGCTGATCACCAGTGATTTCCTGCCGCATCCGCCGTCAAGGCCCGTGGCCGGTAAGGTCATTGCGGTGGTCGAAGGCGAGGAGCTCGCGGGGCAATATGATGTCGTAGCGCTCAATCGCGGCTCGCGCGACGGCCTGGATCGGGGCACGGTGCTCACCGCCGATGAGATCCAGGCCAAGAGCCTGGATCTGTGCGCGCGCATCGAGGATCAAAGCACCTGCCTGATTCACGTGAACCGGGCGCTGCCCAGCGAGCCCAACGGCACATTGCTTGTGTTCAAGACTTACGAGCACATGAGCTACGCGTTGATCCTCACTGACGCGACGCCTATTCACGTCTACGACCGCGTGCGCAATCCCTGATTTGCACAGCTTTACGCGCGAAAGGCGCGCGCCCTCCAAGCGCTACGCGCTCTATGCTGCCGTTGCATGGACGCGGTGGCATTGCAACTGGTATTGGGCCGCGCCCACGACCTCAGCGCGCAGCAGTTGCAAGCCGCGATCGAGCAAGCCGGCACGAGGCCGGCGGCGTTGAGCGGCTTGGCGGCACTGCTGGGCGAGCCGCCCGCGCTGTTGCAGTCTCTCGGGCTATCAGCGGCAGCCAGCGCCTGGCTACATGCACCAGACCAGGGGCTCATTGAAGCCGATCGCGCCTGGATCGAGCGCGAGCGCATCGGTCTGATCGACGCGCTCTCGGATCGCTACCCGCCACTGCTCGCACAATGTTCGGCAGCCCCGGCGCTGCTCTATATACGCGGCGAGGTAGCGAGCTTGCACGCCGCCCAGCTTGCCATCGTGGGCGCGCGCCAGCCCACGACGCCCGCACGGCTCAGCGCCGCGCGCTTCGCCGGCTCGCTGGCACGCGGCGGTCTGACGATCACGAGCGGGCTCGCGCTCGGCATCGATGCCGCGGGCCACGAGGGCGCGCTCGCAGCCGGCGGCCGCACCGTGGCCGTGCTCGGCACCGGGCTGGATCAGATTTATCCGCCGCAGCATGTGGCACTGGCCGCTCGCATCGGCCAGCAGGGAGCCCTGGTGAGCGAATTTCCTCCCGGCACGGCGCCATTGCGGTCCAATTTCCCGCGCCGCAACCGCATCATCAGCGGCCTGAGCCTGGGCACATTCGTCGTCGAAGCCGCGCACCACAGCGGCTCGCTGATCACGGCGCGGCTGGCCGCCGAGCAGGGCCGAGAGGTGTTCGCGATGCCCGGCTCAATCAATAATCCGCTCACACGCGGCTGCCATGCCCTGATCCGCTCGGGCGCCAAACTGGTCGAAACTGCAGAGGATATTTTCGAGGAACTTGAATTTTGTCAGGATAAACAAGAGGATAGTTGTTGCGCAGGAGCCGGCGAAACCTTCGCATTTCGGGCCGGCCGGTTGGACAAGGACCATAAAATCCTGTTAGATGCCCTCGGGTTCGAGCCGGCCAGCGTCGATTCGCTGGTCGAACGAACCGGCCTCCCGATCCAGTCCGTCGTGTCCATGTTGTTGAATTTAGAGCTTTCGGGCGCGATCGGATCCCACTACGGGGGGCACTACGTACGCCTTTGAGGCGCTCGCTTACGGAAGGCCGATAGCACCTTTGGACCGATTCGATGATGGACCACAGCGTTTTTGACATTCTGATCTACGTCTTCGACCGCTATGTGCTCGAGGAGCTGCCTGCGAGCGCGGAGCGCGAGACGCTGGTCCGCGACCTGGAGAGCGCCGGCTTTGGCGGCGCCACGGTCGAGCGCGCGCTCGATTGGCTCGCTGATCTGGCCGAAGTGCGCGAGCGTCCGAACCTGCATGGCAATGGCGCACTGCGCCTCTACGCCGCGCAAGAACTCGCGCGCCTGGACGTGCAGTGCCGCGGCCTGCTGGCCTCGCTCGAGGCCGCCGGTATCCTCTCGCCGAGTCAGCGCGAAATCGTGATCGATCGACTGCTGGCACTCGACACCGAGGAGTTGGACCTCGAGCAAGTCAAATGGGTCGTGCTCATGGTGCTCTCGAGCCAGCCCGGCCAAGAGCACGCCTACGCCCGCATGGAAGATCTGGTATTCGATGTTCCGCATCGCGCTCCACATTGAGACCTCTGTCCAGAGGTCCTTGCAGTCATCCGCGGCTCGTCCGCGGTTTTTCGTTTTAGGCTCCCGCGCGCAGGAGTGCCATGGCTGAGAATCTGGTTATCGTTGAATCGCCGGCCAAGGCACGCACGATCAAGAAATACCTCGGCAGCGGATTTCAGGTGCTGGCCTCCTATGGACACGTGCGCGATCTCGTGCCGAAGGAAGGCGCGGTCGATCCGGACGATGGCTTTCGTATGAATTACCAGCTGATCGAGCGCAACCAGCGCCACCTCGAGTCGATCTCCAAGGCGTTGCTCAAGGCGCGCGCGCTGTATCTGGCAACCGATCCGGACCGTGAGGGGGAGGCGATTGCCTGGCACCTCTACGAGATCCTCAAGCAGCGCGGCGAGCTCAAACATCGCAAGGTGCACCGCGTCGTGTTCCACGAGATCACGCGCAATGCCATTCGCGCCGCGATCTCCGAGCCACGCGAGCTCTCGCTCGATCTGGTCAACGCGCAGCAGGCGCGCCGCGCGCTCGACTATCTGGTGGGCTTCAATCTCTCGCCGTTGCTGTGGAAGAAGGTGCGCCGCGGATTGTCCGCGGGCCGCGTCCAGAGCCCGGCCTTGCGCATGATCTGCGAGCGTGAGGAGGCGATCGCCGCCTTCGTGCCGCAGGAATACTGGAGCATCGACTCGCAGGGCGAGCATTCCGAGCAGTCATTTCCGCTCAAGCTGCTGGAATTTCGCGGTCACAAGGTCGAGCAGTTCAGCTTCACCGACGCGGCCGGCGCGCACAGCGCACAGCGCGAATTGACGGCAGCCGCGGGCCCGCAGCAGGCGCTGCAGGTCTTGGCAGTCGATCGCAAGCAACGCCGGCGCAATCCAGCACCGCCCTTCACGACCTCCACGCTGCAGCAGGAGGCCTCGCGCAAGCTGGGTTTCTCGGCCCAACGCACGATGCGCCTGGCGCAGCAGTTATATGAGGGCGTTGATATCGGCGAGGGCAACGTGGGCCTGATCACCTACATGCGCACCGATTCGCTCTCGCTGGCCGCCGAAGCGGTCCAGGAGATTCGCGCGGTGATCGAGCGCGTCTATGGTCGCGAGGCGGTGGCCGAGGAGCTGCGCGTCTACCGCACCAAGTCAAAGAACGCCCAGGAAGCGCACGAGGCGATCCGCCCGACTTCTGCCGCGATCATTCCAGCCGATATCGAGCACTGGCTCGAGCCTGATCAATTCAGGCTCTATGCGCTGATCTGGAAGCGCGCCGTCGCCTGCCAGATGGCCCCGGCCGTATACGATACGGTGGCCGTGGATATGCTGGCCGGCCCGGACGGCCCTGAACGGCATCTGTTGCGCGCCAACGGTTCGACGCTGGTGACGCCCGGATATATTGCCGTCTACCAGGAAGGCCAGGACGAAGCCACCGAGGACGATGATGATCACCTGCTGCCGGCAATGAGCGCCGGTGACATCGTGCGGCTGCTCAGCGTTACGCCGCAGCAGCATTTCACCGAGCCGCCACCGCGCTATACCGAGGCTTCGCTGGTCAAGGCGCTCGAGGAGCACGGTATCGGCCGACCCTCGACCTATGCCTCGATCATCTCGACACTGCGCGATCGCGGCTACGCCGAGATCGACAATCGACGCTTCACGGCGACCGACATCGGCAAGATCGTGTGCCGTTTCCTGACCGATCATTTTCGCAGTTACGTGGATTACGGCTTCACCGCGGCGATGGAGGATGAGCTCGACGCGATCTCGCGCGGCGAGGAGCCCTGGACCGTGCCGTTGTCGAAGTTCTGGAAACCGTTCATTCAACAGGTCGAGGACGTTGAGAAGAACGTCACGCGCGAGCAGGTTGCGCAGGCACGCGAATTGGGCCCTGATCCGGTGAGCGGGCGGCCCATGAGCGTGCGCATGGGCCGCTTTGGACCGTTCGTGCAGATCGGCACCAAGGATGACGAGGAGAAGCCACGCTTCGCAGGCTTGCGGCCGGGACAGAAGATGGACGCGATCACGCCCGAACAGGCGCTCGCATTGTTCGAGCTGCCGCGCACGCTCGGTCAGACGGCCGATGGGGAGCCGATCGTCGCGAATGTCGGGCGCTTCGGTCCCTACATTAAATACGGTGCGAAGTATGTATCGCTCAAGGACGATCCCTACACGGTTACGCTGGAGCGCGCGCTCGAATGCATCCGCATCAAGCAGGAGGCCGACGCCAATCGCATCATTCGTGACTTCGGGGTCGATGATATCCAGGTGCTCAATGGCCGTTACGGGCCCTATGTGACCAACCGCGCCAAGAACGCCCGCGCGCCCAAGGACCGCGATCCCAAGAGCCTCACGCTGGAGGAATGCCGGGCGCTGCTCGAGGCCGCGCCGCAACGCCACCAGCGCGGCCGGGGGCGCTTTCGCACCCGTACGACGGTGCCTGCTGCGCCGATCGCGGTCAATCCTCGAGCTCGGCGGCCGGCGCGGCGTGGAGGCGCGGCCGGTGCGCCGAGCGCTGCCAGCGCAGCGCGCAATCTTGCGGCCAAGAGCGCCGCCCCGGTCAAGCTGGTACGCGCGGCCCCCGCGCCTGCCAAGAAGAAGGCCAAGCGCAAGACCGCCCCGAAGCGCGCGTCCAAGCCGGTAGCCAAAGGCAGCGTCAAGCGAGCCGGGGTCGCCGCGCGGTTGCGGCCGGCAACCAAGAAGGTCGCGGGCGCTTAAAGCCCGGCGCCGCAGCAAGCACAGCGCCTCGATGAAATATCGACACAGCTTCCATGCTGGAAATTTCGCCGACGTCCACAAGCACGTGGCGCTGTGTGCGCTGTTGCAGGCCATGCAGCGCAAGGACAAGGGCTTCTTTTATCTGGATACGCACGCGGGAGCCGGCCGCTACGATCTCGCGAGCCCTGATACGCACCACGGCGCTGAGGCCAGACACGGCCTGACAGCGCTGCTGGCCGCGGCGCCCCAGTTGCACAGTGAGGAGCTGCAGGCGTATTGCCAGGCCGTGGAGGCACTGCGCGGTAGCCTCGGCAATCCCGATGCCTGTCCGGGCTCCCCATGGCTCGCCGGCCACCTGATGCGATTGCAGGACCGCGGTGTGTGCTGCGAGCTCTTGCCCGCCGAATGCCGGGCGCTGGAGCGCGCGCTCGGCGGCGTGCGGCGTATGCGCGTGGAGTGCGCCGACGGCTACGAGCAGCTGCGCGCGCTGCTGCCGCCACAGGAGCGCCGCTGCCTGATCTTGATTGACCCGCCCTACGAGAGCCCGGCTGCCGAACTGGATCGAGCACTCCAGGGGCTCGAGCTCGTATTGGAGCGCGCGGCCAACGCGGTGGTGGCGCTGTGGTATCCCATCAAGGACGAGCGCACGCTCGTGCCCTGGCTCGCGCGCGCCGAGCGAGCGCTGCAGGCACCAGCCGTGACTCTGGAACTGTGGCTGTATCCGCGCGATTCGCGCGTCGGACTGAACGGTTCGGGCCTGCTCGTGGTCAATCCACCCTATGGGTTCGCATCACGCGCGACGCTTTGGCAGGACGAATTGCAACGCGTACTGGACAAGACGCACCGCGGCGGCAGCGCGACCCGCGCGCTGGCCGGCGAGCTTGAAGCTCATGACGCCGGCCCCTGAACGCTATGCGGTGATCGGCCATCCCGTAGCGCACAGCCTCTCGCCCTGGATTCACGCTCAGTTTGCACAGCAGAGCAGTCGGCCGCTGATTTACTCGGCGCTCGACGTGCCCAGCCCCGAGCTCGCGCTGCGCGTGCGCGAATTCTTCGCGCAGGGCGGTTGTGGCCTCAACGTTACGGTACCGCACAAGCAAGCGGTGCTGCAGCTCATCGATACGTTGAGCGAGCGAGCGAGGGTTGCCGGCGCGGTCAATACGATCGTGCGCGAAACCGGACAGCGCCTGCGCGGCGACAACACCGACGGGGTCGGCTTCGTGCGCGACCTCACGTTGAACCTCGGTCTGGCGGTGGCCGGACAGCGGGTTTTGATGCTCGGCGCCGGCGGCGCCGCGCGCGGACTGCTCGGCCCGTTGCTGGCGCTCGCGCCTGCCGAGCTGCATATCGTCAATCGCTCGCCCGAGCGCTCGCGCGAGCTCGCGCGCAGCTTTGCCTCCCAAGGCCCGGTGCACGGCGACGGCTTTGAGCAGCTCGACGGCTTGGATTACGGGCTGATTATCAATGCGACCGCGGCCAGCCTCAGCGATGAGCTGCCCGCATTGCCGACCGGTGCGCTCTCGCCAACCACAGTCTGCTACGACCTCGCGTACGGGAAGGCTCCGACCCGGTTTGTGCAATGGGCCCGCGAGCGCGGCGCGCGGCGCACCTACATGGGCGAGGGCATGCTGGTCGAGCAGGCCGCCGAATCCTACCTGCTCTGGCACGGCATGCGCCCCGACACGGCACCGGTGCTGGCGCAGCTGCGCAGGTCAGAGCCATGAAAGCCCTTAGCGCCCCGCTGCTGCTGGCGCTGAGCCTGGCCGTCGGCGCCGCGGGGCTCGCGGCGCGCGCACTCGCACAGGAACCCTCAGCGCCGCCCGCGCAGGCCGATCCGCCCAGTCGCGTCGGACGCCTGAGCCACGTCGAAGGCTCGGTATCGCTGCAGCCGGCGGGGATGACGGAATGGAGCGCGGCGCCGATCAATCAGCCGCTGACCCCGGGTGATGCGCTCTGGAGCGATGCGGGTTCGCGCGCAGAGCTGGATTTGGGCTCGGCGACGGTGCGGCTCGATCAAAACAGCAGCCTGTCGCTGGCAGACCTGACTGACCAGAGCGTGCAGCTTCAGCTCAGCTCCGGCAGCGCCGATGTCATCGTGCGCAGCCTGGGTCCTGGCGGCGGCGTTGAAATCGATGGGCCCGATGCCGCGGCGGCACTGCTGCAGCCCGGAGAGTATCGACTCAGCATCGACAGCAGCGGCGCTACCAGCATTACGATCCGCAACGGTCGGGCGCAGGTCGCTCTGGATGGCGCACCGGACATGGGCCTCGCCACCGGACAGCGCGGGGTATTCGGCCCCAATGGCTCCTACGCGATCATGCCGGCGGCTGCGCCCGATGAGTTCGACCGCTGGTGCCAGCAGCGCGAGACGGCGTGGCTCAATGGGCAGGCGGCCTCCCAATACGTTTCGGACGATGTCGTGGGCTCCGAGGACCTGAGCCAGTACGGCGACTGGCAAACGCAGCCCGATTACGGGGCGACCTGGTTTCCAGGCCAGGTTGCCGATGATTGGGCGCCCTACAGCGACGGCAATTGGGTCTGGGTCGCAGCCTGGGGATGGACTTGGGTCGATCGGGCTCCCTGGGGGTTTGCGCCATTTCATTATGGCCGCTGGGTCTACATCGCGCGGCGCTGGGGCTGGGTGCCGGGTCCGGCCAATCGCCACGCGCTGTACGCGCCGGCACTGGTGGCCTGGGTCGGCGGACCCATAGGCGGCGCGGCGCTCTCGCTGGGCGGCGGTACGGCGGTTGGTTGGCTGCCGCTGGCCCCTGGCGAGGTCTACATCCCGGGCTACAGCGTAAGCGCGCATTACCTGGAGGCGCTGAACCTGAGCAATACGAGCCACCTCAACGCGGAGGCCATTAACGCTATCGATCGCAATCCGGCTTCGCAGAATCGATACGCCAATCGCGCCGCGCCGCACGCGCTGACGCTCGTACCGCAGACGGCCTTCGTGGGCGCACTGTCCGTGCGCCGCTCGCGCGTGGCTGCCCCCGGTGAGCTGGCCTCGGCGATCCCGACGGTGCGCGTGCCGGCCATCGCACCGGAGCGCTCAAGCGTGCTGGGCCCGATTGCGCTGACCCGAGTCGCGCACCCTCCGCCCGGGTTGCTGAATCGGCCTGTTATCAGGCGCCACGAGCCGCCCGCGGCCCCACCCGCGTTCGCTGTGCAGCGCGCGGCAATCGACGCCAATGGGAGTCTGCCGGTGAACCCGGCGCAATGGCCCCGCACTCGACCCACCGCCATCGTGACGCCGGCGCCGTCCGAGCGACGTGGGATTCCGGAGCGCTCCGCGCGCTTCCAACCACCCTCGCGCGCGCAAAACCCGAACGTGTTCGTGCGGCGAGATCAGGAGCTGCAGCAGCAACAGCGCACGGCGCCGCAGGGACCCGCCACGCCCGCCCCGCGCGCCGCCCAGAGCCTCGCGCAGCCGTCCGCACCGAGCGCAATCACGGTCCCGCCACCGCGCGCCGCCCCCCCGAGCTCGGTGGCACCGCCCCAACCGCAGGTGCAATCCAAGCGGGCGGCCGAAGCGCCGCATTCGGGCGCGGCTGCGCACCCACCCTAAAGGCGCGGCGAACTACTGGACAGGATCGATCCAACCATCATCGCCTTCAACGATGCGGCCGGCCTCGCGCGGGCCCCAGGTTCCGCGCGCATACTCGTACACCGGCGTGCTGTCCCCGAGTACCGGGTCGACGATAGCCCATTGCGCCTCGATCGCGTCCTGTCGGCCAAACAGTCCCGGGTCCCCGCGCAGCACATCGCCAAGCAGCCGCTC
>Ga0302314_10003216_pt1 | contig 30235 bp, 22 predicted proteins | sample III_Palsa_N2_3_FD_200533 | JGI IMG/M metagenome (GOLD analysis project Ga0302314, IMG submission 200533) | Peat permafrost microbial communities from Stordalen Mire near Abisko, Sweden - III_Palsa_N2_3 | ecosystem: Environmental > Terrestrial > Soil > Palsa > Peat permafrost | place: Sweden... | reverse complement strand
CGCGCTGCTTACCCTGGCCCAGCAGATCGCCCGCTTCTTCGGCCCCGAAGCCGTCCCACAGGTTCGCCGCCCGCAGTCTTGAGCCGGTCCGCACTTCCCGCAAATAGTTGGCAAACTCCGCAGCCGCCCCTTACGATAGGTTGAAACAACCTACCATCCCATCCCCGAGGTCCGCGCAATGCTCCAACGCCTTGCACTCAGCTCCAGCGCCCTCCTGCTCGCGCTCGTCGCCGGGGTTCCTCATCCCACTCCCGACGCGCCCGCCTACACCAGCGACGGCAGTCTGGCTCTTCCGCCCAATTATCGGGAATGGATATTCCTCACCTCCGGCATCGACATGAGCTACACCGCCCCCGCCCCAGGCTCTCCGCCGCCCGCCCACTCCAACTTCGATAACGTCTTCGTCAATCCTTCCTCGTACCATAGTTTCCTTACGACCGGCACATGGCCTGACGGCACCACTCTGGCGCTTGAAGTCCGCGGCGCTGAAGATCCCGTCTCGATCAACAAGCGCGGCCATACGCAAAGCACTGAGATCCGCGGTCTTGAAGTCCACGTCAAGGACAAAGGCAAGTGGTTGTTCTACGACGTCAGCGGAAAGGATCTGGTTGGAAAGGTCATTCCACCGCCGGCAGATTGCTACACCTGCCACGAAGCCCATGCCGCAGTCGACACGACCTTCGTGCAGTTCTATCCGACACTGCTTCCGGTGGCCCAACAGAAGAACACCCTCAGCCCTGCGTACCTGAAGGAACTTCCTTCGCCTCCCGGCCCGAAGGAGTAGAACAGGAAGGTAATGCCACTTCAGACCCCACAGGATGAGAGTTTCCTCAACGCCGCCATCGCCGAAGCCCGCGCCGCAGAATCCGCCGGCGAAGTCCCCATCGGCGCCGTCATCGTTCACCGCGGCGAGATTATCGCCCGTGGCCAGAACCGCGTCCTCCGCGATCACGACCCCACCGCCCACGCGGAAATCGTCGCTCTCCGCGCAGCCGGGCGCGCCCTCGAAAACTATCGCCTGCTCGACAAGGACGACGCAGGCTGCACCCTCTATGTCACGCTCGAACCTTGCGCCATGTGCGCCGGCGCCATCCTGCACGCGCGCGTCAGTCGCCTCGTCTACGCAGCGCCCGACCCGAAGGCCGGAGCCTGCGGCTCAATCGCCGGACTCGGCGTCATGAACCACCCGCAGCTCAATCACAAAGTCGAAGTAGTCTCCGGCCTCCTCGCCGAAGAATGCGGCGCGCTCCTCACCAGCTTCTTCCGCGCCCGCCGCTGATTTGCCTCCTACCGATGTGCCGTCGCCACCACCAACTGTGTTGGCGCCGCCGCCCCCGCCGCCCCACTACTCTGGACCGCGTGATCCACATCTGGAATCGTATCCAGGAACAGCGCCACCAGCGAAGAGTTCGGCGCGCACGTCACATCCGCAACCGTAGGCTTGTCGAACACAATCCTGCCAACGCGCGATCCGTGCACCGAGTCGTACTCAATCAGCATCATCTTCGGCTTGGCTGCCTCTGCGGAATCCGGGTCGGTCCGCTGATCCGCCTCCTTCACCCGCACCACCAGCGTCGCCCGCCCGCCGCTCGAAGCCAGCACATCGCTAAGCACATATCCCGGCGGTATCGAGATCGGAATCGTCCGCGTCTCGCCCGAAGCCCCCATCGCCAGCACTGCCTTCGTCGTTCCCGGATACGTCAGCAGCACCACCGTGCCGTACGCCACAAATGTCGCGCCCTCCAATGTCTTGAACGTCACCCGCTCCCGCGCCGCCGCCTCTTTCGCCTGGCTCTGGTCTCCGCGAGCCCCCGGCCGCCTCGGGTCGTCGAAGTCGATGAACCGCCGAATCGTGCTGTCCTCCTTCACCATGGCCAGCACCGGCAGCTCGTTGCCCTCGTCCCACCCCAGCATCATCACGTCGCCCGACCCAAATCGCGCCACCTTCACCGGCTTGAACCGCACCGAAAGCAGCACCAGATCGCTTGAGTCGCCCTCCTGATCCTCCAGCGACAAAAAATAGTCCGTCACCCGCGGAGGCGCAGCGGCCGTCCCATCGTCTCGCTTGTCCGCCTCCAGCAGCGTCACCATCTGATGATCTCCCGCAAAGAAATCCCGCACCAGCACATTGGTGTAATCGATGGGCAGCTTGCGCAGCACATCCTTCACCCCGCCCTCGGTCGAGACGCCGTACAACGCCTGCCCCGCCGAAGTGCCGCTCGATGCCAAATCATAGAAAGCCGTGCCATCCGTCGCGCAGTGCGCCCTCGCGGTGCTGCTTCCCAACGGAAGCCCCAGCACCGGCTTCTCCAGCGAGAACCGCGTCTGCATCGTTCGCTCCCGCGAGGCCGGCGCAGCGCCAGTCGGCACCAACGCCGCAGCCGCCACCCGCGCAGGCGCCACTACCGCGTTCCCATTCGCGCCCGTAACAGCCACCGCTGGCGCTGCGCCCCCGCCACCGGCACTAGTCGGTGCAGCAGCCGCAGCCGCCGGCACAGCAGCAGAATCCTGCGCCCACGCCACCGCTGCCCCGGCGATCACCACGCAGCACGCTAAGCAAATCCGCAAGGCGCTCGTCATCTCGCACCCCTCCAGCACATCTCCCTCAGCCCAGGCTCACAGGTGAGACGAGCCACCTCTGCGAATATCGTATCGAATTCGATAATTTGTCCAGAATCAGCGAAAATACCTGTATGGAACTTATCGTCTACTCTGCCGCCTGGTGTCGCGACTGTCGCGAGGCCAAGCGCTTCCTCACCCAGCACTCCATCGCCTTCACCGAGATTGACATCGAGCGCACCCCCGGAGCCGCCGAGCAGGTCATCGCCAACGTCGGCAAGCGTGCCATCCCGCAGTTCGTCATCGACGGAAAATGGATCCAGCCCTACCGTCCCGGCGAAGGCTTCCTCCACGACGAGATGGCCGCCCTCTTCGGCGTGTAATCTTTTTGTTGCTGGTCGTTCTGAGCGCAGCGAAGAATCCCAGCACTTGCTTTTCAACTGACAACTGACCACTGAGAACTGACAGCTAAATGATCCCCCGCTACACACGCTCCGCCATGGGCCGCATCTGGTCCGACGAGAACAAGTACCGCTGCTGGCTCACCGTAGAAACGGCCGCCTCGCAAGCCCTCGCCAGCTTTGGCCTCGTCCCGCAAACCGCCGCCGACATCATCCGCGACAAGGGCAACTTCACCGTAGCCCGCATCAACGAGATTGAAGCCGAAGTCCGCCACGACGTCATTGCCTTCACCACCACCGTCGCCGAACATATCGCCGACCCCGAGGCCTCGCGCTGGCTCCACTACGGTCTCACCTCAACCGACGTAGTCGACACCGCGCAATCCCTCCAACTCCGCGAAGCCTCCGCCATCATCCGCACCGGTATCCTCGCCCTGGGCGACACGCTGAAGAAACGCGCCCTCGAGTTCAAGCACACGCCCATCATCGGTCGCACTCACGGCGTCCACGCCGAACCCACCACCTTCGGGCTGAAGCTTTTGCTTTGGTATTCAGAAGTCCAGCGCAACCTTACTCGCTTCGACGCCGCAGCCGAAGACCTCCGCGTAGGCAAGCTCTCCGGAGCCGTCGGCACCTTCGGCCACCTCAAGCCCGAACACGAAGAAGCCATCTGCGCCGCCCTCGACCTGAAGCCAGTCGCCGTCGCCACCCAAGTAGTCCAGCGCGACCGTCACGCCGCCTACATCTCCACCCTCGCCATCCTCTGCTCGACGTTAGATAAAATTGCGACCGAAGTCCGCCACCTCCAGCGCACCGAGGTTCGCGAGGCCGAAGAGTTCTTCTCCGAAAAGCAGAAGGGCTCCAGCGCCATGCCCCACAAGCGCAACCCCATCACGTCCGAACAAATCTCCGGCCTCGCCCGAGTCGTCCGCGCCAACGCCCAGGTCGCCTTCGAGGACATCGCCCTCTGGCACGAGCGCGACATCTCCCACTCCTCCGCCGAGAGGGTCATCCTTCCCGACTCGACAATTCTTGCGGATTATCTGTTGGCGAAAACAGACAACCTCATCGCGAAACTCCTCATCTACCCCAAGCGCATGCTCAAGAACCTCGAATCCACCGGAGGCCTCATCTTCTCCGGCCAGCTCCTGCTCGACCTCGCCGAATCCGGCATGTCCCGCGAAGACGCCTACCGCCTGGTCCAGACCCACGCCATGCGCGCCTGGAAGGAAGGCCTCACCTTCCGCGACGAAATCGCCAAAGTCCCCGAAATTACCTCGCGCCTAACCCCGGAAAAGCTAGCCCACGCCTTCGACTACCACCGCCAGCTACTCAACGTAGACGCTATCTTCGCCCGCGTCCTCGGTACGTAACCCCGGACCCGCTGAGCGGTAATATTGGTTCGAGGCTGGCAAACCATAATGCAAACTCCGGGTAATGTCGCGTCGCTCGAAGCAACCCAGGTATCCCCGTATAGCCCGCAACCCGTCGACACCTCGCACGTAGACTTGGGCGAGCGTCAGTACCTGGTCGAGCGGCTGGCCCGCAATGCCCACGAAGTTTGGGCCGAGATGCGAATGAGGGATGGGTGGACCTACGGCCCGGAGCGCGATGACATGCGCAAGCTGCATCCCTGCCTCGTCCGCTTCGAAGATCTGCCTGAAGTGGACCGAGCCTTCGATCGCTCCATGATCGCGGAGTTTCTCCGCGCAGCGATTCTCTTGGGGTTTCACAAATAAAGCGGGCACAGGAGGCGAAGGTGGCACAACCGCTCCACAGCGAAGGTTCTGAAGTCCTCCCAAACTTGGCCGACATGGACGACTCGGCCGAAATCCTCGAATACAAGGCTAGCCCCAGTCTCGGCCGGCTCGCGGAAGTCCTAACCTGCGTTGCTGACCAGGTCGTGCCTAGCTTTAGCGAGGCCGATCGCCAGGTTGGCCGATACAAAGCCACCTACATGAATCTCGCCAACTGTGCCGCGTGGCTCGGCGCATCCGCCGTCTTATTTGCCATCATTCAACTCTCCGAGTCGAGCACCATTGATTATTTTCCGCGGGCCTTCCTCCCCTGGCTTGAGTTCAGTCTCGCCGCATCCGCCGTCATCGTCGCCGTTTTCGGCTTGGGTGGCCGGGCCCAGCAAAAATGGTTTGTCGCGCGCCATCGAGCAGAACAGCTCCGCCGCCTCAAGTACGACTTCCTCACTCGGCCTGGCGTGTGGTCCCAGGATGAAAAAACCGCCGCCAACAGTCGCCAGGCGCTGGCAGCCGAGGTGGAGGCAATCATGGCGACGTCATTCTCCGGCCTGGAATTTTGGGTCACTCGCGGCACCCTGCCAAAAGCCATCGAAGCCCCGCCTTTGTCAGAATTGGAATGGCACGAGCTTCGCATTTACTACGAAAGAAAGCGCTTGAAGGACCAGATCGTCTATTTCAGAAATGCAAGCGAGAACAATGTAACGCGGAACGATAAGACTCGCCTTTGGCCGTCCGTGCTGTTTTTTGGAAGCATTGCATTCGTCCTGGTTCATTTTTGCATCGAGCTGGTTAAGTGGCGCACCGGCGGCAACTCAGACACCAGTGTCGGGAAAGCAACCCTGATCCTGGCCGCAACCCTCCCCGTCTGCGGAGCCGGCATCCGCGTCATTCGTGGCGTGCTCGAATATGGCCGCAACGCCTCACGCTACGAATCCACCCACAACGTGCTCCTGGAACTGAGCGAGCGCCTCCGTCTGGCAGCCGATCCGGCAACAGCCTTTCGCGAGATCGGCTTCTGCGAGCAGGCCCTCGAAGCGGAACACCGCGAATGGGTGCGCCTCCTGGTAGAAGCCGAATGGTTCGGATGAGAAGACTTCGCCTATCGTCCGTGACCAATCGGGTGCGCGCAACGCGCGACCGCTAGCCGCTCCCTGGCGCCGTCGTCCTGAACCCAGTGAAGGACCCCCGTATTGGCACTTGCTGTTGCTTGTTCCTCGTTTGTCATTCCGCAGCGTAGTGTAGGAATCTGCCTTCGGCTTAACCTTTGCTTCTGAAATCAGTCCAATCTCCGTATCCTGCATTTCAAGCTGGTTCACGGAGAGCAACCCGCATGATTCTTCCGCTCGTCCTTCTCGCCTTTCAAACCGGCGCGCCTATTGCGCAAGCCTCAAAGGGCTGCGACTACACCCAGAACGTCGGGGACTTGCGCTTCACTCCCGGCCAGCGCTGGAGCTATCGGTCCCGCCCGGGTGACGCCGGCTCAACCCTCACCATTACTAAGATCGATGACGTTAAAGCCATCGGTCTCGTCCTTCAAATTGACGTCGACAACGTCAAATTCGACGATCCCACACCGAATGCGCACGGAAACACCGTCACCCAGCACCTCGCCATCAAACGCGACTCGCTCGACGCTAGCGTCCTCAGCATGCTCCAGATCGTCTCGCTCCCCTACGACCCATGGACCTACAAGTGGTGGCAAAACGACTGCGTCGCCCGTACCTACTCCACCACCGTCGCCGACACGCTAGTGCAAATTCAGACCGTCCGGCACTACGCCGAAGCGAAACAGGAACACACTCCCACACCTGCAGGCCCATAAGCTCCGATTTCAACATATTCGTCGACCACTCATGCGCCTTTGTTTCATAAGCGATGAAATCCCGCGCCAGTCGTGTAAGATTTGCGGGTGTACGCCTTGTTCGTCCCCAATCTTCCGCCGGCCTCGCAGCTGGCATTTCAGCCTCACTTCGCAGGCACGCTTCTCTTCGTTTCAACGTCCTCCCTCGCCTTTCTCATCTTTCTCGGCGTTCTCTTCATCCTTGGCATGGTGCTGCGTGGCATCGGTTTCCTCAATCGCCGTGGCGACCAGATGCGCGCCGCCGCCAAGCGCCTTGGCCTGCGCCCCTGGCCCGACAACTCCCTCCCCCGCGGACTCTCCTTCAACGGAAGCCCCTTCTTTCAGCCAACCAAGCTCTCCAACATCTACGAAGGGAAGATTGGAAGCAACGAGATCGTCATTCTCGACTTCAAGAAGTGGGAGGAGGAGTCAGGTTGGTCCAGCACCGTTATCGCCATCAAAACCTCAAATCCGATCGGCCAGCCCTCCCAACTCGAATGCCGCAAGGCCGGCCAGTGGCAGCTCGTCTCCCCGCCCATCGGCCTCATGAATACCAGCGGACTGATGGACGTTGAACGCCTCGAATTCATCGTCAAAAACATTGTTCGCTACCAGGGTTGATCTCTCGCCCCCAACAAAGCCGCGGAAAATGGCTCGTTTGCCGCCCAAAATCGCGTGTCAACCCCCCAATCTCCTATCTCTCTCATAACAAGCCGCATCCGCTGTCAGGGGAGTTATGCCCAATCCCGTACTATTAAACTAGGCATAAACGGCCACTGCTGGACGCTCGGAGAAAGGCCACGCGAGTCTGGAGCTAATTAGAGACCCGGATATCCGATCCAGGAGAAGGTCCGGACCTAACATGTTTCGATCGAAGATTTTAGCGAATATGGGGGAGGGGGGCCCAAAGTATGGAAAGATCGATCCTGACTTGCGCGCTCCTCCAGCTTGGCCTCCTCGCCTCGCTCTTGCCCGCCCGCGCCCAGACTCCCTTCACCCCCGACACCCTAACCCCCGACACGCCCACCCTCAAAATCGCTTCCAACCTCGTCGCCATATCCGCCGTCGTCCGCGACAAGTCCGGGCAGCCCGTTGCCAACCTCACCCGTAGCGACTTCCTGCTCAAGCAGGACGGCAAGCCCCAGCCCATCACATATTTCTCGCAGGGCTCCGACCTTCCCCTTACCCTCGCTCTCATGGTCGACACCTCCGGCTCGCAGCGCAACTACATCTCCGACGAGATCGCCGCCGGCCAGTCTTTCTTCCCCGCCATGATGACCCGCCCCGACGACCGCGCCGTCCTCATCCAGTTCGACAACGCCATCCTCCAGCTCGTCAAGGTCACCAGCGCCGTCATCACCCTCGAGCACGGCCTCGCCTACCTCACCCAGTCCCACTCCGACTACACCGCGCCCGGCCGCGGCGGAGGCACGCTTCTCTTCGACGCCATCGTCGCCGTCTCCCACCTCGAACTCGGCAACCAGCTCGGCCGCCGAGCCATGGTTATCCTCACCGACGGCGGCGACAACGGCAGCCACTTCAACGCCAAGCAGGCCATCGCAGAAGCCCAGCGCGCGGACGTCATGGTCTACACCGTCTACTACTCCAACGGCGGCGGCAACGAAGACATTCTCAATGACATCTCCCGCCAGACCGGCGGACGCGAGTTCTCCGTCAACTCTAAAATGACCCTTCCGGAGATCTACACCGCCATCGCCAGCGATCTCCGCCTGCAATATGAGATCGGCTATCGTCCGCCCGATCCGCGCCCAAATAAATACCACAAGATCGACCTCAAACCGACCGACAAGAACCTTACTGTTCAGGCCCGCGATGGCTACTTCACGCCTCCCGCTCAGGCCAAGTCCGGACCGGCGAAATGAACTCCAGCCTGGTCCAGCTCGTCGATGCTGCGTTGGCTGACGCAACCATCCGCAGCGGCCCGCACCTAGTCTGCCGCCCCGGCTGCACGCAGTGCTGCATCGGAGTCTTCCCCATTGCGCACCAGGATGCCGCCCGCCTGCGCGAAGGCCTTGACCTCCTCACCCAATCCGATCCCGCCCGTGCTGCCCGCATCCGCGCTCGCACAGCCGTTTCCCTAGCTCGTCTCGACCCTTGGTTCCCAGGCGACGTCGCAACCGGCATCCTTCACGAAGACCACGAAGCCGCAATCCTCTTCGAAGAGTTCGCCAACGACGAACCCTGTCCCGTCCTCGACCCCGACCGCGGAACCTGCGACCTCTACGAGTCGCGCCCTATACTCTGCCGCACCTTCGGCCCACCCATGCGCACCGAAGAAGGAAACCTCGCCACCTGCGAGCTCTGCTACATCCACGCCACCACCGAGGAAATCGCCGCCTGCGAACTCGACCCCGCCATCCCCGGCCTGGAAGCCGCCGGCAACGAGGCCTTCAACGCCGCCCACAACCTTCGCGGCGAAACCCTAATCGCCTACGCCCTGCGCGAACCGAAAGGAGCTTCTTAGTCCAACAGAAAACCCCACCCCGCGACAAACTTCGTCGCCAGGATGGGGCCTTCAGCAATTCAATTCCAAGTCTCCGGCGCAGGCCCCAGGACCCTTACGGAATGTAATAGCGCATCTGGACGTGAATCATGCTGTCCTGAGCGCGTGGGCTGACCGGCGTTGACGCGCTGCCAACACCCGCCCAGAGCTGACGATTGATGATGCTGTACGTAATCGAGTACTGCAGTCTGCCGTACTTCGGGCTGGTGATCGGACGATACTGGAAGCCGATCATGCCTTCCTGGATGTACTTGGTCGGCGAAGCGCAGGTTCCGGTGGCCGAGATCGAACCAGCCGAACCCGCAGTGCCGCTGAACGTGGGCAGATTGTAGCAACCCGTGTCGCTCAGGTTGGCGGGAGCGTAACCGATGAAGTTGCCGGCTGCCGTCTCGTACACCGTACGCTGCGCATACTCACCGCCGTAGTAGGCGAAGAGATCGAACTTCGGATCGAGGTGGCTCTCCAGCGAGAACAGGCCGTGATAATTGCGGACCGGCTCCAGCGTCTCGTCCGGGCGGAGAGTTGCATCGGCAAGTTGCGACGATCCGTAGCGGCCAACGCCGGTTCCGGCCATGCCCTGCACCGCAACCTCAAGCGCAGGGTAAGTGCCGGGTGCGCCGATGTAGCCCCGCGCTGACGCGAACGCGCCACCAGCGTCGCTGGTGTGGCTCGTGTAAGTGGAGGCGTAAGTGTAGACCGGCGTTCCGAGCGTCACATAGCTCGTTGTCACCGGGTAGTAATAGTTGCGCAGGAAGCGGGCAATGCCGCCAACCTCAGCGTGGAACTGGGGATAATCTACTGCCGCCTTCACGATGAAGTCGGGCGCCACATTGTTCGCGTAGGTGGTAATGCCGGCGGACGACGCAGTGTTGCCCCCACCGACTGCAGCCGCGGCGTTGTACAAGCCACCATTCTGACCCGTGCCGGCAAAGAAATATTCGGTCGGAGTAGTGCCGCTGGCGGTGAAACTGGTGATCTGCGCCTGCTCGGCCGACGCCGCCAGCGTGAAGGCGCCAGTCTTGTAGTCGCCGAAGCGCTGCTGGACGCGGATTTCGGGTTGCCGAGTCCAAGTGTAGCCGACCAGGTATTGGGGATCGATCGTCTGCGGCTGGATCTCGGTGCGGGCATCCGTTCCCCTGCGCATTTCCGTGGCCAGCGACCACATCTGGCCGCCAGTCACGGTGAAGCCCGACTGCGAAGCCGCCTGGCCCCAGATCTGACGCTGACGGAGAACGTAGCTGTTGGATTGGTTGTTGTTCGACGAGGTGCCCGTTCCCAGCCAGTCCATCTCGTAGTAGGCGCCAATCGTGAAATTCCCCGTGTTGCCCTGGACGAGAGCACTGAGGCGGCTCTGGCGGCCCGAGAAGTTCAGCTCGCTCACATGCCCTTCGTTCGCGCTCGGCATCGGGATTGAATTCAACGGCGTGTTGATATCAGAGTTGACCGAACGCTCGCGCCACACACCTTCAAATGCGGCAAAGCCACCCGGCGTAATCGTGACGCCCTTGTAATGCAGCGCCGCCGGCGAGTTGATCGCGTCCGTCAGATCGGTCTTGGTGGTGTTCACCGTGGCGGCCAGGCTGGCATTCGCACCCTGCAGGTCGGTCACCGTGCTCTTCAGATTAGTCACGGCGTCGGCCTGCGTCTGGGTTGCGGAGGTCGCGCTCTGCGCCTGGGCGGCGGCTGCGGCAGCCTGCGACTCGGCGGTCGAGGCGGTGGACTGAGCAGTCGCTGCGGTCGATTGCGCGGCAGAAAGCGCAGCATCCTTGGCCGCGTTCTCCCGCTTCAACTGGTCGATCTCGGCCTGCTGAGCGGCCATCTTTTCCTGCAACTCGCGGATCGCCTTCTGCTCCGCGGTTTCTGGCTTCGCCTTGGTCCTCTTCGTGGTTGTCGCCGATCCGGACGTAGTCGTCTGCGCGCGCAGCGAAAGCGTGCCGAATACCATCATCGCCGCCATCGCCGCTGTTACTTGCTTCTTCATGGGACCTCGCTAAAAACACTGTTGGAAGCAGAGACCCGCGCCTAGTCCTCCCGGCATTGCTGCCTGGGCCGCACAATTCCTCTGCTCGTTCTTTCCGTCCATGCTGTCAAGAGTTTGTGAACGTAGGAGAAACATTCCGGCCATGCGCCGCTATTTTTCGGCGAAATTCATCCGGCATTAACATGCCGCTTTGGATACCCGCAGCTCCCTCCACCGAAACCGATTCGCCCCTCCTCGCCCGACTGGTTTACCGTAGGGTGATGTTGATCTCCCGTTCCCGCCTGGCTCTGCTTGCGGCCTCACTGCTCGTCGCCAGCCCAGCGCACACCCAGACCTCCCAGCCGCTCAAACTGATCCCCATCCCGCGCGAGGTCACCCCCGCCGCCATCCAACTGCTCTCCACCGGGGTCCAGATCAACTGCCCGGCCCCCTGCGCGCCCGAGGACGGCTTCGCCATCGACGACTTTAAGTCCTGGCTCGCAACCCTTGGAGTCCAGGTCAACACCACCTCGCCCATCAACATCCTCGTTGCGCGCTACGGAACGCCGCTGGCCAACTCCATCTACACAGGCTCACTGCCTGCGGGCTCAGCCGCCGACACCGGAATGCCCGAAGCGATGAAGGCCGAAGGCTACGCCATCATCCCTGACGGCAAGGGCATCGCCCTTACCGCTGCAACCGATTCCGGTATCTTTTACGCGCTCCAGACAGCAAAGCAACTCATATCCGGCTACGGCGCAAACGCCGTCCTCCACACCGCGAAGATCCGCGACTGGCCCGCGATGAAGTACCGCGGCCTTGACGACGATCTCTCCCGCGGCCCCGTCGCCACGCTCGAATTCGAGAAGAAGATGATCCGCACCATCGCGGCCTACAAGATCAATCTCTACTCGCCTTACTTCGAACACACCGCCGCCTATGCCTCGAATCCCTTGATCGCACCGCCCGGCGGCGGCATCACCGCAGCCGACGCAGCCGCCCTGGTGGCCTACGCCCGCCCCTACCACGTCACCATCGTTCCGGAGCAGGAAGCCTTCGGCCATCTCCACAACGCCCTCATCCAGGAGCAGTACCAGGCGCTCGCCGAAACTCCCCATGGCGCGGTCCTATCGCCCACGCAGCCCGGATCCGTCGCCCTCATCAAGCAGGAGTTCGCCGAACTTGCAGCCGAATACCCCGGGCCGTTCCTCCACATCGGCGCCGACGAAACCGTCGACCTCGGCCTCGGCCAAACCAAAGCGGACGTCGACGCCCACGGCCTCGGCCAGGTCTACCTCGACTTCCTGCAGCAGATCGTCACCGCGCTCCAACCCCTCCAGCGAAAGCTGCTCTTCTGGGGCGACATCGCCGTGGGCTCGCCGGACCTACTGAAGACCATGTCCCCGAGTTTCAAGGATTCCACCATCGCCGTCGCGTGGGAGTACGACCCGGAGCCGAAGGGGTATGCGAGGTTCCTGACGCCGTTTACCAACGCGGGGTTCGAGACGTGGGTGAGTCCAAGCGTGCATAACTATCGCGTGGTGTATCCGGACAATACCCTGACGATGTTGAACATTCAGCAGTTCACGCGCGACGGCCAGAAGCTGGGCTCGACCGGCCAGCTCAACACCATCTGGAACGACGACGGCGAAGGCCTCTTCAATCAGGATTGGTACGGCATCCTGTTCGGCGCAGCCGCCGCGTGGCAGCCCGGCGAATCGTCCATCGAAGCGTTCGAGCAGAGCTACGCCCAGGTCTTCCACGGCGACGCGACCGGCGCGCTGAACCAGGCGCAGCTCGAACTGATGGCTGCCCACTCCGTCCTCAAAGATCAGGCCAAGGTGGGCAACGCCACCAACAACATCTTCTGGCTCGACCCCTGGTCGAAGGATGGCCAGAAGGTCGCAGTGCAAGTCCGCCCCTACACCCACGATCTCCGCATGCACGCCGAAGCCGCGCTGACGCTGATCGCGCAGGCCCGAGCCGCCGCAGGCCCCAATCCTGCGGGCACGCAAGTCTCGACCATGGATGTCGGATCGAGTTCGACCCTGTACAACGCATCGAAATTCGGCGCAGCCAGCAGCGCCCTGCGCGAGCCAGACGCCATCGACGCGATGGAGCTTGGCGCGCGCCGCATGGACTTCATCGGCCTCAAATTTCAGCTGGCCGACGAGATGGCCGCCGGATACGCTCGCGCTCTCGCCGCTTCTACCAGCCCCGACCGCAAAACCCGCAACAGCGTCAGCCGCGAGCTGGGCGACCTCAACAGTGTCAACGGCCGCATCCAGGATCTGCGCAACGGATACACCCTCATCCGCGACCTCTACGAGTCTGCCTGGCTGCGCTCCAATCGCCCGTACTGGCTGCGCAACGTCCTCGAGCAGTACGACTACACCACGCAAATCTGGCTCGCTCGCGCCGACAAAGTCCACTCTGCGCAGCGCCAATGGAGCGATTCGAAGACCCTCCCGCCCGCCGACGAAATGGGCGTCCCACGCGCCCCCGAATCCCTGCCCACCACGCCCGTGAGCGCCCCATGACGACCACAATCCTTACCGCAAGGCGCATGATCGCCGCGGACACCACCATCGATTACCCCCGCATCTCCATCCTCGCCGACGGCATCATCGCGGCTATCGAGCCGGGCGACCCAACCGCGGATGAAACCAGCATCACCGCGCCCTTCCTCGACATTCACGTCCATGGAGCCGCGGGCCACGACACCATGCAAGGCACTGCGCAGGCCTTCGCCGGAATCGGCAAATTCCTCGCCACCAAAGGCGTGGCAAGCTACCTCGCCACCACCGTCACCGCACCCATCGACCCCACCCTGCACGCCCTCGAAGGAATCGCCAACGCCATCGAAGCCGCGATCGGCGACTCCAGCGCCCACGCAGCTCGCCCCGTAGGCATCCACCTCGAAGGCCCGTTCATCTCCCACGCCAAGCGCGGCGTCCATCCTCCGGCGGACATCCAGCCGCCCTCCATTCCGCTCTTCGACCGCATGCAGCAGGCCGCGCGCGGCCACATCCGCCTCATCACTATCGCGCCCGAAACCCCAGGCGCCCTCGACCTCATCTCTCACGCAATCAAATCCGGAGTGCGTGTCAGCATCGGCCACTCTGATGCCACCGCCGCCGAGGCCCGCGCCGCCATCGGCGCCGGCGCTGCCAGCGCCACCCACACCTTCAACGCCATGCGCCGCCTCGACCACCGCGAACCTGGCATCGCCGGCGTCGTCCTCGACACTGAAAGCCTCTACGCCGAACTCATCTGCGACGGCATCCACGTCGCGCCCGAGTTCGTCCGCCTCTGGCTCCGCTCCAAGGGCGCCGGCCACGCGATCCTCGTCACCGACGGCATCTCCGCCACCGGCATGCCCGACGGCAACTACATGCTCGGCGAGTTGGAAGTCACCGTCGCGGGCGGCCGCTGCCTCTCCACCCGCGATCTCGCCGCCGGCATCGAAACGCTCGCCGGCTCGGTCCTCACCATGGACCGCGCCGTTGCCAACCTGCAGCGCTTCACCGGCGCGCCACTCGCGACTGCCGTCCACCTCGCCAGCCGCAATCCAGCCCGCATGCTCGGCCTCGAGCACCTCGGCCAGATCGCCACAGGCCAACCCGCCAACTTCAACATCTTCTCCGCGGACGGAACCCTGCATCAGACCATCCTGCACGGCCGCGCCGTCGGCCCAGCCAGCCGCTAGCCGATCGGCAACCTCCCAAGGCGCTCGCCCAGCGTTTGCCCAAAGAGTTACACTCCAGAGAGGCACACTTGTATTCCAAGCGAAAGTGGCGAAATTGGCAGACGCACCAGACTTAGGATCTGGCGGAGCAATCCGTGGGGGTTCAAGTCCCCCCTTTCGCACCAACAACTTCCACTCAGCCCCAGCTCACGCCGGGTGAAGGGCTGAAGTTTTCACAAGCGGACGATTTAGTAGGCGCCGGCGAGGATGCTTTCGGCTGCTGCGATGGAGGCTTGCGTCGCGGCGGCGTTGCGAGGCTCGTAGGCGCAGAAAGGGTCGCTGGCGAGCGGGTCGCCGGTGTAGGCGAAGGCGCGGGCGCGGGATCCTCCGCAGAGGGTGCGGTACTCGCAGACGCCGCACTTGCCGCGGAACTCGGCGGGATTGTGCAGCGAGCGGAAGATGGGCGAGTCGCGATAGATGTCGATGAGCTGGTTGACGCGGACGTTGCCGGTGGCGAGTGGGAGGAATCCGGCAGGGAAGACGTCGCCCTGGTTGGAGACGAACATGATGCCATGGCCGTCGCGGATGCCGAAGCCGCGATAGACAGGGGTGCGCTCGATCTCGGCGCCGGTGCGGCCGGCTTCGCGCATGGCGTTGAGGGCGACGCGGCGATAGGACGGGGCCTCGGTGGTTTTGATGGCAAAGGGTGCGTCGTGGGTGAGATTGTAGGTCCAGTACATCAACTCCTCGCCGCGTTCGGGCGTGACCGGCTGAAGCTCTTTGCCGCGGCCGACGGCGATGAGGTAGAAGAGGCTCCAGCGCATGAGCTTGTAGCCCTTGAGGAGTTCGTAGATGGCGGGCAGGTCGTCGGCGGTCTCCTCGGAGACGAGGGTGTTGACCTGGATGGGGAAGCCAGCCTCGGCGGCGTTTCGGATGGCGTCGATGGTCCAGCCGTAGCAGCCTTCGACTCCGCGAATGGCTTCGTGGCGCGCTGCGGAAGAGCCATCGAGCGAGAGGCCGAGTGAGTCGATGCCATGGGCTTTGAGTTTGGAGAAAACTTCGACGGTTAGTTCGGGTGTGGCGGCGGGGGTGATGGAGACAGTGAGGCCGAGGCGGCGAGCTTCGTCGATGATCTCGTAGAGATCGGCGCGGCGGAGCGGATCGCCGCCGGTGAGGATGAGGTGGGGCTTGGGGTCGAAGGCGGCGACTTGCTGGAGGAGGGCGATGCTCTCGGCGTGGTTGAGCTCCTCGGGGTCGGCGACGTTGACCGCCTCGGCGCGGCAGTGACGGCAGGCGAGGGCGCAGGCCTGGGTCATCTCCCAGTAGACGAGCATTGGATTGCGGGAATAGTCGTGGTGGGCGGCGCGATGCGCGTGGGGGTGGGCCGTGGGGGCGAGGACTCGGATGTCGATGGGAAGCATGTGCGCGTTCTCCTATGCGCCGATGCAAGCTGGCGCGTGTACGTCGTGGTAGGGGCGGTTGGTGTGGAGTCGTTCCGCGATGGCGCGTGCGGCGATCATTCCGCTCAGAATGCAGTCTGGGATGCCGGCTCCGCGGTAGGCTGCTCCGGCAAGATACAGGCCGGGGCAGGCTGCGATGGCGTGGTCAATTTCGTTGATTCGCTCGCCGTGGCCGAGATCGTATTGCGGGTTGGCTTTGTTCCAGCGATAGGCTTTGGCGAGGACTGGAGCTGCGGTAATTCCCATGATGGTGCGGAGTTCTTCGAGCGCGAGGGCGATGAGGGCTGTGTCGTCCTGTTCGGCGAGGGGCTCGGCGAGCGCGCCGCCGATGAAGACGCGGAGCAGCACGGAGTCCTCGGGAGCGCGGTGATTGAACTTCGCTGAGGACCAGGAGCAGGCGGTGATACGGCGGCCTTCGCTGAAGGGAACGATGAAGCCGGCGCCGGTCATCGGGTGCGCGATGTCGCTCCGCTTGAAGCCGAGCGAAACGGTTGCGGTGGAGACGTAGGGGATGTCCCGCAGACGAGTCGCGAGCACGGGGTCGATCTGCTGGACGAGGTCGGCGGTGACATAGGCGGGCGTGGCGAAGACGATGTTGTCGGCGAGGATGGTTCCTCCGTCGCTGAGAACAACCCTGTATTGATCGCCGTGGGGGCTGACCGCGAGGGCGCAGCAGCCGGTGCGAATCGCGTTGGCGCGCAGTTGGGCGACTAACGCGTCAGAGAGCTTCTGCAGACCACCTTGGAGAGACATGAACATGGGCTTCGGTTTTGTGCCGGGAGTTGGACGATGCCTGGGGCGCCTCATCATGCCGCGCAGTAGGCTGCCGTGCTTGCGCTCCATCTCCTGAAACATGGGGAAGGTGCTGGCGAGGCTCAGCTTCTCGGGGTCGGCTGCGTGGATGCCGCCCATCAGCGGCCCGGCGATTTTGTTCAACGCCTCTGAGCCGAGACGCCGGCGCACGAAGCATGCGAGACTTTCGTCCTGGCTGGTGGGTTGTTTGGGGACGAAGAGCTCCATGCCCATGCGGAGCTTACCCGGCCAGGAGATGAGGCGCGAACGCAGAAAGGGAAGTACCATGGTGGGCGCCATCAGCATCATGCCCTCGGGCATGGGATGCAGACGGTTGCCGCTCCAGACAAAGGTGGTGGCTTGCTTGCCGGTGTTGGAGCCGACTAACTGATCGCTGAGGCCGAGACGGGCGCAGAGATCGAGGGCAGCAGTCTTCTGGGTGATGAAGGAGTCGGGTCCGCCTTCGACGAGGAAGCCATCGTGGGCTGCAGAGGTGATCTTTCCGCCGAGGCGCGGCGAACACTCGATGAGGGTGTAGTCGGTGACACCGCATTCCTGGAGATAGAACGCAGTTGCCAAGCCTGCAATTCCGCCGCCGATGATCACTGTTCTACTCATGGGCCATCACAAGTCGAATCAAAGTATTTCCCCGGAGTTCTTGTGCGGCGTCGCGCTCTAAGGTAGCCGTCGGGGAGACTGGGGAGGTCTCTACGCATAGTTAGAATATGCGGCGGGCGGGAAGGCTGGCAGTGACGTGCGTCACATATTCGTTGTGAGGTATGTGCGAGCCTCACACTAAGGCAGTGTTGAGTAACTCATGATTGAAAGCGCGCGGGAGTTACAAAACTAATACGAACGACCTTGATTGAAGGGCGAATAATCCAAACTATGACTGAACCACGAATTATTCAGGGTGGCATGGGTGCGGGCGTTTCGAATTGGCGGCTGGCACAGGCAGTATCGCGTGAAGGGCAACTAGGACTGGTATCGGGTACGGCGCTGGATCAGATTCTGGCGCGACGGCTGCAGGATGGCGATTCCGGCGGACACATGCGGCGCGGGCTGGATGCGTTTCCAGACGGCGCCATGGCAGAGCGCATCTGGACGCGGTATTTCATTCCCGGAGGCAAGGAGGTGCGGACTCCGTATAAAGCCGTGCCGCCGCTGACGAAGGATAATCCGCGTGAGTTAGTCGAGTTATGTATTGTGAGTAACTTCGTTGAGGTGTGGCTGGCGCGGCAGGGACACCATAATCCAGTAGGAATTAATTTTCTGGAGAAGATTCAGTCGGCACATCTGCCGTGCATCTATGGAGCGATGCTGGGCGGAGTTGGATACGTCATCATGGGTGCGGGAATTCCGTTGAAAATCCCCGGCGTGCTGGATGGATATGTGGAGCATCGGCCGGCCGAGTATGCGATTCATGTGCTCGGCGTGCAGGAAGGCGACGACAATATTGCGCGGTTCAATCCGCGGGACTACATGGAGTGCGAGTTGACGACTCTAACGCGGCCTAAGTTCCTGCCGATCGTCTCGTCGAACACGCTGGCCGTGACCATACTGAAGAAGGCGAATGGGCGCGTGGATGGGCTGGTGATTGAGACGAGGACGGCGGGTGGGCACAATGCTCCGCCGCGAGGAAAGATGCAGCTCTCCGAGTTGGGCGAGCCGGTGTACGGCGAGCGCGACGCGATCGATATAGCAAAGCTGCGCGAACTGGGCGTGCCGTTCTGGCTGGCCGGCGGCTATGGGCACCCGGACAAGCTGCGCGAGGCGCTGGCACAAGGAGCCGCGGGCGTGCAGGTGGGGACGGCGTTCGAGTTCGCATGGGAGTCCGGGCTGCGCGAGGACTACAAAGAGGCGCTGCTGCACAAGGTGATTGCGGGCCATGCGAGAGTGTTTACCGATCCGCTGGCGTCGCCTACGGGATTTCCGTTCAAGGTTGCCGAGTTGGAGGGAACGTGTTCGGACGCGGAAGTGTATGCGGAGAGGCCGCGCATCTGCGACTTGGGCTTCTTGCGGGAGCCGTATCGGACCGAAGACGGCGGGATAGGATATCGCTGCGCTGCCGAGCCGGTGAGCGTATATGTGTCGAAGGGCGGCCATGCGGAGGACACGATTGGCAGGAAGTGCGTGTGCAACGGGCTTCTCGCCAATATCGGCTACCAGCAGGTGAGGAACGGTCGGCGCGAGGAGTATGGATTGATCACGGCGGGCGACGATCTTTTTTCGGTGAAGGAGTTTTTGAAGCCGGGCCGGACGGAATATTTCGCTGCGGATGTGGTGAGGCAGTTGCTGACCGAGTGCGATAGCGAGACCGAAGGACCGCGAGCCGAAGTGGCGTGCTTCGCATAGAAGTGAATCACAAAGGACACAAGGGTAGAAGAGAGAACACGGAAGTTTCGTGCAGGCGCGCTAGTGGGGTGGGGTGAGGTTGCCGTAGTGGATTAGCGCCGGTGCATGCGGGTGGGTGAGGAGCTTGGGGACTTCGGCGAGGAGGGCTTCACGCTCAATGTTGCGGTGGGTGCGGAGGCGGGTGCGGACGCGGTCGAGGTCGGCGTCGTTGTAGCCGGGATGGCAGCAGATCTCGTAAGTCCCGGTGGGCGGGAGGGCCGCGAGGAGCTGAGCGAGGGTGGCTCCATTGAACTGGCCGGTGGCAGAGATGGCGACGGTGCCGTCGGTGGTGAGGATGCGGCACTCGTGGAGTCGGAGGCTGGCCTCGAAGCGGGAGCGCAGGCGTCCGAGGAGCTTGACGGCGAGGCGGCGCGTGGGGCTGCCCTGGTTCAGCGCGAGACTCCACGGTGGTTCAAAGGGACTGCGTATGGCTCGGACGGAGGTTTGTTCGGCGACTTCGAAGAGTGGGCGCGCGACGGCGGGAGACAGATGCGTGTGCTTGTGTGTATCGAGGTGGGTGACGTGGATGCCGGCGCTCTGGAGCTTCTGAATTTGGGCAAGGGATTCGCGGGCGATGTCTTCTGTGCGGATGCGGCCGCGAAGGAGCGCTTGAACGAAATCGAGCAGGGACGGGCGAAAGGATTTGCGGTCGGTGCCGAGGAGACTGGGGATTGTATCGGGCGGCGAGACGGGAACTCCATCGGTGAGGACGATGTGGCAGCCGACGCCGAGGGATGGGTGAGCACGGGCGACGGCGATGGCGTCGTCGAAGGCTGGGCCGTTGGCCATGAGGGTTGCCGAGGTGAGGACGCCGGCGGAGTTGAGCTCGCCGATGGCGCGGTTGATGCCGGGAGTGAGGCCGAAGTCGTCGGCGTTGAGGATGAGGCGCGCGGACATTGCTAGCTGATTGTAGAGGGTTGGCGTGGGGCTATACTTCGAGGAAATTCGTGGCGGGCAAGGAGAGCGTATGAATGTGACGGTGGATGAGCTGAATCCGGTGGGGATTCGCACCGCGGGGATACGGATGATTCCGGTGATGGACGGCCGGTTCAAGGTGTGGACGAAGAAGATGGGGAGCGGGCCACTAAAAGTTCTTCTACTGCACGGCGGACCTGGATTCACGCATCAGTATCTGGAAGCGATGGAGTCGTTTCTGCCCGAGGCTGGGATCGAGATGTATTACTACGACCAGCTTGGCTGCGGGAACTCGGATATTCCCGATGATGTGTCGCTGTGGGAGATTCCGCGCTTTGTGGAGGAAGTTGAGGAGGTACGCAAGGGGTTGGGGCTGGAGAACTTTGTGCTATACGGGCAGTCGTGGGGCGGGATGCTGTCGATCGAGTATGCACTGAAGTACCAGCACAATCTGCGGGCGCTCGTGATCTCGAATATGACGGCGGGGATTCACTCGTATCTGAAGCGGCTGGAGGCGATTGCGCGCAAGCTCGATCCGGTGACGCTGGCAACGCTACGGGCGCTGGAGATTGCAGAGGATTACGACTCGCCGGAGTACCAGCGGATCATGATGGAGGAGCTGTATCCCATGGCGATCTGCCGGTGCAAACCCTGGCCGGAGCCAGTGACGCGGGCGTTTCGCGACGCGAATCTTGCGGTCTACAACCACATGCAGGGGAAGAGTGAGTTTGTGGTGACGGGGACGTTCAAAAACTGGGAGAGGTGGGGCGAACTGCACAAGATCACGGTGAAGACCCTGACTCTGGGAGCAGGGAACGACACCATGGACCCGGAGGACATCCGCAGGATGGCGAACCTGATGCCGAATGCGACGTCGGCGATTTGCCCCGGGGGAAGCCACCTGGCGATGTGGGACGATCAGGCGATTTACTTCGAGCACCTGCTGGGTTTTCTGCGGACGGTCTAGCTGGGAACCGGTGCAGTGGCGACTTGCTCCTTGAGTTGGGGCTTGGCGGTGTGGATGTAGGCATCGAGTTGATAGCCTGCGTCGTGTGCAGCTTCGCAGGCGGCGGCGTAGGCGGCTTCGAGGTCGGCGATGGCTTTTGCCTGGCCTGAGGTGCGCTGCGCGATGCGGATGAGGGCGGGGAGTTGGAGCCACGCCAGCAGCTCTTCGAACTGCTCACGGTTGATGTAGGTGATGCCGGCGGAGGCGTTGACGCCGGCGAGCCAGCGGACGCCGGGATCGCTCCAGAAAGTCTCGGAGCGGACAGATGTTGCCGGTTCGGCGAGAAGCATGCGAACCTGCGCGGCGACGCGCCATTTAGCCTCGCCCTCCATGCCGAGGGAGGCGAAGATGTCGGCGAGAGCTGCGCGGAACTCGAGGCGGTCAAAGAGCTCGACTCGATCGCCTTTCCACGGCAGACTGCGGAGGACGATCCACGCGAGCACGGGGGCCCATGCCTGGTCTACATGCGCGCCAGGTTTGCGGCCGGGCAACATGCGGCGAGCTTCGGCGGGCCAATCGGTGGAGAACGATTGCGCGAGGAAGGGAATGAGGGTTGCCGCGGCGGCTAGCTCGCGGACGGTATCCGTGTAGCTGGGCGGCGCAGGAAGAGCGGACGCTGGTGTGCCGGCGGCGGAAGGCTCCGGCACGATGGGAGCGGGGATATTCGCGGCTCCGCGGGTGTCGGCGGGAAGATTTTCAAGCAGCTTGTCGAAGAAGTATTGGCTCTTCTCGACCAGCAGATCGAGGCGCGGGTCGAGCGCGGTTTGTGCATTTGAGGTCTTGGTTGCGTCGTCGCCGTTGCTGGGGTCGGTGGGCCAGCAGCCGGGCTCGCGCTCGCACGCTATCGCGGCGAGCGCTTGAATCTTGTCGGGGCTGATCGCCTGGCGCAGAGTGTCGTGGAGCGGGCGCAGGCGGAGCAGCGTGAGTTCGCGGTCGAGGTCGGGGACGCCAGTGCCGCGGAGGGTGTCGCAGAGCCACTCCCACGGATACTCGGCGGACGAGCGGAGCTCGCGCCAGTCGAGCAGGCAGACGCACTGGAAGCCGCGGAGGTCGAAGCTGAGGCCGTGCCAGTGGATGTCGGTGGCGCGGCGCAAGTATTCGAGGCCGTTCGAGTCGCGATAGCGAATGATGATGAATTCGCTGGTGGGCAGGCCAAGGCCGTCGGCGAGGCTGCGCTGGCGCATCTGGCCGCTGCCCTTGTCCATGAACCCGGTGGAGATGTGGATGGTTCCGCGGGCACTGTCGTACTTGTTGTTGTAGAGGACAAGGGATCGCTCGTCGCCGAAACGGTTCGAGTAGGCGAAGACGTTCTCGTCGACGGAGCCGAAGCCGTTCCAGAAGTCGTAGAGAGTGAAGTTGGAGCTGCCGGCGAATATGTAACGCTTTCTGAGCAGAGGGGCGATCTCGCGCTGGTGGCGGGCCACGAGGTCTTCGTTGGGTCGTTCGTCCATCTTGGCGGTCTTGAACTCCATTCCGTAGCGCTCGCCAAAGCCTTCGATCTGGCCATGGCCGAACATAGGCAGGCCGGGGAGCGTGGCGAGCAGCGTGCAGACGCCGAAGTACTTGTCCCCGGAGCCGAACTGGTCGATGGCAGTGCGTTCGTCGGGGTTCGACATGAAGTTCACATAGCGCTTCATGATGTCGGGGTCGAACTCGATAGTCTTCTTCAAGTAGCTGCGGTACTTTGCGTTTTCCTCGTCGCGCAGCATGTTCATGAACGCGCTGTTGTAGACGCGATGCATGCCGAGGGTGCGGACGAAGTAGCCTTCGAGCAGCCAGAAAGCTTCGGCGAGCAGCAGCGTGCCAGGAACTTCGGCTGCGACACGGTCAACGACTTCGCGCCAGAATTCGTGCGGCATCAGCGCGTCGAACTCTTCCTGTGACATGGAATTCTCAGCGCGGGAGGGGATGGAGCCACCGGCGCCCGGCAGCGGAAACCAGAGGCGTTGGACGTGACGCTTAGCCAGCACCATCGCGGCGTCAAAACGGATGATGGGAAAGAGGCGCGCGACGTGGAGGATGGTCTGGATGACGTGCTCGCGGACGTAGGCCTTGGAGTAGTCGAGCTGCGCGGTGTCGTTCCAGGCGAAGGTGGTGCCGTCGTTGCCGTGGTAGACGTACCGAGTCTCGCCGCTGGAGTGGTGCCGCAGACGGAAGGCGACGGCAGCGTCGGTCTGGTCGTAGTAGTGGTCGTCGATCTTGATCTCGACGCGCGAGTCGGTGGAGAGGTCGGGACCGTTGAAGCTGTAGGCAGGAAAGGGGCTCTCCCAGCGATGGATGAACCAGTCGGGATGCTCGATGACCCAGGGCGAGTCGATGCCCATGTGGTTGGGCACCATGTCGCTGGCGAGGCGCAGACCGGCCTGGGCGGCGCGGTGCTTGAGGTTTTCGTAGGCTGACCAGCCGCCGAGATCTTCCGCGATGTCGTAGCTCTTGAGCGAGTAGGCGGAGGCGACGGCGTCGTGGTGTCCGCGCAGACGCTTGATGGTGCGCGAAGCGATCGAGCGCTCCCAAAGGCCGATAAGCCAGAGGCCGGTGATGCCGCGATCGGCGAGAATGTGGAGTTCTTCGTCGGGAATCTGGTCGAGGCGATGGATGTGGCGGAGATATTTTTTTGAGAGCTGTTCGAGCCAGACGTAGGTGCTCTTGGCCATCAGGACGACGTTGGGCATCCAGGCCTGGTCGGCGGAGAAGGCTTCGTACTCGTCGAGCGGGGCCTGGTAGCCGTGGGCGTATTTCTTGCGCTGGAACTCGTCGTAGCCGATGAACTCGTCGCCGACAAAGCCCATGGAGCCCCACGTGGGCGCGCCGTGACGGTACTGATCGGGGCCGGGCGGATGAAATCGCATCCAGACGGCGAGGTCTTCTTCGCGCAGAACATCGATGGCGAGCAGGATGCGTTTGATGTCTTCGCCGAGATAGGGCGCCCATTTTTCGCGGATGAAGTCGAGCTGGCCGATGAGCGAGTCGGGCGAGGCGAGGAAGGGAGCGCGGAGAGCGTCGAAGAGGCTGCCGATTTCAGGAGCGACGGGCGGGCGCGTGCTGAAGTAATCGGGAAAGGCCGCGGTGACGTTGGGGTAGACGGTGGACTGCTTGAGGCCGGCGTCTTCGAAGAGGGTTTGGAAGGGTTTGAAAGCTGGATTGATGTTGGCGATCCAGAGCAGGAGGAGTTCTTCGAGCGCGACTTCGCGATTGGGGATGCCGTCGGTGGAGCCGCGCAGCCATTGCACGGCGGTGGTCTGGCCGCGGAAAACGGCGACGTTGGGGAACTGCTCGGTGAAGGCGAGCAGCAGGCGTTCCAGCTTGTCGGGCGTGGTTTGCGCCGTGAACCAACGGACTGCCTCGGAGAGGACGGAGGGATCAATCTCCTTGCGATACCTGGCGACCAGGGCGTGGCTGAGTTCGTCAATCAGGCCCATGGCGAAGAGCGCGCCGGCGTTGAAGGCGCCGGCGGGATCGGCGTCCGGTCCGCGCATTTTGTTCAGCGCGTCGGCCAGTTTGCGACTTGCCGATACATTCGCGAAGACGACGTTGCCCGAATAGCCGAAGAGGAGGTCGTCGACCTGGGCTGCTTCTCGAACGGCGCGGGAGATGTGAAATTCCATTTAAATGCCTCGGCGCAACACAGCCAGTATCGCCTGCAAGTTAGGTTTGATGCTTCGGACGCCTGATGAACCGCCATCGCTGTCGAAGTTGGCAAGCGCACTCCGGCAGCTCAGCCATGGCTGGGTCGCAATAACTATATAGTCCGAGGCCATCGGACGCTACAGCGGTCAAAGCTGATGCTTTAGCGCTTCAAGTCCAGGGATTGGTGGAGGGGCAGGTCAGCGGAGGAGCCTCCGACCTCGATGAGGAAGCTTCCGGATGGGCGGGTCCATTTGGTGTCGGCAGTGGAGTAGATCGAGAGGTAGAGCGGGTCGAGCGGAATCTCGACGGTCTGGGTAGCTCCGGGAGCGAGGCTGATGCGCTTCCAGCCGGCGAGTTTGCGGAAGGGCTCGCCTGCGGAGTCGGGGAGGGTGACGTAGGCTTCGGCGATTTCGTCGCCCGCCACCGCGCCGGTGTTGTGCAGGGCGAACGTGACGGACTTGGCGTCGTGGTCGACTTTCAGGTTCGAATACGCGAAGCGGGTGTAAGAGAGGCCGAACCCGAAGGGAAACAGCGGCTGCTTGTTCTTCTCCTGAAACCAGCGATAGCCGACTGCCATGCCCTCGACGTTGTAGTCGACGGGGAAGTTGCGCGCCTGGTTGCTACCCCCGCCAGCGTCGGCTCCGTTGTTGCCGGTGCGGTCGGTTAGGCCGGAGACGTGGGGGTGAGGGAGATCGGCCTCGGTTGCAGCGAAGGTGACGGGCAGCTTGCCGGAGGGGTTGACGCGCCCGAAGAGGATGTTCGCGATGGCCTGGCCGCCGCCGATGCCGGGATACCAGGATTCGAAGATGGCTTTGACGCTGGGTGCCCAGGGCATGCTGACTGGGCCGCCGTTTTCGAGGATGACGATTGTGTTGGGATTGGCGGCGGCTACGGCGGCAACGAGGGCGTCCTGACGGTCGGGAAGGCTGAGGGTTGCGGAGTCCTGGCCCTCGGACATCCATTGGGTGACGAAGACGATAGCGAGTTGAGCGGAGGCGGCGGCCTTGGCGGCTGAAGCATTGTCGGTGCCCGGATCGTAGGTGATTGCGGTGCCGGGGACAGCTTGCTCGCGGATGTAGCGGAGAGGCGACGACGGGAAGTAGACGGCCTTGCCCCAGACGGACTCGCCCATTTTGGGATCGACGGCGTTGCCGCCGGGTGAGTCGACCTGGGCGGAGCCGCCGCCGGAGAGAACGCCTACGTCGGCATGGCCTCCAATCACGGCGATGCTGCGGATAGTGGCTGCGGAGAGCGGAAGGATGTTGCCGGTGTTTTGCAGCAGGACGGCGCTCTCCTCTTCGATCTTCTCGGCGTCGTCACGACCCAGGAAGGGATCTACGACACGGCGGACGGGCGGGTGGTCGATGACGTCGTTGGCAAACATGCTGCGGACGATCCGATGGACCATGTCGTCGAGGCGCGCTTGCGGAACGGCGCCACTGAGGACGGCCTGTCTGAGCGGCTCTGAAAAGAAATTGTCGTCGCCGGGTTGGTCCATGTCGAGGCCCGCGAGGGCCGCCTTGGCGGTCGAGTGCGTTCCGCCCCAGTCGGAGAGGACGAAGCCCTTGAAGTCCCACTCGCGCTTGAGGACTTGGTTGAGGGTGAAGTCGTTCTCGCAGGCGTAGTCGCTGTTGATGCGGTTGTAGGCGCACATGACGCCGGCGGGCTTGGCAAGCGAGATGGCGATCTGGAAGGCGAGCAGGTCGGTCTCGCGCATTGTGCGCGGTTCCAGAATTGCGTTGAGGGTGTTGCGGCCGGTCTCCTGGTCGTTGAGGACGTAGTGCTTGATATCGCCCATGATGTGGTTGGACTGCACCCCGCGCGCGAGTTGGCCGACCATGATTCCGGAGAGGATGGGGTCTTCGCTGGCGTATTCGAAGTTGCGGCCGTTGCGTGGTTCACGAATGAGGTCGACGCCACCGCCGATGGACATGTTGAAGCCCATGTCGCGCAGCTCGCGGCCGATGACGGAGCCGTAGAGGAAGGCGGCGTCGGGATCCCAGGATGCGGCCATGCCGATGACCGAGGGGAGGAGCGTGGCGTAACGGCTCTGAAGAGCGGCCATGCGGACGCCGACGGCGGAGTCGGCGAGGTTGATGTCGGGAAGGCCAAGGCGCGGAATGCCGGTCACGAAGCCGGCACCGCCGTTGTGGCGAGTATTGACGAAAGCGCCGGCGCGTAGAACGCCCCAGCCGTCGCCGTGGACGAGTTGGATCTTCTCGTCGAGGGTCATCTCGTGGATCATGAGGTCGGCGCGCGTCTCGGGGTCGAGGGAGGGATTCATCCAGGCCTGCTGGGATGCTGGCGTGGCGGGGGAAGCCTTCGCAGCGGCTTGACCGGTTGCGGCGGTTGAGAGGGCAAGGGAAAGGCAGGTCAGGGTCAGGGTGCGGAAGATTCTCATCGAGGCGGCGTTCCTTTTATGCGGCCGGTCCAGTATACGGTGATGGCTGGGCTAACGTTTGTCTTGGCGAAAAATCATTTGTTGGGACCGGTCGCGGGACTGGGCCGGGTGGGGCTGGCGACGTCCTGCGCCTTGCGGGGCTCGATTGTGGCGTTGCACCGAAACCAAAGTTACCCTTCGGGGTTTATGATTAGGCAACATCTTCAGGCCGGGCCCGGACGGGTGGGGTGCGGCTTGAATCAGGCGATGTTTTCCGCGCGACGCCGATGTGAGCCAGTAGGGACGATGGTTCTCCAGATGGGCAGGGCTGGGTTGGGCGTCGCCGGGGTTTCGGGGAAACCGCTGGGTTCTGTCGTAAGACGCGTGCTGATTGGGGCGGTCGCGGTCATCCTGCTGGGATTTGGCCGACAGGCTTTGGTGGCGCAGATGTACGCGCCGCAACCGGGATATGGCGGCCAATACGCGCCGCAGTACGCTCCAGGATATGGCCAGCCGCAGGCGATGGCGCCTCAGGCCTACGGGCAGCCTCAATATTGCGGACAGCCGGCAACTCCGCAGCCATACTTGCAGCCGCAGCCGTACGCTCAGGCATATGGCCAGCCTTACCCGCAGCCGGGCTATGGGCAGGCGCAAGGTTATGGGCAACAGGCTTATCCGCAGCAGGGATACGCGCCGGCGCCGGGTGGGCAGGCGCTGAACGCGGATCAGCTTGAGCAGTTGGTGGCGCCGATTGCGCTCGATCCGGATACGCTGGTGGCGCAGATTCTGGCGGCAGCGACCTATCCGGCGCAGGTGCAGGCCGCCGACCGCTGGATGCAGCTGCAGGGGAATGCGTCGCAGTTTGCCATTGCCGGCGGCGCGGATATGCAGAATTGGGATCCCAGCGTGAAGGGATTGACGGCGTTTCCGCAGGTGCTGCAGGAGTTGGACCGCAACGCGCAATGGACGACCGAACTGGGCAACGCCTACTACAACCAGCCACAGGATGTGCTGGAAGCGGTGCAGGTGATGCGGCAGCGAGCTCAGGCGGCGGGGAATCTGCAGAGTTCGCCGCAAGAGCAGGTGAGCTACGACCAGGGCGCGATTGAACTTGCGCCGGTGAATCCGGAGATGGTCTACGTGCCGGTTTATAACCCGTGGACCGTGTATGGCGATCCGGTGACTCCGTATCCAGGGTTTTCGCTGGTGGGCGCGCTGGGATCGTTCTTCGGAACGGTCGGGCCAGGGCTTCTGCACTTCCTGCCCGGGATTGCGATGGCGGCGTTCAACCACACGCCGTTCGGGTGGTTGAGCTGGGCGGTGAGCTGGTTGGCGCATGCGATCCTGTTTGACCACTCGACTTACTCTTCCCATAGCAGCACGGTGGCCAATTGGGGCCTTGCCGGCGGCGGGATGAGGGCGTTCGCATCGCGCGGTGGAGGCAGCGGGTATGGCCGATCGGGCGGCGCTTCGGCGCAGGGTTACGCGCGGCCCGCGCCGTTCGAGCGCAACTACGCGCCGGTTGAACGGCGCAATCAGCCGGCGCAGCAGGCATACAGCCGGCCGGCGATGGAAGCTTACAACCGGATGCCTGCGCCAGTGAGCAGGCCGCAGGCGTATAGCTCTCCGGAGAGCCGATTGGCGTACGGGCCGAGCTATTACAACAACAGTCGCGGCGCTTACAACGGCGGCTATGCTGCGCCCGCGCAGTCGTATCGGGCGCCAACGATGCAGGCGTATCGCGGGCCGAGCGAGTCGTTCGGGTCTCAGGCTTACAAGGAGCCGAAGTCGAGCGGATCGCATATGTTTGGCGGCGGCGAGAGCTATAAGGAACCGAAGTTCAAGGAACCGAAGTACAGCGAGCCAAAGTTCAAAGCGCCGAAGGAGCCAAAGTTCAAGGAACCGAAGGCGAGCGGCGGACACTCGAACGGCGGCGGCAAACATCACTGGTAATCACGTGGGGTTTGCCGGGCTCGTCCCATGGACCGACGACGGAGATTCTGACTCTCCGAGTCAGAATGACGCTTCCAAAACGGCGGAGTTAGAATCGTCCGCATGAGTCTTTATTACGCAGCAGGATCGCCGACAACCGAGTTCAGCGCCGCCGAGACCAAGGCGGCGCTTTTTAGCGCGCTGGATAAGCTTGGTTCGCGCAGGAAGGTTCTGGCGGTTCCGCCGGACTTTACGCGCATGCACTCGATGTCGGGACAACTGACTGAGTATGTGTGGAACTACTACGGCGATGCGCTGGCCGATGTGCTGCCTGCGCTGGGCACGCACAAGGCGATGACCGACCACGAGATCCAGACGATGTTCGGGCCAACTCCGCGCGACCTGTTCCGCGTGCATGACTGGCGGAACGACATCGTGACGCTGGGCGAGGTTCCCGGCGACTTCATTCGCGAGGTGAGCGAAGGGAAGGTCGACTATCCGTGGCCAGCGCAGGTGAACAAACTGCTGCGGGATGGTGGACACGATCTGATCCTGTCGATTGGGCAGATTGTGCCGCACGAAGTGGTCGGCATGGCCGGCTACAACAAAAACGTTTTTGTGGGTACTGGCGGCGTGATGGGAATTCATCGCTCGCACTTCCTGGGCGCCGTTTATGGGATGGAGCGCATGATGGGGCGGGCGGATACTCCGGTGCGGCGGGTGCTGAACTATGCGAGTGACCACTTTGCACAGGGCTTGCCGATTGTGTACGTGCTCACGGTGGTGAGCAAGAACGCTGCCGGGAAGCTGGTGATCAATGGCTTGTTCATTGGGGACGATGCGGAGTGCTTCGAGCGGGCGGCGGAGCTGAGTTTGAAGGTCAACTTCGTGATGATGGACCGCGAGATCAAGAAGGCAGTGGTGTTTCTCGATCCGGAGGAGTTCAAGAGCACGTGGCTGGGGAACAAGAGCGTTTACCGGACGCGGATGGCGCTGGCGGACA
>Ga0302314_10003213_pt1 | contig 30254 bp, 4 predicted proteins | sample III_Palsa_N2_3_FD_200533 | JGI IMG/M metagenome (GOLD analysis project Ga0302314, IMG submission 200533) | Peat permafrost microbial communities from Stordalen Mire near Abisko, Sweden - III_Palsa_N2_3 | ecosystem: Environmental > Terrestrial > Soil > Palsa > Peat permafrost | place: Sweden... | reverse complement strand
GACGGCGTTTTTGTTTACGGGGCAGGGTGCGCAGCGGGTGGGGATGGGGCGTGAGTTGTGTGGGGTGTTTCCGGTGTTTGAGCGGGTGTTGGGTGAGGTGTGTGGGGAGTTGGATCGGTGTCGGGAGGCGCTCGCGGACGGTGGGGGTGCTGGTGTTGGTGTGTCGTTGCGTGAGGTGTTGTTCGCGGGGGAGGGTTCGTCTGAGGCGGTGTTGTTGGATGGCACGGAGTTTGCGCAGGCGGGGTTGTTTGCGGTGGAGGTGGCGCTGTTTGGGTTGCTGGAGTCTTTTGGTGTGAGGCCTGATTTTCTGGTTGGGCATTCGATTGGGGAGTTGTCGGCGGCGTGTGTGGCGGGTGTGTTTTCGCTTGCGGATGGGTGTCGGTTGGTGGCGGCGCGTGGCCGGTTGATGGGTGGTTTGCCCGCGGGTGGGGGGATGTTGGCGGTGGAGGCCTCCGAGGATGAGGTGCGGGGGGAGCTTGTGGGGTTTGAGGGTCGGTTGGGGGTCGCGGCTGTGAATGGTCCGCGTGCGGTGGTGGTGTCGGGTGAGGTGGGTGCGCTTGAGGAGTGGGGTGGACGGTGGGTTGAGCGGGGTCGTAGGACGCGGCGTTTGCGTGTGAGTCATGCGTTTCATTCGCCGTTGATGGAGCCGATGCTCGCGGAGTTTCGGGAGGTAGCGGCGGGCGTCGAGTATGCGCCGGCGCGGATCCCGGTTGTCTCGAATGTGACGGGGCTGCCGATCGCGGTCGAGGAGCTGGCCGGCGGTGAGTATTGGGTGCGTCATGTGCGTGAGGCGGTGCGGTTTGCGGAGGGTGTGGAGTTTTTGTGGGGGGCCGGGGTGCGGCGTTTCCTGGAGCTCGGTCCCGACGGCGTGCTCTGCGCGATGGCCAGCGAGTGCCTTGACGCGGCCGCCGAGAGTGGGGGCGCCGAGGGCGCGGCCGCCAACGGCGCGGGCGTCGATGGCGTAGCCGCCAATGGCGCGGGTGCCGGCGGTCGGGGCGTGGCGATGGCAGCCGCGTTGCATCGCGATCGCGGCGAGGCGGAGTCGTTTTTGGGCTTCCTCGCGCGGGCTCACTGTGCGGGTGTGCGAGTCGATTGGCCGGTGCTGTTCGCCGGCCGCGGCGCGCGGGAGGTCGATCTGCCCACGTATGCCTTCCAGCGCGAGCGCTTCTGGCTGGAGTCCCCGGCCGGCGTGGTCGATCTGCGCGCGGCGGGGCTGCACGCAGCCGGGCATCCACAGCTTGGCGCGGCCGTGAGGTTGGCGGGCGAGCGCGACGAGTGGCTGTTCACCGGGCTTCTGTCGCAGGTCGCGAGCCCCTGGGTGGGGGAGCACGTGCTGATGGACATCGCAATCCTGCCGGGCACGGCGTACGTCGAGCTCGCGCTGACCGCGGGCGCCGAGATCGGGTGCGAGACGTTGCAGGAGCTCACGCTGGAGGCGCCGCTGTTGCTTGGAGAGCACGACGCGCAGCTGCAGCTGCTGGTGGCGGAGCCCGACGATTCCGGGCAGCGCGCGTTCGCGATCCACTCTCGCGCGCAGGCGCAGGCCGACGAGAGCGAGCGCGACGGCGCCAGCTGGACCAGGCACGCGACCGGGGTGCTTGTGAGCGAGCCCGCCGCCGCCCCCTCCCAGCAATTCCAGCTGCTGGCCGCCGAGGCGTGGCCGCCCGCGGGCGCCACGCCGGTCGACGTCGAGGAGATCTACGACGATCTGAGCATCCTGGGCTGGGCCTACGGGCCGGCCTTCACCTCGATCCGGACCGCGTGGCGGCGCGGCACCGAGCTGTTCGCCGACGTCGCCCTCGACGAGGGGAATGCCGCAGACGCCGCCAGCTACGGCCTGCACCCTGCCCTGTTCGACGCCGCGGTGCACGGCGGCGTGATCGTCATGCGCGGCGAGGACGACGATGCCGAAGGGCGCGGAGCGATGCTGTTCGGCTGGGGCGGCGTGCGCCGCTACCAGACGGGGGTCTCCGCGCTGCGGGTGCGGTTGGCCTCCGGCGAAGGGTCGGAGTGGAGCATGGCGGCGGTGGACGCAGGCGGCGCGCCGGTGGTGTCGGTCGAGTCGCTCTCCTACCGGCTGGTCGAGGCGCAGCACCTCACCTCCCTGAAGCGCCGCACGCACGACCGCCTGTTCGGCCTGGAGTGGGTGGAGCTGCCCGCTCCAACGGTCGAGCAGGCGCCCCCTAGGATCGTGCTGCTCGGCGACGGCGCCGCCGGGCTCGACGCGCGCCGCTACCCCGACCTGGCCGCCCTGGGCGAGGCGATCGATGCGCAGGAAGCCACGCCCGAAGTCGTGGTCGCCCTCCTCGGGAGCGCCGCGGAGAGCGGGCCGCCCGCCGGGGGGAGCGAGCCGCTGGCCGCCCGCGGCGATCCGAGCGGGCTAGCCGACGCCGCCTATGCGCACGCCCGCGAGGCGCTCGAGCTGCTCCAGCGCTGGCTCTCCGACGAGCGCCTGATCGCCGCCCGGCTGGCGCTGGTGACCCGCGGCGCGGTGGCGACGACGCCGCAGGAGCAGCCCGATCCCGCCGGGGCATCCGTGTGGGGGCTGGTGCGCAGCGCGCAGTCCGAGCACCCCGGCCGGTTCGTGCTGGTCGACGTCGACGGCAGCGACGCCGCTTGGAGCGTGCTCCCGTCACTGCTCGCCACAGGGGAATCCCAGCTGGCGCTGCGCGAGCAGGTGGCCCGCGCACCACGGCTCTCGCGGCTGGCCGCGCAGGAGGAACCCACCGCGCCCGCGCTGGACCCCGAGGGCACGGTGCTGATCACCGGCGGCACCGGCGGCCTGGGCACCCTGCTCGCGCGCCACCTTGTTGCCGAGCGCGGCGTCCGTCACCTGCTGCTCGCCAGTCGCCGGGGGGCGCAGGCCGAGGGTTGGGAGGCGCTCGAGGCGGAGCTGCGCGCGCACGGCTGCGAAGCGCGGGCGGCGGCCTGCGACGTGGCCGACCGGGACGAGCTGGCACGGCTCGTGCAGACGATTCCCGCCGCCCATCCGCTGACCGCGGTGGTACACGCCGCCGGCGTGCTCGACGACGGGCTGATCGAGATGCTGAGCGCCGAGCAGCTCGAGCGCGCGATGCACGCGAAGGTCGCCGGCGCCGCGCATCTGCACGAGCTCACGCGCGGGCTCGACCTGGCCGCGTTCATCCTCTTCTCTTCGGCCGCCGGGATCCTCGGCGCGCCCGGCCAGGGCAACTACGCGGCCGCGAACACGTTCATGGACGCGCTCGCCCAGTGGCGCCGGACGCAGAGCCTGCCGGCGACGTCGCTGGCGTGGGGGGCGTGGGCGCCGGAGGGCGGGATGACGCAGGAGCTCGGCGAGGCCAACCTTGCCCGCATGCGCCGTTCGGGGCTGGCGCCGCTCACGCCTGCCGAAGGCCTCGAGCTGTTCGACCTCGCTGCCGGCTTCGACGAGCCGCTGCTGATCGCGATGCGGATCGACATCGCGACGCTGCGCGCCCGCGCCCGCGACGGGGCGATCCCGGCGGTGCTCGCCGGCCTCGTGCGGGTCCACGCCAAGGGCGCCGGCGAGGCGGCGGACTCGCTGGCGCGGCGCCTGGCGCAGATGCCCGAATCGGGCTGGGACGACGCGGTGCTCGACTACGTTCGCGACGAGGTCAGCGTGGTGCTGGGGTTTGCCGCGCGCAGCATGGTGCAGCCGAGCCGGGCCTTCCAGGAGCTCGGCTTCAGCTCGCTCGATGCGATCGAACTGCGCAACCGCCTGACCAAGGCCACGGGGCTGCAGCTGCCCGCGACCCTCACCTTCGACCACCCCAGCCCGGCTGCGGTGGCGGAGTACGTGCGCTCACGGATGAGCGAGCAGGGGGTTGCGCGTGCGCCGATCGAGGAGACGCTCGACAAGCTCGAGGCGATGCTCGCCGCGCTCCCCGCGGACGACCGCGCCAGGGCCGGCGCGCAGACGCGGCTGCGGTCCTTCAACGCGCGCCTGGACACCTTCCTGGCGGGTGGCGCGAGCTGGGACGCGGCTCCCGCGGAGGACCGAGAGGACGCCGGTCTGGAGGACGTCTCGGACGAGGAGATGTTCGAGCTGATCGATCGGGGGTTCGACTCGGAATGAGCCCCACCGCAACCGCCGCGCCGCCGCGCGTCGCGGATACAAACACGCATGAACTAAAGGCTGGAGGAGCACCGTGAGCGACGAGCAGAAGCTGCGCGAGTATCTGCGCAAGGTGACGGGCGATCTGCGCAAGGCACATCGCCGGGTGCGCGAGCTCGAGCAGCGTCGGCGAGAGCCGATCGCGATCGTCGGGATGAGCTGCCGCTACCCGTCGCGGGTGAGGCTGCCCGAGGAGCTGTGGCAGCTCGTCAGCTCCGCGACGGACGCGATCTCCGAGCTGCCCGCCAACCGCGGGTGGAACGTTGAGCGGCTGTACGACCCCGACCTCGGCCATCCCGGCACCACCTACTGCGGCGGCGGCGGCTTCATCGAGGACATCGCCGAGTTCGACGCCGGCTTCTTCGGGATCGTCCCGCGCGAAGCGCTGGAGATGGATCCGCAGCAACGGCTGGTCCTGGAACTCAGCTGGGAGGCGCTGGAAGACGCGGGGATCGATCCAACCTCGCTGGGGGGGACCGCGACCGGCGTGTTCACGGGCTCCTTCTACCAGGACTACGGGCCGAGCCCCGAATACCCGCTCGCCTCCTCCGACCCCGAAACTCCGCAGCCGGGCAGCTCCACCAGCATGCTGTGCGGGCGGGTGTCCTACCAGTTCGGGCTGCAGGGCCCCGCGGTGACGGTGGACACCTCCTGCTCCTCTTCGCTGGTGGCGCTGCACCTGGCGTGCCAGTCGTTGCGCCGGGGCGAGTGCTCGCTGGCGCTGGCGGGCGGGGTGACGCTGATGTCACACCCGACTCTGCTGGTGCTGTTCAGTCGCGCGCGAGCGCTCTCGCCCGACGGGCGCTGCCGCTCGTTCGCGGCGGGGGCCGACGGGACCGGCTTCTCCGACGGCGCCGGTCAGCTGGTGCTGGAGCGTCTCTCCGACGCGCGCCGGCTCGGGCACCGGGTGCTCGCGGTGGTGCGCGGCAGCGCCGTCAACCAGGACGGTGCGAGCAACGGCCTGACGGCCCCCAACGGGCCCTCCCAGGAACGGGTAATCCGCCAGGCGCTCGCCGACGCCGGGCTCTCCGCGGCCGAGGTCGATGCGGTGGAGGCCCACGGCACGGGCACGCCGCTCGGCGACCCGATCGAGGCGCAGGCGCTGCTCGCCACCTACGGCCAGGGGCGCACCGACGGCCCGCTGCGGCTGGGCTCGATCAAGTCGAACATCGGCCACAGCTCCGCGGGATCGGGCGTCGCGGGCGTGATCAAGATGGTCAAGGCACTCGAGCACGAATTGCTGCCGTCGACCCTGCACGTGGACGAGCCCTCACCGCACGTCGACTGGTCGGCCGGCGAGGTGCGGCTGCTCGTCGAGCCCGAGCCGTGGCCGGCTGGCGAGCGTCCGCGACGCGCCGGGATCTCCTCGTTCGGAGCGAGCGGCACCAACGCGCACGTGATCATCGAAGAGCCGCCGAGCATGGAGGATGCCTCCCCCTCCCCCTCCTCCTCCCGCCGTCCGGCCGCCAACAACGGCACGGCCGACAACGGCGCGGTGGACAACGGCGCGGTGGACGCGGCACAGGCGGATTCCAGCCTCGCCGACGCCGACGCCGATGCGTGGACCTGTGGCGTGGTGCCGCTGGTGGTGTCGGGCCGAGGCGCCGGCGCGCTGTGCGATCAGGCCCAGCGGCTGCGCGAGCTGCTGCAGGCGCAGCGCCCGCCGGCGGGCTCCCCCGTTGCGGACACCGGCCTGCTGGACGTGGCCTTCTCTGCGGCGGGCCGAGCGGCGCTCGAGGATCGCGGGGTGGTGCTCGCTCGCGATCGCGGCGAGCTGGTCGCCGGGCTGGGCGTGCTGGCGGACGGAGGTGTTGGGGAGGACGTCGTGCGCGGCGTGGCGCGTGAGGGCCGCCCGGTGTTCGTGTTCCCCGGTCAGGGTGCGCAGTGGGAGGGCATGGCGGTCGAGCTGCTGGACGCCTCGCCGGTGTTCGGGGACGCGCTGCGCGCGTGCGGGCGGGCGCTCGAAGAGCTCGTGGATTGGCGGGTCGAGGATGTTCTGCGCGGAGTGGCGGGGGCGCCGAGCCTGGAGGCGGTGGACGTGGTGCAGCCGGTGTCATTCGCCGTGATGGTCGCGCTGGCGGAGCTGTGGCGCTCCTTCGGCGTGCGCCCTACGGCGGTGGTGGGGCACTCGCAGGGGGAGATCGCGGCCGCCTGCGTGGCCGGTGGCCTGTCGCTCGAGGACGCGGCGCGGGTGGTGGTGTTGCGCAGCCGGCTGCTGGGCGAGGTGCTGGCAGGCCACGGCGGGATGGTGAGCGTGGCGCTCGAGCAGGGGCGGGTCGAGGAGTTGCTGGCGGGCTGGGGCGGGCGGCTGTCGCTCGCGGCCGTGAACGGCCCCTCCACGGTGATCGTCTCGGGCGAGTCGGGCGCGCTCGATGAGCTCCTGCAGGCGTGCGATCGGGATGGCGTGTGGGCGCGGCGGGTGGCGGTCGACTACGCCTCGCACTCGGCGGCGGTCGAGCAGCTGCGCGAGCGGCTGCTCGAGGCGCTCGCGGGGATCGAGCCGGTGTCGTGCGGCGTGCCGTTCTTCTCGACCGCGACGGGCGCGTTCCTGGACACGGCGGAGCTCGACGGCGAGTACTGGTACCGGAGCCTGCGCGAGCGGGTGCGCTTCGAGGAGGCTGTGCGCGCGCTCGCGCCGGCGACCAACGCCTTCGTCGAGATCAGCCCGCACCCGGTGCTGGGCGTCGCGGTGCGCGAGACGCTCGAGCATCTCGGCCTCGATGAGAGCGTCGCGGTGCTCGGCTCGCTGCGGCGCGGTGAGGGCGGCCCGGAGCGGTTCGTGCACTCGCTGGCCGAAGCGTGGGCGGCGGGAGCCGCGGTGGACTGGCGCGGGCTCCTCGCCGGCGGCGGCGCGCGGCAGGTCGAGCTGCCGAAATACGCATTTCAGCGGGCGCGCTACTGGTTGAACCCGAGCGCGGGCGTCGGCGACGTGAGCGGGGTCGGGCTGGGCGTGGCCGACCACCCGCTGCTGGGCGCGGCGGTGCAGGTCGCGGGCGGCGAAGGGTGGCTGTTCACCGGCCGGCTCTCGCTCGACACGCACGGCTGGCTCGCCGACCACGTGGTGTTCGAGAGTGTCGTGGTGCCCGGCACCGCGCTGCTCGAGCTCGTGCTGGCCGCCGGCCGCATCGCCGGCTGCGAGGCCGTGGAGGAGCTGACCCTGCAGGCGCCGCTGATGCTCGCCCCCGGCGGCGCGGCGCAGCTGCAGGTGCTGCTCGGCGAGCCCGACGGCGAGGGCCGCCGCGAGGTGAGCGTCCACTCCCGGCCGCACGTGCCTGCCGAGGACGGCGAGGAGGCGGACGGCGGCTGGACACGGCACGCGGCCGGGGCGCTGTTGACGCGCGCCGCCGCCGACGCCGCGCAGCTGACGGGCGCGGCGGCCGTCGAGGACCCGGCCGCGGATGCCGCGGGCGCGGCCGGTCTTGGCGTGCCGGGGCTCGGGCCGCAGTGGCCGCCGGCCGGCGCCCGGGAGCTCGACGCCGGACTCCTCTACGACCGCCTGATCGAGGCCGGGTTCGGCTACGGCCCGCTGTTCCAGGGCGTGCGGGCGGCGTGGCGCAAGGACGATGAGATCTACACCGAGGTGGCGCTCCCGCCGGAGGCAGCGGTCGAGGCCGCGCAGTTCGGCGTGCACCCCGCGCTCCTGGACGGGGCGCTGCACGGCCTGTTCTTCCTCGGCATGGACGAGCAGGGGGAGGCGGGCTCGCTGCCGCTCCCGTTCTCGCTGGGCGGCGTGAGCGTGGCGCGCCGGGGCGCCGTGTCGTTGCGGGTGCGCCTGGCACGCGCCGAGGGGAGCACGATGAGCGTGGCCGTGTGGGACGATGCCGGCGAGCCGGTCCTGGCGATGCGCTCGCTGGCGTTCCGTCTGGTGCAGGCCAGCCAGCTGGCCGGCGCCGTGCGCGAGGGGGAGCGGGGCTCGCTGCTGCGGACCACATGGGTGCCGGCGCCGCTCGCCGACGCTGGCGGGCAGCCGCGCATCGCGATCCTCGGCGATCCGGCCGCGCCCGACCTCGAGGGCGATCGGTACGAGGATCTGGCCGCGCTCGTGCGGGCGCTCGAGGAGGGCGCGGATGCGCCCGAGCACGTACTCGTGGCCGCCCCCTGCGGCCCGGCAGACGACGGTGCCGGCGGGCCGGCGCGGATGGCCCACGCCAACGCGCGGCACACGCTCGAGCTGCTGCAGGCGTGGCTGGCGCAGCCGGCGCTCGCCGAATCGCAGCTCGTGCTGCTGACGCGGGGCGCGGTGGCGGTTGCGGACGATGAGGCACCCGCGCTCGCCGCGGCGCCAATCTGGGGCCTGGCGCGCAGCGCCCACTCCGAGAACCCCGGGCGCGTGGCGCTCGTGGACCTCGACCCCCGTGGCGGGGCCGGGGCGGTTGATGGGGAGGCCGGCGGAGAGGCTGGTGCTGTGGTTGGCGGGGAGGCCGTCGCGGAGGTTGACAGGGAGACCGCGGTGGAGGCGGAGCGCCCGATCGCGTGGGCCGCGCTGCTCGGGGCCGAAGAGCCCCAACTGGCGCTGCGCGGCGGGACGGCGTACGTGCCGCGGTTGGAGTCGGCCCCCGCGAAGCCCGACGCCGCGCCCGCGCTCGACCCCGCCGGCACCGTGCTCGTCACCGGCGGCACCGGCGGCCTCGGCGCGCTCGTGGCGCGGCACCTCGCCGGCGAGCGCGGCGCCCGGCACCTGCTGCTGGCGAGTCGCTCCGGCCCGCAGGCGGCTGGGGCGCAGGAGCTGCTCGCGGAGCTCGAGCAGCTCGGCTGCGAGGCACGCGTGGTGGCCTGCGACGTCAGCGACCGCGGCCAGCTGGCCGCGCTGCTGGACTCGATCCCGGCCGAGCACCCCCTGCGGGTGGTGGTCCACACGGCCGGAGTGCTCGACGACGGGCTGGTCTCATCGCTCACCGCCGAGCAACTGGAGCGCGTCATGCGCCCCAAGGTCGACGCCGCGCTGCACCTGCACGAGCTCACGCGTGAGCTCGAGCTCTCCGAGCTCGTGTTGTTCTCATCGTTCACCGCCACACTCGGCAGCCCCGGGCAGGCCAACTACGCGGCCGCCAACGCCTTCCTGGACGCGCTGGCGCAGCACCGGTGTGCGCACGGGCTCCCCGCCAAATCGCTCGCGTGGGGGCTGTGGGAGCAGGCGAGCGGCATGACCGCCGGGCTCGACGAGGGCGACCGGGCGCGGATGGCGCGCGCAGGGGTGCTCGCCCTGCCCTCCGCCGGCGGGCTGGAGCTGCTGGACGCCGGCCGTGGCGCCGAGCAGGCGCTGCTGGTCGCGGCGCGTTTCGACCCGGGCGCCCTGCGTAAGCAGGCGCGGGTGGGCGTCCTGCCGCCGCTGTTGAGCGGCCTCGTGCGGATGCCGGCGCGGCGGGCGCGCGGTGACGGGGGATCGCTCGCCCGGCGTCTGGCCGAGGTCCCCGAGAGCGAGTGGGACGCAGCCGTGCTGGAGCTCGTGCGCGGCGAAGCGGCCGCGGTCCTCGGCCTCGGCTCCGCCGCCGAGGTCGATCCCGAGCTTGCCTTCAAAGATCTCGGGTTCGACTCGCTGGGCGCCCTGGAGTTGCGCAACCGGCTGATGCAGGCCACGGGGCTGCGGCTGCCCGCGACGCTCGTGTTCGACCACCCCAACTGCGAGGCGGTGGCGAAGTTCCTGCGCTCCCGCGTGGAGGTGCGAGGCGGCGCACAGGCGGGGGCCGGCAGGGCACCGGCGCGGCGGCGGGTGAGCAGCGAGGAGCCGATCGCGCTCGTGGGGATGGCCTGCCGCTTCCCGGGCGGCGTGCGCAGCCCCGGCGAGCTGTGGGGGCTGCTCGTCGAGGGCCGCGACGCGGTGTCGGGCTTTCCCGAGAACCGCGGCTGGGACCTCGCGGGCATCTACGACCCCGATCCCGATCACCCGCGCACCAGCTACGTGCGCGAGGGCGGCTTCCTGCATGACATCGCCGACTTCGACGCCGGCTTTTTCGGCATCAGCCCGCGCGAGGCGCTGACGATGGACCCCAACCAGCGGCTGCTGCTGGAAACGGCGTGGGAGGCGTTCGAGGACGCGGGGATCGATCCCACCTCGCTACGCGGCAGCCCGACCGGGGTGTTCGCCGGCGTCCCCCCCTCCCACTACGCGATGAAGGTACCCGAGCAGCTGGAGGGGCTGCAGCTGACCGGCAGCTCGCCGAGTGTGGCGTCCGGTCGCGTGTCGTACACGTTCGGGCTCGAGGGTCCGGCGATGTCGGTCGACACGGCCTGCTCCTCCTCGCTGGTGGCGATGCACCTGGCGTGCCGGGCGCTACGCGACGGGGAGTGCGAGCTGGCGCTGGCCGGCGGCGTGACGTGGATGCCGAGCCCGGGGATGTTCATCGACTTCAGCCGCCAACGGGGTCTCGCCCCGGATGGGCGCTGCAAGCCGTTCGCCGCGGCGGCTGACGGCGTCGGCTGGTCGGAGGGCGCGGGGCTGGTGGCACTCGAGCGCCTCTCCGACGCGCGCCGGCGCGGGCACCGGGTGCTCGCGCTGGTGCGCGGCAGCGCCGTCAACCAGGATGGCGCTAGCAACGGGCTGGCCGCGCCGAACGGGCCCTCCCAGGAGCGCGTGATCCGCCAGGCGCTCGCCGACGCCGGGCTCGCTCCCGGCGAGATCGACGCGGTCGAGGCGCACGGCACCGGCACGCGGCTGGGCGACCCGATCGAGGCGCAGGCGCTGCTGGCCACCTACGGCCAGGAACGGCAGGCCGGCCCGGTTCGGGTGGGGTCGATCAAGTCCAACATCGGCCACACGATCGCCGCGAGCGGGGTGGCGGGCGTGATGAAGATCGCCCTCGCGCTGCGCCACGAGCTGCTGCCGCGAACCCTGCACGTGGACGAGCCCTCGCCGCACGTGGACTGGTCGACGGGCGAGGTGCGGTTGCTCACCGAGCCGGAGCCGTGGCCGGCCGGCGAGCGCCCCCGCCGCGCCGGGGTCTCCTCGTTCGGGATCAGCGGCACCAACGCGCACGTGATCATCGAAGAGGCCCCGCGGCCCGCGCCGCAGGGTGCGCCGAACGGGCGGGGCGGTGTACAGGACGCCCCTGGTGGGCGGGATGCACAGGATGCGCAGGACGGACAGGATGCGCCGGACGCGCGGGGCGGTGTGAATGACGCGCACGGTGAGCCGGGCGCGCGGGACGCGAGCCCCCCCGCGCTCGGGTTCCTGCCGTGGCTGGTCTCCGGCCGCAGCGAGGCAGCGCTGCGCGCTCAGGCCGAGCGCCTGCGCGCCCACCTGGAGTCGCGCTCCGAGCTGGCGCCGCTCGACGTGGCGTACTCGCTGGCCACCACCCGCGCGCAGCACGAGTGGCGCGCCGCGATCGTCGCCTCCGATCGCGACGGGCTGCTTGCCGGGCTGGCGGCGCTGTCGCGCGGGGAGCCCGCGGGCAGCGTCGTGGAGGGCCGGGTCGCCGGCGGCCGGGTCGCGTTCATGGTCACCGGCCAGGGCTCCCAGCGCGCGGGTATGGGCGCCGAGCTCCACGCAACACTGCCCCGCTTCCGCGCGGCCCTCGACGAGGTCTGCGCCGAGCTCGACCGTGGCCGCGAAGCGCTCGGCCAGTCCCCGGCACGGCCGCTGCGAGAGATCATGTTCGCCCCCGAGGGCTCGCCCGAGGCCGCGCTGCTGGACGAAACCGAGCTCACCCAGGCGGCCCTGTTTGCCTTCGAGGTGGCGCTGGCCCGCCAGCTCGAGGCGTGGGGCGTGAAGCCCGACCTGCTGATCGGACATTCAATCGGCGAGGTCGTCGCTGCCCACTTGGCGGGCGTCTTCTCGCTTGCGGACGCCTGCACGCTTGTCGCCGCGCGGGGACGCCTGATGGGCGCGCTGCCCGCGGGCGGCGCGATGCTTGCGATCGAAGCCTCTGCCGAGGAGGTCGTGCAGAGCATCGACGGCCTCGGGGCGCGGCTGGCGCTCGCCGCGGTCAACGGGCCGCGCGCGGTCGTCGTCTCCGGCGACGCCGAGGCCGTGGCGGAGCTGGGTGAGGCGTGGCGCGAGCGCGGGCGCAAGCTCACCCGCCTGCGCGTGAGCCACGCCTTCCATTCACAGCTGATGGAGCCGATGCTCGCCGAGCTCGGCGCGGTGGTGGGCGGCCTCGCCGCCAACCGACCGCGGGCCGCGGTGGCCTCCAACCTGACGGGCGAGCTCGTCGCCGACGGCGCGATCTGCACCCCCGAGTACTGGATGCGCCACGCGCGCGAGACGGTCCGCTTCGCCGACGGCGTCGCGGCGCTGGAGCGCGCCGGCGCGCGGAGTTTTGTCGAGATCGGCCCCGATGGCGTGCTGTGCGCTCTGAGCCAGTGGTGCCTGAGCGCGGATGCGCTGGAGCGCGCGTCGCTCGTCCCCACCCAGCGCGCGCGCGGCGGCGAGCTGGAGACGCTCGTCAAGGCACTCGCCCACGCGCACACCGCCGGCGTCCCGGTCGACTGGCGTGCGTTCTTCGCCGGCAGCGGCGCCCGCACGGTCGAGCTGCCCAGCTACGCCTTCCAGCGCGAGCGCTACTGGCTCACCTCCAACGACGCCGGCGGCGAGGTGGGGGCAGCGGGCCTGGGGTCGGCCGAGCATCCGCTGCTCGGCGCCGCCGTGCAGGTGGCCGGCGGCGAGGAGTGGCTGCTGACCGGGCGGCTGTCGCTGTCGAGCCACCCCTGGATCGCCGATCACGCCGTGCTCGATATGGTGCTGCTGCCGGGCACGGCGTTCCTCGAGCTGGCCTTCGCGGCGGGCGCCCGCGCGGGTGTCGAAGCCGTCGAGGAGCTGACGATCGAGGCGCCGCTGGTGCTCGCGCAGGGCGCCGCCGTGCAGCTGCAGGTGTCGCTCGCCGAGCCCGACGAGGACGGGCGGCGCACGCTCGCGATCCACTCGCGCGCCGAGCGCCCCGCGCAGGATGGGGAGGAGGCTGCGTGGACGCGCCACGTCAGCGGCGTGCTGGCGCTGGCGGCCGCCGGTGTCGATCCGGCGATCGAGCGCCTGCAGGCGCAGGAGTGGCCGCCGGCGGGAGCGGAGCCGGTCGACGTCGAGTACCTCTACGACCGGCTGGCGGAGCTCGGGCTGGGCTACGGGCCGACCTTCCAGGCGGTCCGCCAGGCGTGGCGGCGCGGCGATGAGCTGTTCGTGGAGGCGGCGCTGAGCGAGCGCCAGACGGCGGCAGCGGAGAGCTTTCTGGCGCACCCCGCGCTGATCGACGCCACGCTGCACGCCCTGTTCGTCGCCCGCGAGGGGCGGGAGGCGGCGCTCCCGTTCTCATGGGGCGACGTGCGCCTGTACCGGGAGGGGGCCACGGCGCTGCGCGCGTGCGTCACGGCGAGCGAGCGCACGCTGACGATCGCCGCGCTCGACGAGCTGGGAGCGCCGCTGCTGTCGGTCGGCGCGCTGGTGGGGCGGCCGGTCGACGCGAGCCGGCTCGCGAGTGCCAGCGAGAGCACCGCCCGCGACTCGCGGTACGGGCTGGAGTGGGTGGAGCTCACCGACCTCCCCGTCCCCGACGAGGCCGAGCGCTACGCCGTGCTCGGCGAGCTGGGCCTGGCGGACGTGGAGGCCGAGCGCTACGAGGATCTCCGTGCGCTGTGCGCCGCCGTCGAGGCGGGCGCGTCCGCGCCCGAGGTGCTGTTCGCGGATGCTCCGGTGCCCCAGAGCGCGGACATCGAGGGCGGAGCCGAGCAGCTCGCGCAGGCCGCACGCCACGCCACCGAGCGCACGCTCGAGCTGCTCCAAGCGTGCCTGGCGGCGCCGGAGCTGGCCGACGCTCGGCTCGTGCTCGTGACCCGCGGGGCGGTGGCGATCGACGAGCGGGAGCAGCCCGACCTGGCGGCGGCGCCGCTGACGGGCCTGATCGCGAGCGCCCAGCCCGAGCACCCCGGCCGCTTCCTGCTCGTGGACCTCGACGGCGGCGGCGAGGACGGCGAAGGCGAAGGCGACGGCGAGAACGGCGAGGCGCCGTGGGCGCGGCTGCTCGAGGCCGACGAGCCCCACCTGGCGGTGCGTGCCGGCAGGGTCTACGCGCCGCGCCTGGTTGCCGTGAGCCCTGCACCCGACGCCGCCGCGCCCCCGCTCGATCCCGAGGGGACGGTGCTGATCACCGGCGGCACCGGCGGGCTGGGCGCGCTGGTGGCGCGCCACCTGGTGGGCGCGCACGGCGCGCGTCGCCTGCTGCTGGTCAGCCGGCGCGGCGCGCAGGCGCCGCGCGCCGAGGATCTGATGCGGGAGCTCGGCGAGCTCGGTGCGGAGGTGGGGGTGGCGGCGTGCGACGTGGCCGATCGGGAGGCGCTCGCCGCGCTGCTCGACGCGCTGCCCGCCGCGCACCCGCTGACGGCGGTGATCCACACCGCGGGCGTGATCGACGACGGGCTGCTCGACTCCCTCACCACCGCGCAGGTCGAGGGTACGATGCGCCCGAAGGTCGACGCGGCGCTGCACCTGCACGAGCTCACGGCCGGCTCGAACCTCGCCGCGTTCGTGCTGTTCTCGTCGTTCACCGCCGTGATCGGCGGCCCCGGCCAGGGCAACTACGCGGCGGCGAATGCGTTCCTCGACGCGCTCGCGCGCCATCGCCGCGGCCTTGGGCTCCCGGCCCACGCGCTGGCGTGGGGCCTGTGGGCGAATGCCGAGGGCATGGCGGGGGCGATAGGCGAGGCCGGTATGGCGCGTTTCGGGCGCCTGGGGATCGAGGCGCTCTCCGACGAGCAGGGGCTACGGCTGCTGGACGCCGCGCTGGCGCTCGACCGGCCACTGCTGGCACCGGTGGCGCTGGACGCCGCCGTGCTGCGCGCGCAGGCGCGGATGGGCGTGCTGCCGGCGCCGTTGCGCGGCGTGGTCCGCATGCCCGCCCGCCGTGGACGGGACGCGAAGGGGTCGCTGGCACGGCGCCTGGCGGGCGTCGCCGAGGACGAGCGAGAGGGGGCGGTGCTGGAGCTCGTGTGCGCACACGTGGCGGCGGTGCTCGGCCACGACTCGCCGCGCGCGATCGACCCGGAGCGCACGTTCGCCGAGCTCGGGTTCGACTCGCTCTCGGCGGTGGAGCTGCGCAACCGCCTCCACCAGGCCACCGGGCTGCGGCTGCCGGCGACGCTCGTGTTCGACCGCCCGAAGCCGGCGGCGGTGGCGAAGTTCCTGCTCGAAAAGGTCGAGGGCTCACGGCGCCGCGCGCCGGTGCTCGCGCACGGCTCGACCAACGCCAACGACCCCGTGGTGATCGTGGGGATGAGCTGCCGCTATCCCGGCGGGGTGCGCGGCCCCGAGGAGCTGTGGGATCTGGTTGCCTCGGGCACCGATGCGGTCTCGCCGTTCCCCGTCGACCGCGGCTGGGACCTGGAGCGTCTGTACGACCCCGATCCAGAAAACCCGGGCACCTCGTATGTGCGCGAGGGCGGGTTCATGCACGATGTCGCGGACTTCGACGCGCGGTTCTTCGGGATGGGGCCGCGTGAGGCGGTGGCGACCGACCCGCAGCAGCGGATGCTGCTGGAAGTCGCGTGGGAGGCGTTCGAGCACGCGCGGATCGACCCGCTGTCGCTGCGCGGCACGCAGACTGGGGTGTTCTGCGGCGTCATGTACCAGGACTACGCGATGGTGGTCAACGCCAGCGCCAAGCGCGACGAAGCTCAGGGCTACGCCACAGTCGGTGTGGCCGGCAGCGTGGTCTCCGGACGGTTGTCCTACGTGTTCGGGCTGGAGGGGCCGGCGGTGAGTGTCGACACCGCGTGCTCCTCCTCGCTGGTGGCGATGCACCTGGCGGCTCAGTCGCTGCGCCAGGGCGAGTGCTCGATGGCGTTGGTGGGTGGGGTGACGGTGCTCGCCAACCCGGCCGTGTTCGTCGACTTCAGCCGCCAGCGCGGGCTGGCGCCGGACGGGCGCTGCAAGTCGTTCGCCGGCGCCGCCGACGGCGTGGGCTGGTCGGAGGGCGTCGGGCTGCTCGTGATGGAGCGGTACTCGGAGGCCCGTCGGCGCGGGCACCGGGTGCTCGGGGTGATGCGCGGCAGCGCCGTCAACCAGGACGGCGCCAGCAACGGCCTGACAGCCCCCAACGGGCCCTCGCAGGAGCGCGTGATCCGCCAGGCGCTGGCCAACGCGGGTCTCTCCGCGGAGGAGGTCGACGCGGTGGAGGGCCACGGCACCGGCACGATCCTCGGCGATCCGATCGAGGCGCAGGCGCTGCTGGCGACCTACGGAGAGGAGCGGGCGGGCGACCCGCTGTGGTTGGGGTCGATCAAGTCGAACATCGGCCACACCCAGGCGGCCGCGGGCGTGGCGGGAGTGATGAAGGTCGTGCTGGCGCTGCGCAACGGCCTGCTGCCGCGGACTCTGCACGTCGATGAGCCCTCCCCGCACGTCGAATGGTCGGAGGGCGCGGTGAGCCTGCTGAGCGAGCCCGTGCCGTGGCCCCGCGGCGCGCGCCCGCGGCGAGCGGGTGTCTCCTCGTTCGGTGTCAGCGGCACCAACGCCCACGTGATCATCGAGGAGCCGCCGGATGCGGGGTCTTCACCAGGGGCTCCTTCGGCCGAAGGCGTTTCCGGCGTCTCTGTCAATGGCGCGTCTGGGACGGTCGACGTGCCGGCCGGCGGGACCGTCGCCGGCGGGGTGCCCGCATGTGGCGTGATGCCGTTGGTGGTGTCGGGGCGTGGCGCGGGCGGGTTGTGCGCGCAGGCAGGCCGGCTGAGCGAGTTTCTACGGGAGCGCCCCGAGGTGGCTCTGTCTGATGTCGGTCGCTCGCTGGTCGAAGATCGTGCGGTGTTCGAGCATCGAGGTGTGGTGCTGGGTGGGGAGCTGGACGGTTTGGTGAAGGGGCTCGGTGCGCTGGCGGCCGGCGACATCGCCGAGGGTGTCGTGCGGGGGGTGGCTGGTGGTGGTGGCCGCTCGGTGTTTGTGTTCCCTGGGCAGGGTGCGCAGTGGGAGGGGATGGCTGTTGAGTTGCTGGAGTCCTCGCCGGTGTTCGCGGATGCGTTGCGGGCGTGTGGGGGGGCGCTTGAGGAGTTTGTGGATTGGCGGGTTGAGGATGTGTTGCGTGGTGTTGATGGTGCGCCTGGTCTTGAGCGGGTGGATGTGGTGCAGCCGGTGTCGTTCGCGGTGATGGTGGCGTTGGCGGAGTTGTGGCGGTCGTTTGGTGTGGAGCCGGGTGTGGTGGTGGGGCATTCGCAGGGTGAGATTGCGGCTGCGTGTGTGGCGGGTGGGTTGTCGCTACCGGATGCGGCGCGGGTGGTGGTGTTGCGCAGCCGCCTGCTGGGTGAGGTGTTGGCGGGCCGGGGCGGGATGGTGAGTGTGGCGCTTGGGTTGGATCGGGTGCAGGAGTTGTTGGAGGGTTGGGGTGGGCGGCTGTCGGTCGCGGCGGTGAATGGTCCGTCGGCGGTGGTGGTGTCGGGTGAGGCGGGGGCGCTCGATGAGTTCTTGGCGGCGTGTGAGGGTGATGGTGTGTGGGCGCGGCGGGTGGCGGTGGATTATGCGTCGCATTCGGCGGTGGTGGAGGAGTTGCGCGAGCGGCTGATCGAGGCGCTTGAGGGGATCGAGCCGGTGTCGTGTGGTGTGCCGTTTTTCTCGACTGCGACGGGTGGTTTCCTTGATACCGCGGAGCTGGATGGGGAGTACTGGTATCGCAGTTTGCGTGAGCGGGTGCGTTTCGAGGAGGCCGTGCGTGCGCTGGCGGGGGAGGCGTGTGCGTTCGTGGAGGTGAGCCCGCACCCGGTGCTGGGCATCGCGGTGCAGGAGACCCTTGAGGACATGGGCGTCGATGGGCGCGTCGGGGTGTTGGGCTCTCTCAGGCGCGGCGAGGGCGGGCTGGAGCGGTTCGTGGAGTCGCTGGCCGAGGCGTGGGTCTTGGGCGCCCCGGTTGACTGGCGCAGGCTCTTCGCCGGCGGCGGGCAACCGGTTGACCTCCCCACCTACGCCTTTCAGCGGGAGCGCTACTGGGCCGAGGCCGACCTCGAGGCGGTGGGCGACATGGCTGCCGCCGGCCTGCTCGCCACCGGGCATCCCCTACTCGGGGCAGCCGTGCGGGTCGCAGGCTGCGACGAATGGCTGTTCACACGCCGCCTCTCGCTGGCGACACATCCGTGGATCCGGGATCACATGGTGCTCGGCACGGTGCTGCTGCCGGGGACGGCGTTTGTGGAGCTCGCGCTCGCCGCCGGCCGGCAGATCGGGTGCGAGCTGCTCGAGGAGCTCACGCTCGAGACCCCGCTCGTCGTGGGAGACGACGCGGTCCAGCTGCAGATGACGATCGGAGAGCCCGACGAGCGCCAGCAGCGCCAGATCGCGATCTACTCGCGTTCACAGAGCTACTCGATCGAGGGGCTGGGCGAGGAGGCTCCGTGGGTGCGTCACGCAAGCGGGGCGCTCGCGCAGGCTCCCGCGGAGGCCGATCCGGCGTTGGCGGACGTGCTGGGAGCGCCGTGGCCGCCCCCGGATGCGGAGCCGATCGAGATCGAGATGTTCTACGACCAGCTCGCCGAGGCAGGCCTCGACTACGGGCCGGCGTTCCAGGGGGCGAGGGCGGCGTGGCGCCGGGGCGAGGAAATCCTCGCCGAGGTGTCGTTGGACGAGCAACACGCCGACGCCGCGAGCTCCTTCGGCGTCCACCCGGCGTTGTTCGACGCGGCCCTGCACACCGGGTTCGGCCTGGGAGAGTGGGGGCGGGAGTCCTCCGGGCTGCCGCTGCCGTTCTCGTTCACCGGCGTGCGCCTGCATGGGGAGGGCCGCGCCGCGCTGCGCGTGCTCGCCAAGCCGGGCGCCGCCGGCGAGTTGCGCCTGATTGCGCTCGACCGCTCCGGCGAGCCGGTGCTCTCGGTCGACTCGCTGCTGACGCGCCCGATCGACGTCAGCCAGCTCGCCGGAGCGCGGATGGCCGGGCAGGACTCCATGTTCGCACTCGATTGGACCGAGCTGCCGGCGCCCACGAGCAACGGCGTGCCGCGGCGCCTGGTGCTGCTCGGCGAGCTCGGAGCGGGGGCACCCGACGCCGCGCGCCATGCCGACCTGCCGGAGCTCGTTGAGGCGATCGCGAAGGGTGCGCCGGTGCCCGACGTGGTTGTCGTCGAGGTCGCACCGGTGGTGGGCGCGGATCCGATCCCGCAGGCGGCTCGCGCCGCCACCACGGGCGTATTGGAGTTGCTGCAGGCGTGGCTTGCGCAGGAGCAGCTCGCCGAAGCCCAGCTGGTCGTGGTGACCAGGGGAGCGGTCGCCGTCGCGGAGGACGAGGTGGCCGACCTCGCCGTGGCACCCGTGTGGGGCCTGGTGCGCAGCGCCCAGTCGGAGAATCCCGATCGCCTCCTGCTCGTGGATCTCGACCCGGACCTCCAGCGGTCCACCGGGGAACCCTCGTGGGCGGAGCTGTGCGTCGCGGACGAGCCGCAGCTGGCGGTGCGCGGGAAGCGGATGCTGGTGCCGCGGCTGGCGCGGGTAGCCGTGTCGGCGCAGGAGCCGGTGACGCCATTTGACTCCGAGGGCACCGTTTTGATCACGGGCGGCACGGGTGGCCTGGGTGTGCTGCTCGCGCGGCATCTCGCCGAGGCGCACGGCGTGCGGCGGCTGGTGTTGACCAGTCGCCGGGGCCCCGCGGCCGAGGGTGCGAGCGAGCTCGTGGACGAGCTGGCCGAGCTTGGCTGCGAGGCGCTGGTGGTGGCGTGCGACGTGTCCGATCGCGCGCAGTGCGCGGCGTTGATCGAGGGGATCGGAGAGGCGCACCCGCTGCGGGGTGTGATTCACGCAGCGGGCGTGCTGGGGGATGGGATTGTCGCGTCCTTGGATGTGGAGCAGGTGGAGCGGGTGATGCGCCCGAAGGTGGACGGGGCCTTCTATCTACACGAGTTGACCGCGGGCATGGAGCTGTCGGAGTTCGTGATGTTCTCCTCGGCCTCGGGTGTGATGGGCAGTCCGGGGCAGGCCAACTATGCGGCGGGCAACGCCTTCCTGGATGCGCTGGCGCAGTACCGCCGGGCGCAGGGGCTCGCGGGACGCTCGCTGGCGTGGGGCCTGTGGGCGCGGAAGAGCGGCATGACCGGCGCGCTCGAGGAGGCCGACGTGGCGCGGCTCGAGCGGATCGGGGTGCTCGCGCTCGAGACCGAGCAGGGTCTGCGGCTGTTCGACGACGCACGGCGGCTCGACCGGGCGCTGCTGGTGCCGATGCGCGTCGACGTGGCGGGCCTGCGCGCGCAGGCCCGGGCGGGGATGCTCCCGGCGTTGATGCGCGGGTTGGTGCGGGTGCCCGCGCGGCGCGAGGGCGAAGGTTCGCTGGTGCGGCGACTGGCGGGCGTTCCCGAGGCGGAGTGGGAGGCCACCGTGCTCGAGCTGGTGCGCGGCGAGGTGGCCGCGGTGCTGGGCCACAGCTCGGCCGGCGAGATCGACCCGCAGGCGGCGTTCACCGATCTCGGCTTCGACTCGCTCGGCGCGATCGAGCTGCGCAACCGCCTGAAGGCGATCACCGGGCAGCGTCTGCCCGCGACACTCGTGTTCGACTATCCGACCCCCGCGCGGGTCGCCGCCCACATCCTGGAACGGATGGCCAGCAGCGGAGTGAGGCCGGAGGCCCTGGTGGACGGGGACATCGACCGGCTGCACGCCCGGCTTGTGACGGTCGGCTCCGATGAGGCCGAGCGCAAGCGCGTCGCCGTGCGCCTACAGGCGCTGCTCGATGAGCTCCGGACGCCGTCGCCGGCTGACTCGGCGGACGTCGCCGAGCAGATCCAGTCGGCCTCCGCCGAGGAGGTACTCGACTTCATCGACCGCGAGCTCGAGGCCCACTGATGCGCTCGCGACACTCCGACACGCACTTGACCATCGAAAGGGACGGGGATTACCGCAATGGCTGAGGACCAAAAGCTTCTGGACTATCTAAAGCGGGTCACGGTCGACCTGCACGACGCTCGCCGGCGCCTGCGCGAAGTCGAGAGCCCCTCGCCGATCGCGATCGTGGGCATGAGCTGCCGCCTGCCGGGTGGCGTTAGCTCGCCGCAAGACCTGTGGGAGCTGGTGGCCGACGGTCGCGACGCGATCGGCGAGTTCCCCGACGGTCGCGGGTGGGATCTGGAGAGCCTGTACAACCCCGATCCCGACCACCCCGGAACCTCCTACACCCGCGAGGGCGGTTTTCTCGAGGATGCCGGCGCGTTCGACGCGGGGTTCTTCGGGATGAACCCGGGTGAGGCGCTGGCCACCGATCCGCAGCAGCGACTGCTGCTGGAAGCCTCGTGGGAGGCCTTCGAGGATGCGGGCATCGATCCAAACGCCTTGCGCGGCAGTCAGACGGGCGTGTTCGCGGGCTTGATGTACCACGACTACGGGATGCAGCCGGGAGCCGCGGCGGCGGGCGTGGAAGGCTATCTGGGCACGGGCCTGTCGGGGAGCGTCGCATCCGGGCGAGTTGCGTACACGTTTGGGCTGGAGGGACCTGCGGTGACGGTGGACACGGCCTGCTCGTCGTCGCTGGTCACGCTGCACCTTGCCTGCGCGGCGCTGCGCGCGCAGGAGTGCTCGCTGGCGCTGGCCGGCGGCGTCACCGTGCTTTCCCTGCCGGTCGTGTTCATCGCCATGTCGCGGATGCGCGGCGCGGCCCCCGACGGCAGGTGCAAGTCATTCGCCGACGCTGCCGACGGCTCAAGCTTCTCCGAGGGGGTGGGGATGGTGCTGCTGGAGCGGCTCTCCGACGCGGTGCGCAACGGTCACCAGGTGTTGGCGCTGGTGCGCGGCAGCGCCGTGAATCAGGACGGTGCCAGCAACGGCCTGACGGCCCCGAACGGCCCCTCTCAGCAGCGGGTGATCCGCCAGGCGCTCGCCGGCGCCGGACTGTCGCCGGGCCAGGTCGACGCGGTCGAGGCGCACGGGACCGGCACCGTGCTCGGCGACCCGATGGAGGCGCAGGCGCTGCTCGCCACCTACGGCCAGGATCGCCCCGAGGACCATCCCCTGTGGCTGGGGTCGGTGAAGTCGAACCTCGGTCACACACAGGCCGCCGCGGGCGTCGCCGGCGTGATCAAGATGGTCAAGGCGCTGGAGCACGGTCAGCTCCCGCGCACGCTGCACGTCGACCGTCCATCGACGAAGGTCGATTGGTCGAGCGGCAACATCTCGCTGCTGACCGAGGAGGTCGAGTGGACGCGCAACGGCGGCCCGCGGCGCGCCGGGGTGTCGTCGTTTGGGATCAGCGGCACCAATGCGCATGTGATCCTCGAGGAGGCTCCGCTCGCGGATGGCCACGAGCTCGACGCCGCGCCCGCAGACGGCGCCTCCGACGAGGGCGGCTCGGCCGAGGGGTCTGTGCTTGCGGGGGTCGGCGAGGCTGCCGCCGGCTTGGCCGCGGGGGGTGTGTCGGGTGGTTGCGGCGCGGTAGCGCTGGTGGTGTCGGCGAAGAGCGAGTCGGCGCTGCGAGCGCAGGCCGAGCGCCTGCGCGAGTTTCTCTCGCGGCAGCCGTACGCAAGCCTCGCGGACGTCGCGTCGGCGTTGGTTTCCACGCGCGCGCGGCTCGACCACCGCGCCGTGGTGCTCGGCGAGGATCGCGATGCTTTGTTGGGCGGCCTGGGGGCGCTGGGCTCTGGCGAAAGTGGGCTCGGTGTGGTGCAGGGTGTTATGCACAGCGGTCGCACGGCGTTTCTGTTCACGGGCCAGGGTGCGCAGCGAGGGGGTATGGGAGCCGGGCTGTACGGGACGTTCCCGGTGTTTCACGAGGCGCTCGACGGGGTGTGCGCCGTGTTGGATGGGCTGGTGGAGCTCGACGGCGTCGAGGGCGGGTTGAGGGGCCTGCTGTTCGCGGCCGAGGGTTCCGCCGAGGCGGATCTGCTGGATCGCACGGAGTTCACTCAGGTCGCGCTGTTTGCGCTCGAGGTCGCGCTGTTCAGGCTGGTCGAGTCGTGGGGCCTGCGGCCCGATTTCGTCGGCGGCCATTCGGTGGGGGAGCTCGTCGCTGCGCATGTGGCGGGAGTCTTCTCGCTGGAGGATGCGTGCCGGCTGGTCGCCGCGCGCGGGCGGTTGATGGGGGCGTTGCCGGAGGGCGGCGCGATGGTCGCCGTGGAAGCCTCCGAGGATGAGGTGCGGGGGTCGCTGGCGGAGTTCGAGGGGCGGCTGTCCGTTGCGGCGGTAAACGGTCCGTCTTCGGTTGTGGTCTCGGGCGAGGAGGGCGCTGTCGAGCAGTGGCTCGCGGGCTGGGAGCAGCGGGGGCGCAAAACCAAGCGCTTGCGGGTGAGTCATGCGTTTCATTCCGCCTTGATGGATCCGATGTTGGAGGAGTTTCGTGAGGTCGCCGAGGGCGTGGCGTACTCCGCGCCGCGTATCGGGGTCGTCTCGAACGTGACGGGCGGGATCGTGGGGGATGAGCTGGCCGAGCCGGAATATTGGGTGCGTCATGTGCGCGAGGCGGTGCGTTTTGCCGATGGTGTCGGTGCGTTGCAGGGGGCCGGTGTACGGCGCTTTGTCGAGCTTGGGCCCACCGGCACGTTGTGCGGGATGGTGGGTGAGTGCCTGGGTGACGGTGGGGTCGATGACGTGTTGCTGGCGCCGGTGTTGCGTGCTGGGCGTGACGAACCGCGCACAGCGCTGGAGTTCCTCGCGTGTGTGGACTGCGATGGGCTGAACGTCGATTGGCGGGCGCTGCTCGCCGATGGTCGGCCGGTGCGTCTGCCCACCTACGCCTTTCAGCGCGAGCGCTACTGGCTCGATGCCTCCGCGCCCGGCGGCGACCTCGCCGCCGCCGGGCAGACCCAATCTGGGCATCCGCTGCTGGCCTCGATCGTGCAGCTCGCCGGTGGCGAGACGCTGGTGTTCACCGGCCGTCTGTCGCTGCCCGCGCACCCGTGGCTCGCCGGCCACGCTCCGCTCGGCCGGGCGCTGCTACCGGCTGCCGGGTTCCTGGAGCTGGCGCTGTGGGCGGGCATGCACGCGGGGTGCGGGCCGCTCGCCGAGCTGGCGCTCGAAGAGCCCCTCGCGATCCCCGAGGGTGAGGGCGTACAGCTGCAGGCGGTACTGGCCGAGCCTGCCGAGGATGGGCGGCGCGCGATCGAGCTCTACGCTCGCGCCGAGGCTCGCGACGAGGACCCCGCGGGGCCGTGGACACTTCACGCCGCAGGCGCGTTCGCTCCTGCCGGCGCCGCGCAGGATGCGGGCGAGGCGCTGGCGGGGCGCAGCTGGCCTCCGCCGGACGCGGTGGCGATCGACGTCGAGGGGCTCTACGAAGAGCTCGCCGACGCGGGTCTCGACTACGGCGCGGGCGCGCCCGTGCTGTGCGGGGTGTGGCGGCACGGCGAGGAGACGTTCGCCGAGGTCCGGCTCCCGGAGGAGTTCGCGGCCGAGGCCGAGCGCTTCGGCGTGCACCCGGCGCTGCTCGAGCCGGCCTTGCACGCGCTGGCGGCCGCGGCGTTGCGCGACGCCGACGATCCCGAGCGCGCGCGCGGGCGAGCGCAGATGCCAGCGGGGTGGAGCGAGGTCACCATGCACGCCGCGGGAGCGGCGTCGCTGCGCGTATCGTTCTCCCCGGCCGGCGCCGGCACGGCATCGCTCGTTGCGTGCGACGAGGGCGGCCTGCCGGTCCTCACCGGGACGGTCGAGCTGCGCGAGGTCTCACTCGAGCGCCTGGCCGCCGCACGCGCCCGGCGGGGGCACCGATCGCTCTTCTCGCTCGGTTGGCGCGCGGTCGATGCCGCGGCGAGCACGGGGGACGGCGTCGCGGGCGAGGCGGCGGTGTTCGACCTCGCCACGGTGGAGCGCTCGGGTGACGTCGCCGCGGATGCGCACGAGGTGGCGCGGCGGGCGCTCGCTCGCGTACAGGCGTGGCTGGCCGAGGATCGCCCGGCCGACGAGCGCCTGGCGATCGTGACGCATGGGGCGATCGCGACGCGGCCCGGGGAGGAGGTCAGGGATCTCGCGGGCGCGGTGGTGTGGGGCCTCGTGCGCTCGGCGCAGCTGGAGAGCGTGGGGCGGCTGACGCTGCTCGACACCGACGACGCTGACGCCTCCCTGCAGCGGCTGCCGGGGGCGCTGGCGAGCGAGGAGCCGCAGCTCGCGCTGCGCGACGGTGAGGTGCTGGCCGCCCGTCTGCGCAGCGCCGATCCCCCCGCCGGGGGGTCCGGTGTGGCGTTCGACCCGGAGCGCACGGCGCTCATCACGGGCGGCACGGGTGGGTTGGGGGCGCTGCTGGCGCGTCACCTGGTCGCCGAGCACGGGGTGCGCAGCCTCGTCCTGACGAGCCGCCGTGGCCCCGCCGCCGAGGGCGCGGCGCAGCTGGCGGCCGAGCTCGAGTCAGCCGGCGCCCGCGTGTCGATCGTGGCCTGCGACGTCGCCGACCGGGACGCCGTGCGTGAGCTGCTGGAGGGGATGCCCGCGGAGCTGCCGCTGGGCGCGGTCGTGCACGCTGCAGGCACCCTCGACAATGGCGTGATCGGATCGCTGACCCCGGACAGCCTGGAGACTGTGCTGCGACCGAAGGTCGACGGAGCGTGGCACCTGCACGAGCTGACCGCGGGCCTCGACCTTTCCGCGTTCGTGCTGTACTCCTCGGCCGCCGGCGTGGTCGGCAACCCTGGGGCGGCCAACTACGGGGCGGCCAACTCGTTCCTCGACGGGCTCGCCGCGCAGCGGCGGGCCCAGGGGCTGAGCGGCACCTCGATCGCGTGGGGGATGTGGGAGCAGGCGACGGAGATGACCGGCGTGGTGAGCGCCACCCAGCTGAGCCAGCTCGATCTGCTGGGACTGCGGGCGCTCACCACCGAGGAAGGGCTGCAGCTGTTCGACCTTGCCTGCGAGGGCGCCGATCCGTTGCTGGTCGCGCTGCGACTGGAATTCGCGGCGCTGCGCGAGCTGGCACACGACGGCTTTCTGCCCCCCCTCCTGCGCGACCTGGTGCAGAGCTCCGTGCGTCGGGTGTCGGGCCGCGCCGGCGGGGCACTCGCCGAGCTGCTCGCTGGCGCTCCCGCGGACGAGCATGAGGCGGTGGTGCTCGCGTTCGTGCTCGAGCACATCGCCGCCGTCATGGGGTCCTCCCCGGAGAGCGTCGACGGCGAGCAGACGTTCAAAGAGCTCGGCTTCGACTCGCTGGGTGTGGTGTACCTGCGCAACCGACTCAACGCGACGACCGGGCTGCGGCTCCCCGCCACGCTCGTGTTCAACTACCCGACCCCGGTCGCGCTGGCCGCGCACCTACGCGAACGGGTGGCCAGCGATGGCTCCGGCGAGTCAGTCGAGGAGAGCGTGCGGCAGTTCGGGGAGGAGTTGCTGGCGCGCGACCTGGGCCGCGAGCAGCGCGCGCAGCTTGCCCTGCGCCTGCGGAGCATCGCGGAGAAGCTCCAGCGCGAGGAGCACGAGGATGGCGAGCATGATGTCGTCGAGCGGATCGAAGCCGCGAGTGCCACCGAGCTGTTCGAGATGTACGAGAGCGAGTGGGCCACCAGCGAGGGCGCCGACTCTGCGCAGGGGGCGTGATGACACGGGATTGGGCGGTACGTGAGCCATGTGCCGCACGAGCGGTGAAACGGGATGGGGTGGTGCGTGAGCCACGCGCGGCGCGAGCGGTGATATGGGACAGGGCGGTACGTGAATCCACGTGCCGCATAAAGCGACTGAGCAGAAAGGCTATGTGATGTCTGACGATCAGATGAGTGACACACCACCGTCGGGGGCTGCGGCCGAGGAGCAGAAGGCGGTCGTCTATCTGCGGCGGGCGCTGGTGGACCTCAACGAGACCCGTCAGCGGCTGCAGGAGGCCGAAAGCCGGCTCGCTGAGCCGATTGCGGTCGTGGGGATGGGCTGCCGCTATCCCGGCGGCGTGCAGTCGCCCGAGGATCTGTGGGAGCTGGTCGCGGCGGGCACGGACGCGGTCGCGGAGCTGCCCACGGATCGCAACTGGGACTTCCGCGGGCTGGACCCGGGCATTCCCGGGGATCCGGATGCGACCTTCAAAGGCGGCTTCATCGACGGGTTGGGCGAGTTCGATGCCGAGTTCTTCGGGATCGACGAGGCCGAGGCACGCATGATGGACCCCCAGCAGCGGCTGCTGCTGGAAGCGGCGTGGGAGGCGTGCGAATACGGTGGGATCGACCCGAGCGCGCTCGCGGGTAGCGACACCGGCACGTTCATCGGTATCGGCCTGCTGGCCTACGGGTTCTGGCTGCTGGGTGCCGTCCCCGAGAGCGGGGAAGGTCACTTCATGCTCGGGAACTCCGGGAGCATGAGCTCCGGCCGGCTGGCGCATATCCTCAAGCTCGAGGGGCCCGCGGTCACGATCGACACGGCCTGCTCGTCGTCCACCGTGTCGCTCCACCTCGCCTGTCAGTCCCTGCGCCACGGCGAATGCTCGAAAGCGTTCGTGGGGGGAGCGACGATCCTCGCCACACCCTGGATGTACATCGAAGTGGCACGGCAGAAAATGCCCGCGCTCGCGCCGCACGTCAGGTGCAGGTCGTTCGCCGACGCCGACGGGTCGGTGTTCTCGGAGGGCATCGGCGTGGTGCTGCTCGAGCGTCTCTCCGACGCGCAGCGCCTCGGGCACGAGGTGTTGGGCGTCATCCGCGGCAGCGCCTACAACCAGGACGGGGCGAGCAACGGCCTGACGGCGCCCAACGGTCTTGCCCACGAGCGGGTGATCCGCCAGGCGCTGCGCAATGCGGGAGTGGCCCCCGGCCAGGTCGACGCGGTCGAGGCGCACGGGATGGGCACAGCGCTCGGCGATACGATCGAGGCGCAGGCGCTGATCGCCGCCTACGGTGAGGGTCGCGCCGCGGAGCAGCCGCTGTGGATCGGGTCGTTGAAGTCGAACCTCGGTCATACCCAGGCGGCTGGCGGCGTGGGAGGGCTGATCAAGATGATCATGGCGATGCGCAACGAAGTGCTGCCGAGGACGCTGCACGTGGAGACCCCGTCGCGCTTGATCGATTGGTCGAGCGGCGTGCTGTCGCTGCTGAGCGAGCCCGTGCCATGGGTTCGGGGCGAGAGGCCCCGCCGCGTGGCGATCCACTCGTTTGGCATGAGCGGCACCAACGCGCACGCCATCCTCGAGGAGCCCGCACCGCTGCCGGCGCCCCCTCCGGCGGACGAGCGCGTGGCACGGTTGGAGGGCACGAGTCGCACGCCCGTGCCGTGGCCGCTGTCGGGCCGCGGCGAGGAGGGGTTGCGGGCACAGGCCCGGCGTCTGGCCGAGTTCCTGGCTGAGCGGCCCGAACTCGACGTCGCCGATGTGGGCCGCTCGCTCGCGGCGCGCCCCGCGCTGAGCCATCGCACGGTGCTCGTCGGCACGAATGGCGCGGAGCTGCTCGCGGATCTGGAGCGGGTGGCCGATGGCCATTCGGCCGCGGCGACGCCCGCGGGCGTCGGTGAGGCCGGGTCGTCGGAGGCGCTCACGTCGTTGGCGCAGGCGTGGGTCGCCGGGAGCGCGGTCGATTGGGAGCCGGTGTTCACCGAGCTCGACGCGCGAGCAGTGCGGCTGCCCACGTATGCATTCGCGCGCCGCCGTCACTGGGTGGAGAACTCCCCGGTGTGGGAGGCCGACGGCCCGGTCGCGCGGGCGGCGCTGCTCGCGGACGCGCCCGCGGCCGCCCCGGGCGTGGCCGCGCTCGTGGGCGGGGACGATTAGGCTCTCTTCCTGCGAGGTGGGTGGCATGGCGAGTTCTTTGGACAACGGGCAGCGGGATGGGCCGCTCGGGCGCGAGTCGGCTGCCCGGGCGCGCTCGCGGCCCCCGCAGCGCATGATGCCCCAGCTGTTCAACCTCGCCGCGCGCCAGCGTGCTACCACGCGCTTTCCGCGGCTGTACGCGCGGTTGGGGCGCTCGTGCTCATCGATTCACCACCGCTTTCATGCGTGGGGAACGACGGAGGAGGACCACGCGATGTCGTATCCATGCGACTCGTATGTGAGCCCTCCACACCTGTACTACCACCGGGGAATCGAGGTCCTCGCCCCGAAGGAGATCGTCTACCGCTGGCTCTGCCAGCTGCGGGTGGCGCCCTACGCCTATGACTGGCTCGACAACTATGGGCGCCAGAGTCCGCCCCAGCTGACGCCCGGCGCCGATCGACTGAGCCCCGGCCAGCGGATGTTGGTCATGTTCAGGGTGGTGGAGTTCGTCGAGAACGAGCAGATCACGATGCGCAGCGACCGCTACGCGTGGTTCTTCGGGAACGTGGCGCTGACCTACCGGCTGGTGCCCTGCGGTGCCAGCAGCTGTCGCATCGTCACCAAGCTCACCGCCCACGACACCGGTTCGTATGCGTGGCGCCTGCGACGGGATTACTACCCGATCGGCGAGCTACCGCTGATGCACAAGCAGCTGCGGACGTTCAAGCACCTCGCCGAGCGGCAGTTCCTGGAAGAGCTGGCAAGCGGCCGCCGCCTGGAGGACCTGGTCGCGTCCGGTCGGTGAAACGGCTCGGCCCGCGGGCGCCGGTCGGTGGGTGAGCTCGTGGCGCAGCCGCCAGATGGCGAGTCAGTGGGTGAGCTCGTGGCGCAGCCGCCAGATGGCGAGTGAAAATGTGACGACCGCAAACGCGGCGAGCGCGCCGATCTGAGGAAGCACGTTGGTGAGCCCGCCGCCGTTTCTCACCAGTGTCGTCAGCGCTTCGTTGCCCCACGCGTGAGGTGCGATGTGCGCTATGTCGAGCATCAGCGGCGTGAAGAACATCAGCGGCACCATCGAGCCGCCGAGCGCCGCGAGTCCGAGGCCGAGCAGGACGGCGGCGGCCAGCGCCTGCTGCTCGGTCTCCAGGATCGACCCGATCAACATCGCGAATCCAGCCGAGACAATGCAGAAGGCGATCGTCACGGCGGCCACGGCCGGGCCGTTGCCCCATTCGACGCCGAACAGCAACCATGAGAGGAACACGATCAACAGGGCCTGCGCGCAGGCCAGCGCGAGGCGACCCAGCGCCTCGCCGAAGATCACGCTTCGCACCGTCGTCGGCGTGGCGAGCATGCGCCGCGCCACCCCCAGACGCCGTGTCTCCACCAGCGCAGCCGCACTCGTCAGCGAGGTGATGAAGATGAACAGCAGCAGCTCGTTGGCGGCCCCGATGGTGAAGCGCGGTAGCGCCCTCGGAAACGGCTTGCCGTTCGGTTCGATCGTGCGAACCACGACCAACGGCAGTTTTTTCGCAACTGTCTGCGCATGGTTGAGCCCTGCGTCGAAGGTCAGCCCGTGTTCGCGTTGCAGCAGGTTGGCGGCGACCAGTCGGCTGCGCTCTTCGGCG